>Ga0265338_10010890_pt1 | contig 10581 bp, 10 predicted proteins | sample 42126metaG_FD_193579 | JGI IMG/M metagenome (GOLD analysis project Ga0265338, IMG submission 193579) | Rhizosphere microbial communities from Carex aquatilis grown in University of Washington, Seatle, WA, United States - 4-21-26 metaG | ecosystem: Host-associated > Plants > Roots > Rhizosphere... | reverse complement strand
CGACCAGGCCCGCATGGATCCCGCCGTCTCCGCGGATCGTACTCGCCGTCGATTCCAGCACCCGCCACGTTCCATCCTTGTGCAAAATGCGGTATTCCAGGCGTTCGCCCGTTCCCGTAACCTGCGCTCGCTCCGCTGCTTCCTGCACTCGCGCGCGGTCGTCCGGGTGAATCTGTTCGTTGGAGGACGTTGCCGCCAATTCTTCCGGACTGTATCCGAGGATCTTCTGGTACGCCGGACTGTTGTAGATGCGGTTTCCATCCTTGTCGATCACCGCGATCATGTCGGCCGCGTTTTCGCTGATCAGCTGGAAGAGTTTTTGATTTTCTGTGAGTTGCCGCCGCATTCTTTGCAGCAGCATGTGCTGGTACACGGTGTAAATATCAAACAGCAACACCAGCGCAACCAGTCCGCGGACCCACTCTTTCAAGGTCAGGGTGTACAGCTTGTCCGTGGGCAGGTGGAATCCTGGAAATGTTAACGAGAGAATGCCAAACGTCAGGACGAGAGTGACGGCAACGGCAAATCCCCACAGCCACCATTCGCGGCCTTCCACTTGCTGCATCCGTGGAAGGGGATCGGTAATGCGCGCACGTGGAATTGGTTTATTCACGGTGAGACGCGACGTGTTGGACACGAATCAGGTATATGTTCTTCATCCGGCTGTTCGTGTCTGGCGTCATAACTCGACTAATGGCTTCTTGATCCGGCACTTACTTTCGAGCCATTCGTTGAAGCGCTTGCGATCCGCGGGCGAAATGTTCGTAAACTCGCAACCCACCGCTCCGTACTGGCGCGTCCAAAGGACTCGAGCTTCAATATGAATGGGAATTTCAGTATCAGGTAGCTGGAGATCGAAAAACAACTTATCTCCGCGAACCAGGAACTCCTTGGTGCTAAGTCCAATGCCCCCTTCTCCGATGTTGGTCGTCGCGATGGCAATGCGGCGGCCGTCCTGATTCGTGGCCGTGAGCGCGCTTGTTACAAAATACCTCGTGTGTTGGCGGTGTCCTTGCAATAACTTGGAGTAGGCTTGCTTTAATCCGCGTGCGCCCGATTCGGTGGTGAGTGGCTTACGCACCAGCGAATAGGTTCCCGGCACCGAGCTTTCCAGCTCGGACACAACCACCACCGTCGGCTTCTGCCATCGCCGGGACTGGTTGATGCGCTGCAGTAGCTCGGCGGAGTCTTCTTCCCAATCGACAATTACCAGCTCCGCGCTCGAGCTGGATAGATCGTCGTAGGCGGCTTTGGGATTGCGGCAGACATTTGTCGCGATCGACAAATCTCCCAGCAACTTGTTCATGATGTTCAGCACGCTCGGATCATGGGAAACGAGCAAGCATTCAAATGCCATGTCTGTAGTCATGTGAGCGACTCCGGATGCCCGGAACCGATTCCGGGCGCGGATTTTACCCCCTCTGCGTATGCTGCGAGGCTGCTAGCACAGCGCCTCGGCACCGCTAGTAAGTGACTGATGTAACTGGGGGAGGGGAACCAATTTCTCGCTGCAATACCACCAAAGCATTTCCGTCGCCAAAGGAGCATCGGCTCCTGGCGGCGACATGGCTATGCTGGGCCGCACCCGCGGCAGGACTTGGTTCTACAGGCTTTGCGCAACTTACCAACGCTCCAAACCCAGCAGCTTCTATCGGTTATGCAGGGCCGCAAGCGCCGTAAAACCTCTTTGTGGAGTGTCTATCGAGCAGACAGTAATCCAGATTCTGTACGCGCCGCAGATCCCGCATTCCAGCGCCGCCGTGTGCCAACTCCATGTCGGGACAATGAGTTACGGCTTGCAACCGGTTTGGTCTTTGGACTGCCCAATGACAGTGGGGACTTCTATGAGAGAACAAGTCAGGCTTGACGGACTACTTTTCAGCAATGACGCCCAGGTAGTGTGCGTTATGAATCAGATTCTAAGCAGTTTCGCCATCGACGCCGAAGTTTGTACCGAGTTCGGTTCGGCCCTCGATGCCGTCACGCACCGTCGTCTCGACACCGTGATCGTCGATTGGAGCGGCGCGGACCCGACTCGTATCGTGCGCGGCGCGCGCAAGTCTTCCCCCAACAGCAACTCAACCATCGTCGCGATGGTGGATGACGAGTCCGAAACGCACGCCCTGCTGGTGGGCGCCAACTTCATGATTCACAAGCCCGTAGACCTGGATCACGCACGCCGTTGCATGCGCGCCGCATACGGCACCATGCTGCAGCAACGCCGCCGCGCGGCTCGTGTTTCCGTGGACATTCCAGTCATCGCGCGCGTCAGCGATGTAGGCAGTTTTGAAGCCCGCATCAGCGACATCAGCGTTGGCGGACTGGCCTTGCAGTTCAAGCAGTCGATGGCCGTGGATCGCGAGATTTCTGTGCTCTTTCCGCTTCCCGGCACCAACCACGTGATGCATACGACGGGCAAGGTGGTTAACGCGAATTCCAACGGGCGCGCCGGAGTCCGCTTCTCCATGGTTCCCGATGAAGAACTCACGGTGCTTGAAAACTGGCTCGCGTCGGAACTTGCCAAGTTAGAGCAAGCAGAAATGCCAGCCGATCCAAATGCAGCTTTGAAGAAAACGGCGATTCACGTACTCAGTTAAAAACGACAGCAGCCCTTCCGGACATAAAACGATGGGCGGAATGGATTTTGAAATGCGGAAATACAAAGGTTTTTCGCTCATCGAATTGTTAATCGTTGTCGCAATTATTCTGATCATCGCCGCCATCGCGATCCCCAATCTTTTGCGCGCGCGCATCTCCGCCAATGAGGCCTCCGCTGTCTCTTCGTTGCGGGCACTGAACACCGCGCAGATCTCCTATAACTCGAGCTACCCGACGGTTGGCTATGCCACCGCGCTTTCGGCGTTGTCGGGAACCAGTTGCGCTCCTCCGGGTTCGGCCAGTTCCTGTCTGATCGATACGCAGCTTGCCTCGGGCACCAAGAGCGGATATTCGTTCACGCTGTCGGGCACGTCTGGAACCCCCAACGCCACCTACCAGTTTCGCGCGGATCCGCTTTCACCCAACCAGACCGGCACCCGCTACTTCTGCACGTTCGCAGATGCTGTGATCCGGGTCGGAACTGCCTCTCTTACATCCTGCACCTACAGCGTCAGCCCCCTGCAATAGCAGCGTGCGTAGCGGTTTGAGTTTTCCTAACCGGAAAGAGTACCCAATGAAGATTCTCCTGATCGAAGATAGCCGTTTCATGCGCCTCGCCATTGATCGAATCCTGACCCGCGGCGGACATGAAGTTACCGGCATAGCCGATGGCCGGGAAGGCGTGCGGAGAGCCCGCTCTGGATCGCCGGACCTGATCCTGCTGGACATGATGCTGCCCGGTTTGGACGGCCCGAACGTGCTCCGGGAGTTGAAGAAGGACGCTGGAACCGCAGGCGTCCCGGTGGTCGTGCTGACAGCCTTGTCCAAACTGAACGCCGAGAAACTCAAGAGTGAAGGCGCAGCGGCCTACATCGAAAAATCTGCGTTGGATCTTGAGAAGAATCCGGATCTGTTACTGGAAGTAGTTGCGAGGGTTGTTTCGACTTGCGGTTGTGCTGCAGTTGGGGCAACAACCGGGCGGTAGGACTTGGAGTTGTTGCCCCTTCTGCATTCATCAGACCGGCGGCTGTTTCTCCACCGGTTTCTCATCTCTTAGCGAATCGTGGCGATGTTGTTGGCAACGATGGCGCTCTCACCCACTACCATCAGGCGCATCGCAATGCGTTCCGCTTTGTAGTGATGCGTACGGTGCAACAGGTACGCGGTTCCAATTCCAGCGCCGAATCCAATCGCCGATCCCATCGCTTCGCCGGCCGAGCCGCGTGTCACGAAGGGACGCATCAGGGGGTTCGCTTCCCGGAAGCCCTGGCTCAATCCACGCTGCGTGGTGATCGCATCGGCGGCAATCAGGCCGCCCAGAAGGCCGAAGCCCACTTTGTTTTCAACAGTCCAGAAAGCACGATGGCTGCTCGGGGCTTCTGGCAGCGGCCCTGTCGCCGCCACTAACGTTTCCGCCTGAACCGCCGCACACAGTAGAAGAATCGAAAGAAGAATTTTCATATTGGCCTCCGCCCGTTTCACTTTCCAATTGCGTTTCAATGAAGCTACTTTAGGGCAGAAGCAAACCAAGGTACATGGCCCAAAGAAGTGGTGGAGTAGCCGTCTGGTAACACGGTTGCGGAACTCGAGTAACAGTTACCAGGGTACTTATTTATAGAGATAGGAGAACTTATCTCATTGAGAAATAAAGGAACCGCTCTCAACTGCGTGAGGACAAAGGAGCGCCGAACCATGACCGAAGCGTCTGTTCGGTTTCCGTAACGAGTAAAACTTCCCGGAGATTCACAGGGCGAAGTTTCCTAGAATCGGCAGCGCAGGACAGAGGATTGGCAGGAACCGCGTCTTTGAGCTTCCCCCTCGGGCGGTTCCGCCCCTCTTTCAGGATGGCCCGTAATTCTGTCAGGATCGCCTACAGACGACAGTTGGGTCTGGCCCAAGCCCAGAGCAGGCGTCAGGCGGCCAATTTACTGGGAAGGCTCGACGCCATGTATGTGACCGTCAGATAGTGGCTGGCGAGGGCGTTGGAGGGCGAAAGCATAGTGGGAAAGGCCAGGGCGGCGGTGAGGCGCAACTCAGAGAGCATGCACCACACCTTCAGCCGCATGGCTCGTTGCACAATTTCAGCTCCCGAAGCGGCGACTTCCGGATCGGCATGATCCCGTACCGATTGGCCAACCGCCACCAGAACGCTGGCATTCCCTGACAAAGCCGCAACGTACAACCTGGCGGCGCGAATCCGGCTTCTTTGCACGCCGCGAAAATCGGCGGCGGCGAGATGGCTCTTCAGAAATGCTTCTTCTTCCGGGTCGGTCAGATTTTGAAAGGCATCGAGATCGATTGGAATCAACTGCCCAGCCAGAGCGGGTCCAGCCGGGACGGAGTAACGCCGCCACACCTGAAAACCAAGAAAAACAACAAATGTAACGGCAATCAGAGTAAGAACAATTACGGGGATCATAAGTGAATTACCCTTCCCAGATCGGCGGCTCCGCGACGAACCTCAAGCAATGGGGCAGCCATGACGTTGGAAGTAAATTTCTCCCGGGCATACGCATAATAAACCCAGATGAGAACCGCACAGTGGTAGATCGCCATTTGCAAGAGATCAACCATTCGGGAATTCTGCTCCGGAATCGAATCTTTCAGCGCGTGCATCAGTGGTTCGAAGCCGGCAACTAACCCCATGCCCAGTGCGATTCCAAATACAACGGGAGACATTCTGAGATTGAGAAAGCGATGCCACAGAAAAACCAGAGCGAGCAAGCAGCATTGCACCGTGTTCAACGCTTGACTGATCGCGTATGGCGGGAACGCACGACTGCTGACAGTTCCGTAGTAGAGAAAACCAATAAAAATTGACGCCAATACGACGATGATGGCGGTAGCCCGGTTCAGCATTTTCGATACGGTTCGGCGGAGGGGAATGTTGTGCGCGAGCGGTGCCTCGAACATTTCCTGGATGATTCCAAAACGCAGCGCGATACTGCCCACCCTGCCGAACATGTCGATATCCTGGTAAACAGAAATCGGGACCCTTTCAAAAGAACGCAGCCCGAAGAGAATGCAAAACTGGAGGAACTCGAACAGCAGGTAAGTAACAAATATGGGGAAGTCTTTGTGCAGGCCTTTGTGAAACATCAGCACGGCAACCGCAATCAGAAGCACATGAGGTGCAATCCAGAGATAGAGCCACAGGATGTGCTGAAAACTGCTCATAAGCTCAAGTGCTGCCGTCGGAGAATGTATCATCCCGTCCGGCAGCACTCAAGCAGAGAGTCGCTTCAGTTACCAGGAATGCAAGCTTTCTGTCCGCATTGCGGGATGGGATTCCCGTCGGCATGAAGCTCGATGGGGAGGGCGGTTAACATCAGGAGTGCTAGGACAATCATGGTTAGCTTTGCTTTCAATGTGATCACGGGGTATCCTCTCTGGAAGTGAAAGTGAAAAGTCGGTGCAGGTAGTCTCTAGGTAACGTTGGAAGTGGGAGCAGAAAACAGGACTTCTACAGCTTTTCGGAAAACGTATCGAGCCGCGAAAAGGTTTGAGAATGGCGCTGAAATCGGCTTACGACGACCTTCGTCAGAGGACCCTGGGCAAGATCGAGGGGGCATGGGGAAAGCTCTCCTACCTTGCCGAACGGCGCACGGCGAAAGGTGGCTACGAACACTGGGGGTTTGAACGGATGCACGGGACCGAGACGGCACAGGACGCGTTCGCGCGGGCTCATCAGTCAGTGGTTGGAAATATCCTGCGGACCCGGCTGAGTTTGTTGCAGGAAGATTTGGAACGATCGAGCGGGGCGGCCGCGGCTAGCCCAGCTTCTTACGTGTCGAAACTGGCTGCAGGTCTGTACCGGTTGCTGCCCGCAGGCTCGCCGAAGATGACAGAATTGCACTTGATTTCGGTATTGAAAACTCTCTCGGCTCTTGCATCTCGGAAGCAACCAGACTCCCAATCCGCATCGCCACGCCCACCACTTGACCGATCACTTCGGCCTCCTGGGGATGCTTAAGAATCCGCACGGGAGTCGGCGAGAGCGGATGGGGCTGTAACACCAATGAATTCAGCCGGAATGAACACCAACAACAGGTGAAACCGTCCCGGGTTTCCACAAAATAGATCGGCCGCTCGTACTCCGAGCGCCATTGCCGGTCGACAACACGCCTTTTCGATTCATCAACTTGAATGAACGAGCCGGGCTGAAGAATCGGGTACATCGTGAAATCTTCGCTGCCGATAAAGGCGTATGTGTAATCCTGCGAGGCCAAATGGCTGAGCATGGAAAGTGGCACGGTGCCCCATTGCTGGACGAGACGACCCAAGTCCGAGGTCTCCGACAGGTCAAATCCAGGGTCCAGCCTCACCGGAATACTGCACTCGTTCCGCTCGCCCTCCAGACTGACAATGTGGGAATTGGCAGGCTGGGAAGAAGTCCACTCTGAACTGATCGCGTCCAGATCGATGCCGTAGAGCTGCAACAGCGAGCGCACAGGCCGGTGATAGATCGCCGCCAGCGAATAAAAACGGAATACGCTCGGGACAACCCCTTTTGTTTCAATGTCGGAAAGCCGGCTGGGCGGGATCGAGTATTCCTCGCTGCCATGTTTCTGCGAAATCAGCAAGCTGGCGTTTTCGACGTCCCTCATGGTGAGGCCCAGTCGATCGCGAATCTTGCGTAGATCAATTCCTGCCGACAGCATCAGAGCTCCAGGCAAGCATACCCTTGAATCCACTCATCATTCGCGACGGTCAGCGCCAGAGAACGGCGATGGCCCGTACCGGCTCCCTACGTTCCAAGGTCGAAGCGGATCACTGCCAGATGAAGTGGCTCAAACACCCGTGGGATGCTTATATCAAGTTCACGCACGCCTTTTCAACTACATTGTTCGGTTTTCGTAACAGCATCAAGCCTGCATCCTGACGGTGTTTTCGCGTCAGCTACCCATAGACATCAGACAGCAGTTTCAGGTTGCCCGGGGAAGCGCGACAAGACCGGTTTTCGGATTTCGTAAAAGTCTGAAGACATGGCGAAGCGGTGAGCCAAGCTTCTTGTAGATTTTGCAATGGGTTCCTTTGACCTTTGTCGCAACAGACTGGCAAGAGGCAGGCGCTATGGCTCGGTGTCGTCGAAATGCCGGTTCGGTGAAAGCAGGCTGAAGGGTGGGGCGGTCTATGTCCGAGGCGATTTATCTGGTATTGGTGATCGATCCCGATCGGGCGGTGTCGGACGAGGTCAGCCGGGCTCTGGAAGGCCTGCCAGTCGCGGTTTTGCCCGCTGGCGACCGCGCGGAGGGAGCGACATTCTACCGCGGACTCCTAGCCAACATGGTGATACTGAACGCGAAGCTGGATGATCCGACGAAACCCCTGCACGATCTGTTTGCCGGCGACTCGGCGCTGGAAATCATTCTCACGGCTGATGATCCGGACCAGGTTTCCATCCTGGGAGCGATTGCGAGAGGCGCCAGCGATGTTCTGACCAAACCCCTGGACGCGGTACGGCTGCGGCGAATGGTCTCCGGCTTCATCGACCAGGCAGAAGCACGGCAGCGCACGCAGAAACTGGATCAGGAGCTTCTGGAAGAGTACCAATTTCAGGGCATCGTCGGGAGAAGTCCCTCAATGTTGCAGGTCTTCGCCAGGGTCCGGCGGATTGCGCCACTGTTCAAAACGGCGCTGATTACGGGACCGACCGGAACCGGCAAGGAACTGATCGCCCGAGCATTGCACGCCCTGAGTCCCCGATCACATGGCAAATTTGTCGTTTGCAACTGCTCCGCGCTAGTGGAAACGCTCCTCGAGAGTCAGCTGTTCGGGCACGTGAAAGGAGCCTTCACCGGCGCGGGACAGGACAAACCAGGCCTGTTCGAGTACGCGAACCACGGAACCCTCTTCCTCGACGAGATCGGCGAATTGCCGATGGCAGCGCAGGCCAAGCTCCTCCGCATCCTGCAAAGCCAGGAACTGCAGCGAGTGGGCTCCCCGGTAACGCATACGATCGACGTGCATGTGATCGCCGCGACCCACCGCAACCTGCGGGATCTGGCCGCCGATGGCAAGTTCCGCGAAGACCTGTTCTACCGTTTGTCCATGATTGAAATCGATCTGCCTCCGCTCGGAGACCGCAAAGAAGACCTGCCGCTGCTCGAGCGGCATTTTCTGCAACAGTTTTCGACCAAGTACGGAAAGCCCTTGCGGGGAATTTCGCGGCGCGCGCAACTGGTTCTGTCGCGATACTCATGGCCGGGCAATGTGCGCGAACTGGAGAACGTGATTGGCAACGCGTGCATCATGGCCCAGAGCGAAGTGCTGGACGAAACGGATTTTCCGGAATCCATCCGCACCCAGACGGCACGGCCCGATGCGGGAGATCCCGGCTTGATCACCCTCGAGGAGTTGCAGGCTCGTCACTTGGAGTACGTGCTGAGCCGGGTGGACGGAAACAAGGCGAGAGCGGCGGAAATTCTGGGGATCAGCCGTGCGAGTATTTATGCCATGCTGGCGCGGATGCGGCAGGGAGTCGCCAAAGGCGGGTTGACGGCCTGACTCTTGCCGCACGAGATTTGTTACTCGTCACATTACTTCTCGAAGTAACCTCCCAACTAACTCCACGGTACTGACTTAAACATCGCCGCTGCCGGACTGCGACGGTCTTCAAGAAACACGTGCTTCCTCCCCGCTCGTCCAGATTCCGTACACGATTCCAGCTATTGTTCAGAACCCAGCCACTTGCGACGCACACTTTCCGGGCTTAAGCCTCTCTTTTTCTAGGGGATGCCGCCGGATTGGCGTTAGGCGGACGAATTGCCGTAGTAAGCCCAGCGGAACGAAACGAATGCCGCACGATCTGGCCGTAGCCAGTAGGCTCGGCACCCCCACCGGATCGCAAGTTTATCGGGACCAGGATCCCAAAGTTTAGGTTTGAAGGTGAGGAGCGAAATGAAAACCCGACTCTGTTCAGTTGCTTTAATGTTGTGCGCAGTACTCGGCTCGAATCAGGCCGCGTTTGGTGGAACATCTCCCTCGCGGCAGCAACTCGCAAACGGTTCCTCCCGGACATTCGTGTCGCATGGCATGCAACGGTTGAGCGGACAGGTGAAGCCGCGACCATTTCTGAAATCGCCGCCGGTGCCCGTGACCTTCTTTGCCGCGTCGCAACTCAATGCGAACGGTACGACCAGCTTTTCGGCGCTGACTGCTGACGTGAATGGCGACAAACTGGCAGACGCCCTGACGATCGTGCAGAACAGTGCATCCGAGACAGGTTTCTATTTGTCCACAATGCTCAGTGAAGGCAACGGTGTTGTTGACTCGCCGGTGCTGACGACCGTTTCCTTCGGCTCGAATCATTTTGCGATCGCCGCGGACGTGAACAAAGACGGGAAAGCCGATGTCCTTCTTGTGCATCCGAACTCGGTTGACGTTCTGATCTCGAACGGTGACGGCAGCTTTGCTGCACCCTTATCGTTCGCGACCGGGATCAGTTCTCCGGTGGCAGCCAGCCTTTGGGATGTAAACAAAGACGGAGTGATGGATCTGGTGATCGTGGATGGTCAGTCCAATCATGCTTCTTATCTGCTAGGGAACGGTTCGGGAGCTTTTGGTTCCGCGCACGTGACGGCGTTTCCGGACAAGGTAACCGCGGGAGTGCTCGCCGACGTGGACAAAGACGGCAACCTGGACTTTGTCACCAACACGACCCTCTACCCCGGGGACGGAAACGGCGGATTCTCGGCCGGCATCGCTCTGCAGAGCAACGACGGGCAGAATGCTGGCGCGACTCTTTCGGATTCGATCGCTGTGGGCGACGTCAACGGCGATGGAAAGCCGGATGTAATCACGGCCAATGGAATCTGGAACACTGTCAGCGTCTTCCTCAACCAGGGAAGCCGCCGGCTGGTGCAGAGCGGATCCTCGCAATGGACGGGCAACAATCCCGTGGGCGTTGCGGTGAACGACATGAACTGGGACGGGAAAGCCGATCTCGTGGTGACGAGCTCGGCGCAGTCGGACCTGACCGTG
>Ga0265338_10010889_pt1 | contig 10584 bp, 17 predicted proteins | sample 42126metaG_FD_193579 | JGI IMG/M metagenome (GOLD analysis project Ga0265338, IMG submission 193579) | Rhizosphere microbial communities from Carex aquatilis grown in University of Washington, Seatle, WA, United States - 4-21-26 metaG | ecosystem: Host-associated > Plants > Roots > Rhizosphere... | reverse complement strand
AGGCAGGTGTCGCCCCGCTGCCAATCACCGGGTGTTCCACCGGCAGGATCGGCAATCCTGCTATTGCTTGGTCCAGCTGCCGACAGCATTCAGCTTCACGGGACTGACGATCACGCGAGGCTCGATGTACAACGGCTGCTCCTTGCCGCCAAGGGTACAGAGGACCCAGGTGCCTTCCGCCGACGGTGGCATGAACAGACCGTTCGGTTCAGACTGAGGCATGATGTTGGCACTGCCGCCGTTGGCATAGCCGACGACCTTCGACGGACTTGAATACTGGACGCCATAAGGCAAGCCATAGCCGATCGAGTCGCAGACATGCCAAAGTCGGCCGTTCATGTCCGTAACGTACGAGAACGTAGCGACTTTCGAGTCGCGTACCTCGTAGATCCGCTTCATCAGCTTCATCTCGGTGAAGTTGTTGATCCCGGGCATGCCGGTCTGAGACACAGCTGCGCGCGACATCTGCTCTTGGTGCGCTTGCTGTTGCTGGTCAGCGGTCGGTTTCGCCGGCGCTTCGTCGCAGGCGATCAAAGTGCACATCAGAACAGCTGCAAAGATACCGATCCAGAATCGTTTCAATTACTCGCTCCGTAACTGCTGGATGAAAAGCTGCAAATCCAGGGGAAGTTTGTTGTTGTCTACCTGCGCGGCTTCCGTCAGGATCATCTCCTTCAGGGCAGCCTTCTGCTCGCCTTTGGCCGTCTTGTAATCCAGGCGCAGCATACTCAGGTGGCTGGTCTTGCCGTCGACGAACGACTGGGTATTCTTGAACACTTCGCGTTCGACGTTGGCTTGCTTCGGCGCCCAGAACTTGTACATCCAGTAGTCGGCGCCGGTAAATAGGAATCCGATCCCATACAGCACAACGAACACGATCAGGAAGATTCCAATTGCTTTGAGATACGTCACGTTCTCTCCTTCGTTTAACTACAGAACCGGGGAGCTAGACGGTCGGTGGCCTACCGACCGCCAAGGATCCACTGGTTAACAGCCAGCCTTATCCTCTTTCGCTCCAACAGGTACTAGACCGGTATCTGGCCCTTCGGCGGGCCTTCCCATGGTCTTTCCCTGCACTCTTGTTACTGAATTCGAGGAGCTAGGCGCCGGCGAGCTCAACCGGCGCCAGACCATCCCTCTTGCCCGAAGACTGGGACCATGGTCCTTGTCGCTCCAGCAGCCGAGGGTTCAACGTGCCTGCCGGCACTCCCCCTCGGCTGCATTCTTGTTACAGACAGTCTGGACAGTTCGGCGCGTACACGTACTTGGTGGTAACGCCGATCAGACCGCCCGAGGTATACGAGTCGTACATCAGCGCGCGATATGTCGCGGAAGACGAGATCGTATAACCGGGAATCGAACCGCTGGTTGTGCTCAGGATCGTTTGACCACCGATTCCCACCTGCAGATCCGTCGGCTCCTGCGAGAACAGATACAGGTTGGAAGCAACGAACCCGTTCGGCACGGTGTAGTTGACGGTACCGCTGGTCACACTCGACTGCGACAGCAAATCACCAGGACTGGTGAGCGCCGGTAGGTTCGCTGCCACCAGCAAACTGGGATCGCTGGTATAGCCACCGCTGGCCTTCAAGTTGAATGTGGCGAGCGGCTGCTGGTTGCTATCGAGCAGCACCACCTTCACCGGGTTTGCATTGCCGTTGTAGAACTGTGCGGCCGACATGATACCCAGGTCGCTGTACTTCACGATCGGAACTACATGGTTCGCCAGGTAGAACGCGTTCCTGGTCGAATCGAGTGTCATAACCACAGGCGTGCCGGAACCGTACTGGAACGAAACTGATGCCACGGCAGTCGTGCCGTACATCGGTGTTCCCAGGCCACTGCTGGCCTGGAAGTACAAACCGGCTACCGGCCCAGACGTTGTGTTCTGAGGTGTGCCTGCGCCATCGACCCGGACCTGGTTCCACACTGTGGACCTTGCCGACAGAGTGAACGGCAGCTTGTTGCCTTCAAAGACGCAATTACCGTTCTCCACGTTCATTGGCAGCGTGATCGTTGCCAAGTAAGTGTTGTAGGTAGTGCTGAAGGCGAAGAACTGGAACAGGTGGTTCCCGTTACTATCGGTGCCGGCGTACGTCGGCGTGTTGAAGCTGACCGTCGATCCGGTAAACGGACCTGCAGCCTGCGCCATATACTGCGCGCCCGTGCGCCCGTTGTTCAGGAATGAAGATGAGTAAAGACTCGCATTCGTGCTCAACGATGTCACACTCAAGTTGTTGATCATCGTCGAACAGGGCGCGAAAAGAGGCTGCACGGAGTTCAGCACCGCCGTATCGTTGGCGGACAACTGAATCGGAGTCGTGTCCAAGCTCTGCAGGTTCAACACCTTGCAGACGTTGGACATCTTGCTGCAGATGGTCGGATTGCCGGCCGGATCGAACTCGATCGACATGGTGTCGAACAGCAAATCTAAGCCGGAGTGGTTGGGCGCCACCGACGTCGATAACACCTCGATCGACTGCTGGATACCGAACTGGACAAAGATGGTGGAGAAGATCTGCTTGGCAGCTCCTTCTCCAGAAGTCAGGCTTCCGGACGATATCTGCGACGCGGTAGTCACCTGCGCCGGATTGCCGTTGTAGCCTAATGTCACCACCAAACTAGTCAACGGGTTGACCGGAACTGTTGCCTGCGTGTTATCGAATACCCAGCCGTAATACACACGGGATCCGTCAACGGAGATCGCTTTGACGAGTGCCGGAAAGGTCACGCCGGTCGATGGAATTGTGAAGTTACCATTGACGTCGGCCATGCCGTTGACGATTGAACTGTCTTCGCTGGTCACAATGATCGTCGCATAAGACATCGGCGATCCCTGTGAGGCCTGCACCACCGCGCGCGTAGGCGGTGGCGGCGGTGGAGTTGAATGATGTCCGCCGCAGGCCGTAAACAACGAAGCGAGCAGCAAGACTCCTGACAACACAACAGCTTTAATCTTCATAAGTGCTCCCTGTTTGAATCTAAACTTGGAGGGTTTCACCGCGGTATCCGCCGTAAGACAACAGGCTTCGTTTAACCGCGGATTCACCCTAGAGTCATGCCTTTTACGTTGTGCCACTCCGCTAAACTTCCAGTACACCGGGTTCGCGTTCTGTTCGCGTACTCCGTTTCACGCGCTAGGCGCTACTTTGTTTCAGGTACTTATCCGCTTATCCGGTCACATAGGAACTTATGGGGCGACACGAGTTCAACAGCCCGTGCCGCGCCTCCACCACCGACTTTGCTCAAAGCCGGAAACGTCTTACGCGCTTGCTCCCGCAGTCATCGGTTCGGCCGCCGGCGCCGAGGCTGGGGCTTTCTTCGTGCGCGGCTTGCGGGTCTTCACTGCCTTAACAGGGGCCGGCGCGGCGGCTACCTGACGTGTCTTGAGGACCTTGTGGGCCAAGTTGTAAACGACCTCGACCTTGTTCAGGTCGGCGGTCTGGAAGTATTCGAGGATCTTCTCCTCAGCGGTGATTCTCTTTGCCATGATGCTCCTTGTGATTGGTTACGACATGAAAGCGCCCGGGCTCATTGGATCGGCCAGGGGATCTTCGTTGGTTGGATCGAGGTAGGGACCCGGTCCGGTGTAGACGTTGAAGTATTGACTGGGATTGCCCGGCGGCTGACTGGCCGCTTCCGTCTTCATCGCTGTGGTGATCTTGACGAATAAGCCACGTGCCAAGTCGGTTTCGATTGGCGACATGGTCTGATCCGGATCGCGTTGCAAGAATGCAAACACTACCGACTCCAGGAAACGCACCTGCCGGTCGCTCAGGTTCAGATTGACACCCTCTTGAGCCAACTCAGGCACGAGTTTCTGCGTTGCGATCAATTCATGCCATTCGATCCTCTCACTGGGATCGTTTTGTTAGAACTCGACCACAATGGTCTGCAGGAATTCCGATTCGTTCGGTGTAATCGTCAGTGTGTACATTGCAATCCCAATCTAGCAGCTGAAGCGCTGCTTCCAAATACGTCGAAACTCGTATTTCTCTCACGCGACTTTAAGACGCGCGGCTAACTGGCTTTACGTTTGGGTTGATTGTTTCCCGCGATGATTTCGCGCAAGAAGCGACTCGTCGTTTCGGCCACCAGATTCTGACCCTGGTACTGTCGAAGCTTCGTCGCTAATCTCGTGACTGTATCCGCCATCTTGCGATAGCAGCCAATACAGACGACCTTATGATCCCGGGAAACACAGACATGGCACTGCTCGGGCCTTCCCATGGTTTCTCCTTGGGGTCACTGCTTCCTCTGGGGGTCGAGGAACTCCCGCCCAATGGACGGGATCTTGTGCCGCATTATTGTCCTTCTCCGTCCAACTCATCGAGACGGAAACGGCGGCGGCCAGGTCTAAGGAAACCGTACCTGGTTTCCAGATTGTGCAAAGAGGATTGTGGATAGCAGGCGCTGATCATGAGCTCGTCGGCGGTGGGAACCGAAGACGGTACTGTCTCGTGCAGTTCACAGGTGGATGTCATAGTTGCGACGTCTTGGGACCGCGTGCTGTTCGGGAGATATCTCCATCCTTATCAATGAAATAGAGATACTTGTTGTCGCGTTCGACCGCGTGCTCAACCAAGATTGCGGTTTCGCCGACCCCGCTCTTCGGCTTGGCGCAGACATTGCCCTGGCCATCGAGGAAATACAGGTTCTTCTTGTAATCGCGTTCCAGCTTCAGTTCTTTAACTTTCTCAGCCACGTGATGCTCCTTCTCGGGCAACGCCCGGGTAAAACTGTTGTTGTTCCTGTTGCTGCAGTTGCCGGCAGTTTCGGCACTCGCCGTCGCTCCGCCGGCCACAAACCGGACAGCCCGTGTTAGGTGTGCAATCGCTGTATCCGATTCCCTTCTCATGGGTGATCGGGTCTTCATGAGCCCAGAGGATCTGGCGGATCGTATAGGCAGAGACCATCAGTTTACGGCGCAGCTTGCGCATGGCGCCGAACTTAGAGATCTTGCCAGCACACCAATCGCGGCCGACCTGTTCGAGATCCTTAAAGGTTGGCATTAGCTTCTCGAATCGTGCAACGGACAACCGTAAGAATGATGCCCAGGCGGTTTTCACCTTTGCCGGTCTTTAGATCAACACCCCAGGTTGTATCGCCCCAGTAGTTTCCTTCGACCAGCTTGGCATCGTCCGTTTCCAGTAACCGCCTTTGGAGCACTGGAATCTCGAACTTGCGAGCAACCAGCCGTTCCATAATGCCGAACTTGACATCGTCCCAATCCGATCGAATCTCGACCTCTCGGCCCAACTTCTTTGCGCCGCCAGCCGGCAACCGGTCGTTTTGGAACTGCAGACTATCGTCTGCATTAGCACACTTGGCAGCTTGATAAGCAGCTTCGACTGAAGGGTACAACTGTCCCCACATCTCGACTGGCGCCGGATAGAAGTTGCTCAAGAAAGCGTATTCGCCTTCGAATCGTTCAATCGGATTCGTGCCAACTCCAGTGCCGCGGCCGCCGGCATCGTGTGGATCTCCGGATACCGCCGCGCCAGGACTGCGATGGCCACGTTCTGATAGGCGATGCTCTGGTTGCCTTGAATCATCTGCAGAGCCACCTCGGCCTGATCAGGGAAGTTCTCTTCCAGATAGGTCTTCTTGACGACGAACGGACGGCCACGATGCCGCTTGTTGCAGGCTTCGATTGCGCGCACGGTCTTCACGATCTCTTCGTGGAATGCAGACACTAAGGCTTCATCGTTCAAATCAAGCACCATCGGGCCCTCCGGTTTACACGAAAGCGTCTATCACCTGATAGAGGTTGGACTGAAATACCGTCTCGTCGATGAAGTCCTGGTTGGCCTTCTCCGGCAACGAAGAAGTCAGCACAGCGTCTTCGACCTGGCCAAGCAGGCTTTCGATCTCTTCGGCCACCACGTCATACGGCAGTTCGCCGATCTTGATCTTGAGAACATGTTCGGCATTAGGCAGAGGAAACGTCACCTTACCGGTAGTCAGCAGCTCGAGTGCCTCGTGACCGACCCGAACGGCATGGGACAGGGCCTTCCAGTCAACGCCCTTGCACTGTTCTGCTCTCTGGGCGCGCCGGCCGTAGCCGTCGAGCACATGCGAATAGATCTCGTATCCCTGCTTGACCGATGCTGTGAAGCAGACCTTCTTGTTGCAGCACTCGAAGTACCAGCCAAGGGTTCCTTTGCCGTCGATCGGCGCCTCAACACAACGAGTGTGGTCATCGAACAAAGCAGGAAGCGCATCCGCCACATCCGATACCTTGGTCGTTGCTCCCAGTCGGGTAAACCAGCCGTTAAAGGCTTCAGACGCCTTGCGGGCCGCTGCCATGCGCGAACCCTTGACTGAATACTTATTGGCTTGGCCGCGACAGTAGCCGACAAACGCAGCACTCTTCTTGGTCAGAAGCTGATCTTTGTTCTCGACAATGCCTTCCCACCAAACACTGGATTCCAGAATGGCGTCCGCAGGAGCAAACAGCATGTCGATGCCCACCGTCTGGCCTTCGGACAGCAGTTGCAGATAGCGTTGCAGGGAGTAGTTTTCCGAGTCGATCTCGCCCGGTTCGTTCTTCACTCCCTCGCCCTTCTGCGGCTGCGGCACGCCGATGCCGCCTTTGGCGCGTTGCATGATGATGTCGAAGGCTGCCGGAATGTAGACGGCCTTGAAATCAAGGTCGCTATCAGGCGTGGTGGTTCCGTATAAATGAGAACCGAACTTCATCTTGACAACGAGCTTCGGAGGAGTTCTCCGACCTGTGTTCACGTTCATAGGATCTCTCCGATCTCCAGGTCTTTCACTTCCTGGTCACGCAGGTAGTGCTCGAACTCCCAGGGCACCATCCGCTTTGCGTAGTTGACGTCGGTGATCTGACCATTCAGCTGTTTGGTTTCCAGCCAATCCAGGATCGTCTTGAAGATAGGACCAGCCTCGAAGCCCATGTTCTTCAGATCATCGCCAGTCAACAACGGCTTGGGGTTCAGGTCGACGTCGTTCAGATCGTTGACTGCCACAGCTGCAGCAGTCCGGTCTCCGAAGTCCGTCCGGGCGTAATACATCCGCCATACGTCTTCGAAGCGTGGCAACCGGTAGAACCTGATCTGTTCAGCGCGGGTCTTGGTGGCGAAGTCCTTCAGATATGGCCAGGTCCAGAGACGCATCAGGTAGGCCTTGTCATCGTTCGACAACTTCAGCCGATCCGCCATCTGGACCCGCTCCGGACAAACGTCCAGGAGCGCGGCCAACCGAAGCAATGGACTGTTGAACCGCGACAACTTCTCCAGGGAGTAGAAAGCCTGACCTAAGCCGCACTCCAGCAGCTCTGGAAACACGAACTGCATTAGGCCGGTACGACACATCAAGGTCAGGCCGCCGTATGAATCAGGCGAGACCAGTATCTTGATGAGTTCTTCCCGAATGCGTTCCCAGCTGACTTTGCGGATTAAAGGCGCGAAGATCTTGATCGCTCGGAACGTGTTGTCCTCAATCGTGAATCCCAGCTGACAGGCGAACCGAACCGCACGCATCATGCGCAGCGCGTCTTCCTGAATGCGTTCCTTGGGATCGCCGATGCAGCGAATCACCTTGGCTTTCAGGTCTTTGTAGCCGTCTACGTGATCGACCAAACTGAAGTCGGTCTCGTCGTGGATCTGCATCAGGGTACGGGCAGCCATGCCGTTGATGGTGAAATCCCGGCGCTGGACATCTTCCCTCAGCGTCTTGGCAAAGCTCACGTTGTCAGGCCGCCGGCCATCGGTATACTTGCCGTCAGTCCTGTACGTTGCCACCTCGATCTGAATATCGTCGAGAACAACGACAACTACACCGAACTGGGCGCCTACGATCAGAGTCTTTGGGAAGAGCGCCTGCACGTCGGCTGGCTCGGCGCTGGTGCAGACGTCGTAGTCCTTGGGCTCACGGCCCAAAAGCATATCGCGTACACAGCCGCCGACCAGGTAAGCCTCGAAGTCGGCCACCTGCAGTGCTGTAACCACGTAGTTGGCCGCGTCGAGCTTGCTTATCCACTTCATGCTGATTCCCCATTCTGGTAGCAGCGAATCTGTTCCAACTGCTCCGACAACGACAACTTACCGTGGTTGTCGCTCAGATATTGGCCCAGTTCGCCGCGGATGTTATACAACCTGCGCCATTGACTCTCGGCTCCTTTGTCTTTCAGGACCGAGACCTGGATGTCGCCGATGGTGTCAAGCGCCCGCCGCAAGCGGCCGTACTGCTCGGGCGTGATCTCTGCCTTTGGTGTGGGATAGCAACTAGGCCTGCCCTCTTCGCCATCGTGGATATCAACACCACCCTCGCCGTTGTCGTAGAGAACTATTCCGCATCGAGTGCAGAAACCAATGTCACCCTGCCATCTAATCGGTGATATAGCCATAATGACCCTCGGTTTGAATGAACTCGTGAAACAGCACTGGCGCGTAGTCGGTGAACTCGATAGCCAGTAGACGATGCCACGATTGGGGATAACCTTCCTCCACTCGGTGCCTATCGTCGTGCAGGTGACCGTGAACGTTCAGGTACATGCCCGGCCAGAGCGAAGCGGCCGGCGCATGCGTCAACAAGACATCGCCGCGGCCCGGAACCGGGATCGCAATGGCATCATCGACAGTGTCGAAACCAGCTGCCAGAAAACCCTTCCGTCGATGGTCGTGGTTGCCTGGAACCAGCCGTTTATAGCCGGGTAACTGGGCGAGGATATCCGAGAGCAGACTGAAGTCGCTCATGATCACATCACCCAGATGAATGGTAGTGTCCTCAGGCTTGACCAGGGTCTGCCAGTGGCGGATTGATCTCTGCTGGTGATCCGCCGGGCGGTATTCCCTCGTTATCATCCCTTTGTGATTCCAATGCGTGTCGGTAATCAGCCAGAGTTGGCCCATGGAGGATCCCCTTTGAATCGACGGTAATGCTGTCCTCCGACTCGAACTCGAAGGGTACTTGGATTACGTCATTGATACCGAGCACTGTGAATCGTGTTTGGTATGAAGCTTCGAGCGTAAAGACCCGAGTCGTATGAAAGTGAGCAAAGTACCAGAGCCGCGGCGCATGGATCTCCAACATCTCCTGCAACATCTTGCTGATGACGCCTGTGCCCACACCCTTCATCTTGTCTTCGTAGTAGCCGCGGTCTTGCCAGCTGCCATACTGATCTGAACGCGGCACAAGAAACGGCCGCAACACTGCTTGAGCTGCTGTCGTCGGTGCGTCGTGCGAAAGCACGATCTCGGGCTTAACCTCCCGATAGAGCTCAACGACTGCTCGACGCTGAACTTCGGTAAGTTCCTCTTCTTCCCACCAACTGATACCTGGCTTGCGGGTCGCCTTGTCAATCGAGAAGCCACCGCTTACAAAGAACGCGGGTGAGCGAAAACCGGCATCGCCAAGGTAATTGGCCTGCTGGCGGCACTCTTCCGGCGAGTCGTGGTTGCCGCGAAAGAACCAGTGACCAAGCCTTCGCAGCTTCTTGTCGCAATAAGTGGCGTCGTTCTTGAAGCCGAAGCCGTGATCGCCCAGCTGAATGCTGGGTCCATGGACACGCCGTTTCAGCATGTTGAAATACAGCTGCCACTCACCGTGGATGTCGCCGATCAGATTCATTCGATGTCCTCAAGCGAGATGCTAAACAAGTTACGGGAAGCAATGCCCAGCTTGGCATCGATAGCCTGACAGACCGGAGTCTTATCCAACCGCCAGGCCAGATCTGTATCCTCTGGAATGTGCAGGACGTTGTATACGCCGTCATCCGTCATGACGTAATCGAACCGTTTACACGGTTCAAACATGGCAATGACTTGAGTCACAGCTCCGTAATACTCTGGAGTTGCGACTCTTTGGGTCGGATAGAAATCAGCTGGCCGCACTGGCTGGTTCTCCTTCGGTCTCGCGCGCGATGATGGCCTGACGAAGACCTTCGTAGCCTTCAAACTCGCGATCCCACTTCCGCTGTAGACCGATGATGAATTCCGTCATTGCCGGCACGTCGCCGCGGCCGACGGCCTGGACGGCCTGGTCGATCTCGGTAGTGGCAACGTCGATATGCGTAATCGCCTCGGGCACCATAGGCACCCGAATCCTGTTTCCAAAGCTCACACTTCTACCTCCTCTGTCGCAGGTTTGGCACACTTGTCACAGAGCGTCCGGATCCAACCGCCCTCGCGGATCTTGCCGTATCGGCCACAGTCCTCGCAGGTTTCGGCGCTCAGCCACTCGGCCAGGCTAATCAGGTGATAGATCCGATCGTTGCCGGGCGCATAAAAGCGCAGGGTACCGAACTTCTCCTTCACCTGCTGCACGGCGTAGCCGGTATCTGGATGCCAGACCATGACCTTCAGACCGAGGTCTTGCAGCTTGCCGATTGCGCATTGGGCGCCCAGGCGGAACAGATTGCATTTAAGCTGCTTGTTCGTAATCCGCATGCCTAAACTGTGGTCGGCAAACCAACGACGTGCCAGGCGCTTGAGCCAATCGCCTTGGGCCCGCTCAACCATTTCATGGCGATACGGGTCTTCCTTGGTGCCGCTGCCGACCCGCTCGTACTTGTTCTGTTCCGGTGGGGACATGCGGTAAACCAGGTTGTTCCAGCGTTTC
>Ga0265338_10010888_pt1 | contig 10585 bp, 10 predicted proteins | sample 42126metaG_FD_193579 | JGI IMG/M metagenome (GOLD analysis project Ga0265338, IMG submission 193579) | Rhizosphere microbial communities from Carex aquatilis grown in University of Washington, Seatle, WA, United States - 4-21-26 metaG | ecosystem: Host-associated > Plants > Roots > Rhizosphere... | reverse complement strand
AACCCCAGGCCAGGGGATGACTCTGCACATGGTCATTCTGGGAAATTCGATAAAATTTAGTCAAATGTCCCCAATCCGTCAGGGAGGAAAAGCAGTACACGTTATCCATAACCATCTGACGACGATCACCCTCAAAAATATAGAGAGCATTGTCAAAGATAAGATTGTGAAGGCGATCTTGCACCCAACGCAGGTGAGAGAGCAAGTTGCTGAAATCCGTAAGCAAAATAGACCAGTCGTCGATCAGCAGGAGATCGAAGCTACTGTTGGCGAGATCCGCATTTTAGGCGTCAGAGTAACCATTTATCCATTGTCAGGCAATTACCCCTTCAGATGGGACGTAAAAATGACCGTGCCGGGCGTCCTTGGAAAAATGAACATTGTGTCGTCGTCCAGGGCATGACTGCAAGCGATCCGCGTTTGCCATTTGGAGGAGTCAAGCATAGTGGCTATGGGCGCGAGCTTTCGCTCTTTGGGATACGTGAGTTTGTAAACGTCCAGACTGTGTGGATCGGGCCGGTACTCAGTGCTGCCCCGGCGACGCCCGCGAGCGAATAATGCTCCGGTCGTGTCTCTGGCAATCTTTCGGGGGAATTCCGCGTTACCTATCTGGATGGACCTCTCAGGCATGTGTCGAGAAGCCATCCGTGATTCCTGGCACGGGCTTCCCCCGATGTTATTTAGCAGGAGATTGAATCGTTCAACATACGAACGGCAGAACTACCTACCTTTTTCTTATAATGTCACTCGTCTGTATCGTCGTGGATGCAAGCAATTGCAGCTTTTAGACGCATGAAGCGTCGCTCGCCGCTCTTTCAGGCGAGTTTTTAGTAAGGAAGCTCATGAACAATAAGCTGGATCAATCTGAGATCAACGTCTTGCCTGTCGCGGGCCTGGTTATCCCAACAAAGCCAGAAGTATTCCCACTGGATCAATCTGTGAGCGAAAGTTTACCTGGGGCGGACTTGCTTATCCCGGCGGCGCCAGAGGCAAGTCTGGATCTCCCATCAGAGGCTCATACAAGTGTTGCGGAAACGTACCAGCCCTATCCCTGGCAACCGGCCAACCGGCTCCTGGCTTTTATTGATACAAAAACAGGTGGCAAAGCCGGCCAGATCCAGCGGATCGTCAGTTACCTCTTCTTCGGTGGTCTGGCTTCGGTGGTCAATCTGCTGATTTTCGCCCTGTTTATCTATCTTGTGCCTTTTCCCGCCAGTGTCAGCAGCCAGGTGCACAATATCATTGCCTATCTCATCGCGGCGGAGTGCTCGATCGTGGCCAATTTTGTGCCAAACGACCGTTTTACCTTTAGAAGCCTGCCCGGTGCTAAACGTCCCTGGCTGCAGCGTTGTCTGCGGTTTCACGCGACCTGCATTGTCGGAGCCATCTTAACCTTCCTGATAGAGTTTGCCCTGTTTAACTTTGCGCATCTGCCGCAATTGCTTGGGGAGGCGATAGCGATTGTGATTGTACTGATCTACAATTTCACTTTCCATCATCTCTTTACCTATCGGCATATCAAACAGTAATGGGGAGAACGTGAAGGATGAAGGAATCCTTTGGTCATGGTGGAGGAAATCGTATGAAGCAGCCTGGCGGGCCGACCCGTAGCCTGAACAACGTCGTTGTTGGTCAGTGGGGTCAGGGGACGCCAGCCGCCCTGCCGACAGTATAACCGAAGGTCATTTCCTGTGCAAGCACATTATTTGATCTCGCGGGCCAGTGGGAGTGCCTGTGCGATCAGGTCGGCAGCAGTCTCAAAAGAGAACAGACCAGTATTAATTAAGAGATGATAGTGTTCGGGTTTGGTACCACTGGAGCCATAATAGTGGCGTAAGTAGTTTTGCGTGTCATCGTCGCGCCGCTCAATAAACTCAATCGCCTGCTGGCGCGTGAGATGAAAATGTTGGACCACATTTTCGATCCGACGTGGGAGTGGCGCGAAGACATAGACATGCAAAACGCGGGGCAGGCCGCGCAGGAGAAATTGCGAGCCGCGTCCAATAATCACCACATTGCCGGTACTGGCCATTTCCAGAACCACGCGCTGGGTCAGGCGAAAATACGCCTGTTCATTTGTCTGGACCTGCGTGGAGGGTGTCTGGCGCTGTAAGAGTTTGCTATAGTTCAGCAGAAACGGACTATTCGTATTCAACGCCTCCAGGACATACCCAAGGGAGCCGCTGGTCTGCTCATCCTGGCTCTCGACCTGTGCGGCGCTCATGCCAGAGCGCCGCGCAACCTCGTCAATGATCTCATGGTCCAGGTACTGTAAATTTCCCTGGCGCGCCAGAATACGCCCGATCTCTGATCCACCACTGCCACATTGACGGGCGATGGTCACGACAATATTTTCTCCCCCCGGCACACCAGCAGGGAGCGGGTTACTTTGTTCTTCTGTTTCAGAAAGCACCCTGGTTGTGCCCAGATCTGGCTCTGCGGGAGTATGGTGTTGTACTCGGTTGCGAAATCGTTCCATTTGCCTATCCTTCTCCTGGATACAATGAAAACTGGTACCTTTATCCTACAATGCTGCTTGCTTCTAATGCAAGCAGACCAGTGTGACCCTGCGCTCTCTCTTTTATTCTAACCTATCCACTGAACAAGCCCTGGCTGCAAGATTTGTGGCAGGAGCGCCCCAGATCATACAATAAACGCAGGTCAAATCTATTTCAGGGAGAATTTCATGCGTACGCTCAATTTGCATCAACTCGCAACATTCCAGGTAGTGGCAAAGCACTGTAGCTTTGTCCGGGCTGCTGAAGAGCTACATTTTAGTCAACCTGCAGTTTCAGCGCAGATTCGTCACCTGGAAACCTCTCTGGGAGTGAAATTATTTGATCAGATTGGCCGAAAAACCCATTTAACCCAGGCAGGTGAGGAACTTTACCTCTATAGCCAGAAAATTTTTTCCTTGATCGACGAGACCCTGGAGAACATCGAGGCATTGCGTAGTCCCTACCATGGGCGTCTGAGTGTGGGCGCTGATACAACTGTGGGAACCTATGTCATTCCTGGTCTCCTGGGAACATTTCACCAGATCTATCCCCAGGTCGAGATCTCGTTAGAAGTATTGAATCGAGCGTTGCTGGTCGATGCCCTGGCCAGTAATCGTGTGGATATGGCGGTAATGGGGAAGGTTCCCTCGGATATGCCCGTTGAAATTGAACCCTTTGCTTTCAACGAACTGGTGCTGGTCGCCGCTCCGACCCATCGCCTGGCCGGTCTGGAGCAGGTGCCGATTGAAGAGCTAGGGCGCGAACATTTTCTCTTGCGCGAGCCTGGATCTGGGACGCGCGCCGCCCTGGAGAACGTCTTTCAAGAAGCGGGCGTCCTGTTGCAGATCAGCATGCAGGTTGGAAATAATAGTGCGATCAAGCAAGGTGTGGCGGCTGGCCTGGGTATTGCCTTGATCTCGCGTGTCGCTCTGGATATGGAACTGGAGACCGGGCGCCTGATTATTCTGAATGTCGAGGGCTTCCCAATTGTACGCCAGTGGCGCCTGGTGCATGTCAAAGAGAAGCACCTCTCCGCGACAGCTAAAGCCTTTAAATCCTTTTTAATCCAGCATGCTGATCGGCGCCTGCGTCACACCTGAGCAGCTTTCCCTCTTCCAGACATAGGTTGTGTGAATGCTGTCAGGCACCATCGTCGCTACTGACGCTCTCTACATCTTGAGCAGTTCAGCTTTGAGAAGAATGGTCTGGACACTTCTGACAATCGCGGCATCTACCATTTTGCCATCAATGGCTACCGCGCCCAGACCCCTGGCCAGCGCTTCGTCATAGGCAGCAGCAAGCTTGCGAGCTTCATCGACCTCGGACTGGGAAGGAGAAAACACCTGGTTCGTGACTTCAATCTGGCCAGGATGAATTGCCCATTTGCCAACAAAGCCCAGTGTATGCGCATGGATACACTCTCGCTCGTAGCCAGCCAGGTTTTTGAAATCAGGAAAGGCGCCATCAATTGCGTCGATCCCGGCGGCGCGGGCTGCGATGGCAATTTTATTGCGTGCATAGTGCCACGGATCGCCGGGATAGATCGCCAGCGCCCCTTCGATCACCCGGCTATCCATGCCCTGAGACGCGCTATAATCACCAGGGCCAAAAATCAAAGCCTCCAGGCGTGGACTGGAACGCGCGATCTCATCCACATTTTGCATCGCTTCAGCCTCTTCAATCAACACCTCCAGACCGATCCGTCGCGTACTGTGCATGCGCTTCTCGATTTGTGTGAGCAGCACATCAACCCACCAGACATCTCTGGCAGTTTTAATTTTTGGTACAATCAACAGATCCAGAGCTTCCCCGGCCCCCTCAGCAATCGTAATAATATCTTCATAGGCATATTCTGTTTCCAGATCATTGACACGGACAGCACGCGTTTTTGTACCCCAGTTGAGATTTCGCAAGGCGTGAAGCGCTTTCTGCCGCGCCGCACTTTTCTCCGTAGGTGAGACAGAATCTTCCAGATCGAGCAGGACCAGGTCAGCCTTGCTGGCGGCAGCCTTTGCCATCATATGTTCATTACTGGCGGGCGTTGATAATTCAGAGCGTCTCAGGCGCATAGGTACTGGTATCTCCTTGTTCAGCCGAAAGTAAGCATATATGGATAGTATAGCAGTTTTTATACATGTGCCTGCCAGGTCTGGCTGTGCCAAAAAGGATGTTTCAGGCCACCAGATCTTAGCCGGTAGCTTTATTATATAATTCACAGATAATCTGAGTGGCTAGAGATTCCCCAACTTCTTTTGCCAGTTCATCGTGATAATTTTCGACACGAGCCATCCGTGCCGAGATAAATTCATGCATCGCAGAACCTTCGGCAAAGCCCGTAAGTCCCTGCATCATGGCTTCGTATTCCTGCGCCACCTGTTCACGCAGACGCGCGACCTGACTGGAATTCATGCCCTGCCCTCCACTTTATATTTGTCACAGCTTTTGTAGTGAGATTACGCTCTCCGTTACTACATACTTTATATATCAAAGCAGACAGAATTTAATAGTCCAAATGTATGCCGAATATGGAACGTTGTTACGCGATTTTATCACACTTTATCTCGTTTCAGAGAAATTTGTAAAAAAGCGCGTGAACTTGTTGACAGTATGTGAAACAATCTATACAATATGTAAGTGATATGTTCTGTTGGGAGTGTTGTTGAAATGTGAGGTTCTTATGATCACACCAAATGAAAATCTACGTCGAGCGCGGTTGGGAAAGCATTGGAGTGTTGCGGCGGCAAGTCGAGAGGTCGGAGTGAGCACCAATACCTTTAATCGGTGGGAACGTGGTGTGCAAATTCCTCAGATGGCAACCCTGGATCAATTATGCGTGGCCTTTGCAATGTCGGCTGATGATCTGGGTTTTGGATATGTTCTGCAACCTCAGAAGAAGAGTAGCGAGCTAGAAATAGTGTTGGAGGAACATGTGGAGGGAGAGCGTTCAACATATGATCAACGTATTGCTGGAACATGTGCTCAACCTGTGAAAGTAGAGAGGCATCCCCTGGTGATAAACTCGCTGATAAAACGTTCCGCGATGCCACCACTTCAGTCGCTGGATAGGGAGCTGAACAGGGATGAGGCAGTTTCGCGCCGCAAAGTGATTGCTACGTTAATTGGTATGCCCGCGGCAGCTTTTGGGACCAGCCAGGGCGCGCTCCTCCATGCTGAGGAGATTTTGACGTTGTGTGCCACACACATTCCTCTCTGCTGGCAACTCTATTTTGAGGGCGGATTGGTGGACGTTGAGCGTGTCTTGCCCGACTATATAGACCAGCTTTCGCTCCTGGTTGAGCAGCCATCAGCCAATCAACAGCGAGCAGCGGGGCTACTCTCGCAGGCGTACCAGCTCGCTTCTTTGCTGGCAACGCAGCATCAGGACTATGGGAGGGCCAGTGCCTGTGCCAGGCAGGGATTATACTATGGTAAGCAGGCAGAAGATCCCAGTTTGCAGGTCGCATCATCTATTCGCGAGGCCCTGGTCTCCTTCTACTTGAAACGTGCCCGGCCATGTTATTACGCCTATCAGAGGGCTTTGCAACTGGTGCCTCAGACCTCGCCTCTCTTACAGGGGCGTGTCTATGTTGGGCTGGCTGAAGTCTATAGCCAGTTGCGTCAGGAAGAGGAAGCCTGGAGTTTTCTCGACCTGGCCCGCGAGACTTTCCCCCTGCGGGCTGAGGATGACCCCAATTTTGCCTATACCCACTTTACCGGCCATTCTGTCTCAACCTTTGAGGGACGCATGCACCTTAATCTTCAGCAGCCCGTGCAAGCCTGGCAAGCCTTTGCTCGCATCGATCAACTCCTGTCCCGCGAGGTGGCGCCCAACCGTCTGGAGTTGACGGTCCACCAGGCCATGACAGCCTTTGCCCTGGGAGAATTAGAGCAAACCTGTGATTTACTGGAAATCGCGGTGCCCATGGCTCAGGCATTGAATAGTCAGTTGCGCCTGGATGAATCCTACGCGGTCTATGAACGTATGCTTGCCAAGTGGAGTCAGGAGCCAGTTGTCAGGGACCTGGAAGGGCTCTTTTGTACCATAGCAGATCCAGGATGACGAGCATTGTGGCGGCCTGTGGCTCGAATTTTCTGGCCAAAGAGAGAGAAATGTGATATATAGAGTTTCGATAACGTACTTAGTAATAGAGTACTGCCTTTCAATTGATTTGTGCCAGTCAACGACGATCAGGAGTGCCTTATGCCAAGCACCACAAGACGCGTGAAATCCATCTGGATTACCGTGCCTCTTTTGCTCTCATTTTGAGTCATCTTCAGCATTTTCTGTCAGCGGAGATCTGACGAGCATAGTCTCTATGCTCGCCTATCTATGTTTGCAGCAAAAATCCATCCAGGCGGAAGCAGCAGGGTTGCGCTATCTGCATTCTGCCCTTCCGTCCACCTCGATTGTTTGCCTGACGCGAGCAAGAAAAAGACAGGGTATTCCAAAACCAACGTTCTGGAATACCCTGTCTGTCTACGAAAAAAAAGTCTGCGAGCCTGTCACATCTGGTTCTCGCAGACTTTTCTACAAAGAGGTAAGCTCCAATAAAGTAAAACATCGTATCCTGCAAAAGAATACTGGCTCTACTTTCCTCTGTTACTAGCTTACCTATTTGTCAAGCAAATGTCTTGAGCATTTATCCCTATTTCAAGTGCTCGCGCAAAAAATTGACCGCCAGAGGCCATGCTTCTGCGGCGGCCTGTTCATTGCCCATGCCATGATCGGGATTAAGAAAGGCGTGACCGGCGTCATAGGTTTTCAGGGTAAAGTCTTTTCCGGCCTCGCGATACAGATGCTCGATTTTTTCTCGCTGGGAAGGAGGTATGCCATCGTCACGGCTACCATAAATAGCCAGTACCGGGGCGGTGACTTTTGCCACTTCTTCAGGAGTTGGATCGTAACCCCCGCCATAGAAAGGTATGACAGCACCCAGATCGCTAGCGAGTGCTGCGACCGTATAAGTCAGGAAACCACCTACACAGAAGCCAATCAAGCCGAGCTTCTTTGGCTCAACGCCGGGTAGCGCTTTGAGTGTTTCCAGAGCCCCGATGATCTCATTTGAGGCACGCTCCATATTGTGCCTCAACATCATAACCATTTTCATCGCGTCATCTGGCTCAGTCGCGACTTTGCCGTGATAGAGGTCAGGCACCGCAACAACAAAGCCCTCTGCGGCCAGTTTCTGAGCCAGGTTGCATACATGGGGTTCAATACCCCACCATTCTTGGATCAACACGACGCCAGGATGCTGGGCGTCATCATCAGGCTGGGCAATATAGGCGTAGGCACCCTCGCCGTTCACTTTTAGATCAACATTTGATGTACGAATTACCGCCATTGGTAGTAAATCCTTTCTCATAGTCATTTTTCTACGATTGCTCTCTGCTGGGGTCAGCCTCGACTGCTGGCACTACAAATAGGTCAGGATTATCCAGCAATAGTTAGCAATGGTTGTCGTTTGTAGGCCGGACGAGCAGCACTTCTTCTGATCATTGTAACTCTCTAGAAACTGCAGTGTCAAAGTTAGCGGGGAGAACGTTGTGGATTTTGCAGTGCTCAGGACATGCTTTGACACATTTTGGCAGCGCCGATTGCTTGACAAAGTTTAGTTGTTGCGGGTATATTCATAGCAGGAAACCATAGACTTTCGTTGGCTACTTGTGTGTGGCCAGTCGATGTATATATTCGTAGGTTCAGCAGAGGAAACGCGTCAGATGACCAATTGGAAACAACTTCCCCTTTCTTCCTGGGAAATGTCTCTGCATATGTGCATATCTCGCACTCTTAGCATTATGCAGTGTGGAAAGAGTTGCCGTCCTCTGTCTCTGCCTCTGAGAAAATCGTAACGCTCAGCAGCGAAAAATGAAGCGTAGGGGGTGCAGGCAACAGACCTGCACCCTTTCTTTGTGTAGAAGTGAGTCATTGAAAAGGGGTAGACCATGGAACAGAGTCAGGAGGCAGGGGGCGATGACCGAAGGTATTATATCACCACGGCTATCGACTACCCCAATGCCGCACCTCATATCGGGCATACATTGGAGAAAGTCGCAGCAGATGTAATCGCCCGTTACAAGCGTTTGCAGGGTTTTGATACGTACTTTAGTATGGGACTTGATGAGAATAGCCAGCATGTTGCCAAAGCAGCGGACGCGCACGGAGTCGATATTCAGACCTGGGTTGTGCGTATGGACGAAGCTTTCCGGCTGGCCTGGTCCAGGCTGGATATCTCTTACGATCGTTGGATACGCACAACCGAGGCGGTGCACTTTCGCGCTGCACAGGAGATGTTCCGCCGTGCGCAGGAACGCGGGGATGTCTATAAAGCACTCTATTCTGGTTGGTATTGCCCTAATTGTAATAACTTCTATCAAAGCGACGATCTGACTGATGGAAGGTGTCCCGCGCATCCAACGATTGTGCTGGAATGGATTGAAGAAGAGAATTACTTTTTTGCTCTGACCAGGTATAGCGAACGGTTGTTAGCGTATATTGCCACGCATCCACGCTTTATTGAGCCAGCCTCGCGCCTGGCCGAGGTGATGGGATTATTCCGGCAGGGGCTACGCGACTTCGCCATTTCGCGGCGGGTAAACCCGGAACGACCTGCCTGGGGAGTGCCGGTGCCTGGTGATCCTGAGCAGGTGCTGTATGTCTGGTTTGATGCACTGACAAACTACCTGACCGCTGTAGGTTTTCCCGATGACGAAGCCCTCTTTGCTCACTACTGGCCCGCTGATGCGCATGTTGTTGGCAAAGATATTATTCGCTTTCACTGTCTGTACTGGCCCGCAATGCTGATGTCGGCGGAATTGCCGCTGCCTGCCCAGATCGCTGTCCATGGTTTTATGACGCTGGAAGGCAAGAAGATCTCAAAAACAACAGGTAATGTCGTTTCGCCGGCCAGGCTGGTTGATGAGTACGGCGTCGATGCCGTGCGTTACTACCTGTTGCGCAATCTCTCGTTTGGTTCTGATGGAGATTTCAGCCGGGCCGGACTGGTCCAGCGCTATAACGACGAACTGGCGAAAGATCTGGGCAATCTGCTTAATCGCGTGGTCAGCATGGTCAAACGCTATCGCCAGGGCGTGATTCCCACGGCAGTTCTGACTGGAGCGCTGGAACAGGATCTTCAGAACATGGCTGCCTCGGCGCGGCAGGGGGCGGAATCTGCGCTGGAAAAATGGGATATCGGTCGGGCGATCGAGTTTATCTGGACGCTGGTCAGGCGGGCTAACCAGTATCTTGAGCAGAGTGAACCCTGGAAGCTGGCGCGCAAAGCTGAGGAGCGCGAACATCTGGATACGGTTCTCTACTCGGCTACTGAAGCGTTGCGTCTGCTGGCTATCTACCTGACGCCGGTTGTGCCTTCTGCCAGCGACAAGATCATGGCTCAACTGGGTTTGAGGGCGGTTCAAGCAGGTGACTGGCGCGATATTGGTGTCTGGGGTGCGGCTTCTTTCCAGGCACTTGGTGCCGGCGAGGTGCTTTTCCCGCGCATTGAGGAGCCGGTAGCTCTGTTGATTACCCAGGTCGTACCACCAGTGGACGAACCAGAGGAAGAGCAACTGCAAGAATTGCCAGTTTCATGGATAAGTTCGCAGGAGCAATTTTTTGCCGGCGGCGCTTAGACGAAGAGAAAACAAGCAGGGACCGCGCAAGGCGATCCCTGTTTCTGTTGTCAGATCTCTGTTGTTAAGAGAGACTCCTTGTAATTAAATCGAGCAGTAAAAGATATCAAAACTCTTTGACTCAAAAGGTGATACCGTGCGACTGAGAGGAGTCACCACCATCACATTCACCCCTGGCTGCGATGGGAAAGCTGCCGTTTTATAGGTCACGTGATCTGCGTCCAGGAGCTGAAGCAGTGCAGGATGCTGATCACCAGGTTTGCTAAAGATCAGGAAACTTGCCCGATCCGCGCTGGCGACAGCCTTCGTATAGTCAGGAATGCGATTGATGGTGGTCTCTGGATGGATGATTGCCTCGGGATCGGCCACGACAATCTGATTGTTTGTTTCAAAAGAGATCGGGTAGACCAGCAAGTTGGTGCCCCAGGCGTACTGAATATGTTCCTGTTCCATGT
>Ga0265338_10010887_pt1 | contig 10585 bp, 10 predicted proteins | sample 42126metaG_FD_193579 | JGI IMG/M metagenome (GOLD analysis project Ga0265338, IMG submission 193579) | Rhizosphere microbial communities from Carex aquatilis grown in University of Washington, Seatle, WA, United States - 4-21-26 metaG | ecosystem: Host-associated > Plants > Roots > Rhizosphere... | reverse complement strand
GGCTGGAAACGCTCGCGCCCAGCCTGCCGCGCGGCGTAACGTGCGTGGCGGAGAGCGGCGTCGAGAGCGGCGCGGATGCGGCGCGACTTGCCCGCGCCGGCTACGGGATGGCACTGGTCGGCAGCGCGCTCATGCGCACGGGCGATCGCATCGGCCTGGCCCGTGATCTGCTCATCGCGGGGCGCCAGGGTCGCCAGGGTCGCCAGGGTCGGCAATGTGGATAGCCCTCAATGTGGATAAAGATCTGCGGCATGACCAGCGAGCAGGCGGTCGACACCGCGTTGCAGGAGCGTGCGGATGCGATCGGATTCGTGTTCGCTGCGTCCGTGCGCCAGCTGGAGCCCAGGCGTGCGGCGCAGCTCGCCGCTGCCGTGCGCGGGCGGATTGTGTGCGCGGCGGTAACGCTGCATCCCTCGCAGGCAGCAATCGATCAGATCCTGCGCGAATTCAACCCGGACGTGCTGCAGACCGACCTTGCGGACATCGCGCAGCTGCGACTGCCGGCGCAGCTGGCGGTGCTGCCGGTATTGCGCGCGGGCACCATCTCATTGCCGGGTACGCTGCCGCCGCGCCTGCTTTTCGAGGGGCCGCGCAGCGGAACCGGGACGGCGACAGACTGGAGTCAGGCCGGACCGCTGGCGCGCCGGACACAATTGGTCCTGGCCGGGGGACTCACGCCGCACAACGTGGCGGCGGCTATCTCGGCCGTGCGGCCCTTCGGAGTAGATGTCTCCAGCGGCGTCGAAGCCGTGCCCGGACAGAAGGATCCGCGCAAAATCGTCGAGTTCATTCAGGCCGCGCGCGCGGCCTTCGCAGGTATCACACATGAAGCCAATTGAAACCGATGCTGAACGCAGCGATGCGCTGGCGGCGCTGCTCGCCGGACACTACCCGGACGAGCGCGGCCGCTATGGTCCCTTCGGGGGCCGTTACGTTCCTGAAACGCTGATCCCGGCGCACGAGCGCCTCGAGCGCGGCGTGCGCCGCTGGCTGGCGGATAAAGAGTTTCGCGCCGAACTGGAACGCGAGCTGCATGACTGGGTGGGTCGTCCCACGGCTCTGAGCCCGGTGCCTCATCTGTCCAAGCGCTGGGGCGCGCGCGTGTGGCTCAAGCGCGAGGATCTCGCCCATACCGGTGCGCACAAGATCAACAACGCCATCGGACAGGCGCTGCTCGCGCGGCGGCTCGGTGCGCGCCGCATCGTGGCCGAGACCGGAGCGGGTCAGCACGGTGTCGCCAGCGCGGCCGCGTGTGCACGCGTGGGGCTGCCGTGCACGGTCTATATGGGCGAGCTGGACATGGAGCGCCAGGCGCCCAACGTCGGGCGCATGAAACTGCTCGGCGCCAAGGTCGTGCCCGTCACCAGCGGCGATCGAACGCTGCGCGCGGCGATCGATGAAGCCCTGCGCGATTGGGTCAGCGATCCGAACGGGACCTACTACCTGCTCGGCTCAGCCGTCGGCGGCCATCCTTACCCTTATCTGGTACGCGAGCTGCAGTCCGTCATCGGGCGCGAAGCGCGCGCGCAGATGCTCGAGCGCGCCGGTTCGCTGCCCGATGCCGTCGTGGCCTGTGTCGGCGGCGGTTCCAATTCGATCGGCCTGTTTCATGCCTTCATCGGCGATGAAAACGTGGAGATCCTGGGCGTCGAGGCCGGCGGACGCGGTGCAGGCCTCGGCGATAACGCTGCGAGCCTCGGAACCGGAAAGCCCGGTGTGCTGCATGGCAGCTTCTCCTATCTGCTGCAGGATGCCGATGGTCAGATCCAGGAGACGCATTCGATCTCGGCCGGGCTGGATTATCCCGGTGTTGGACCCGAGCATTCATTGCTGCACGCTGTGGGCCGCGTGCGCTATGTGTCGGCCAGCGATGAGGAGGCGCTTGAAGCGGTGCGTGAATGCTGCCAGTGCGAGGGCATCCTGCCCGCGCTGGAAAGCGCGCATGCGCTGGCGGCGGCGCGGCGCTGGGCGGCGGAGCATCCCGCAGCAAAAATCCTGATCGGACTGTCCGGGCGCGGCGACAAGGATATGCCAACCCTGTCGCGAACCCTGCTCGCGTCAGCACCGCCTGCCGACGCCACCGAGAAATCCAAATGAACGAGCAGGCGTCCAAGACCCCGGTCGAGCGCATCGTCACGGCGCTGCGCACGGCGGCCAAGCATGGTCAGCCGGCGCTGGTGGCTTTCCTGACGGCGGGCTATCCCGATCGCACCAAGTTTCGCGAGCACCTGGCGGCGGTGGCGCAGGAAGCGGACCTGGTCGAGATCGGTGTGCCGTTCTCGGATCCGATGGCCGATGGCGTGACGATCCAGCGTTCGAGCGAAGGCGCATTGCGCGCCGGCGTCACGCTCACCTGGATCCTGGAGGAACTGCAGCTCATGGAGCGCGTGAAGGCGCCGCTGCTGCTCATGAGTTATATGAATCCGCTGCTGGCCTTCGGCCTCGAGCGGCTCGCCCGGCGCGCAGCGGGCGCAGGGGTGTGCGGCTTCATCGTGCCTGACCTGCCGCTCGAAGAGAGCGAGGAATTGTGGGCCGTGCTGGCGCCCCACAACATCGCACTGGTGCAGATGGTGACGCCTGTGACGCCCAGCGAGCGATTGGCGAAACTCGCGACCGCGAGCCAGGGTTTCGTCTACGCGGTGACGATCACAGGAACCACCGGCAAGGCGGTCGGCGCCGCCGAGGATATCTCAGCCTATCTGGAACGCGTGCGTGCTGCCGCCACGGTGCCAGTGTGCGCGGGCTTCGGCATCCGCACCCGCGAGCAGGTTGAAAGACTGCGCGGCCAGGTCGACGGCGTCATCGTCGGATCGGCACTGGTGGAAGTCCTCGAGCGCGGCGAGTCGCCGCAGGAATTCCTGGCGGGCCTGAGGCCGAAGCGACGATGAAGCCGCACTGATGAAGCCGCACTGATGAAGCCAGGCGCGCCTCACCGGGCGCCGCTGTCACTGCTGCTGGGGCTGCTGTCCACGGTCGGCGCATTCACGATCGATGCCTACTTCCCATCGATGCGCGCCATCTCACAGGAGTTTCATCTATCCACGTGGCAGGTGCAGCAGACGCTGACCGTCTACATGTTCAGCTATGCGTTCGCGGCGCTGTTTCATGGCTCGCTGTCCGATGCGCTGGGGCGGCGCCGGCCCATCCTCGCCAGCCTCGGAATCTACACACTGGCTTCGATCGGCTGCGCTGCAGCACCGAATTTCGCCACGCTGCTGGCATTTCGCGCGGTGCAGGGCATGGTGGCTGGCGGCGGCCAGATCATCGGCCGCGCCATCGTGCGCGACAGCTTTCATGGACCGGAGGCGCAGCGCCTCATGAGCCTGATCACGATGATCTTCGGCCTGGGGCCAGCCGCGGCACCCATCATTGGCGGCTGGGTGCATGCACTGCTGGGCTGGCGTGCCGTGTTCGGTACGATGGCGCTGCTGGGCTTCACACTGCTCATCTACACCGCGCAGCGATTGTCCGAGACGCATCCGCCCGAGCGGCGAACGCCAATGCAGGTCGAGCGCCTGCTGAAACACAACTTCGCCGTGCTTCGTCACCCCGAGTTTCTGCTGCTGGTGCTGGCAAGCGGGCTGGCCTTCATCGCGCTGCATGTCTACGTGGGCTGCGCGCCCGCGATTGTGCTGGATCACTGGCAGCTGGATGAAACCATGTTCGCGGCGTTGAATCTGCCCATCATCGGCGGTTACACCATCGGTGCGGTGGCCTCAGGCCGCCTCGCGGGCCGGCTGCAGCCGCAGCGCCAGGCGCGCTTCGGATTCCGGCTGCTGCTGAACGTCACGGCGCTGATGCTGCTGCTGCAGTGGAGCCTGGCATCGCCGCCGATCTACCTGCAGCAGCTGTTGCTGGCCGCCATCGGCTTTGGGTTGCAGCTGATGTATCCCATCGTGACGCTGCGCCTGCTGGATCTGTTCCCCGATGCACGCGGCGCCGCCGCCTCGATGCAATCCTTTTTCAGCCTCTTCATCGCCACCATCACGATGGGGCTGGTGGCACCGTTGCTGGCGCCTTCAATGCGACGCATCGCCATCGTGTCGCTGATGGCGGCCGGTGCCGCGGGGTTGATGTGGCGGCTGGCGCAGCGTTACCGTGCAGCTCATGTCCAGCTTCACGGTTGATGCGCGTTTCTGCGGCCCGCCGGGCTGCGCCAACGGCGGCTACCTTGCCGGCCTGATGGCCAATCACGCGCCCGGACGCGTGCGTATCCGGCTCGAGCGGCCGATTCCACTGCAGGTGCCGCTGGAACTGAATACGGCCGAAGGCGGCGATCTGGAACTCACGCATGAAGGTACGGTGCTCGCACGCGCGCTGCCGGCGGCCGACGTTACGCTCGAGGTGCCTTCCGCGCCGAACTACCTGGCGGCGCTCGAGGCCTCGCGGCATTTCGCGGGTTTTATCAACCATCCGTATCCCGGCTGCTTCGTCTGCGGCACCGCCCGCGCGCGCGGCGATGGACTGCGCGTATTCGCCGGCAAGTGCGGCGCGCAATACCAGGTTGCCGCCCCGTGGGTGGCCGATGCGACGCTCGCGGACGGCGACGGCAAGGTGCGGCCGGAATTCATCAGCGCCGCTCTGGACTGCCCCGGTGCATTCGCCGCGCGCGATGACATGGCGCAGATGCTGCTGGGCGAGTTCACGGCGCGCATCGATCGGCGCGTTCACGTCGATGAGCCCTGCGTGATCCTCGGCTGGCGGATTGCGGCCAGCGGCCGCAAGTTCGAGGTGGGTACCGCGCTTTTCGATCAGGGCGGAGAACTGTGCGCGCGTGCGCGTGCAGTGTGGATCGAGCTGCGCGCGAGTCGCCCGCTCAGTTCGCCCGACGCAGCCACACGCTGAACCAGACCGACAATCCCGCCGCGCCTGAGAGAATCCCCAGCCAGTGCGGCTGCAACCGCATGCCCAGCCAGAGCACGCCGCCGAGCAGCAGCGAGGCGCCGATGACTATGCGATCGCGGCGGCGCGCCTGCGCCGCGGACTGCTCTCGCCACTGCTGGATGTCGTGGGTGTCGATCGGGAGCTGGAAGGTGCCGTCCTGCACGCGCTCGACCATTCGCTTCGCCACGGGCGGCAACGCCCTGATGATTTCGAGTGCATCCGGCCAGCCGCGCCGCAGCTCGCGCAGCAGATTGCGCGGACTGACGCGATCGCGCATCCAGCGTCGCAGCACGGGACTGGCGGTGTGCCAGATGTCGAGCTCCGGATAGAGCTGGCGGCCGAGACCCTCGATGTTGAGCAGTGTCTTCTGCAGCAGCAGCAGTTGCGGCTGGATCTGGCCGTCGAAGCGCCGCAGCGCCTCGAACAGTCGCAGCAGCACCGTGCCGAACGAGATTTCCTTGAGCGGGCGATCGAAGATGGGTTCGCAGATGGTGCGCACGGCCGATTCCATCTGATCGACGCGGGTATTGGCCGGAACCCAGCCGGACTGAACGTGCAGCGTGGCCACGCGACGGTAGTCGCGGTTGAACACGGCCAGGAAATTCTCGGCCAGATAAGTCTGGTCGCGCTCATCCAGGGTGCCGACGATGCCGAAATCCACCGCCGCGTAGCGCGGCAGCTTCGGATTGTCGACCAGTACGAAGATGTTGCCCGGGTGCATGTCGGCGTGGAAGAAGTTGTGCCGGAACACCTGCGTGAAGAAGATTTCGACGCCGTTTTCCGCCAGCACCTTGAAGTCCGTGCCGAGTTCGCGCAGCCGCGCCATATCGCCGATCGGTACGCCGTGAATGCGCTCCATGACGAGCACTGTCGCGCGGCAATGGTCCCAGTGGATCTCGGGCACGTAGAGCAGCGATGAGCTGGCGAAATTGCGCTTGAGCTGCGAGGCATTGGCCGCTTCGCGCAGCAGATCGAGCTCATCCAGCACGGTGCGCTCGTATTCACGCACGATCTCGCGCGGCTTGAGCCGGCGGCTCAGGGCCCACCAGCGCTCGGCCATGCTGGCGATCGTGTACATGACCTCGATGTCGAGCGCGATCGTCGACTTCATGCCCGGCCGCAGCACCTTGACGATCACTTCGCGCCCATCCGGCAACTCGGCGGTATGTACCTGCGCGATCGAAGCGGCCGCAAGAGGCGTTTCATCAAAGGCCTGCAGGCGCTCGCCAAGCGGTACGCCGTATGCCTCTTCGATGATCGCGCGCGCGACCGCTCCCGGGAAGGGCGGCACGCGGTCCTGGAGTTTGGCGAGCTCATCGGCGATGTCGTCGGGCAGCAGGTCGCGGCGCGTGGACAGCGTCTGGCCGAATTTGACGAAGATCGGGCCGAGCTCCTCGAGCGCGAGTCGCAGGCGTTGCGCGCGCGTGTGAGGCGAGCGTCGCTGGAACCAGGTCCAGGGGGATATGAAGTAGATGAAACGCAGCGGCCGGTACAGATGCGTCGCGGCCACGAAATCATCCAGGCGATGCCGCACGAGCACGCGCTGAATGGCGATCAGCCGTCGCAGCACCCGCAGTTGAATCAAGCCGGCCGGTCCTGCTCGAGATGGGACATACGCGCTTCGAGGCGATCGAGCTGCTCGCGCGCATCATCGACTTCGCGCAGGAAATGCGCGGATTCGCTGCGCGAGACCAATTCGCCGCGCTCGTGGGCGAGATACTCGGAGATGTTCAGCACCTGGGTCTTCGCGGCCGCGCGCGTCCAGGCGGCCGCGCCGCGCAGGCCGCGCATGAGAATGTGGGCACCGCTGCGGCCCAGCACCTGCGACAGCACTTGTTCCAGATCGGGCCGAAGCAGCAGCGCGAGGCGACTGAACTGGTGCGCTATCTCGGCACTGCCCTCGATGCGCACATCGCCGCGCTGGATCGCGACTTCCGGATCCGCTCGTGTCAGCGCCAGCAGCGACAGCGGCGTGCCGCTGATGCGGGCATCGGCAGTAAGCGCATCGGCAGCGGTTCCAGTCGCGGGTGTTGCCATGCGCAACACGGTGCCGTCGGATCCGAAAGTGACTCGGAAGGGGGTGCCGCTTGCCTCGAGCGTGATGCTGCGACCGGCCAGAGCGGCCAGCAGCTCACACGCCTGCGGCGATTCGGCACGCGCGCGGGATACAGCCGCCTGCAGCGCGCGATCGATGAGCCCATCCACGATCGATGGCATCGTCAGATCCGGTAGCCGCGATGAAGCGCCACCACGCCGCCCATGAGGTTGTGGTAGCGGCATTCTTCGAGTCCGGCCGTGCGCATCATATCGAGCAGCGTCTGCTGATCGGGATGGCGGCGGATGGATTCGGCCAGATAACGATAGCTGTCGGCATCGCCCGCTACGAACCTGCCAAGCCAGGGCAGCACGTTGAAGGAGTAGGCGTCATACAGGCGGCTCAGCAGCGGAATCACCGGCGTCGAGAATTCCAGCACCATGAGCTGGCCGCCGGGCTTGAGAACGCGCCGCATCGAGGCCAGCGCCGCGGCCTTGTCGGTGACGTTGCGCAACCCGAAACCGATCGTGACGCAATCGAAGACGCTATCGGCGAATGGCAGCCGTTCCGCATCCGCCTGCGCATATACCGGCGCCGCGGTCAGAGCGCGATCGATGAGCCGGTCGCGGCCGTGCTCGAGCATGCGCGCGTTGATGTCTGCCAGTACGACGAGGCCTGTGCGGCCGACCTGTCGCGCAAGTCCTGCTGCCAGATCACCGGTGCCGCCCGCGATATCGAGCGCGCGGCCGCCGGGTTTCAGTCCGGTCTGCGACAGCGTGAATTGCTTCCAGAGACGATGTGCGCCGCCCGACATCAGATCGTTCATGAGGTCGTAGCGGTCGGCGACGCTATCGAATACGCCCCGGACACGACGGACCTTGTCCGGGAGCGGAATGTCCTCAAAACCAAAGTCGACGGTTTCGCGGCGATCGCGGGTCATCAAAGGCCTCTGCTTGACCTAATCGGCATTCTATTATGTAGCTTGCGATACGCGCGGCCGGCATGCGGCCTGCACCCGGCACGGGTCTTGCCAGATCGTAAGTACTTGCGACAATTACGCGCGGAAAGGACCGAACTTGTCCACTATGATCTAAACTGTTGCGCGGGTGCCTACATCTGCTTTCATTATCATCCAATCGAAAATGCTGGCATTTCGCCATCGTTTCGCACAGAATCCCGCCCCGGTTGTGGCCCAAAAGGCGCAACCGAGTGGGGGTCTTGTGAAGATTTGGCCGGGTGAAAACGCCCGGCCTTTCTTTTTGCGAAAGATGAATTCCCTTAAGACTTCGAGCGCAGGCTCAAGTGCTGCCCGCGCCGCCTCCGGCCGCGCCACCTCCGGTCGCACCGCTACGCGCCCGCCGCGCCTCAAACTGCGCCCAGTTTGCCGCGTATCTTGCGCCCAGCTCATGCAGATACTTCCACGTATACAGCCCGGTACTGTGACCGTCGTCGAACACCAGGCGCACGGCGTAGTGCCCAATCGGCTCAATGTCCGTGATGCCCACATTCTCCTTGCCCAGCACGAGCACCGGCTCGCCTTCACCGTGACCCTGGACCTCCGCGGAGGGCGAGAACACGCGCAGGTATTGGAATGGCAGCTCGAATCGGGCGCCATCGGCGAACGACACCTCGAGCACGCGCGTGCGCTTGCGCAGCTTGATCTCGGTGGCGGTGATGGGCGGATTCTCCGTCATGGGCAGTGCTCGCGTGTCCGCGGCTCGCATACCCGCGGTTGATTTGTTATACAGGACGCTCAGATGACCGGCGATCCAGCCTCAGCGACCCCAGCGACCGATACTTCCAAGCCGGATTATTACCATCGTGTCGTCGATTGTCAGTGGGCCTGCCCCGCGCACACCGACGTACCCGAGTACATCCGCCTGATCGCGCAGGGACGCTACACCGACGCCTACCTGCTCAACCGCGATTCCAACGTCTTCCCGGGCATTCTCGGCCGCGTCTGCGACCGGCCCTGTGAGCCTGCATGCCGCCGCAGCCGCGTCGAGGACAAGCCGGTGGCGATCTGCCGCCTCAAGCGCGTGGCGGCGGACCTCAAGGGCGAGCTGACGGGTCGTCTGCCGCGCGCGCCCGCAGAGCTCAACGGCAAACGCATTGCCTGTGTGGGCGCGGGACCGGCTTCGCTGACCGTCGCCAACGATCTGGCACCGCTTGGCTACGAGGTCACCATTTTCGAGCAGAACGGGGTGCCGGGCGGCCTGATGCGCAGCAACATCCCCTCGTTCCGATTGCCGCAGTCGGTACTCGATGAAGAGATCGGCATGATCCTCGACATGGGTGTCGAACTGGCGGTCAACACGCCGGTGTCCAGCCTGCGGGCGCTGCTCGAAGAGGGCGGTTACGACGCGGTGTTCATCGGTTCCGGTGCGCCCAAGGGCAAGGAACTGGAACTGCCGGGCCGGCGCGACACCGACCGGATCCACATCGGCATCGCCTGGCTGGAGTCGGTGGCCTTTGGCCATATCGGCTCGATCGGCGAGCGCGTACTCATCATTGGAGTCGGCAACACCGCGATGGACTGCTGCCGCACCTCGCTGCGCCTGGGCGCCAGGAGCGTCAAGGTCATGGCACGCAAGCCCAGGGGCTTCTTCAAGGCGTCCGACTGGGAGCTGGAGGACGCCGAAGAAGAGAGCGTGGAGATCATCGTGAACCATGCGCCCAAGAACTTCATCATCGAGGGCGGCAAGCTCACCGGCATGCGCTTTGAGCAGATGGAGTACCAACTGGTCGATGGCGTCATCAAGAGCGAACGCGTCACCGGCGAGGTCACGATTCCCTGCGACGATGTGATCCTCGCGATCGGCCAGGAGAACGCCTTCCCCTGGATCGAGCGCGATCTGGGGCTGACATTCGAGCGCGGCAACCAGCCGCTGGTCAATGCCACGACCTTTCAGTCGACGCTGCCCCAGGTTTTCTTTGCGGGCGATGCGGCGCAGGGACCGAAGAACATCATCTGGGCCGTCGAGCAGGCGCACCAGGCCGCCATCTCCATCCATCTCTATTGCCATGGGGAGCCGGTGGACAAGCGCCCGGGCAGCACGCTCAAGCTTTCGAGCCGCAAGATGGGCATGCACGAATGGTCTTATAAGAACGACTACGCGCCGCTCGAGCGCCGGCTCATGCCGCATGTTTCGCTCAAGGAGCGGTTCAAGAAGCTCAATATCGAGGTCGAGCTCGGCTTCACGCCCGAGCAGGCCGCACAGGAGGCCGCGCGCTGCCTCAACTGCGATGTGCAGACCGTGTTCGAGGCTCGCCTGTGCATAGAATGTGACGCCTGTATCGACATCTGCCCGACCGATTGCCTGACGATGACGCAGGTCGGCGACGAGGCCGACCTGCGCACGAGGCTGCGCGCACCGGCGCTGGAGACCACGCAGCCGCTGTTCGTTTCGACGCCGCTGAAACAGACCGGCCGCGTCATGGTCAAGGATGAAAATCTCTGTGTGCACTGCGGCCTGTGCGCCGAACGTTGCCCCACGGCCGCGTGGGACATGCAGAAGTCGACGATTCATTGGCCGCACGCCGCCGATGGGAGTCCGGTATGCCCGAGCGTAAAGCGCAAGACCGCGTAAACGATTTCGTCATCAAGATCGCGACCGTCAACGGGACGGGGTCCGCGAGCGCCAACGGCCTGCTCATGAAGGCGAT
>Ga0265338_10010885_pt1 | contig 10585 bp, 10 predicted proteins | sample 42126metaG_FD_193579 | JGI IMG/M metagenome (GOLD analysis project Ga0265338, IMG submission 193579) | Rhizosphere microbial communities from Carex aquatilis grown in University of Washington, Seatle, WA, United States - 4-21-26 metaG | ecosystem: Host-associated > Plants > Roots > Rhizosphere... | reverse complement strand
TCTGCGGGCATCCCCGCTCGCTCGTCCGGCCTCCGCGTAAGCCGTCGGCTTACGCTCCGGCCCATGTGGTCTCTGCTGCCGGTAGGCACACTTACGCCGTGGCCAGGATTCTGCTCGGCGTGTCCGGCGGCATTGCCGCCTACAAGGCGTGCGAGATCTGCCGGCTGTTCGTGAAGGCCGGGCACGACGTGGTGCCCCTCGTCACGCCCGGCGCCGAGCGGTTCGTCACCGCCGAGACGTTTCGCGCCCTCGCGCGCCGGCCGCCCGGCGACGACGTCTATCTCCACCTGACGCGCGCCGACCTGCTCGTCGTCGCCCCCTGCACGGCGAACACGCTCGCGAAGCTCGCACACGGCCTCGCCGACAACGTCCTCACCGAGGCGGCGCTCGCCCACCGCGGACCGGTGCTCGTCGCGCCGGCGATGAACCCGCGCATGTGGTCGCACACGGCCACGCGTGCGAACGCGGAAGCGCTCCGAGGTCGCGGCGTCGTCCTCGTGGGCCCCGATGAGGGTGAGACGGCGGAAGGTGAGCTCGGTGTCGGCCGGATGTCGGAGCCGGACGAGATCGTTGCCGCCGCGCTCGATCTGCTCGCCGGCCGCGGTCCGCTGAAAGGGAAGCACGTCCTCGTGTCGGCGGGCGGAACGCGCGAGCCGATCGACACCGTGCGCTTCGTCGGCAACCGCTCGTCGGGACGGATGGGCGCGGCGATCGCCGCCGAGGCCCGCCGCCGCGGCGCGCACGTGACGCTGCTCGGTGCGAACCTGGCGGTGCGCACGCCCGCGGACGTCGAGCTCGTGCAGACGCCGACCGCCGCCGACCTCGAGCGCGAAGTGCTCGCGCGCAGCGACGAAGCCGACGTCGTGATCATGGCCGCCGCGGTCGCCGACTACCGGCCGGCCGAGGCGCTCGCGGTGAAACGGCCGAAGGATCGCGCCGCGTGGACGGTCGAGCTCGAGCCGACGGCCGACGTGCTCGCCGCCGTCGGCGCGTCCCGTCGCCCGGGCCAGGTGCTCGTCGGTTTCGCCGCCGACGAGGGCGAGCGCGGTCTCGCGCGCGCGCGAGAGAAGCTCGTCGCGAAGAACGCCGACCTCTTCGTCTACAACGACGTCGGACGCGAGGACATCGGCTTCGATGCCGGCGACAACGAGGTGACGCTCCTCTCGCAGCGCGGCGAGCGCGTCGTCGCCAAGGCGCCGAAGGACGAGGTCGCGGCTGCGATCCTCGACGAGATCGAGTCGCTGATCCACTAGGGATGCACGCGATCGTGATGGCCGCGGGGGAGGGGACGCGGCTCCGTCCGATCACGGAGCACTGGCCGAAGCCGGTGCTCCCGATCGACGGCCGACCTGTCGTGGCGACGCTCTTGCGCGAGCTCGCCGCCGCGGGTTGCGACCTCGCGGTCGTCGTCACGGGGCACCTCGCCGAGCAGGTGGAGGGGCTCGTCGGCGACGGCGCAGCGTTCGGGCTCGAGGTGCGGACGGTGCGGCAGCCGGGCGTGCTCGGGTCCGCCGATGCCGTGCGGCGCGGCCTCGCGGCCGGTGCGGAGCCGCCTTGCCTCGTGCTCGCCGCCGACACGGTGTTCACGCCTGGCGACCTCCGCCGCTTCGTCGAGGCGTTCGCCGCGTCCGGCGCCGCGGGCGCGATGAGCGGGCGGCGTGACCCGCCCGTCGTCATGCCGCAGCGCGCCCCGATCAAGATCGTCGACGGCCTGGTCGTGAAGCCGATCGACGACGATCCGGCCAACCCGGTCGGCAGCGCCCCGCTCTGGGCGCTCGGGCCGGAGCTCGTTCGCTACCTCGACGACCTCGAGGGGCCGCCGTACGAGCTCAACCATGCGTTCGTGAAGGCGATCGCTGCCGGGCTGGCGATTGCAGGCCTCGAGATCGGGAAGACACGCGACTTGACGGATCCGGTTGACTTGATGCGGGAGAACTTCCCGTACCTGAGGTCATGAGCGAGTCGACGTACAGCCTCTTTCAGCGCGGCAAGGCGCACCTGAAGCGTGGCATGGCGGCTCAGGCCACCGTCGCGCTCGAGAAGGCGAAGAAGCGCGAGCCGGACAAGGCCTCGATCCGGGAGGCGCTCGGCATCGCGTACTTCCGCATCCGCCGCTGGAAGGAGGCGGAGGCGGAGTTCCGTACGCTCCTCGAGCTCTCGCCGGTAAACGACTACGCGCACTACGCGCTCGGACGCTGCCTGGAGAAGCAGGGCCGCACCCGCGAGGCGAACCGGCACTACAAGCTGGCGAGCTCGCTCCAGCCCGCGTCGGACCACTACCGCGCGCGGATCAAAGAGCTCGACTAAGACGATTGATTCCAAACTGTCGCGGGGCCGGATGGCGCCTCTGACACGGCGCGGGATCGCCACGCTCGCCCGCAGGCCGTAGCGCGGCTACGACCTGCGGCCGATCGCGTCGCCCCGCTTGGTCAGAGACGCCCCCAACCGGCACGCCACTTTGGAATCAACCGTCTAAGACAGCCGGTCGCCGGTGACGCGGCGGACCTCGTCGAGCGAGGAGACGCCGGCAAGCGCGAGGCGGAGGCCGTCCTGGCGGAGCGTCGTCATGCCCTGCGCGACCGCCTCGGCGAAGATCTCGTCCGTCGAGCCGGTCTCGATGAGCCGGCGCATCCGACCCTGCACCGTCATCACCTCGTACAGCGCGACGCGGCCCTTGAACCCGGTGCCGCCGCAGTGCACGCACCCGACGGGGCGGTAGAGCCACAGGTCCTCGCTCGGCTCGGCGCGGCCGAGCTCCTCGAGGTCCTCGGCGTTCGGCCAGTACGCCTCGCGGCAGGCCTCGCAGAGCCGGCGGGCGAGCCGCTGCGCGACGATGCAGTTGATCGACGTGGCGAGGAGGTTCGGCTCCGCGCCCATGTCGACGAGGCGCGCGATCGACGACGCTGCGTTGTGCGTGTGGAGCGTCGTCAGCACGAGGTGGCCGGTCATCGCCGCCTGGATGGCGGTGCGTGCCGTCTCTTCGTCGCGGATCTCGCCGACGAGGAGCACGTCCGGGTCGGAACGGAGGATCGTCCGCAGCCCGCGCGCAAACGTGAGGCCGCTCTTGAAGTTGACCTCGATCTGGTTGATGGACGGCATCTGGTACTCGACCGGGTCCTCGATCGTCATCAGGACGCGGTCGGCCTGGTTGAGGATGTCGAGCGCCGCGTAGAGCGTCGTCGTCTTGCCGGACCCCGTCGGGCCGACGGCCAGCACGGCGCCGTACGGCTGCCGGATCGCGCGCGCGAAGCGCTCCTCGGCGTCGGGGCTCATGCCGAGCTCGGTCAGCCCGAGCCGACTGCCCGGGCGGTTGAGGATCCTGAGCACGATCTGCTCGCCGTGCGTCGTCGGCAGGACGGCGACGCGGATGTCCATCGGATGCCCGCCGTACCGGATCGACATGCGCCCGTCCTGCGGGGCGCGGCGCTCGGCGATGTCGAGCTCGGCCATGATCTTCAGGCGGCTCGTCACGGACGGTTGCAGGTTCTGGTGGATGGTCGCGAACTGGCGCATGACGCCGTCGATGCGCGCCCGCACGGCCAGGAACTCCGCTTCCGGCTCGAAGTGGAGGTCGGACGCGCCCTCGTCGATCGCCCGCGAGATGAGGGAGTTGACGCGGTCGATGGCGGGAGCGCTCGTCGCGGCACGGCTGGCGGCGTCGGGCGCCGGACCGCTCTGGCCGTCGCCGCGCTCCCAGATCGTGACCGAGCTCTGGTAGACGCGGTCGATCGTCGTCGTGACGTCCGTAGCGGCCGACACGGCAAGGCGCACGTTGAGCCCGAGGGCGAGGCGGAGGTCGTCCGAGGCGAGGACGTTCGTCGGGTCGGCGACGGTGACGAGGACGAGGTCGTCGCTCAGGAAGCGGATCGGGACGGCCTCGTAGCGGCGCGCATACTTCTCCGGCAGCAGCCGCGCCACCTCCGTGTCGATCTGCACCGTGCCGAGATCGAGGTACTGGAGGTCGTGCTGCTCGGCCAGGAGCCGGGCCACGTCGCCGGCGGCGACCCAGCCCCGCGCGACGACGATCTCGCCGATGCGGTGCCCGCTTCGGTCCTTCTCGGCGAGCGCCTCCTCGAGCTGCTCGGGTGTGAGCACGCGCTCACGCAGGAGCAGCGTGCCGAGCTGGGCGCGCTGGGCGGCTTCGGGTGCAAGGCGAAGCGCGGGTGCCGAAGGGTCGGCGGCTTTCCCCACGCTCGTGTCTATCGGACTAACGTGCTCCCGCCATGAGGTCCGTCTGCCAGCGGGTCGGCGAGGCGCGGGTTCGCGTCGGCGGCGAGGTGGTGGCCGAGATCGGACCGGGGCTCTGCATCCTGCTCGGGGTCGCCGCCGGCGATGGCGAGACCGAGGCGGTCAGGCTGGCCGGCAAGGTCGCGCGGCTGCGGGTCTTTCCGGACGAGGAGGGCCGCTTCGACCGGAGCGTCCTCGACGCGGGCGGCTCGGCGCTCGTCGTCTCCCAGTTCACGCTCATCGCCGACACGGCGAAGGGCAACCGGCCGAGCTTCGCCGGCGCGGCGCCGCCCGACCGGGCCGAGCCGCTCTACGAGCGCTTCTGCGATGAGCTGCGCGCGCTCGGCGTCCCGGTCGAACAGGGAGTCTTCGGCGCGAAGATGGGCGTCGAGCTCGTGAACGACGGGCCGGTGACGATCGTCCTCGACGTCGACGGTAACGTTGCGCCGCGATGACCAGGTTCGTCGTCGACGCCGGCGCCGTCCTCCACCTCGCGGGCACGGAGGCCGAGATCGCACGCGAGCACAAGCTCCTCGCCCCGACGCTCCTTCGCTCCCAGACGCTGTCGGCGGTGTACGAGGCGGTCCGGCGCGGCGAGATCCCCGCCGACGTCGGCCGCGAACGCCTCCGGCGCGTCGGACGGATGCCGATCCGGCTCCTCGGCGACGCGGTGCTCCGCCGCCGGGCGTGGGAGCTGGCTGACCAGCTCGGATGGGCGACGACCTACGATGCCGAGTACATCGCGCTCACCCAGCTGCAGGCGGACGCGTTCGTCACCCTGGACAAGAAGCTCGCGCGCAACGTTCAGGGGATCGTCGCGACGGCGCCGATCGACGCGCTGCTCTGAGAACAATCCTCGTCACGGGCGGCGCGGGCTACCTCGGCTCCGAGATCTGCCGGCTGGCCGCCGATCGGGGCCTCGCCGTCATCCCGACGCAGCTGCACACGCCCGCGCCCTACGGCCACGCCGTTCGTCTCGACCTCCGGGACGACGACGCCGTCCATCGCGCCTTCCTCAAGCACGGGCCCGACGTCGTCGTGCACACCGCGTACCGCCAGGAGGACGAGCACCTCGCCGGGGACGTCGTGCGCGCGACGCGCAACGTCGCGCTCGCGTCGGACCGGGTCGGCGCGCGTCTCGTCCACCTCTCGACCGACCTCGTCTTCGACGGCGAGCACGGCGCGCCCTACCGCGAGGATGCGGAGCCGCGGCCGATCTCCGCGTACGGCCAGGCGAAGCTCGAAGCGGAGCAGCTCGTCGCACAGCTCTGCCGCGACGCGCTCGTCGTGCGCACCTCGCTCCTGTACGGAAAGGCGGAGCCCGGTCCGCAGGAGCGGCTCGCCGCCCGGGAGCGCGGAAGCTTCTACGTCGACGAGATCCGGTGCCCGACGGTCGTCGGCGACCTGGCGGCGGCGCTCCTCGAGCTCGCAGACCTCGACGTTCGCGGCGTCCTGCACGTCGCCGGGCCGGACGCGATCTCCCGCTTCGAGTTCGCGCGGCTCCTCGGGGCGAACGATCCGCAGCCGGCGAACACGCCGCCCGGACGGGCCCGGAACGTCGCGCTCGACTCCTCGCAGGCGGCCGCCGTCCTGTCGTCTCGACCGGCCGGAATTGGCCGCTTGCTACACTCCTGAGACCATTTTCACCGGTTCGGCGAAATGGGCCTGCGGGCCCATTTTTTGTGACAGGAGCAGATTCGTGGTGGACGTACGGCAGAAGGAGAAGGAGTTGGAGCGCGAGATCGGCGCGCGCGTCGAGGGCAGCCTCGACGGCGTCGAGGTGCTCGCGGTCGAGCTGCAGAGCCCTGATCGTTTTACCGTCTACGTCGACCATCCCGGCGGCGTCGACCACGCGCTCTGCGCGCGGGTCACCGACGTCCTGCGCGACTACCTGCGCGAGTACGCCGTCGAAGTCTCCTCGCCGGGGACGAAGCGTCCGCTCCGCAAGCCCGAGCACTTCGAAAGCGCCGTCGGCCGCCGCGTCGCACTGCGCACGCGCGAGCGCAAGTTGAACGGCGAAGTCGTGAGCGCCGACGTGCGTGCAGTGAAGGTCGGTGCGAACGGCGCCGAGACCGAAGTCCCGTACGAGGACATCGTCCGGGCGAACCTGATCGACGAGAGGGTGTGAGATGAGCCAGGAGATCATCGAAGCCGTACGCGAGATCGAGCGTGACAAGGGCATCGAAGAGGGCGCACTCGTCTCCGCGCTCGAGGATGCGCTGCTCGCTGCGTACAAGAAGACGCCGGGTGCGTCGCGCCATGCCACCGTCGTGATGGACGAGAACGGCGACTTTCGCGTGTTCTCGATCGAGCTCCCCGCCGACATCGAGACGCGCCTCCTCGAAGAGGCGCGCGAGCGCAAGCTCGAGGAGCTCGAGCGGCTCGAGGAGGAGACGGGCGAGCGCCAGCACACCCTCATCTCGGACGACGACCTCGACATCGACTGGTCGGACATCCCTGAGAACCAGGTCAAGCGTGCGGACGTGACGCCGGAGGGCTTCGGCCGCATCGCCGCGCAGACCGCGAAGCAGGTCATCCTCCAGCGCATCCGCGAGGAGGAGCGGCGGATGATGTACGACGAGTACATCGACCGCGTCAGCGAGGTCGTCACCGGCATCGTGCAGCAGGCCGGCGACCGCAACAACGTGCTCGTCGACCTCGGCAAGGTCGAGGCGCTGCTGCCGCGCTCCGAGCAGGTCGACGGCGAGCGCTACGAGCAGGGCTCGCGCATCAAGGCCGTCATCACCGAGGTGCGTTCCGGGACGAAGGGGCCGCAGGTGATCCTGTCACGACGCGACCCAGAGCTCATCAAGACGCTGTTCGAGCTCGAAGTGCCGGAGATCGCCGACGGTCTCGTCGAGATCCGCGGCGTCGCCCGCGAGCAGGGCTACCGCTCGAAGATCGCCGTCGAGTCCCACACGCAGTGCGTCGACCCGGTCGGCGCGTGCGTCGGCCCGCGCGGCTCGCGCGTGCGCATGGTCGTGTCCGAGCTGCGCGGCGAGAAGATCGACATCATCCCGTGGAACCCGGAGCCGGCGCGGTTCGTTGCGAAGGCACTCTCGCCAGCACGCGTACGCGAGGTGTATCTCGACGACGACGCGAAGGAGGCGACGGTCGTCGTCCCCGACGACCAGCTCGCGCTCGCCATCGGCAAGGAAGGGATGAATGCCCGCCTCGCGGCGCGTCTCACCGGCTGGAAGATCGACATCCAGAGCGACACGGAGTTCGCACAGGCGGAAGCCGACGTCGCGTACGGCGGCGGCGGCGACGAGCAGGACCTCTCCGGTCGCTGCTCCGCGATCCTCGCCAACGGCAAGCGCTGCCCGAACGCAGCGCTCCCGGGGTCGCGCTTCTGCGGCGTCCCCGCCCACCAGGCGCTCGCGCTCGTGGACATCCCGGACGACGAGGAGCCGATCGTCGCCGAGCACGAGCCGGAGCTCGAGGCGATCATCGCGCCGCCCGACGCGGAAAGCGTCGGCCCGGCGGTGCCGGATCTCGAGGTCGGCGAGGTGGACTCCGAGGCGCCCGCCGACGCGGCCGCGACGCACGGGCCCGACGCGACCGCGATCGCGGCGGCCGAGGGCGACGTCGACCTCGACACGGTCCTGCCGCACCCGGAGGTCGCGCCGCCGGAGGAGATCCCGGCCGGCATCCCGGTGGAAAGGGTCGAATCGGAATCGGAGTGACGACGGAGCCGCTCAGGCGCTGCGCCGGCTGCGGCCGGCTGGCATCGCAGCGCGACCTCGTGCGCTTCGTCGCGCGGGACGGCGTGCTCGTCCACGGGCACCCGGGGGCCGGGCGCGGCGTCTACACGTGCCGTCAGCTCGCCTGTTTCGAGGCGGCGACGGCGCAGCGCGGCTTCGCGCGGACGCTGAAGCAGCCCGTCCGGGTCGATCCGGGCCTCGCCCGCCTCTACACTGGTGGCGCGAATGCCTAACGGAGGAAACAGGCCGAACCGTCCACTGCGTCCGCGCGGCGGCGGCGGGCCGGGCGGAAGACGCCGGCGCGTCGTCATAGACAACCAGGCGGCGCGTCCTCGCCAGGACGGCCGGCAGGCGCGCGGGCGGCAGGACGGCCCGCCGCGCGAGCCGCGCCAGCAAACGCCTGTGCAGCCGACCGGCCCCGTGACGGTCGAGTCCGGCGTCACCGTCCGCGACTTCTCGCAGGCGCTCGGCGTCCCGATGCCGGAGCTGATCAAGATTCTCATGGCGCTCGGCCAGATGCGGACGGCGACCCAGTCGCTCACCGACGAAGAGGTCGAGCTCATCGGCGCCGAGCTGAAGCGCGAGGTGCAGATCAAGCACGCCTCCGACGAGGACGAGGAGCCGGAGGCCTTCGAGGATTCCGCGGAGTCGCTCGTCACCAGGCCGCCGGTCGTCACGATCATGGGTCACGTCGACCACGGCAAGACGACGCTCCTCGACGCGATCCGGAACGCGAAGGTTGTCGACACCGAGGCGGGCGGGATCACGCAGCACATCGGCGCGTACCAGGTCAACGTCAACGGCCGCAAGATCACGTTCCTCGACACGCCGGGCCACGAGGCGTTCACGGCCATGCGCGCCCGCGGCGCGAAGGTCACGGACATCGCGGTGCTCGTCGTCGCCGCCGACGACGGCGTCATGCCGCAGACGAAGGAGTCGATCGCGCACGCGCGCGCGGCGGACGTGCCGATCGTGGTCGCCATCAACAAGATCGACCTGCCGGACGCGAATCTCGACAAGGTCAAGGCCGAGCTGGCGCAGGAGGGCCTGCAGGGGGAGGCGTGGGGCGGGACGACGCAGTTCTCCGAGGTGTCGGCGAAGACGCAGCAGAACCTCGACGACCTGCTCGAGAAGATCCTGCTCGTCGCCGATCTCGAGCTCGACCCGAAGGCGAACCCGAACACGGACGCCTCCGGGCCGATCATCGAGTCGCGGCTCGACGTCGGCCGCGGTCCCGTCGCGACGATGCTCATCCACCGGGGCACGCTCAAGGTGGGCGACGCGATCGTTGCCGGCGACGCGCACGGCCGCGTGAAGGCGCTCTTCAACTACAAGGGCGAGAAGATCCAGAACGCGCTTCCCGGAGAGCCCGTCGAGATTCTCGGCTTCGACAAGCCGCCGCCCGCCGGCGAGGTCGCGCAGGTGGTCGAGAACGACCGGCTCGCGCGTGAGCGCGCGACGCGCCGCGCCGAACGGCTTCGCCGCGAACACCTCGCGACGCAGCGTCCCACCGGCGTGTCGCTCGAGAAGCTCTTCGAGCAGATGCAGAGCGGTGAGGTCGCCGACCTCAACATCGTCGTCAAGGGCGACGTGGTCGGGTCCGTCGAGGCGATCGTCTCCGAGCTCGCGAAGTTCGAGCACGCCGAGGTGCGCGTCAACGTGATCCACCAGGGCGTCGGCGCGATCACGCAGAACGACATCATGCTCGCGTCCGCGTCCGACGCGCTCATCGTCGGCTTCAACGTCCGGCCGAACGCCGAGGCGCGGGAGCTCGCGGCGCGCGAGGGCGTCGAGATCCGGACGTACAACGTCATCTACCAGCTCACCGACGACATCGAGAAGGCGCTCGTCGGCAAGCTCGCCACGGTCAAGACCGAGGAGACGATCGGCGAGGCGGAAGTGCGCGCGCTGTTCAAGGTCTCGCGGCTCGGCACGATCGCCGGCTGCATGGTCACGCACGGCCTCGTGCGGCGAAACGCCAACGTGCGCGTCATCCGCGACGGCACCGTCATCTATACGACGACGATCTCCGCGCTGAAGCGCTTCAAGGACGACGCGCGCGAGGTCCAGGAGGGCTTCGAGTGCGGCATCCTCCTCGACGGCTTCAACGACGTGAAGGAAGGCGACGTTCTCGAGGTCTTCGAGACGCGCGAGGTCGAGCGGACGTCGCTCGATGAGGCGCCGGGCGCCTCGTAAGGCGAAAGTGCTGCGCACTTTCTCCTAGGCAAAAGTGCTGCGCACTTTCGCCTTTTGAAGGGTCCCGCTTCGCGGGAACGCCCGCGGGCTGAGCCCGCGAGCTCTTGAGGGTGTTGGCGACGGGTTCGTTCTGCGCGCGCGGTGGCGGGCTTCGCCCGTCCCCACGCGCTGGTGCGGCCTCCGCTAACGCTTCGCGTTAGCTCCGGCCTCGGCGTCGGTCTTGTGACAGCGTCTTTAGGCTCCATCCTGTGGCGAGCGGCTTCGTGGGTGTTCTGACGTGCGAGCTTCAGTTTCCGGAGGCGCATTCGCTCAAGGAGAAGCGGCACTTCCTCCGGTCGGCGAAGGCGCAGCTCCAGCGGCGCGTGGGCGCGTCGGTGGCCGAGGTCGACCACCACGACGTCTGGCAGCGGGCGCGGATCACGGTCGCCTGCGCCGCGCGGGAGCACAGTGAAGCGGAG
>Ga0265338_10010884_pt1 | contig 10585 bp, 9 predicted proteins | sample 42126metaG_FD_193579 | JGI IMG/M metagenome (GOLD analysis project Ga0265338, IMG submission 193579) | Rhizosphere microbial communities from Carex aquatilis grown in University of Washington, Seatle, WA, United States - 4-21-26 metaG | ecosystem: Host-associated > Plants > Roots > Rhizosphere >... | reverse complement strand
GCTGCAGAAGGAGATTCAGGGGCGGTACGAGTTCGAAAAAGCCCTCACTCGCAGTCATCAAATGCTGCGAACGCTGGTTGATAATCTTCCGGATATTATTTTTATCAAAGACGCCGAAAGCCGTTTCCAGTTGGTGAATACCGCGTGCGCCGCCCAATTGGGCCTCGCTCACCCGGACGAGGCGGTCGGTAAAACGGACGGGGATTTTGTCACGCCCGACCTGGCCCGCCGATATCGCGCGGATGAGCTGGCTTTGATGCAGTCGGGAAAAATTGTCCACCAGGAGGAACCGACCTTGCACAAGTCCTCCGGGAAAATCGGCTGCTCCCTCACGACCAAATTGTCGGTAAAAGACAAAGAGGGGAATGTCATGGGTCTCATGGGGATCGCCCGGGATATTACGCCGTTGAAGGATGCGGAAAAGAAGCTGGAGATTGTCCATAAGAATCTGGTTGATGCCGCCCGGGCGGCGGGGATGGCCGAGGTGGCGGTGGGCGTGTTGCACAATGTTGGCAATGTCCTCAACAGTGTGAACGTATCGGCGGGATTTATTTGTGAGCATCTGAGCCAGTCGAAACTGGCGAGTCTGCCCAAGGTGTTCAAATTGCTCCACGAACACGCCGGGGACATCGGCCATTATTTAACGAAGGACGAACGAGGGCGCCAACTTCTGCCGTACTTGGAAAAACTAATTCCAGTTTTGCAGGAGGAACAGGAGGCCATCTATCGGGAAGCTCAGGAGTTGGACGCCCGGGTCAAGCATATCGCGGAGATCGTCGCCACCCAGCAGAGCCATGCGCGCGTTTGCGGGTCGGTGGAAACCGTCAATTTGCCGGAAATCGTGGAAGATGCCCTGAAAATTCACGGGGCCGCCTACGTCCGGCATAAAGTTGCGCTCGTGCGCGATTTCGATCCGGTGCCCGCCATTGCTCTCGACAAACACAAGGTGCTCCAGATTTTGGTCAATCTGATTCAAAACGCGAAGCAGGCCTGCGACGCCTCGCAGCGCGACGATAAACAAGTCACGATCCGAATCAAGGCGCTGGGGGAAACACGAATCCGAATCCAGGTCGCGGACAACGGCGTTGGAGTTTTACCGGAAAACCTGACGCGTATTTTCTCGCAAGGTTTTACCACCCGCAAAGATGGGCATGGATTTGGGCTGCATAGCGGCGCCCTCGACGCGCGAGAACTGGGTGGCACCTTAAGCGTGGAGAGCGGCGGCTTGGGAATGGGCGCCACGTTCACGTTGGAACTGCCGGTGACTTTGCCGGGGCAGTCCGGCGTACCCCCGGCTTCGTAGTCGCGGAGACACGACTCATTTCGAATCGGCAGTCGGAAAGGGCGCGAGATTTACGGGGCGCGGAATTCATTCCACTTGTTTCGAACCCTTCACCAAAATGCGGAATTCATTTCGCGCTCCACCGCGGGCCGCTCCTTTTTAATTTTCAATTCGTGTCATTCTCATTGAGGTTATTCCCTCGTCAGATGCAGGTTGCAATTATTCGTCGGCCAGTGAATGTTGGCCGCAACCAAACTAGGACTCTATGGATTTGAATTTGAAAAACAAAACCGCATTCATCAGCGGATCAACCGCCGGGATCGGCTTTGCCATCGCGGAGCGTCTAGCCCGCGAGGGGGCCCGCGTCATCATCAATGGCCGCACCCAGAAACGCGTTGCTTTCGCGATTCAATCGCTTCACCAAAATGTCCCCCATGCCACCATCGAAGGCATTCCCTGTGATTTGGGCCACAAGAAAGGCTGCGCCGCGCTGGTTCGCCAATTGCGCGAGGTGGACATCCTGGTCAACAACCTCGGCATCTTCGAACCAAAACCCTTCGACGAAATTCCCGATGAAGACTGGCAACGGTTCTTTGAGATAAACGTGATGTCGGGCGTCCGCCTCAGTCGGTCATATTTGCCGGGGATGAAAAAACGGAACTGGGGCCGCATTGTTTTTATCTCGAGCGAGAGCGCCGTGCATATCCCGGCGGAAATGGTCCATTACGGCATGACCAAGACGGCGCAGATTGCCATCGCGCGCGGCCTCGCGGAAAGTTGCGCCGGCACCGGCGTGACCGTGAACAGCGTCCTCGCGGGCCCGACTGCCTCGGAAGGCGTCACCGATTTCATCGGGAAACTAGCCGAGGAAAAGAAAATGACTTCGGCGCAATTCGAGCAGGAATTTTTCAAGAGCCTGCGACCGACCTCCCTGGTAAAGCGTTTTCTCAAGCCCGAAGAGATTGCGGCGGTGGTGGCTTTTGTGTGTTCGCCGGCAGCCTCGGCGGTTACGGGGTCCGCGTTGCGGGCCGAAGGCGGATTGATCAAAGCAGTGTTATAAAGGAACTGGCGTTGCTCCCCGCGCATCACACCTCGAATGAATCACTTGTTTTCGCGGCGATCGTCGGGTATTGATTTCCGGCCATTGAGCCAATGAACGAGACGCTTATCGTGGTGCCAACCTACAACGAGCGGGAGAATCTTCCCTCGCTCGCGCAACGGCTTTTGAATTTGCCGGTGCCCGTGGACGTGCTGATTGTGGACGGAAATTCGTCCGACGGAACGGGAAAAATCGCCGACGAACTCGCCGCCAAGCATCCTCAAATCCATGTCTTGCATGAGGTCGGCAAAAGTGGTTTGGGCCGGGCGTACATCGCCGGTTTCAAATGGGCGATCGAGCGCGCCTACGAATTCATTTTCGAGATGGACAGCGATTTTTCGCACAACCCCGATGATGCCCCGCAGTTCCTGCAAGCGATACAGAATGCCGATCTCGTCCTGGGTTCGCGCTACATGAACGGCATTCGCATTATTAACTGGCCATTGAAACGGCTGATGTTGAGCAAATTCGCGGCGAACTACGTGCATTTAATCACCGGCATGCCGTTCACCGACCCGACCAGCGGTTACAAATGTTTTCGGCGGCAGGTGCTCGAGTCGATCAATCTCGATGAAATCCGGTCCATCCATTACGCTTTTCAATTTGAAATGACGCACAAGATTTGGCGGCGTGGGTTGAAGGTCGTGGAAGTGCCAATTATCTTCACCGAACGCGCGGAGGGTGATTCGAAAATGTCCGGCCGCGTCATGCGTGAAGCGTTTTGGATGCCCTGGCGTTTATTATTTCAAAATAAATTCCGTCGCGTTCCTCGTCCTCGCAACACGTAAAACGCAACACGCAACACGCCTCACTTCCCAAACAGCGCCTCGCGCATTCCCGGCAGGGGCTGACTTTTTGTTTTGTCCCAATACTTAAATCCCGCGCTCCAATCCCAGATTGCCCAGCCAAGTTTGTTTTCTTCGCATGAGCGGCGGAAGGCCTCGTAAAATCGGGCGCGGGAGGCTGCGTTGGCCGTCGTGTAGCAGCCGAATTCGCCCACGTGAATGGGGCGGCCGTAATAATCCGACCACGCGCGTGCCAGCGCCAGCTTGTCCGTGAACGCCGACGAACTGCTTGGGTTTTGCGCGGTGGGCAGGGTGTTGTAACGGTGAATCCAATCCACGACCCAGCTATTCAGCTTGAGCGACGGGTCAGGAACCAGCGGTTGGGCGGGCGGGCCGGGAAACTGAATGCCCGTGGTTTTCGTGTCCGCGCCGGCCCACGTCGCGCCTTGGTGGGTAAAATAAAACGGTTCATAGCAATGCACGGTCACAATCAGATTGTCGTCGTTGGCGGGTAGCACCAGGTCTTTCAATTCGCTGACCTGGTTCCACTTTCCCGGCCCCACAAAGAGCGTCCGATTCGGATTGGATTTTCGAATTTCGGGGAGAGTCCTCGCAAAAATAGAATTCATTTTTTCCGTCGTCGCCGCGTCTCTCGGCTCGTTCAACAATTCGAATGCCAGCCGGTTGGTGAAGGTTGAGTAATGCGCGGCGACCTGCCGCCAGATGGCCACGAACTTGTCCGCTTGTCCGTCCGGATCACTCGTAAACGCGTCGAAATTGTGCATGTTGATGATGACCGCAAGTTGCGCGGCCAGCGCGTTGGTCACCACAAAATCCGCTCGGGCGAAAATTTCAGGGGAGATTACGAAGGCCGGCGCCGGTCCGGTGTAATCGTTCCAGCGCACGGGCACGCGCAGGTGGTCGAATCCCTCGCGTTTCATAAGGGGAAATTCCTGCGCTGTGACGGTGACGCCCCAACTTTGTCCGGCTGGCGCTTCGAGGTAATTTCCGAGGTTCGCGCCGTGCATGAACCATTTTGCGGCCCGGTGGGCGGGGGAATCCGTGTTGGCGAGCCGCTTCATCTCGGGTGGGTTCGCAGGGACAAATCGAGGGTTTTCCTCGGTGGCTCCCGCCAAAAAGTGAGAAAAACAGACCAACGAACCGATAAAAAGCGTGAATATCTTCACAAAACCGAGTGTGACCGGTTCCCGGAAACTTTCAAGGACAAGCGTTTGGCTTTGTATGCCAATTTGCGCGCAATCGAGATCAAGCAAATGATCCGAAATAATCGCTTGCACATCGCCGTGCGGCTACCTATATTGCGCGCTCTTTTTGAATAGAAGAAAATAGATTTATGCGACGTCCCAAAGGTATTAAAACGAAGAAGTCCGTGGCCAAGCGGTTCAAGATTACGGCCGGCGGAAAAGTTCTGCGCTCCAGCGCGGGCAAACGCCATCTGGCGCAATCTAAAAATGCAAAGCGCCGCCGCAGTCTCCGCGGTACGACCACCGTGGATAAAACGGACGTCTATCGCATCACCCAGAATTTGCCGTTCACCCGCTGAACGGTTTAACCAATCCAACCTTTAACGATTTAACAGACCATGCGCGTTACCAATGCTCCCGCTTCCCGCAAGCGCCGCACAAGAATGATCCGGGCCGCCAAAGGCTTCCGGATGCGCCGCTCAAAACTTTATCGCTACGCTTCGGACGCCGTTGACCATGGCCGTCAGTACGCGTATCGCGATCGCCGCGTTAAAAAACGCACCTTCCGCTACCTGTGGCAGATCCGCATCAATGCCGCCGTGCGCGAAGCCGGTTTGACTTACAGCCGCTTTATCGAAGGCTTGAAAGCCACCAAATGCGCGCTCGACCGCAAGGTCCTCGCGGACATTGCCGCGACCGACGCCGCAGCGTTCAACGAAATCGTGAACGTCGCCAAGGCCGCGCTCAAGAACAAGCCCGCCGCCACCCTGATGAAGGCGTAATTCAATTCGCAATTTAAAACGCAACGGGCGACCAGCGATGGTCGCCCGTTTTGTTTGTAGGACCGGCGTCTCCCCGGTCTCCATCTTCCGCTTCCGGCCTTGGACTTTGGACCTTGGACCTTGGACTTTGGACTTCCAGCCTTCCCACTTTCATAATAAACTTCGCGCCGAATTATGCCCGGATTACTCGATGAAATTGAACCGTTGAAGCAAACGGCGGTGGCCGAATTAAAAGCCGCGCCCGACGTGGCCGCGCTGGAGCAGACCAAAGGCGCCTGGCTGGGCGCCAATGGCAAATTCACGGCGTTGATGAAACGGCTCGGCACACTTTCCAAAGAGGAAAAGCCCGTCGCCGGAAAAGCGGTCAACGCCGCGAAAGTGGAAATTGAAGCCGCGCTGGTTTCCCGCCGGGAAGAGCTGGAACTCAAAGCGGCGCTGCCCAAGGAGCCGACGGATTTCACCTTGCCCGGCCGCCGCCGCGTACTTGGCAAGCTCCATCCGCTCACGCAAGTGACCGAGGACATTGTTCGCAGCTTTCGCAAGATCGGATTCGTCGTCGCTGACGGCCCCGAGATTGAGGACGAATATCATTGTTTCGACGCCCTCAACACGCCTGCCGACCATCCCGCGCGCGATACGCAGGACACGTTTTATTTGGGGCTCGATGCGAAACCCGAAACCCAAAACTCGAAACTTCTTCTCCGCACGCACACCAGCTCCGTCCAAATCCGCGTGATGGAAAAGCAACCGCCGCCGATCCGCATCATCGTTCCCGGCCGCGTTTACCGCCGCGACAACGCCGATGCCACGCACAATCCGACCTTTCAACAAGTCGAAGGGTTATATGTGGATAAAGGCGTCACCGCCGCCGATCTCAAAGGCACGGTGGAATTCGTGTTCCGGGAATTGATGGGTGACGACGTGAAAATTCGTTTCCGTCCGCATTACTTCAGCTATACCGAACCGAGTTTTGAAATTGATTTCACCAGCGCGCTCGTGAAGAAGATGGGCAAGGACTGGCTGGAAATCGCGGGTTGCGGGATGGTGCATCCGAAGGTTTTTGAAAACGTGGGGTACGACCCGGAAGTCTGGACCGGTTGGGCCTTCGGGTTCGGCATCGAACGCATCGCCATGATCCGGTACGGGATTAGCGACATCCGATTGTTCTACGAAAACGACGTGAAATTCCTGCGGCAGTTTTAACGGCTCCGCCGCAGCCGTTGTGACCGCGTCTGGGCTGCTTTGTGAGCCGAAGCCGAACGCGCCCGCGCTCCGCGCCTTCGGGCCACCGAGCGGGCCTGCCGCGACAGCGCCGCGTGCGAAACCGCTCCCTGGCCTTCGCGTTTTAACGCCTTCACACTCGCTCGCGAACGTTTCGGCGAGATGCGTTCGCCACGCTGGCCTTTGCGATAGGCGCTGGCTGCGCTCTTGCGGGTTTTCTCGGAAGTTTTGCCTTTAGCCGGGGGCGGCAGTTTTACGCCTGCTCGCCGGGCCTTCGATAGCCCGATCGCGATCGCCTGTTTCGTGGAGCGCACGCCGTGTTTGCCCTCGCGAATATGGTCAATCTCCTCGCGCACAAACTCTCCTGCTTGCGTGCCCGGCGATTTGCCTTCGCGCGCGTCCTGGCGCGCGCGTTCGATGGTTTTTCTTTCCGGCATGGAAATTGTTATTTTCGGGCAGGCGCGCGCTGCGTTCGCCCGTTGCCTTGGGTTCGGCCGTTGGAAGGAGCGGCGGGCTGGGTTGCGCGAACGGAAGCAGTGGTGGCCATTTGCGGGGCGCTTTTGGTTTGTCCGGCCGCGTGCAATTGCCTTTCTGCTTCCAGCCAATGTTCGAGGTCGCGGCCTTCCGGCTGGCCGCGTTCGATGAAAATCTCGTAGGCGCGTCGCGCGATTTGTTCCTGGGTGGGGGCGGAGTTTGAATCAGTCATTTGTTTAGCCATAGTTAAAATTTTGATGAACGCAAATGTTTCATACGACAGCCACTGATAATGCAACGGAAGAAGGCGGTTTGCCATGGGGTGAAGACCTCCGGAAGGAACTGCCGCGTATTCTTACGCTTGCGCGCGTAGCCCTCGTGGATCGGCTCAAACTTCAGAAATGAAGCGAACTCACGTCGGCGGCTAAAGGGTTCAGAGGTTCAGTTCCCGTTCAGCAGCCGGGCTTTGATGTCGGCTGGAATCGAAGTTCCCTGCAACCAGGTCTTGGCGGCGGTTGGATCGGTTCGCAACCAGTTCAGCGCGAGGTTCTGGATAGCACCGTTTCGCTGGGGTCCGTCCGGCATGGCCTCGACCCAGGGCGCGGCGATATCCGGATATCGATAGGAAAGATTATTCACCAGGTTTTGCACCGCATTTTGTTTCGCCTGGCCGTCGGGTAATTTAGCCAGCCATTCGCTCGCGCCCATCGGATCGTTCTGGGCCCAGCTGGAAACCGCGCTTTGGATGGCGTTGGCTTGCGCGGTGCCGCCCAGCGTCATTGCCCACTTGGCCGCGCTTTGCGGATCGTCGGAGGCCCACTGGGAAACGAGTGAGGATACCGCCTGGTTTTGCGAATTTCCCGCCGGCAACGAAGCGACAAACTTCGCCGCATCCGCCGTGGAATTCTGCGCCATCCCGGAAACCAGTCCCGAGACGAATGAATCCCGCCCAGCTCCTTCCGGCAACGATTGCAACCAATTCATCGCCGCCTGCGGGTCCGTTTGGGCCCATGTGTGCGCAGCATTGCTAAAGAAACCATTCTGCTCATTTCCGGCCTGCAGATTCTGCACCGCGAAGTTTAACGCCGCCTGCGGGTCCGTCTGCGCCCATTGCGCGCCGACCGTTCTCATCGCGTTTTGCCTGGCCTCGCCTTCCGGGAGCTTCTGGACCCAATCCACCGCCGCGGTGATGTCATTCTGGGCCAATTGCCGGGCGACCTGGCCAATCAAATTATCCCGGGATGTTCCGGGTGGGAGCGTGGCCGCAAAATCTGCCGCGGCTTTGGGATCATTTTCCGCCAATTGATATGAAATATTCTGCAACGCGTTATCGCGAGCCGGGCCCGCGGGCAAACCCTGGATCCATTCGAGGGCCGCCGTCTCGTCCCCGTGGTTCGCGAAGCCATTGGCAATCTGGCTGTAAATGTCGTTCTGCGCCTGGCCGGACGGCAACAGGCCGGCCAGAGTCGCTGCCGTCTTGGGATCTTCATACGCGAGGGAGTTGATAGTGTTTTGTAACACCCGGTTGCGTTCGGCGCCGGCAGGCATGTTTTGGGCAAACGCAATGGCCGCGGCCTCGTCCTGCTGCACCCATTGTTGCATGACGGTTCCAAGCAGGGCGCTTCTGGAATTGCCAGCGGGCAGGGTTTGTGCGAAGGCCAGCGCCGCCTTCGCGTCGCTTTGCGCCCATTGCGCGGTCACGCTCGACAACGCGTTTTGTTTGACCGGCCCGTCGGCCAGTTGCTGCACCCACGTCAGCGCGGCGTTCGGATCGTTCTGCGCCCACTGCGAGACGATGGAGTTCACTGCGTTCCGCTTCGTGTTGCCGTTCGGCAATGAATTGGCCCATTCAATCGCCGCCTGCGGATCGCTTTGCGCCCATTGCGAGCTGATATTTTGCAGTGCGCTTTGTTTGGACGGCCCCTCGGGCAATTGTTGCGCCCAGGCCACCGCGGAGTTCACGTCTTGTTGCGCCAATTGGCTCGCGACCTGGGTGACGAGGTTGTTCCTCGCCTGGCCAGCGGGAAGCGTGTTGGCAAACTCGATGGCCGCCTGCGGATCGTTCTGCGCCAATTGCCACGAAATATTTTGCATCGCGTTGTTTCGCGTGCGTCCGGCGGGCAGCGTTTTGATCCAATCCAGCGCCGACTTCGCGTCGGAATTGTTGATAAAACCGTTCGCGATCTGGCTGACGATATTGTTCAACATCTGTCCGGGCGGCACCATCGCGGCGAGAGTCGAAGCCAGCTTCGGATCCTCGTAGGCCAGTTGGCCGATGGAATACTGGATAATGCGATCACGGTCGCCGCCCTTCGGCAAACTTTGGATGTATTGCATGGCCGCCGCCTGGTCTTGCTGAACCCACGATTGAACCACGGTGCCGAGCAGGTTGTTTTTCGAATCCCCCGCCGGCAAACTTTGCGCCAAAGCCATCGCGGCCTTGACGTCGGTTTGGGCCAATTGCATGCCGAGGTTTGAGAGCGCGGATTGCTTCGCCGGGCCTGCGGGTAATTGCTGCACCCACGCCAGCGCGGCCTTCGAATCGGTCAGTGCCCACTGGGAAAAAACCGTGGCCGTCGCCGCCCGCTTCACATTTCCATTCGGCAAGGAATTGGCCCAAGTGATCGCCGCCGTTGGATCGTCCATCGCCCAGCCGTATGCAATCGCCTGGCAGGCTTGCGAACGCTGCTGTTCATTGCCCAGCTTGCCCGCCGCGGCCACGGCGCCCGCGGGATCTTTCGCGGCCCAGGAACTAAAAATTGAATAATACGACCCGTATCCCCACTGTCTTGAGTTAACGCCCGATTTCTCCAACAGGTCGAGCGCCCCTTGTGGATTGCTGGACGCCATGGCTGAAGCGACGGCGTTCATAACCTGATTCCGGAGACGTCCGGCGGGCAATTGCCGGGTCCACGCCGCCGCCGCGTCCGGTTCGTTTATCGCCCAGGCGCCGATGACCATCGAAACCGCGCTTTCCCGTTCCATTCGGTTTGCCAGAGCATCCGCGTAGGTCAATGCCGCCTGCGGGTCGTTCTCCGCCCAGCGTTCCAGCAGTTGGTAACGAATTGCCTGGCGCATTTGCTGCGAACAATTGGCGTCGACAAACACGATCAACTTTGGCAGCTCCACCGGCTCCACTGAATTGAGAGCCCGTATGAAATCCGGACGTATCCCGCCCATGCCGCGCCGCAAATCCGGCACCCGCATCGTGCGAATCTTTTCCTCCAGTTCCGCCAGTGAAATTTTTCCGGTGATGACGCTGGTAGCGTTGGAATCCGTCAACCCGGAAGACTTTCTCGTCGGCAACGGTGGAAGTTTCGCAACTGCCTTGGCTTCGGCGGGCTTTTGAGGACGCGCGGCGCTTCTGCCCCACCAATAACCACCGCCGGCGGCAACCAGAATGATCAGAAATAGGAAGGGCAGTTTTTTCATAAACTCGCTTTCGACTCCACGCCGCGATGCTCCCAAAGGCCATAGAATTGTCGAGGAGAAAGGGAAGGATTTGGAGCGCGGAGCAATGCTCCGCGCTCCGGCCGGCTGTTTCCGATTTACGAGCGGGCCGTTTTGCGGCATCGTGCGCGTGAATCGTAAATCGAAAAAATCTTTAAATCCGAATCATGGCTACTAAAACAATCATTAAACCCGCGAAATCACCCGCTGCTGTCGGACCCTACAACCACGCTGTGCGCGTCGGCGACCTCCTGTTCTGCGCCGGCCAAATCCCGATTGATCCCAAG
>Ga0265338_10010883_pt1 | contig 10586 bp, 11 predicted proteins | sample 42126metaG_FD_193579 | JGI IMG/M metagenome (GOLD analysis project Ga0265338, IMG submission 193579) | Rhizosphere microbial communities from Carex aquatilis grown in University of Washington, Seatle, WA, United States - 4-21-26 metaG | ecosystem: Host-associated > Plants > Roots > Rhizosphere... | reverse complement strand
AACTGGATACGTTGCTGGGCGCAGTGTTCACGATCACTGTGGCCGCCTGCATGATGCTCGCAGGAAACGCGGCGCGGGTGCATGGGATCGTGTTCTCTGATCCGGCCCAGATGGCGAACGATCTCCATTTGTTCTCGGGCGAAGCCGTGCGCAGCGGCATTCTCCTGCTGATGATCAACGCGGCCGTGTTAGGGACAACGGCCATCTCGCTTTCGAGTGCATGGGCCTATGGCGAGGTCAAGGGATGGCCCCACAGCCTGGACATGCCGATCAGGAAGGCTCCAGGGTTCTATCTCTCGTATGTGGCATGTGTTGGGCTGGCGGCGGCGATCGTGCTGATCCCGCGCGCACCGCTGCAACTGATCATTCTTGGAGTGCAGGTGCTGGCGGGCATCATGCTGCCCTCCGCCATTATCTTTCTGCAATTGCTGCTCAACGACAAGGAGATGCTCGGCGAACAATTCGTCAACAAGCGCTGGAACAACTGGGTGAACTGGACCATCATCACCGTTCTCTTCATCCTCTCGCTGATCCTCGCGGCACAAGTGGCCGCGCCCAACCTGTTCCCTGCAAGCTAGGGAGAAAGAAAGGTGTGTGATGAAGATGAACTGGATGACTTTCCTGCGGCCGGCTCCGATCGGCGACGTGGCGGAAGGCAGCTTCGTCGTAGTGCATCCGCTGGATGACGTACTCGAGGAAAAGGTCGATACGACAACCCTCGGCCTCATGCCGATGACAACGAGCGTGAGGTTTTCGCTCATGGTCTTGCGAGGGTACCTCATCGTGATGATGCTCCTCGTGCTGTATCACGTCATGGATCTGGCCGGCGCGTTCGGACACGCTCGCTGAGCGCGCCGCCATTCCGCTGTAATGATCCCGTAACGCAAGCTGCCTAGGATCGACGGGTTCGCGCTTACGCAACCGATTATGGTTAACTATAGTTAACTACAAATGCTACACTCAATTTAATCAGAAAGAGGATGGCTCGCTCGAGATGAAACTTGGACTACCAATTCTGGCTCTCGCGCTTTGCGCATTACTGCCGGCGGCTCGCCCGGCGCGGGCGCAGTCTGTCCCGCCCGCCACCTCGGGGTCATCCTCGATGCAGGCTCCCGACTCCCAGAGCGCCGACGATGCAGCGGACGCCTCGCCGAGCGGGATTGCCGATCCTGAAACCATGTTTCCGCACTTCAAAAGCACCCGCTTCTGGCTTTCCGGGCAAGCGAATTTCATCTCCCAGACGCATCCGGACTTTGCCGCTTCTTACACCGGCACGCACAGCCTGAAACCTGACTATGAAAAGGCCACATCCCGGCTGCTGACCCTCTACACCGGCATGCGCCTCAATGACTCCACCGAGGTGCTGGTCGATATCGAGGAAGCGGGCGGGTCCGCGCTCAGTCTCGGATTTGGCCTCGCGGGAGACACGAATCTCGACATCGTACGCAACCCGTCCCTGAGCAAAGCTCCCTACCTCGGACGCGGCATGATCCACAAAGTCTTCAGCCTGAGCAAAGACAAGATCGAAAATCAGCGCACTCCCTTTTCTTTGTTCGACGAACTCCCGCGGCGCCGTATTGAAGTGCGCTTCGGCAAGTTCAGCATGCCCGATTTTTTCGACATCAATTCCGTCGGATCGGATACGCATTTCCAGTTCGCCAACTGGACCATCGACAACAACGGTGCGTGGGACTATGCGGCCGATACTCGCGGCTACACCGTTGGCGCTACTGTCGACTATGAAGACCGCAACTGGGGTATCCGCTTCGCCGAAGTTCTCATGCCCAAGGTAGCCAATGGCATTGACCTCGTCTGGAAACCCTGGGAAGTGCATGCCGAAAACTATGAATACGAATTGCGGCACGGCCTGATCCCGAAAAAAGGCGGCGTCCTCCGGCTCCTGGCATTCACCAACTACGCGAACATGGGCATCTATCGCGACGCCGTCGCCCAATTCAAGGCCGGGGAGGTCCCGCTACCCGATATCACCCACCATGCGTGGCACATCACCCGCAAATATGGATTCGGCGCAAACGTCGAGCAGAATCTCGCGTCCAACCTGACAGCCTTTGCGCGCTTCGGCTGGAACAACGGCAAGACAGAATCGTTCGCCTATACCGAAGTCGATCAGACTTTCTCCACCGGGTTAGGCGCGGGTGGAGCAATGTGGCATCGGCGGAACGACCGCGCCGGCGTCGCATTCGTCACCAATGGAATCTGCAAGGACCACCAGGAGTATCTGCGATTCGGAGGACTGGGGTTCCTCCTTGGCGATGGCAACCTGAACTATGGCCGCGAAAACATCGTCGAGACCTACTACACAGCGCATGTCTGGCGCGGCATCTACCTGGCACCAGGCTTACAGCACATCAACGACCCGGGATATAACCGCGACCGCGGGCCAGTGCTGGTGCCATCGTTCCGTGCGCATGTCGAATTCTAAGTGCCACGCAAAAATAAGAAGTGCGAACTGAAAACCAACCCACGCTCGATTTCTTCAACGCTCGATTCCAGCTTCGTCCTTCTGCATGGTGCGAATAGCCCATGCCATGCGTGGCGTATTGTGCGCGATTCCAAACCGGCCCTGTGCGTCGAGCAGGATAATTCCGCCGTGCCCGTTGAGCCGCTGTTTGAGATGAGTCATCGCCTCTTTGGCGACCCACTCCGGAATGCTGCCCGACAACACACGATCAGCGGCCCACTTCGCTAGCACCAGTTTCATGATGGGCTCGCCCCAGCCGGTGGTGGACGCTGCCGCGCTCGCATTGTCGGCATAACATCCGCATCCGATCAGGGACGAGTCTCCGAGCCGGCCCGGATCTTTATTGAGCGTTCCACCCGTCGAGGTTGACGCGGCGATATTCCCGTCACGGTCGAGCGCGACCGCTCCCACCGTGTCATGCGAAATTTCGGGAGCAAACAAGTCATTGCCGTGAGTGGAGCCCTGCGCCTGGTAGTCGCGGAGCCGCTCGACTTCGCGAGGAATGATCAGATCTTCATTCCGGCACAGAGCAATGCCGTGTTCGGCGGCGAAGCGCTCGGCGCCTTCGGCCACAAAGTACACGTGCGAACTGTCGCTCAGGATCTTACGGGCCGCGCGCACCGGGTTGCGCAGGCGCTCCACACAGCCGACTCCCCCGCCGCGCAGCGTACCGCCGTCCATGATGAAAGCGTCGAGTTGAACCTTGCCATCGCGGTTCAGGAAGCTGCCGCGTCCCGCGTCGAACGTCTCATCATCTTCAAGGACAACGACGGCTTCTTCGACCGCATCGAGAGAAGACCCGCCACGCTCCAGCACGCGCCAGCCGGCAGCAGCGGCATTGCGGACTCCATTCAGATGCGCCTCGACCATGTCGTCAGGAATGGCCCACGCGCCGCCGTGAACAACCAGCACAGGATTGACGGACAATCGATTTCCCCCACAGAAATGACGAAATAGTCTAGCACTGGCATGCTTGTGTGGCGCGGGCAGCCCTGCCCGCGCAGAGAGCTGATCCGCTGGGCAGCACGGAACAAAGGTGTCCGCAGCACAAAAGTATTTGAATGTCGAAAAGGGTTATGCGGCCTTGGCTGGGAAATCCAATTCCCGAGTTCTCTGCCAGGTATAAAGGATGCGATGCACGACGGTGATGGTCGACAAGACGGCAATCACCCACAACGCCGGAGCCATGACGTTGAACAAGGCACCGATGATGAGGAGCACGAGCCGCTCGGGCCGCTCGAGGAACCCCACGCGGCAGGTTCCAATGATGGACTCGGCGCGGGCACGGGCATAACTCACCATGATGGCGCTGATCATGACCAGCGCGGTCAGCACTACGTAGAAAAATCGGTTGCCGCGGGCGTAATAAACGAGCAGTCCGAAGAAGAGCGAAGCATCGCTATAGCGGTCGACGACAGAATCGAAGAACGCTCCAAAGCGTGTGACTTGGCCCGAGGCACGAGCGACCCGTCCGTCCACGAGATCAAAGAATCCGCTGCCGATGATGACGAGCCCGGCGTAGAAAAACATCCGCTTCTGGTTGTCGCCGTTGGCATATCCAAACAGAAACGCGGCATAGGTGTTGACGACCAGACCCATCAGCGTCAGAACGTTGGGATTGATACGGGACAGAGCAAGCAGGCGGACAATCGCGTCCAGGAGAACACCACAGGCACGGCCAACGCCGCTGGTCCAACTCATACGAGGCCGCTCATTTCGATTCCGCTTCCGGGCCGAGTTCGGCCAGATCATGGATCGTCGCCAGCTTCAGGATTTCCATCTCACGGTTTCCAGCGGGTGTCACAACCATCGCGCTGTCGCCGACTTTCTTGTTGAGCAGTGCGCGGCCGATGGGAGAGTTGGTCGAGATCTTTCCCTTGGTGACGTCGGATTCCTCTGTGGTGACGATGTGATACTCCACTTCCTCGTTCTTGGTGCTGTCGAAGACCTTGACCGTCGAACCGAGCCCGACCTTGTCCTTGGGAATGTTGTTCATGTTGATCAGGGACAAGTCGGCCAGCCGCTGCCCTAATTGCCGGACGCGCGCCTTCAGATACTCCTGGCGCTGCTTCGCCATGTGATATTCGGCGTTCTCGCTCAGGTCGCCCAGAGCGGCCGCTTTCTTAAGTTCGCGGGGAATATCGTGCGCCAGCTCGCGCTCGAGGGTGTTGAGTTCTTCCTGAAGCTTCTTCTTGATGAGCTCTGTCATGAAATCTTCGAGAGGTGCGTGGGACATTATAAACCCCGGCTTATCGCGAACTGGGGCGTGCTCCGCTTTGGATGCCTCTCCCGCAACGCGGTTGCAACCTATTTGAGCGAAATGACTTAGGTCAGTAAATGGCCAGACATGACGGATGAAAGCCCCAGAACTCCCGCCCGCTGCCGCTTCTCGATTGCCTTAGGGACGGGGGTCGGCTAGACTGGTATTGTTCCCGCCGGGCGAGGGCCCTCCATGAATAACGACCACGTTTTCCACATAGGCGACAAGGTCGTTTATCCCAACCATGGGGTCGGCATCATCGAACAAATCAGCAGCCGGACCATCGGCACCACCGTCGAGAAATTCTACTTATTGAAGATTGCCGCCAGCAGTCTGAAGGTCATGATTCCCTTCCATAACGTGGGCAGTGTCGGCATGCGCCCTGTCGTACGGAACGGCGAAGTGCAGAAGATCGTGGATTACCTCTCGACCGGAGAGTGTATCAACGCGGCTGACTGGAAAGACCGTTTCAAGGAAAATTCCGAGCGCATGCGGACTGGATCCCTTTCCGATGTCGCCGCCGTGCTGAAAAGTCTCCTGGTCCTGAATCAGGCCAAGTCGCTCTCCTTCCGCGAAAAGAAGATGCTGGAACGGGCGCGCTACCTCCTGGTCAGTGAGATGGCCATCTCGCGCAACTGCGAGGAAAGCATCATCGAGCAAGCGCTCACCAAGGCTCTGACGAAGTGCAACCTGCGCTTCCCGGAAATCAGCGAACTCGCTTCCTAAGCGCTTCCAACGACTTCAATTCTTAGTCAATCAGAAGGCGGGCGCTCTTTTTCGTTCTCTGCCAGGGATACGCGGGAAGCCAGCCAAGACTGAAGAATCAGCACCGCCGCCAGCCGGTCTACCGCCTTCCCTCGCTTCTCAATCGACAAATTCGTTTCCCGAAGCAAACGGTTCGCCTCTGTGGAGGTCCAGCGTTCGTCCCACAAGTGGACGGGCAATCCGAACTGAGCCCTGAGGTCATCGGCGAAGAGGCGCATTTTTTCAGACTGCGTCCCCTCCGCTCCGCTCAGGCGGAGCGGCAGCCCGACAACGATTTCCGCTACTTCGTATTTCTTCAAGACCGCGCCCAACGCCTCCCAGTCCTTGCGCTTATTCTGGCGCTGGATCGTATCCAGACCCTGGGCGGTAATGCCGAGTGCGTCTGAGACGGCAACCCCAATGCGTCGGGAACCAACGTCAAGCGCGAGGACGCGGCGCGGCAAAGACATACGAGGCCTATTTCACCGGCCCGAGATTGTACTTGGCCAGAAACTGCAGGACCGCGGCGTAGGCTTTGCGGTTGTCCTCGTCCGTAAACTGCCCGTGGCCGCCGCCCTTGACCGTGTACAACTGGTTCGGCACGCCGGCTTTGTCGAGCGCTTGTTGCAGGCGGACCGCATGGCTGTACGGGACCACGTCATCCGCATCGCCATGGACCGTGATGATGGGAGGGTTGTCTTTTCGCACGTAGCTCAGAGGAGAAACGCGCCGTGCGACTTCTTCCTTGTTGGGCATACTGCCCAACCATTCGACGGCGTAGTTCTTCTCGTTGGCGCCACCCAGCAGATCGGCCACATCGGTGATCCCATACCAATTCACAATCGCTGCCACTCTAGGCGCGGGCTCGTTCTTATCGCCCGGGCAATCTTTGTCCAAGCCGTCGCTCTCCTTCAACATGCCTGTGATCAGCGAGAGGTGGCCGCCGGCGGAGTGTCCCGTTACAACCAACCGGTTGGGATCGATGTGGTAGTCCTTGGCGTTCCGGACGATCCAGCGCAAGGCGCACCGGCAGTCCTCGACCGCAGCGGGAGCCTTGGCGGAACTGGCCATGCGGTATTCCACGTTGACTGCAGCCCAGCCCATCTGCAAATAGGGGAGAAGCTGGAGGGCCGAGCCTCCCTTGTCCCCGAAGACCCAGCCGCCGCCGTGGATGTATATGACAGCCGGAACGTCAGCGGTGGCGTTATGCGGATAAACCACGTCAAGCTTGTTCTCATGGCCGGTCTCGACGTTATAAACGACGTCGGTCCGGATCCAGTACTTGTTCGCCGCATCCTGGACAAAGAAGTCCGATGGCTGGGCAACTGCCGGTGCCACGCTCACAACCAAAGCCAAAAGGAATAAGAAGAATTTTGATTTCACGATGATCTCCGCAGAAGAATCGGTGTCACGGCGGGGATTATACAAGGCGGTCTGTCGCACTCGTTGTGGCAGGGATCCCGCGCGGCGTTGAATTCGCCGCATTTTGACGAATGTCGCGAGCGACCCTCGTTCTTTGGTGCAATTCCACGTGCGCTGAGGCAGAATGATGGGCCAACGCGGAGCGAGGGTCGGAATGGAGGGTATGGAAACGGAGCAGGCACAAAGCGGGCACCACTGGTCGCAGACGATGCTGGGCATCGGGTTGATTATCCTGTTCGCCTACTATGGCGAGTCCGTACTGGCCGTGCTGTTTTTCTCCATTCTGCTGAGTTTCACTCTGTCTCCATTAGTGCAGGCGTTTGAGTATGTCCACGTGCCGCGGGCTATGGCTGCCCTGATCAGCGTGGCCTTGCTGCTGCTCGTTCTCTACGGCGTGGGCTCTGCCTCATACAACGAGGCCCTCGTCTTCGCCGATAACGTCCCCAAATATTCCAAGAAGATCCGCTCCGCGTTGCAGCCCTTCCGGCAGCAGGCCGAGAAAATTCAGAAAACGGGCGAGGTCGTCTCCGATCCCGAGTCCGCCAATGTCGTGCAAGTGCGTCAGGTAACAAGCTGGTCGGATGTGCTCACCCACGGCGCCGGCACCTTGACGGACATCGTGCTGGCCGCTTCTTTTATTCCGTTCCTTGCCTATTTCCTGCTTACCTGGCAAAGCCACGCCCGCTCGGCAACCGTGATGCTGTTTCCCCTGCATCACCGGCACACCGCGTTCGTTACGCTGGGACTGATCGGCAAGATGCTCCAGAGCTTCATTGTCGGCAACATGCTGATTGGCTTGCTGATCTCAGGCGTCAGCGTGGCGGTCTTCGGACTCCTCCATGTACCGTTTTTCTATTTCGTTGGATTTTTCAGCGGATTCCTCAGCCTGGTTCCTTACCTGGGCATTGTTCTGGCGATGATTCCTCCCCTCCTGGTCGGCTTGGGCCAACTGGAACCAGGCGATCTCTTTCTGGTCGTGATTTGCGTGATCGGCATGCACTTGCTTGCTCTGAACGTGCTCTACCCGAAGTTGCTGGGGAGCCGCCTGAAGCTCAACCCGCTGGCCGTAACGCTCGCGCTGCTGTTCTGGGGGGCCGTTTGGGGCGCCGTGGGCCTGGTTCTAGCCATCCCCATCACGGGCGCTATCAAAATCGTCTGCGACCACGTGGAATCGATGAAGCCCTACGCCGACTGGCTGGGAGAGTAAAGGGCAAGGGAGAAGTCAGAAGGCAGAATGAAGAAGTGGGCCTGGAACCGGCAGCAAGCTTTGGCTTTAACTTCTGCACTCTGACTTCTCAATTCTGCCTTCCTAGTTACCCTCGGCAGCTTCCCAGCGATCCGCTCTTTGCTGCAATCTGTAGCGAGCATCTACACTGAACCCTTGCGCTTTCTGCTCACACTGTTTCTGATCGTCGCTCTGGGGGCCGCCGGCTTCGCGGCATGGCAGTTCTACGTACCGGTCACACCCCCGGCTCAGTCGTTTGTGCTGCTGCATTCGGGCTATTCCACGCGACACATTGCCGCCGAACTTAAGAAAGCGGGAATCATTCGTAGTGAATTGGCGTTTCGCATCTGGCACGCGACCCACCCTAAACCGACTCTTAAAGCCGGTGAGTATCTCTTTGAAAAGCAAGCCACTTTGCCGGAAGTCTATGGCCGGATTGCGCGCGGAGACATCTACTTTCACGTCGTGACCATCCCGGAGGGCTACACCATCTTTGACATCGCGAAAGCGATGGAAGACGCCGGACTCGGTTCCGCAGTTGATTTTCTGCACATCGCCGAGACGAAAACCGCGCTGATCTCGGATATAGCTCCGCAAGCAAGATCGCTCGAAGGATATTTATTCCCAAACACTTACCAGTTCACGCGGACACAGACTCTAGAAGAAATGGCGACTGCCATGGTGCACGAATTCCGCCAGGTGGCACAGCAAACCGGGCTGCTTCCGGCGGGCACAGGCGTTGACGTACACCGCATCGTCACGATGGCATCGATCGTGGAAAGGGAAACGGCGTCGGCAGAAGAGAGACCACGCGTAGCCAGCGTTTATTACAACCGCCTGTCGCAAAGAATGGCGCTAGATGCTGATCCCAGTGTGATTTACGCGGAATTGCTGAATGGAACCTACCAGGGTGCTCTGCATCATGCCGACATGGCGGTGAATTCGCCCTACAATACCTATCGTTTTCCAGGACTTCCGCCGGGACCGATTGCCAATCCGGGGCGTGGCGCGATCGAAGCAGCCTTGCATCCTGACAATACAAAATTTCTTTATTTTGTTAGCGATGGCAATGGGCATCACCGCTTTGCGACGACCCTCGCGGAGCACAACCGCAACGTCGCGGAATATCGTCATGTAATGGGACTTCGATAAACCACGAACCCTTCCCTGCCTTATACTAATCAAATATCCATTTGCCAAAAGGTCTTCCAGGTGTCGGTATAGGAATGCATCGTTATCATTCGCGGATCTTGCTTTCTTTTTGTCTCTTGGCAGCGGCCATGCCGCTCAGCGGATGCCTGTTTCGCACTCGCCCGCTTGATCGCCAGTTCTCCAATGCGCCGCTGAAAACGGCCACCCAGCAGGAATTGATCGAGTACATCAACGCGCAGGCCACCCGCATTAAGTCCATGCAGGCCACCGTGGATATCGATGCTTCCTCAGCGGACCCGAAAAACGGGCGCGTCACGGATTACAAGGAGATCCGAGGCTACGTTCTGGCGCGCAAGCCAGACATGCTGCGCATGAAGGGCCTGCTACCGCTGGTCCGCAATACCGCTTTTGACATGGTCAGCGACGGCAAGGAATTCAAGCTCTGGATTCCTCCCCGGAACAAGTTCGTGATTGGCGCTGACAATGACGATAACTACCAACCGGACAAGCGGATGGAGAATCTGCGTCCGCAGCATATCTACGATGCCCTGCTCATCCCTGAGATCGGGCAGGATGAGATTGCAGTGCTCGAAAATGGCTATGAAACCGTTATCGATGCGAGGAAGCATCGCGTGGAACAGCCCGACTACGAACTAGCGGTGGTTCACCGGGGACCGCAGGGATGGTTTCTGGCGCGCAAAATCCAGTTCAGCCGCATCGATCTAACTCCGCACCGACAGATGATTTACGACCCCCAAGGCAATGTCGCTACCGATGCCCGCTACCTGAACTACAAGGACTACGGTGGGACTTCATTTCCAACGACGATTGAGATTGAACGTCCGCGCGAAAACTACGATTTGACGCTGAATATCATCAAGTTAGATCTCAACAAAACCCTTGCCGATGATCAGTTTGCGCTGGAGCAGCCCGCCGGCGCTGAAATCGTACACATGGGGGCAAATCCTGGCGCAACCAGTCCTCGAGCCGCTAATCTTGCAAGTGACCCGGCCAAGTAAATCTCCGGAAACAACATGATGAATCGGATGATCGTTGGAAACCTGGTGCATCGCCCGATCCGCTCACTGATCAGCATCGTGGCGGTAGCGCTGGAAGTGACGATGATCCTGCTGATCGTGGGGCTTTGCCTCGGCATGATGCAGGACTCGCGCACCCGAACAGCCGGTATCGGAGCCGACGTTCTGGTGCGGCCACCCGGTTCTTCATTCATCAGCGCGTTCAGCGGGGCTCCGATGCCGATCAAGGTCGGCGACGTGCTCGCGAAACTCCCGCATGTTGTT
>Ga0265338_10010882_pt1 | contig 10587 bp, 9 predicted proteins | sample 42126metaG_FD_193579 | JGI IMG/M metagenome (GOLD analysis project Ga0265338, IMG submission 193579) | Rhizosphere microbial communities from Carex aquatilis grown in University of Washington, Seatle, WA, United States - 4-21-26 metaG | ecosystem: Host-associated > Plants > Roots > Rhizosphere >... | reverse complement strand
GCCGCCCCGGTCTGGGTCTGCGACGCGCTCGACTCCACCTTGGCCGCGGCGCGGCGCCGCGCCGAGGCCGGCGAGCGTGGACCGGTCTGGCTCATGGCGCGCCATCAAAGCGCCGGCCGCGGCCGGCGCGGGCGATCGTGGGAGGGCGGGGAGGGCAACCTCACGGCCACGCTGTTGCTGACCCTGGACAAATCACCGCTCGAAGCGGCCCAACTCGCCTTCGTCGCGGGTCTCGCGGCCTGGACGGCGATCACGGTCTACGTCCCGGCGGCCGTCGTCACGCTCAAATGGCCCAACGACGTGCTGATCGAGGGCCGCAAGGCCTGCGGCATGCTCATCGAATCCGGCCCCGCGTCCGGCGGGACCTGGGCCGCCGTCGGCGTCGGCCTGAACCTCGCCACCTATCCCGAAGCCGTCGAACGACCGGCGACGGCCCTGGCCGATCACCTGTCGCACGACATCATCCGCGCACCTTCGCCGGACGAGGCCCTGGCCCTCCTGGCCGAGACCTTCGACGTCACCCTGGCCCTGTGGCTGTCGCAGGGGTTCGCCCCGATCCGCCAGGCCTGGACCGAGCGGGCCCAGGGCTTCGGCGGCCCGTGCACGGCCCGGCTCGAGCGCGAGAGCGTGACCGGCGTCGCGGAAGGCCTCGACGCGGACGGGGCGCTTTTGCTACGGCTGCCGGCCGGCGAGCTTCGCCGGATCACCGCCGGCGACGTCTTCTTTGGATCGGGAACGTCCTGATGCTGTTGGCCATCGAACAGGGCAACACCAACACCGTCTTCGCCGTGCACGACGGTTCAAGTTGGATCGCCCAGTGGCGGACCGCCACCGAGAGCGCGCGCACCGCCGACGAATACGCGGTCTGGCTCAGCCAGTTCCTGCAGATGCAGGGCCTGGCGCTGAAGGTGCTGGACGCCTGCGTCATCTCCACCGTGGTGCCGCAGAGCCTGTTCAACCTGCGCAACCTGTCGCGCCGCTATCTCAAGACCGAGCCGCTGGTGATCGGCGAGAACGCCGAACTCGGCATCGAACTGCGCATCGACAACCCGGCCGAGGCCGGGGCCGACCGCCTGGTCAACTGCATCGGCGCCCATGTGAAGTTCGGCGGGCCGCTGATCGTGGTGGACTCCGGCACGGCCACCAACTTCGACATCGTGGGCGAAGACGGGGCCTTCGAGGGCGGCGTCATCGCGCCGGGCGTGAACCTGTCGCTGGAGGCTCTGCACAAGGCCGCCGCGCGCCTGCCGCGGGTGGCCATCCAGAAGCCGCGCAAGGTGATCGGCACCGACACCGTGGGCAACATGCAGTCGGGCGTCTATTGGGGCTATATCAGCCTGATCGAGGGCATGGTGGCCCGGATCAAGGCCGAATACGGCCGCCCGATGAGGGTGGTCGGAACCGGGGGGGTGGCGTCGCTGTTCCAAGGCGCGACGGACTGCATCGACGACTTCGATCCCGACATCACCGTTCGCGGCCTGCTCGAGGTCTGGCGGCGTAACACCTAGAAGGAAAGCGGGGCGCGGACCGAAAACGGTTCGCACTTTTCCTCAACCCGCTTAGAACCGGCGTAAATGGCGAAATCCTCACAAGACGAACTCGTGTTCCTGCCGCTCGGCGGCTCGAACGAGATCGGCATGAACTTCAACTGCTACGGCTTCGGGCCGCCCCACCACCGCAAGTGGATCATCGTCGACGTGGGGGTGACCTTCGGCGACCAGACCACGCCGGGCGTCGATATCATCATGCCCGACCCGACCTTCATCGAGGCCCACGCCGACGACATCCTGGGCATCGTGCTGACCCACGCGCACGAGGACCACATCGGCGCCATCGGCTGGCTGTGGCCGCGGCTGGAAGCGCCGCTCTACGCCACGCCCTTCACCGCCTATCTGATCCGCGAGAAGCTGCGCGACGCCGACCTGCTCGACGAGGTGGAGATCAACGAGGTTCCGCTCGGCGGCACCATCCAGCTCGGGCCGTTCGAGGTCACGCTGGTGACCCTGACCCACTCGATCCCCGAGCCCAACGGCATCGCCATCAAGACGCCGCTCGGCACTATCCTGCACACCGGCGACTGGAAGATCGATCCGGACCCGCTGATCGGCGGCAAGACCGACATGGCCGCTATCAGCCGTCTGGGCGACGAGGGCGTCCTGGCCATGGTGTGCGACTCGACCAACGTGTTCGTCGACGGCGAGGCCGGCTCGGAAGCCGAGGTCCGCGTCGCCATGAACAAGCTGATCTCGACGCTCAAGGGCAAGGTCGCGGTGGCCTGTTTCGCCTCCAACGTCGCGCGCATGGACACCGCCATCCGCGCGGCCCAGGCCAACGACCGGCGCGTGTGCCTGGTGGGTCGCTCGATGCACCGCATGGCCGCCGCCGCCCGCTCGGTCGGCTTCCTGCAGGACATCGAGCCGTTCGTGTCGGACGCCGAGGCCGGGTTCTTCCCCGAGGACAAGATCCTGTTCCTGTGCACCGGCAGCCAGGGCGAGGCCCGGGCGGCCCTGTCGCGCATCGCTGATGGGACCCACCCCCACGTCAGCCTTGGGGACGGCGACAGCGTGGTGTTCTCGTCCCGCGTGATCCCGGGCAACGAGATCGCCATCCGCAACCTGCAGAACAAGCTCGCCGACAAGGGCGTGCGCCTCTACACCGATCGCGACCACCCGGGCATCCACGTCTCCGGCCACCCGTGCCGTGACGAGCTCAAGCAGATGTACCAGTGGGCGCGGCCGCAGATCGCTATACCGACCCACGGCGAACGCCGGCACCTGATCGAGCACTGCAACCTGGCCAAGGACCTGCAGGTGCCCCAGACCGTGGCGCTTCGCAACGGCGACATGGTGCGCCTGGCGCCCGGCCGCGCCGAGATCATCGACGAGGTGCCCGCCGGTCGCCTGTATGTCGACGGCGGCATGCTGACGCCCGAGAACGGCGAGGCCCTGCGCGAGCGCCGTCACGCCGACTCCAACGGCGTGCTGCACGTGTCCGTCGTGCTCGACAAGAAGGGCCGCATCGTCTCGGGACCCCAGGTGCGGGCGGTGGGCATGCCGGGCGACGAGGACTATCCCCTGAGCGAGGCGCTGGACGATCTGGCCGAGGTGGCCGTCAACGCCATGAACAGGCTCGACGCCGGCGCTCGTGACGAAGACGCGCAGGTCGAGACCGCCGTCGGTCGCGCCATCAAGAAAGCCAGCCAGCGCATCTGGGAGCGGCGGCCGATCGTCGAGACCACGGTGCTGCGGATCTAGGCGGACCAGTTGGCTCTGGCGTCCTTGAGCCGGCAACGATAAGCCTTGGACAAACAAGGTCTCGGGAGGGCCAGGATGTCGGCATTATCGCGCAGGTCGCTGCTGAGCCTGCCGCTGTTCGCTTACCTCTGGGCCAAGGCCCCGTTCGCCAAGGCGCAAGGCGCCGCCTCGGCCGCGCCCGCCAATACCGACTGGACCTCCTACGCCGGCGACATCCACTGCCTGCGCTACGCCCCGCTGGACCAGATCACCGCCCAGAACTTCAACGACCTGGAGATCGCCTGGCGCTTCAAGCCCGACAATTTCGGGGTGCGGCCGGAATTCAACCTCGAGGCCACGCCGCTGGTGGTAGGCGGCGTGCTCTACACCACCGTCGGTACGCGCCGCGACGTGGCGGCGCTGGACGCGGCGTCCGGCGAGCTGTTGTGGATGCACCGCATGGACGAGGGCGAGCGCGCGGTGAAGGCGCCGCGCAAGCTGTCTGGCCACGGCGTGTCCTACTGGAGCGACGGCAAGGGCGACGATCGCATCCTATACGTCACGGTCGGCTACCAGCTGGTGGCGCTGAACACCAAGACCGGCGAGCCGATCAAGAGCTTCGGAACGGACGGCGTCGTCGACCTGAAGCTGAACGACGACCAGGAGATCGGGCCGCTCAACGACGATATCGGCCTGCATTCCACGCCGCTGGTCTGCAAGGACGTGGTGGTGATCGGCGCGGCCCACACCGTCGGCACCTCGCCCAAGCACCACGCCAACGTGAAGGGTTACGCCCGCGGCTTCGACACCCGCACCGGCAAGCGCCTGTGGATCTTCCACACCATCCCGCAGAAGGGTGAGTTCGGCTACGACACCTGGCTCGACGGCGTCGACCAGGTCGGCAACGCCGGCGTCTGGGCCCAGATCTCGGCGGACCCGGAGCTGGAGATGGTCTATCTGCCGGTCGAGCTGCCGACGGGCGACTACAACGGCGAATATCGCCGCGGCGCCGGCCTGTTCGGCGAGAGCATCGTGGCGGTCGACCTGCACACCGGGGTGCGCAAGTGGCACTACCAGCTGGTGCACCACGGCCTGTCGGACTTCGACATCCCCTGCGCGCCGATGCTGGTCGACATCCCGGTGAACGGGAAGATGGTCAAGGCCCTGGCCCAGCCCACCAAGCAGAACTTCCTCTATGTGTTCGACCGCACCAACGGCAAGCCGATCTGGCCGATCGTCGAGAAGCCCGTGCCCAAGGGCGACGTGCCCGGCGAATGGTATTCGCCGACCCAGCCGTTCCCGTCCAAGCCGCCGGCCTACGACCAGCAGGGCGTCAGCGAGAAGGACCTGATCGACTTCACGCCCGAGCTGCACGCCGAGGCGCTGGAACTGGCCAAGAACTACCGCATGGGCCCCTTGTTCACCCCGCCCTCGGTGTGGAGCGACACGGGAACCTGGGGCACGCTGGTCTGCCCCAACGCCACCGGCGGCGCCAACTGGCCGGGCGGCGCCTTCGACCCGGACAGCCACATCCTCTACATCTATTCCAAGACCGAGGCCGACATCGGCGGGACCATTCCCAACGCCAACAAGGAGAAGTCGGACTTCGACTACGTCTACAGCCGCGGCACGCCGCCGCCGGGGACCAAGGTCACGCCGCGCGGCAAGTTCAAGCCCGGCCAGCTGACCGTCGATGGCCTGCCGCTGCTGCGCCCGCCTTGGGGCCGCATCACCGCCATCGACCTGAGCAAGGGCGAGTTCGCCTGGCAGATCGCCCACGGCGAGACGCCGGACGAGGTCAAGAACCACCCGGCGTTGAAGGGCCTCACCATCCCGCGCACCGGCCGTCCGGGGGTGCTGAGCCCGCTGGTGACCAGGTCGCTGGTGATCTGCGGCGAGGCGGGTTTCGCCACCCAGGCCGGCGGCAAGCGGGGCGCGTTGCTGCGCGCCTACGACAAGGCCACCGGCGCGGATCGCGGCGCGGTCTATATGCCGGCGCCCCAGACCGGCAGCCCGATGAGCTACATGGTCGGCGGACAGCAATATCTGGTGGTGGCGATCGGCGGCGGCAACTACTCCGCCGAACTCCTGGCCTTCCGCCTGCCCAAGGCCTGAACCGGATGAATGTCATGAAGTCGTTTGTCGCGGCGCCCCTGGTGCTGGCCGTCATGGGTCTGGCCTTCGCCGCCGCAGCCCAAGGCGGGCGCGTGGCCACCGCCGGCGTCTACAGCAAGGCCCAGGCCGACAGGGGCATGACGCTGTTCGCCGACGCCTGCGCCCGCTGTCACGGCAGCAGCATGGAGGGCCTGGACGTCGCCCCGCCCCTGACCGGCCCGCGCTTCCTCGGCAACTACTTGGGCCAGCCGGCGGCGGCTCTCGCCAGCCGCATCCGCACCTCCATGCCGCTCGACATGCCGGGCTCCCTCGGCCAGCAGGCCAGCGCCGACCTCACCGCCGCGATCCTGGCGGCCAACGGCTATCCCGCCGGCGACGCGGAGCTGCCGTCCGGCTCCTCCGCCCAGCAGGCGATCACCATCGATGCGGTGAAATAGGGCAGGGCGACCTCCGGTTACGCGGCGTCAGTTCAGTTAGGCAAAAGGACTGGCTTGACCAGTCACCTGGCTCAGCTTCCTTATCCCGCCGGGCACGCCAATTCTCTGGAGGTCAGATCATGACCCGTTCCGCATTCCTGGCCGCCGGGCCGGTCTTCCTCGCTGTGCTTGCATTCGCTTCCGCGGCGGGGAGCCAGACACCGCCGCCCCAGGTCCAGGCCTGCGCGGCCTGCCATGGTCCCGCCGGCGTCAGCGGCTCGCCCGCCACGCCCAATCTCGCCGGCCAGAAGGCGGGCTACCTGGAAGGCCAGCTCAAGGCCTTCAAGGCCAAGACCCGCGCCAACGCCTTCATGAATCCCATCGCCGCCGGGCTCAGCGATGACGACATCCACGCCCTGGCCCTGTACTGGGCCTCGCTGCCGGCCACGCCGTCTGTCGCCACCACGGCCCGGGCCGCCCAGGCCGCCGCCGTGCCCTCGGCCATGACGCTGCCGGCCGGATTCCCGGCGGGTTTCACCCGGTACCAGGACAAGCCGGCGCCCAACGGCGGCCGCACCCAGCGCTACGCCAACGCCCTGGCCGTGAAAGCCGCCAAGGCCGGCCAGCCTCTGCCGACCGGCTCGATCATCGTCACCGTGGCCCTCGACAAGGACGGCAAGATCGCCAGCTACGAGGCCATGGAGTCCAGGACCAACTGGGCCTCGGTCGTGCCGCCGATCCTGAAGAACGGCGACTTCCAGTACGGCCGCTTCCAACCGAACGGCCAGCCGGTGGCCGACTTCAACCAGGCCCCGTGCCTGGCCTGTCACAAGGGCAAGGAAGCCGACAGCTTCATGTTCACCCACAAGGAGCTGACCGAGGCGAAGGGGTAGGTTGATCCAAAGCTTGACCGACTCCCTGTCCGGACTGTCTTGTCGGAGCGTGCGCGCGGATATGTCGTATAGATTCTTCGTGGCCGGAGCCTGCGCGCTTCTCTTCATTGCATCTTCGGCCTTGGGTCAGGAAACGTCGCCCGTGGCGAAGGGGCCGACCGTCGCTGACATGCTCAAGTTCTATCCGACGGAGGCGATGATACATCTGCGGGAAGGCCAAGCTGTCATCAAATGCAGCGTGGCGTCCGATCTTGCCTTGAAGGATTGCGCTGTCGTTTCCGAGGAGCCGCTAGGCTTCCAGTTTGGCGCCGCTGCCTTGAAGCTTTCTCGCCTATTCAAGATGAAGCCCACGACGCCGGACGGTCAGTCGGTGACGGGTACCGAGGTGACCATCCCGCTAGCGTTCAAGTTGGCTCCGATCCCGATTTCCCTGTCCGCGTTCGACAAGCTTCCCAGTACGGCGGATATCCTGAAGGTCTACCCTCATCAGGCGATTGACCAAGGCAAGGAAGGCGACGTCGTTCTCCAGTGTGTCGGCCATCGAGACGGGGCTGTGGATCGGTGCACGGTCTGGTCGCAAGCCCCCGATGGGCTCGGATTCGGGGATGCGGCGCTACAGCTGGCTCAGTTCATTCACCTGAAACCCAACATGGCTGTAGGTGAGGTGCTGGCCGTTCCGATCAAGTTTCGGCTGGCCCGATAGCGCACGGGCGGCGGCAAGGAGGGGGATGCAAAGGCGCCTCCCAAGTCGGCCGCCACGTGCTATGACGCCCTCATGCTACGCATGTTGGTCAACGGCTTCTTCATCTACCTGCTCGTGTGGTGGACGGTGCTGTTCTGCATCCTTCCGCTGCGCTCCACCACCTACGCCGAGGCCGGCGTCGAGGTGACCGACGGGGGCGACCCGGGCGCGCCGATCGACCCCAAGCTGAAGTGGAAGGCCTGGACCACCACCTGGGTCTCGGCGATCGTCTTCGCCATTGGCGTGGTGATCTTCTATCTCCACCTGATCCCCCTGCCGAACATCCCGATCAAGTAAGCGGCGGAGCGGACGGACCCGTGCTGCGTTGCAATGGAGCGCGGCGCAGGGCTAAGTGACGCGCCCTGACATTTTCACGGAATCCTCCTGTATGCGCCTGTCGCGCCTCTTCCTGCCGGTCCTCAAGGAAACCCCTTCCGAGGCCCAGATCGTTTCCCACCGCTACATGCTGCGCGCCGGCATGATCCGCCAGGAGGCGGCGGGCATCTACGCCTGGCTGCCGCTGGGCCTGCGCGTGCTCAGGAAGATCGAGACCATCGTCCGCGAGGAGATGGACCGGGCAGGGGCCGTCGAGCTGTTGATGCCGACCCTGCAGCTGGCCGACCTGTGGCGCGAGTCCGGGCGCTACGACGCCTATGGCCCCGAGATGCTGCGCATCAAGGACCGGCACGACCGCGAGCTGCTGTACGGCCCGACCAACGAGGAGATGATCACCGAGATCTTCCGCTCGTCGGTGCGCAGCTACAAGGATCTGCCCAAGAACCTCTACCACATCCAGTGGAAGTTCCGGGACGAGCAGCGCCCCCGCTTCGGCGTCATGCGCGGCCGCGAGTTCCTGATGAAGGACGCCTATTCCTTCGACATCGACGAGGCGGCGGCGCGCCATTCCTACAACCAGATGTTCGTGGCCTATCTGCGCACCTTCGGCCGCATGGGCCTGAAGGCCATCCCGATGCGGGCAGAGACCGGCCCCATCGGCGGCGACCTCAGCCATGAGTTCATCGTGCTGGCCGAAACCGGCGAGTCCGCCGTGTTCTGCGACCGCCGGGTGCTGGAGCTGCCGATCCCGGACGAGAGCGTGGACTATGGCTCGGACCTCTCGGCCATCATCCACGAATGGACCAACCTCTACGCCGCCACCGAGGACGTGCACGAGGTCGCCCGCTACGAGCGCGAGACCATCCCCGACGACCGGCTGGAGACGCGCGGCATCGAGGTCGGCCAGGTGTTCTACTTCGGCGACAAATACTCCAAGCCGATGAAGGCCATGATCACCGGTCCCGACGGGGTCGAGCGCCCGGCCCAGATGGGCTCCTACGGCGTCGGCGTCTCGCGCCTGCTGGGGGCCATCATCGAGGCCAGCCACGACGACAACGGCATCATCTGGCCCGACGCCGTCGCCCCCTTCGGCGTGGGGATCATAAACCTGAAGCCCGGCGACGCGGCGGTCGACGCCGCCTGCGCCAAGGCCCACGACGCGCTGGAAGCCGCCGGCAAGGAGCCCTTGCTGGACGACACCGACGACCGCGCCGGCGCCAAGTTCGCCACCATGGACCTGATCGGCCTGCCCTGGCAGCTGGTGATCGGGCCCAAGGGCCTGGCCTCCGGCGAGGTCGAGCTGAAGCGCCGCGCCACCGGCGAGCGCCAGTCCCTGCCGCTGGACGCCGCCCTGAAGGCCCTGGGGGCATGACGGACCTCCGAGCCGCCGGACCCTTCAGCGGCTGGGAGCGGGCGATCGCCGGCCGCTATCTGCGCGCCAAGCGCAAGGAGGGCGGGGTCGCGGTCATCACCATCATCTCCTTCATCGGCATCACCCTGGCGGTGGCGGTGCTGATCATCGTCATGTCGGTGATGAACGGCTTCCGCCACGACCTGCTGGACCGGATGCTGGGGTTCAACGGCCACATCTACGTCGGCGGCCCGATCCTCGATGACCCCAAGAACCGCGACGCCGTCATCGACCGCATCCGCAAGATTCCCGGCGTGGCCCAGGCCACGCCGATGGTGGAGGCGCAGGGCCTGGCCCTGGGGCCGAACGGGGTGATCGCCGGCGCCATTGTCCGCGGCGTGGCGCCAACCGACCTGCGCCGCATCAAGCTGATCGACGACAACATCAAGGAAGGCTCGCTGTTCGGCTTCGGCCAGGGCGAATATGGCGGCAACCGCGTCCTGCTCGGCGACCGGCTGGCCGCCAACCTCGGCGTCGAGATCGGCAATCCCGTGACGCTGGTGTCGGTCAGCGGCGAGACCACGGTCATGGGCTCGGAGCCCCGCCGCAAGACCTATACCGTGGGCGGCATCTTCAGCATCGGCATGTCGCAATACGACGAGGTGTTCGTCTACATGCCGCTGCAGCAGGCGCAGCTGTTCTTCGGCCGCGACCAGGGAATCGACGAGATCGAGATCATGCTCGACAACCCCGACAACATCGATCGCATCAAGCCGCAGATCGCCTCGGCGGTGGGCCCCAACGGCCTGATCACCGACTGGCGCGCCAAGAACCAGAGCTTCTTCAACGCGCTGCAGGTCGAGCGCAACACCATGTTCCTGATCCTGCTGATGCTGGTGTTCATCGCCGCGGCCAACATCATCTCGGGCCTGGTGATGCTGGTGAAGAACAAGGGGCGCGACATCGCCATCCTGCGCACCATGGGCGCCAGCTCCGGCTCCATCCTGCGCATCTTCTTCATGGCCGGGGCGTCGGTGGGCGTGGCCGGCACCATCGCCGGGCTTCTGATCGGCACCCTGTTCTGCGTCTACATCACCCAGATTCAGTCGTTCGTGGAGTGGGTCACCCACACCAGCGTGTTCAACGCCGACGTCTATTTCCTGTCCCACATCCCGGCCAAGCTCGACTGGAACGAGGTGGGGCTGATCGCCTGCGCCGCCATCGCCATGTCGTTCCTGGCCACCCTGCCGCCGGCCTGGCGCGCCTCGCGCCTCGATCCGGTGGAGGCGCTGCGCTATGAGTGAGCCGGTCATCAGCCTGCGTGGCGTGGAGCGCAGCTATCCCTCCGGCGGCCGCATCCTCCAGGTGCTGAAGGGCGTCGACCTCGACGTCTACCCCGGCGAGATGGTCGGGCTGGTCGGGCCCTCGGGCTCCGGCAAGTCGTCCCTGCTGCACGCCGCCGGCCTGCTGGAGCATCCCAACGCCGGCCAGATAGTGATCG
>Ga0265338_10010881_pt1 | contig 10587 bp, 5 predicted proteins | sample 42126metaG_FD_193579 | JGI IMG/M metagenome (GOLD analysis project Ga0265338, IMG submission 193579) | Rhizosphere microbial communities from Carex aquatilis grown in University of Washington, Seatle, WA, United States - 4-21-26 metaG | ecosystem: Host-associated > Plants > Roots > Rhizosphere >... | reverse complement strand
AGTCGCTGCGGGTGGATCCGCAGGTCACGCACAAATCCTTTTGCACTAATCTGTTCATCGGCTTCGTTGCATCGATCGGATTGGTCGAGAAAGATTATTATTGCGAGGCCTGCCATTGCATGTGGCCGAAGCCGCGTATAGGCGATTAGCCGCCGGGTTGAAAAGTCTCTAATTGGGAACGATGCAGTTCAACCACGGATGGACACGGATAAAAAAAGACTTTGACGCGCATTTCGCAAATTTTTACGAATTCATTATGAGATGATTGGATTGTTTTTGGGGTGCCAATTATTTTCAAAAAGCTTCCGAGATACACGCATGGCATGCGTTATCTGAAAATCGGGCTTGAAATAAAGCAACCTGGTGAGAGAATCGCAGGGTTCACGCAGGTCGTGAGCGGAGGCAAATTGAGAAATCCCGTCGTATGGGCGAAAGACAACCCGGAATTCCAATATTGAATTCAGATCATGAAGGTGCTTCGAAAACTACAGCTTGTGGGCTTGGGTTTGTTGCTTTCCATTTCCCAGCTTAAGGCTCAGCCAATCATCACCAACCAGCCGGCCAATCAAACGAATGTGGCGGGAACCTCCGTGACCTTCTCTGTGGGCGTAAACGGAACGGGACCATGCACCTATCAATGGAGGTTTAACGGCACCAATCTTCCGACCAGCTTCATCACCACCGTCGCCGGCAATGGCACCGCCGGTTATTTTGGGGACGGAAATGTGGGGCCGGATGCCGCCCTGTCCAATCCCCTCAGCGTGGCCTTGGATGCCACGGGCAATCTGTTTATTGCCGATGAACTCAACAGTTGCATTCGCAAAGTGGATACGAACGGCATCATCACCACGGTAGCCGGCACGGGCCAATTTGGTTATTCATTCGATGGCGGCCTGGCCACAAACACCACATTGGCGCATCCGTGGGCGCTGACGTTGGATGCTGCGGACAATTTATATATAGCGGACGAAGGAGGCACCAACCGCGTTCGCAAAGTCGATACGAATGGCATTATTACAACGGTCGCCGGCAATTTATTAAAAGCAGGTTACTCCGGGGATGGCGGGCCCGCCACCAACGCCGGTCTGGCGCAGATTGTGGGCCTGGCCTTGGACGCCGTCGGCAACATTTATCTGGTGGACAATGTGACTCAACGCATTCGCAAGGTTGCCACCAACGGCATTATCACCACGGTGGCTGGCACTGGTGCTACTGGCTATGCCGGCGATGGTGGCGCCGCCACCAACGCCACGTTCAACTTTATTCATGGCCTGACCGCCGATCCTGCCGGCGTGCTCTATATTGCGGACCATGGCAACCATCGCATCCGCAGAATCGACACCAATGGCATCATCACCACCTTTGCGGGCAATGGCACGGGCGGTTTTTCCGGGGATGGCGGGGCGGCCACGAGCGCCGAGTTGGATCTACCCAATAACTTGGGGATGGATCCGTGGGGAAATTTGTATATTGCCGATAACGGGAACAATCGGATTCGGAAGGTGGGCACCAATGGCATCATCACCACGGTAGCGGGGAAGGGGACATCCGGCTATACCGGGGACGGCGGCGTGGCGACGAATGCCACGCTGAAGTCGCCTTGGAGTGCGACTGCGGATAGCTTTGGCAATGCTTATATTGCCGACTCAAGCAACAATGCCATCAGAAGAACAACCGCCTGCAACCAACCGGCATTGACGCTTTATGATATTGACGCCCACAGTGCCGGCAATTATTCCATCGTTATCACCAATGCGAGCGGCAGTATCACCAGCGCGGTGGCGGTGCTGGCGGTGACCATCCCGAAGAGCCCGCCGCAACTCGTTACCAGCGGACCCGGTTTCGGTTATGTCAGCAACCGGTTTACGTTTGGAATCATCCGCGCCTATGGCCAGTCCGTGGTCATTGATGGGTCCACGAATCTCATGAATTGGGCGCCGATAACAACCAATACGCTAGACACCAGTCCGTTTCAATATACTGATTCAACGGCAACGAATTCGCGCCGGTTTTATCGGGCTAGACTGCCTTGATGACGCGCTCAAGGAATCGAGACGGCGGGATGATTTCTTTCCAGTCGTGAGGGACGACTGATAATAGGCTGGCGTTTTCAACGCCGGGGCGGGGGCTTCTGGCTGCGAATGGTCGTGATCGGAAAAATTGTGGAACGAACTGGCTGATTTTTCTTGAGCCAAAATGGAAAAGATGTGGAATGTTGTGGAATGGGAGTTCAAACAATTGTTGCACAAACAACCGTGGCGAAACCAAGCGAGGCGGTGGTTCAATTTTCGGTGTTCACGCCCAATCGCCTTGGCCAATTACACGCGCTCGTCAATTTGTTGGGGGCGCAAAGCGTCCATGTGCTGGGATTGACGGTCTTGGATGCGACCGACAGCGCCATTATCCGTTTGGTTGTCGATGATCCGGATAAAGCGCGCAGTCTATTCCAGGATGGTGGTTTTCCCTTCTCAGAGAGTTCGCTCGTCGTTACGGAGGTGAATTCAACCGAGGATCTAAACAAATTGATGGCCGCAGTGCTCGAAGCGGAATTAAGCATCAACTACATGTATTCCTTGATTCCACACCCTCGCGAGAAGTCGATGCTCGCGCTGAGTGTGGAGGATAACGACCTTGCCGCGCAAACGCTGAAACGTCATAACTTTCCCGTCCTGCGCCAAGGCGATATTTCGCGGTAGGCCGAAGCTCGGCTTGCCATTGTCCGGACGAGGCGCGAAATCCGAACCAGAACGCAGATTTGGGCGGGAAATGATGGTCAATGGAATGGGGGAAATTCCCTTGACCATCATTGCTCAGACAAGTCCGTTCAGCAGCCGCCTAATAGGTGACCCTTTCAGACCCAGCGTTGACAATTATTGTGTCACGAGGCGAAAGAAACAGCTGTTGTTGGAACTTCCGAAAGTACGTCGAAGGAGGTACGTTATTGCCTTTCCAAGTAATTCCCGAATCGGTGGAGATGTAAACCGGACCGGCGTGTGCGGCGATGATCAACCGAGATCCATCGGCTGATGACGCGACCGCGCCACGATTTGTATTCAGAAACCATCGTCTGAAATAAAAAGGTGGCAGTTTTCGCGCTGCGAGTATGGCAGACCGAGCTTCACCCTCCGTATGTCAGTCCAAACTCTGGCCAAGTCATGTGCCTGCTCGGCAGGCATCGTAGGCGTGGGGTCCCATCGCCACCACAAAGGATATCGGATGTTTAAGCGTAAAAATCGCCGGGATTCATTGTCCTACAGTTGCTTTTTTCAGGCGACTGTAATTCCGCCAAGTGTCGAGCCAGGTTTGTCTTTGGAATTGTTTGGGGGACATGCCGGTTGTACGTTGAAATGCCACGCAAAAAGTATTCTGGCTGCGATAACCGCATTCGCCGGCAATTGACCTCAAAGGCAAGTCATGCTCGGTCAACAACCGCTTGGCATATTCAATCCGAGCATGCCGAAGGATCTTTCCCGGGTTAAGTCCGACATGCTTTCGGAATGCCTTTAAGAAGCCGCGCCGTGACATGCCTGACGCGCTGGCCATATCCGCCACCTGGATGGGACGGCAAAAATTTTGCGCAATGAAACGAATGCTCCGTCTGACCATCCGGTGATCGGTAATTCCCGTGACATTGGTGTTTTTCGGCAAGAGCTCCTCAAAGCGGATCCGAGCCGGCGGGTTGTTTTCACTGGTGCTGGCTCTTAAGTTATTTATTCTGGTGTTCATATTGATTTTGGTTTGCCAACGCTTTCGGTAATAAACCCCGGCCGGCTGTCAGGCCGTCTGCGCCATTGCCACGTTCCTCCGTTCGCTTAACTCCTGCGCTATCTGGATGGTAACTCGCTTGTTAAGCTTGTAGGCGACCAGCAACACGGTGCAGATGGTGAACATGGCCCCGACACCAATCCCGGCGCAGGCGCGATAGCCGGCGACTGCATCGGGCGCGGAGGCTGCCTTGGTGTCGTAGTGGAACCAGCCGGTCATGATCCAAAGGAACGAGGCCGAGCCAATGGCCAGCCCCACTTTCAACGCAAAACCGATGGTGGCAAATACGATACCGGTAAAGCGACGGCCGGTTTTCCATTCAGAATAGTCGGCAACGTCGGCGAAAATAGACCATATTAATGGGATCGTGGGCGCATAAACGGCCGCCGCCAGCATGCTGAGAACGAGCATTCCGTAGACATCGGTGGGTTTAAGAAAATAGAACGCAAAACCGGTGATTGCCGAGAGGGCAAAGCCCACGATGGCCACCGCCTTTTTCCCATAAATGGAGGCCAGCGGCGCCGAGGCGAATATCACAATGATGGTGGTGGCGCGTTGCAGGACATTGACAAGGCTGTAGAAAACCTTGGCTACATTGGAATCAGCGAAATGATCACTGCTGCCGTGAACCACGTATCCCAGCGATTCGAGCACTCCTCCCGGCCTGGGCGCACCCGGTTCGAGAACCGGCGCCGCGAGGCCAAGCTTATCGAGAAAGCCAAACATCGCCGCCTTGTCCGCGAATTGATGGTAATAGTTGTACAGCGCGCCACCCCGGAACGACATAATGGCGAAGTGGACCAGCGTCATCACGAACATGACCGCCCACGGTCCATTCTTAAACAGATCCTTAAAATCCTGCCTGGGGGAGGACTGGACCATGGCGATCGGCACAACGCGTTCCCGGGTGGTGACAAAGGTGATGATAAACAAAACCAGGCACAGCCCCGCCCAAAGGGTCATCGTCATGCGCCAGCCATAGGCGGCGTCATGGCCCTCGGCAAACTTTGCGACGAGCGGCAGGGTTAAACCGCCTACGATGAACTGCGCAATGTTGACGGAAATGAAACGGCAGGAATTAAGTTTGGCGCGTTCATTCAGGTCAGCGGTCATCACACCGCCCAACGCCGCGTAGGGCATGTTGTTCATGGAGTAAATCGTCATCATCAACAGATTAGTGATCGCGGCGTAGATGATGACCCAGGCTTTGCCTCCCGAAGCGGGCGTGCTGTAGGCCATGACCATTATCACAACCCAGGGCACGGCGGTCCAAATGATCCAGGGGCGAAACTTGCCCCAACGTGTCTTGGTGCGATCCGCGAGCACACCCATGATGGGATCAAAAATGGCATCCCAGATGCGGGGCCAGAATAGGATCGCAGCCGCCGTGCCAGCCGTAAGCCCAACGACATCCGTATAAAAGTTGAGCTGAAACAGAACCATGGTCATGAAGACAAAGTTCGCTGCGGCGTCGGCGGCGCTGTAACCCCATCTCTCAACCAGGGAAATCTTGTGAACGGGGCTCATGTCATTTGACCACAGCCAGAACAACCTTTTGCAAGTCGGCAGCGCGAGACGAACAACCGACCATGATATCAAATTCGCCGGGTTCAACCGTGTAATCCATGTTGATGTCGTAGCAGGCCAGAGATTCCGGAGTGATGTCCAGCGTTACGGTCCTGGTTTCACCCGGCTCCAGTGACACTTTTGCAAATCCCTTCAATTCCATCACGGGCCGGGAGACCGAACTGAACTGGTCCCGAATATAGAGCTGTACGGTTTCAGTACCCTTGCGGCTGCCGGTATTCTTTATATCCACGCGCACGCGGGTGGACTGATTGGGGCGAATGCGCTTTTTCGCGAGGCGCAAGTTGCCAAGTTCAAACGTAGTGTAGCTCATGCCAAACCCGAAGGGGAATAATGGCGTGGCCTGGTCGAACAGATAGCCGCGCCGGGCGGAAGGTTTGTGGCTGTAATAAACTGGCAGATGCCCGACCGAGCGAGGAATGGAAACTGGCAATTTTCCGCCCGGATTGTAGTCGCCGAAGAGAACGTCGGCAACAGCATGGCCGCATTCCTGGCCCAGATACCAGCATTCGCAAATGGCGGGCACGTTCGCCGCCACGTAGTTGATGGAGAGCGGCCGGCCGTTGAAGAGGAGAACCACCACGGGCTTGCCCGTTTCCAACATCGCCCGGGCGAGATCGTCCTGGCGTCCCAACATATCGAGGCTGGTCCGGTCACCCAGGTGTTTGACGTTCCACGCTTCACGTGCCCCCTGTTCGTTGCAGCCGATACATAAGACGATGACCTCTGCCTGTTTTGCCACTTTGACGGCAGCGGCGATCAGCCGGCGGTCGGCTGCTTGATCACTGAGACCGACTTTGTCGCCCTGCCACGAACCGCCATCAGCGGTTATTTTGCATCCCTCGCTGTAAACTACCCGCATTTGATCCCCTGCCCTTGCCCGGACGCCGTCCAACACGCTGACAAACTGGCGCGGAACTCCACTGTATCCTCCCAACAGGACGCGGTCCGCATTGGGTCCGATAACTGCGATGGTCTTGAGTCGCTTGGGATTCAGCGGCAGCAGGCCGCCTTCGTTTTTCAGCAGCGTGATCGACTCGCGTGCGGCTTCGAGGGCAATCGCCCGATTTTCTTCGCAGCCAACAAACTGGTGCGCGGCATCAGGATCCACGTAGGGGTTATCGAACAAGCCTAGCTTGAATTTCCAGTAAAGGATGGGCGCAACCAATTCGTCCACTTCCGATTCCTTCAGGATTTTTCGCCGGACCAAATCAACGAGGTGCAGGTAGCAATCCGGCTCGGGGAATTCGATGTTTACGCCGGCCTTGACGGCTAGCGCACACGCCTCCGCTTTATCTTTGGCAACGAAATGACCATGCGTATGCGGCTTGTGATGCAATTCCAGGATCCCGTAATAGTCGGAGACCACGAAACCTTTAAAGCCCCATTCATCTCGCAGCACATCCTTCAGGAGCCAGCGGTTGGCGTGGGAGGGCACACCATCCACTTCATTGTAACTGGCCATGACGGAAATCGCCCCGCCTTCCTGCACTGCCTTTTGGAACGGGTACATAAACGTTTCTCTCAGGACCCTGGGAGAGGCGTTAACCGGCGCACAATTCATCCCGGATTCAGGCTGGCCGTGGGCAACAAAATGTTTGAGGGTGGCAATCAACCGCCGTTTGTCCTCGAAAGAGCCATCGCCTTGGAAACCTCGCACCGCGGCGACGCCCAACCGGGAAACCAGATAGGGATCTTCACCGAAAGTCTCTTCAACCCGACCCCATCGTGGATCACGGGCGACGTCCAATACCGGGGTCAGGGCCTGATGCGCCCCCCGGAGCCCGGTTTCCGCGGCCGCCATGGCGTAAAGCCGTTCGACCAGTCCCGGATTGAAGGTGGCTGCCAATGAGATGGGCTGTGGGAAACTGGTGGCGCCCTTGGCCGCGTGGCCATGGAGGCATTCTTCGTGAAAAATCACGGGAATGCCCAAGCGGGAATTCTCGATGAAAAATCGCTGGATGGCATTGGTGAGCTCGGCAGTCTGGCGCGCATCGCGTCCATTGGATGAATTCGGAGGATTCGCGGCAGTGTCACTGGGACGACCTACCTGGCCAATACCATGCCCTGCCTTGAACGCCACCCGAGCTCGCACGAGATCGAAGTTGCCCTGCGCATCCACGAGCGCCCGGGATTTTTCCTGCCAGATACACATCATCTGGCTGGCTTTTTCTTCCAAAGTCATCTGCGACAATAAATCTCTTACCCGGGCCCCGACGGCGACACGGCTGTTCTTGTACAAGGGTAAGGCTGGAGTCTTGGAGGACACTCGCGCACCCAGCTTTGGTTTTGCCTGTCGATGATTGCCTCGCAACTGATTGCTCCCATTGGCCCCATTGGTTGCCCTGGATTCTTTAGCCGCCCCTGACGACGGTGCGATGTCGAAGATATTCATTTATGGATACGTAAGTCTCAAGAAAACCGAAGCGTTTGACTGGTTGATGAAAACCGTGCTGGAAGTGGAATTGGTGGAGCCAGGCACAGTGACCCAATCAGTACCCAGACCAAGGTTCGAACCGTTGGTTTGGGCCTGGAGGCGCCATCCGAGGTGGTCATCCGGCCAGGTGAGCTGAATTTTGCCACTGGAAATTTGGGCCGAAAGGTTGGCGGGTTGATTCGATGGCAGTGGCACGGCAGCGGCTTGGAGCGAGTTTGAGCTTTCCCCGCCCGCACCGGTGGCCGTCACCACGTAGTAATATCCCACGGCGTTGGTCACGCTGGCATCCGCGAAATTGGTGGCGGTCGCCCCGCTGTAAACCGTTGGGTAAGGCCCATTGCTGGTCGTGCCACGCTTTACGCTGTAGCTGGTTGAGCCTGCGACCGCATTCCACTTCAAATTGATGAGCAGATTGGTCGCCGTCGCGACCAGGTTTGTGGGCGCCAACAGGGTGGTGACGAGATTCACCTGCCCGGCCGTATTGGTATTCCACGAATACGCGTATCCCGGCGGGGTGGCTCCGAAATCCGGCAGGTTGCCACCCAGACTGCCTGAACAGGTCATCACCGTATATACGCCGTTCGAAAAGCCGGGTGCTGCGAACAGGTTTACCAACCCGCCCAAGGTCAGATTCCCGTGAACCGCCAGCAGGGGCGAATTCGTTCCCACGGTGACATTGAGCGGTGCGGCGCTCGTGAGGGCCAGGCTGTTGCTTACCGTCAGGGTGCTGCCGGCGAGTGTCAAGGCACCGCCGGCCAGGGCATTGGTGTGGCTAAAGGAAGCGCGCGCATTATCAAACTCCAATGTATTCCCCAAGCCATTCGTGGTCAGCCCGTCCATCAGCATCAGATTGGTTGAGGCCGAACTGTTGGTAAAAGTCACGCCAGCATCCCAAAAAACAATCCGGTCGGCCGATGGCAATGACCAGGTGCAATCCACGAACTGGACATTGGTAACATCATAGATTTGTGGGTTGTTAACGGAAGTAGCCACGAATCTGGCTGACTGAATCACTACATTGGTAATCAGATGATCGGGCAACCCCAACATCATGACCGGCGGCTGTCCAGCATTGGAAAGATTCGCGATCACGTTGCTAACGGTGATGTTGCGATAAATCGGCGGGTTGTAGGGCACCGGGTTCGCGTTGGTATGCACGAAGTTGGCAAAAAACCCCGCCGTCAGAGTTTCCAGCGTGCCCTGGCCAAATTCATAGTAGGCGTATAATAATATGGCCGTGTCAACGTTGGTCAGGGTGAGATTGTAGTACTTCAGATTTTGCACCAGACCACCCCGATCCCGGGACGATTTTAGCTTGATGCCGCAGCCGGTATTGCTGAAGACACAGGAAACGACCGTAAGATTTGAAACACCGCCGGACGTGTAACTGCCGATGCTCAAGCCGTGCCCTTCGCCAAAAAAGCAATTGGTTACGAGCATGTCCTTGGAAACCGAACCGCTGCTCCCGATGGCGATATTATCGTCGCCGGTGCTGATGAAACAGTCCTGAAAGAGCGCGTTGGTTTCGGCAAAGTCCACACCGTCGGTATTGTGGGATGGATTCACCGGATCATCGGACGAGGGTGCAAGTAATTTGACACCGATAATGCTGATGTTGCCCGCATTGGCGCCTTTAAGCGCGATGTGCGCCACGGGCGGGTTGCTGCTGGTGAAATCCTGCAGCCAGACCTCCGAACACGGCTGCAAACTGAGGATCAAAGGCCGGTTGATGGATTTATAGAATGGCCACCACGGACTGCCCTGGCCGTCAATCATTCCCAATCCCGTGACGGCAATATTGGTCAGACTTGATCCATTGATGAGGGGTGATACGGTGCCCGTGTAAGGCGCACCTGGCCATGACCCGTACGGCAGCAGGCGAATGACGGAGTTGGAATCAAGTTGCAACCGGACATTGCTCTTCATCGTCAGCGGTCCGCAAAGAAAAGTTCCCGGGGGAATCTCCACCAGTCCGCCGCGCAAGCCGTTCGTGATCCCACCGGCTGCGACGGCATTGATGGCATTTTGAAAGGCCGCCGTATTGGTGAAGACGCCGTCACCAACCGCACCATAGGCGGGGTTGGTGACAACGATGACATTGTTGGTGTTGATCAACAGCGGCCACGGTGTCAGTGCACGCGCCGGCGAAAACGACAACATGATTAAAACGTAGCCAAGGCCCAGGCGTATTAGCACAGTCAGAGAGTCGAACTTATAGCTGGCGCTGGCCTTCATCTGGTTTTCCCAATGTCGTTGAAATAAAAAACGGGGAGATCGACTGACGATTTCCCCGTTTATTGTTACTGTGGCAGCTTAATTATTCGTGCTGCTCAAACGGTAATACTGCTGTGGAGCCGTCGCATTCACCACATTCGTGCCGGTGAACACAAAGCTCCCGTTTGCACCGCTCACGCCGACCACGTTGGTGGATACCGCCACCCATTTGCGCAACAGCAGGTTGGTGCTTTCCAGCAAATAATACGTTCCGCCGTTTTGGCCATTCGTGCCGCCAATCACCAACTTGCCCCCAACTAAGTTGAAATTGGTGATCGCCGGCGGAATCGTTGGAACAATACTGGCGGGATTAAGGGCCATGACGCTGCCGTCCACGCTCAACTTGTTAGTCCAGTTCCACCCAGCACCCACGACCGTCAGGGTATTCCCGCCCGTGACCGTCTTGCTGAACAGAAAGAACTTGTCGCCGGCGACCACCGCCGGAGCTCCAATGTTGCTCAGCGTAATCGTGCCGGTGCCGGAACTGCTCAACGTGCCGGATACCGACACCACATCGTTGGATG
>Ga0265338_10010880_pt1 | contig 10587 bp, 1 predicted proteins | sample 42126metaG_FD_193579 | JGI IMG/M metagenome (GOLD analysis project Ga0265338, IMG submission 193579) | Rhizosphere microbial communities from Carex aquatilis grown in University of Washington, Seatle, WA, United States - 4-21-26 metaG | ecosystem: Host-associated > Plants > Roots > Rhizosphere >... | reverse complement strand
ATTGGGGTTCGGATTGCCCAGCGAGGGATTGAATCGCGGATTGGTGACGTTGGCCACCGCAATGGTGCCGCTGAAGGTCGTCATGTCGGCCGTGAAAGAGAACGTGGTGCCGGTGTTCAAGGTCAAAGTGCCGTTGCCGATCATGTTCGCCACGGAGTTGTTGACGTTGTTGGCGATGAAATTATTCGTGCCGACGACGTTGAGTATGTTGTTGAGGGTGCCGCCGTTGATGCCGAATTGCAGCGTGGCGCCGTTGGTGTCGCCGTTGAGCGTGACCACCCCGGTGCCAAATCCGGCGTCATTGCCCAGCACCACCGTTCCTCGCGTCACGTTCACCCCGCCGTTGAACGTGTTGGCCCCGCTCAATTCCAGTCTGCCCGGGCCGGTTTTGGTCAGGCCTCCCGCCCCCACCAGGATGTTGTTCAGTGCCAGGGTCGTGGCGTTGGTACTCACCTCAATCGTTCCGCCGTTCGGATTCAACGTCACACCGTGGTCCGTGCCGGCGGTGACGCCGGTATAGCGCAAGGTGCCGCCGTTTAAAACCAGGTTGCCGGGGCCGTTGTCCGCCGCGCCGAGCGGGCTGGGGACGGTGCCGTTCGCCACGCTGGGAATGCTCACGGTGCCGCCGGCAATCACCGTCGGGCCGGCGAAATCATTCGTGGCCAGGATGGTCAGCGTGCCGGAATTGGTTTTCGTCAAAGTGCCAAAGCCGCTGATCCGGCCGCTGCCGCTCAAAGTGTAATTCTTCGTCGCATTGAAGGTCACGGACGCGGGCGTGTTGGTGCCGACCAGGTTGATCGCCGGATTGGTGGAACCGGTGTCATCGAAAATTGGCGAGTCGAAGAAGTAAAACACATCCGGACTGGCTCCGTTGAGCCAGTTGGTGGTGGTGCCGGTGTCCCAGGTGTTGTTCACGCCATCGCCGGTCCATTGAAGATTTCCCGGCGTGCGGATGTTGTTGACCAGGATGTCAATCTCGCCGGGCGGATTGGTCAGGACGCCGTTGGCATTGATGAGCGTGAAATTGGTGATGCTGCCGACCAGGCTGGAGCATTGGAACAGCCGGTAAGTGCCGTTGAGGAGCGGGCCGTCGAGCAGATTGACGCGGATGGGGTTGATGCCGCTGACCGTCAGCGTGGTGATGACCTTGATTTGATCGTTGGTTTTGACCAGGCCGGTGGGATCGTTGCTCAGGTCAAAGCGGTTGATGACGCCGCCGGATTCGGTGAGCGGGCCGATGATGGTCAGCGTTCCGGCACCGCCGACGTCGTTGCCGGGGGAAAGGTTCGCGCCGGCATTCAGCACCGGCGAGGCGCCCAGGCTGCCACTGCCGCCCAGGGTGCCGCCGCTGAGGACGGTCACGGTACTTTGGCTCAAGCTGCCCTGGACGATCAAGGCGCCGTTGCTGACGGTCGTGGGGCCGGTGAAATTGTTCGTGGTATTGAGCGTAAGCGTTCCACTGCCGGTCTTGTTCAAGCTCATGGCGCCATTGAGGGAGCCGCTGCCGCTGAAGTTATAATTTTTTGACGCGTTGACCGTCACGGACGCGGGCTGGAGCGAGTTGACCAGGTTGACGGCCGGATTGGTTGAACCCGAATCGTCAAACGTGGCGCTGCCGCTGGGCGGAAACGGATACAAAAGCGACTGGCCATCGAACCAGTTGTTATCGCCGAGCAGCTCCCAGTTGTTGGTGATATCGTCACCATGCCAGATGGGATTGAAAAACTGGGCGGACGGCGAAAAAAACAGGTTCATCGGCCGGGTCAGCGTGCTGCCGTCGGCGTCCGACACCGTCCATTGAAAACCGGCCGGACCGATGTAGCCCGCCGTCGGGACAAACTGCGCGACATGGCCGTCCAGCAAGGTCACCGCACCGTTGGTGGCGCCGGCCACGGAATAAACCGGGCTGGAATTCAAGAAGCCGCGCGCGAGCTGGCGCAGGTCCACATTCACCGTCGTATTCGTCAGCGCGACGCCGTGCGGGTCGGCGAGCCAGTTGAGGTAATCCTCCAACCGCGTGTAACCGGAACCGGTGGGGCTCGGGTCGTTGTTGTTGGCGACGGACGGGTTTGAACCCGTGCCCGATTCCCAAAAATCCGGCATCCCGTCTCCATCGGCATCCAGGTAGGGCGTGCCGTTGTTGACGATGCCCGGCCCGTTCATTGGCGGCTGGAATTCACTGTTGATCGTTTCCCCCAGCGTTCCCCACGACGTCAGCTCGGTCAGCATCCGTTCATCCACCGAATCGCGTTTCCACGAATCGCCCACGTCGCTGACGGCGAGTTTGAGTGCGGTCAACGGCGGGAGCGCGTTGGTGGTGGGATAGGGAAACGGCGCGGTCTGCCAGTCGTTCACATCGTAATTGGTTTGCGCCAGCACGGCCCCGTCGAGTACGCCGTTGAGGTTGGCGTCCTGCCAGTTGTTGGTGCCATAGAGATGGAAGTTCAGATTGCCCCGGTCAAATGCCGTGGACGCGCTGGCCGGGCCGTTGATGAAATAATTCCCAATGACGTTCGCGTAGGTATCGCCGCTGGAATAGCCACCCAGGATGTAAGCGTCCGTGCCCCAGTTATAGATCACATTGTTGACGTATTCATTCACGCCCTTGACCTTGGGGTTGCGGGTGTTGTTGTCGATGTAAAGACTGTGCAGGATGCTGACGCCGCCGTCGGTCTGGATCAACCCGCCGGCCGAATGGGTCTGCAACCCCTGCGAAACAATCGTGTTTTGGATCGTGATGTTTGTCGGGTTGCTGCCGCTGATGGAAAAAGTCTCGTCCTGTCCCCAGGAAACGGAGAGATGATCAAAAATCATGTCATGTCCGCTGGAGATGGTGATGGAGTCATTGCCGTCGCCATTGATACCCATGCGCGCGCGGATGAAACGTGTGATGGAATTGTTGGCGCCGGAATACGAGAGCCGGTGGCCGTAGATCGTAATGCCGCCGCCGGGCGCGGTCTGGCCGGCGATGGTCACATTGCTCGCCACGCTCACGGCGTTGCTGATGCGGATGACGCCGCCAACATCAAAGACCACCGTGCGATTGGGAGACGCGACGCCGGTGCGGAATGAACCCGCGCCGGTATCATTGGTATTGGTGACGTGATACACCGTGCCGCCGCGCCCGCCGGCGGCGTATTGGCCAAAGCCCTGGGCGCCGGGGAAGGCCGGGATTTGGGCCAGGCCCGGGACCGCCGGCCAACCGAGCAGCAAGGCGAAGCTGATGCCCAGCCGCCAGGTCCGGCAACTGGCGGCGCCATGCATGGGGCGTAAGAGTGGTTGATTCAAATCCGGCAAATTAAGGGCGCAAGCGGGTCAGGGCAGTTGCAGCCGGTAAAAGCTCTGCAATGAATCCGGGTCGAGCGCGTTGGTGACGTTGAAATTGCCGTTGTTATCAAATTGGTTGGTCAACAGCCGGGTCCAGTTGCTCCAGGGCAGGGCCAGGTTGGTGGCCGAGAGCACATAGAAGTTGCTGGTAGCCATTCCGCCCGAACCGTTCAGTGTCACATTGCCACCGGTCACGGTGAGGTTTCCGAACAGCGGCGGCGTGGACACGACGGTAATCACGCCGCTGGTGTTCAGCGCGTTGGTGTTCCACGCCAGCCCGGAATTGAGCGGCGGCAAAACCACATTGGCAAAGGCGCCGCTGTAACTGCCGGCGTTGAACAGTTTGAAACTATCGCCGGCCGTCAGGGCGGAACCGCCGGAGTTGGTGATGATGAGCGTGCCGCCGTTGGTGAGGGCGCCGGAAATGATGGCCAGATCATTCGTCAACGGCAAGTGGCTGATTTCAAAAATATTTGTGCTGCCGGAAGCGAGCGTGAGGTTGTTGTTGAACGTCAGGGTGCCGATGGAATTGCTACCGGGAGCAAGCGTCGCTCCGGAACCGATGGTGAAGCTGCCAATGACCGCGCCGCCGCCGGATAACGTGCGTCCGCTGCCGAGCGTCATGCCGCCGATCTGGTTGACGTTGAGTGTTGCGGCCGGCGCGATGTAAATGCCGGTGGAACTCCCGATCGAGCCGGGGGGAAACAGGGAGAGCTGCCCGCCGAGAATGGTCGTGGGGCCGGTGAAGGTTTCCGCGCCGAAAAGGACCACCGAGCCGGCGCCGAGTTTCGTCAATCCGCCATCCGCGGTCGCGCCGAGCGCCGGATCGTGAATCAGCGGTGCGGCTACGGCAATGACAAAACCGCCATCGTCGATGATGGCGCCACCGGCCCTTACATTGGCGGTCAGGCCGGTCAACGCGGGCAAGAACGAGTTGTTGTTGGTGTTGGCTTTCAGGGTGCCGCCGTTGAAATTGTTGGTGGCGAACTGGGTGGCCCCGGTGCGGGTTTTGAAGAATCCGCCGACGGTGAGCGTGCCGCCATTCAGATTGACCGTGGTCGTGGCCGTGGAGCGGTTGACGTTATGCAGGTCCAGGTTGGTATTGACCGTCAGCGCAGCATTGTTTTGCAGGGTGATGGTGATATTGCCGCCCTGGTTGCTGCCGCCCAGGCTGCAAAAGCCGAGCGAGACGATGGCATTGTCCCGGACGGTGACCACGGCGCTCCGGTTGCCGTTGCTGCCGTCACGGCCCAAGGCGCAGGCGCTGCCGCCGGCGCTGATGACGGCATTGGAGGCAATCACGAAAGTGCCGCGCGGCATGATGAAATTCCGGCCGCCCAACAGCGCATTACCGGTGAAAATCAAGGTGCCGCCATCGCTGCCCGGACGCCATTGGGCGCCGCTGCCGAAGTTGACGATGTTACCGGCCCACGTTCCCGTGTTGTTGTTGGTGCCGGCCATCATCAAATCCGTTGTCGCACTGGGGACGGTGAAGTCATTGGTGATGACCGCGCCGTTGCCGACGAACACGATGCCGCCGTTGTAAACGACCGGGCCGCTGCCGGCGGCACTGTTGTTGACGAGCATGAGGCCGCCCGCGTTGTTCGTCGTGCCACCGGTGTAGGTGTTGGCATTGCTCAGGGTCAACAGGCCGGAACTGCTCGCCGTCAAACTGCCGGACCCGCTGATGGTGTTGCTGTAAATCTGCGAACCGGCGGGGGCCCAGGTCACGTTGCCGTTGTTGACCAGGTCGCTGGAGGGAATCGCGCCATTGATCTGCAGGGAGCCGGCGTTCACGGTGGTCTGGCCGGTATAAGTCTGGGAGCCGGTCAGCACCAGCGCGCCCGGGCCGTTCTTGCGCAACGTCCCGCCGCCGCTGATGGCGGATGAATTGGTGACGGTGGTGGGATTGGCAAAGATCAGCGTGCTGTTATTCACGATGCCGCCGCTGAGGCTGCCGTTGATCGAGGCCCCATCGCCGATCTGCAGTGTCCCGCTCGAAATGGTCGTGCCGCCGGTGAAGGAATTGGTGCCGGTGTTGAGGAGGGTCAGAGTGCCGGAGCCGGATTTCACCAGCGTCATGATGCCGGTCAGGGCGCCCGGGCCGGACAACGTGTAATTCTGGCTGGCATTGACCGTCATGGAGCCGGGCAGGACGGCGGTGATGAGATTGATGGCCGGCGAATTGGCGCCGGAATCGTTGAAGGTCACCGAATCCCCGTTGAGGAAGGCGCGCGGCACGCTGTTGGTGGTAAGCCAGTTCAAGCTGGTCCCGGTGTCCCAGAGGTTCGAAACGCCGTCGCCGGTCCAGGTCAGCGGCTGGGGTCCGGTAAAGTTGGTGCTGACGACGCCGAGAGTGCCGCTCGTATTCAATGTGGCGGTGTTCCACAACAGATCCGGCGCCAGCGGCGGCAGGTTGGAGGTTGCGAACGAACCGGCGTAGCTGCCGGCGTTGAAAATCTTGAAGCTGTCGCCGTTTGTGAGCGTGCCGCCCAGGTTGGTCACCACCAGCGTTCCGCCATACGTCAAGGTGTTCAGCGCGTTCAGCTGGTCCCGGGCCAGCGTGGTCTTGTTGATCTCAATCACGGTCGTGCTGCCCGCGCTCAGCGTGGCATTGTTATTGACGGTGAGCGTGCCGATGGAAGCGGCGCCGGGAGTGAGCGTGGCGCCGGAACCGATGGTGAGGGCGCCGCCGATAGTGCCGTTGCCGGCCAGCGAGGCGCCGCTGTTGACCGTGACCGCTCCCGAGCCCGTGCCGCTGCCGCCGGTGTTGTTCACGGTCAATGTGCCGGCGTTCACCACCGTGCCGCCGGTGTAGGAGTTCGCGCCGGTCAACGTCCAGTTACCCGTGCCCACCTTGGTGAAGGAGTTGACCCCATCGGCCTGGAGCTGCCCGGCGAATGTGGCGTCGGCATTGTTCCAGCCGACGCGATAGCTGCTGCCGCCGGAGCTGGAGTTGCCCGGGCCGACGATGGCGCCGCTGGTTCCGCTGAGCGAACCAATCTCGACGGTGATGGCTGCGCCGTTGCGGTCCAGGATGACGTTATCATTGAGAAAGATTGCGGCCCCGGCGTAACCGGCGGAGCTGACGACGCGAAATTCCGCCGGTGCTGTGTGCGCGGTGACATTGATGAGGCCGGTGAAGCCGGACCAGTTTCCGCTCAGACTTCCCCGGACGTAATTGACCTCCAGGTTCAGCGTACCGCTGCCGGTCAGCGTGCTGCTCATGGTATACCGGGCGGGCGTCAACACCGTGGCCGTGGCGCCCGCGGGAACGATGAGCGGATTGCTGAACGTGCCATAACCGGCTGCGGCATCACCCAATCCCCCGCCGAAAAGTTTCAACGTGCCGCCGTCCAGCGTGACGCTGCCGGAACCGAGCGAATAATTATTGGCGGTGGTGGTGGCGCCGCCGGCCGGGCCGAACAGTGCCAGCGTGCCGTTGCTTACGATGGTGCCGCCGCTGAAGGTATTGGCCGCGCTCAAGGTCAGCGTGCCGGGGCCGGTTTTGGTGAGGGCACCGCTGCCCACGTTGGTTCCGTTCCAGGTCAGGGTCGTCCCGCCGTTCGGGACGTCCAGGGTGGCGCCACCGCCGTTGAAGGTCGCGCCGCGATCGCTGCTGACCGAGCCGGCGGTGTAGCTCAGCGTGCCGCCGTCGAGCACCAGGTTGGCGGGATCAGAAGTCGCCGCGCCGATGGCGCTCGCCACCCCGGAATTGGCCAGGCTCGCCACGGAGAGTCCGCCGCCATCGATGGCCACCGGCCCGGTGAAATCGTTCGCGGTCAAAATGGCGAGCGTGCCGGAGTTCGTCTTGGTGAGGCCGGTCGTGCCGGTGATTTTGCCGGTGCCGGCAAAGGTATAGTTGACGGTGGCGGCGACCGTGACCGAATTGGGCGTGAGATCGCCCGCGAGGTTGGCGGTAAGGTTCGTCGCGCCGGTGTCGTCAAAGATGACGTCGTCCAGGAAGAAAAACCGGTCCGGCACCCCGTCGTCGAGCCAGGCCACGTTCGTGCCATTGTCCCAGAAATTATTGCCGCCGTTGCCGGTCCAGACGAGCGTGGCCGGCGGGCGGGTGGCGCTGACGATGATGGCAATCGCATTGGGCGGGTTGGTGAGCGTGCCGATGACGCCGGAGACTATGAGGTTGGAAAGACCGCCGGTCAGCGCGCCCGTGTAGGTGAACAGGGTGTAAACGCCGTTGCCGGGCAGGCTGTCGAGCAGGCTGACCTTGATGAGGTTCGTGCCGCTGAGATTCAGGTTGCCGACCACCTGGATGAGATCATTTGTCTTGATCGTGCCGGTGGGATCGTCAGAGAAATCGAAGCGATTGGTCACGCCGCCGGATTCCGAGAGCGTATTGGTGATGGTGAGCGTCCCGGCGGCGCCGATGCCATTGCCGGGCAGGATGCTGGCGCCGCTCTGGGCCGTGAGTCCGTTGCCGAGGATTCCACTCCCGCCGGCGGCGCCGCCGGCTTTTACCGTCACCGCGCTTTGTTGCAACGCGCCGTTGACGAGCAGCGTGCCGGTGCTCACCGTGGTCGGGCCGGTGAAGCTGTTCGCATTGGCGATCGTGAGCGTGCCGGTGTTGGTCTTGTTCAGCGCCATCGTTCCATCCAGCGAACCGCTGCCGCCAAAGGTGAAATTTTTCGTGGCCGCGACCGTGATGGACGCAGGCTGAAGGGAGCCGATGAGATTCACTGCGGGGCTGGTTGAGCCGGAGTCGTCGAACGTCACGGCATCGCCGTTGTGGAACTGATACAGCAATGAAATGCCGTCGTGCCAGTTGTAGTCACCGAGCACGTTCCAGTTGTTCGTGAGGTCATCGCCGTGCCAGACGGGCTGGTAGGGTTGGGCGGACGGGGTGAAGAACAGGTTCATCGTGCGGGTGAACGGCTCGCCGTCGCTGTCGTTCACGGTGAACTGAAAGCTGGCGGTGCCGTTGAGGCCGGCATTGGGCGTGAACTGGACGAAATAACTGTTGATGAACGAGAGGGTGCCGTTGGTGGGATTGCCGGCGGACCAGGCGGGGCCATGGTTTACCGCGACCCAGCCGCGGGTGAACTGGCGGAGATCGATCACGACGTTGGTGTTCATCAGCGCGACCCCGTGCGGTTCCACGAGCCAGTTCAAATAATCTTCCAGGCGGGTATAACCCGGGTTGAACGGGCTGGGGTCGTTGTTGTTGGCGACGTTGGGGTTCGAGCCGGTGCCGTTCTCCCAGTAGTCGGGCATGCCGTCCTGGTCGGTGTCCGGATAAGGCGTGCCGTTGCGGACGACGCCGGGGCCGTTCATGGGCGCGACCAGTTCGGACGTGATGGTGCCGCCGAGCAGGCCCCAGGACGTGAGTTGCGAAATCATGAGTTCATCCACGCTGTCGCGTTTGAACGACGGGCCGGCGTCGCTGATGGCGAGCTTCAGCGCGGTGAGCGGCGTGTAGGCGTTGGTGATCGGATAGGCAAAGGGCGTGGCTTGCAGGTCCATCGAACCATAGTTGGCGAACGGCCAGGCACTGCCGTCGAGGACGCCGTTCTTGTTCGAGTCGACCCAGTTATTGGTGGCATAGATGTGAAAATTCAGGTTGCCGCCGCCGATGGCGGTGGAGCCGCTGGCCTGGCCGCTGATGAAGTAATTGTTGAAATTGTTGGCGTAGGAATCGCCGGCGGAATCGCCGCCCATGTTGTAGCCGATGGTTTCCCAGTTGCAAATGACGTTGTTGACGAATTCGTTGACGAACTTGACCTTCGGGTTGCGCGTGTCGTTGTCGATGTAAAGACAGCGCAGGATGCTGACGCCGCCGTCGGCCTGGATCAATCCGCCCGCCGAGTGCCCCTGCAATCCCTGTGAAATGATCGCGGACTGGATCGAAATGTTCGTGATGCTGCCGTTGATGGAAAACGTTTCATCCCGTCCCCAGGAGGAAGTGATGTGATCAAAGATCATGTCGTGGCCGTTGGCGATGCCCATGGCGTCGGTGCCACTGTCGCCATTGATGCCCTCGCGCACGCGGACAAAGCGGCAGATGTCATTGTTGGCGCCGGAGAAGGAGAGGCCGTTGCCGTAGATGGTGATGCCGCCGCCCGGTGCGGTCTGGCCGGCGATGGTGATGTTCGGTTTGGGCGCGTAACGCGGGGCCTGGTAATTAATCACACCGCCCACGTCGAAAACCACCGTGCGGCCGGAGACGCTCACGGCATCGCGGAACGAGCCCGGGCCGGAGTCATTGGTATTGGTGACGTGATACACCGTGCCGCCGCGGCCGCCGGTGGCAAACTGGCCGAAGCCTTGTGCGCCGGGAAAAGCCGGCGTTTGCGCCCGGACGGTCACAGAAATGCCCAGGAGGATGACACTAAAACACGCGACGAAGTGGCCTGCTTTCTTCATAACTTGATGGGAATGTTTTATTTACACGACATTAAACCCGATTTTCCCCAGGCGGTCTATCAGATATACGTCCGAGGACACGTTGCTCACCCAAATAGGTTCCAGCCCGACGATCAAAATTTACGATCTGTGATTTACGATTTATGAATCCATCTACAAACCAGGCACCTCGCTTTAACCGTATATCATAAATCCAATATGGACTGTGCCAGCGACCCGTTCTGATGATGCGAGCGATCCTGGTCCGGACATGCATTCCCTGTCAACTCTTGTTGAATCCGGTTGGGAAATGACATAGAAACAAGGGCATTACGTCCTGCACTGTCAAAAGCCTGTGAAAGCGCCCAACGCAGTAATTCGTTTCGTTGGGTTTATCGCGCTATGCGGACTGGTCACTTTTCCGCCGACTTGTGTCGCCGATGTAGCGGAGGACTACTTCACCGATGTCTGGACATCTGAAAATGGGCTGCCCGACAGTTCGGTAACGGCCATCGCGCAGACACCGGATGGATATTTATGGATTGGTACTTACAATGGCCTGGTGCGTTTCGACGGGGTGCGCTTTGTCGCCTTTGATCCCGCGAACACGCCGGAGCTGACCCACGCCCGCATCCGCAAGCTTTTCGTTGACAGCCGGGGGACGCTTTGGATCAACACTTACGATGGCTCCCTGACGACCTTGCGCCACGCAACCTTCGCGCTCGAACGGCGCAATACCCGAAGCTCCGAGGCGGAGATGACCCTGGTCTCGTCCTCATCCAATCGCGTAATCTTTCTGACCAGCCGGGGCAGTCTCCTTTGCAAACCGTTGACAGTGTTGGCGGGGCAGGGCTGGGAAGAGTTGGCCTCACCGGGTCGGGGCCTGGGTGCGCTGTGCTG
>Ga0265338_10010879_pt1 | contig 10590 bp, 7 predicted proteins | sample 42126metaG_FD_193579 | JGI IMG/M metagenome (GOLD analysis project Ga0265338, IMG submission 193579) | Rhizosphere microbial communities from Carex aquatilis grown in University of Washington, Seatle, WA, United States - 4-21-26 metaG | ecosystem: Host-associated > Plants > Roots > Rhizosphere >... | reverse complement strand
GTCTGTGTCTGGCCGTTGGTACCGTTGTTGACGGTGTTACCGCCGCGGTCAGCGCCGCCAGAGTGTCGGAGCGCTGCGCGAGAAACGCATGTTTTCTACCGGGGATTCCATGCGTATCGCCATGATCGTGAAACCCAAACACGCCTCCCTGATACCTGCAACGCCCAGACTGAGCCAAACGCCCCAAATCAAGGGCCAACTCGCTCACGCACACTGCCCGCATGTTCCCGTTAAAAGTGAAGCGTTGACGAGAAAAGAGCAGGGAATTTCCGTCCGCGGAACAGGGAATTTTGAGAGCAGGATCAGGGATTTTTGATCCGGATATCAGTGCCGCAATTCCAATATCGCGGAGCCCGACAATTGACCGGCCCCGCGTGATTGGGCGGATTCAAGATCCAGGTGGTGGCAACCTCGCCTAAAAACGGCATCCCTTTACGAATTCAGAACCTAGTTCGCCACCAGATAGATACGATAGCCCCCGTTCTCATGAACGACCGGGAAATGCAGCACAGGCTCGTTCTTGGCGCGAACGAGATAAGGCGCACCAAACGCGCGCGCCAAAGCAGAGAAGTCCATATCCTGGAGACGGCGATAACCTTCAGCGCTCCCGATATTGATATTGGCAATACTCATGTTCCGCCAGGTATCGCCGAGACCGTAAAGCCTAAAGAGGAATTCGTTACGCTCCCGGATCGACCGGTACGGCGTATAGATCTCCTCGGTCAAATCCGGACCCAGCATAGCGGCGGGGCGTTCAGAAATCGTGCGCCAGCCCTCATTGGTCATGAATATGGTTCCGGGCGGAGTATGGTCCCGGGCCCACAATTCCGCCTCCCTTAATGCCGTGATAGCCGGATCATATGTTTGCGCGCCCAGCAATTGCGCCCGCACTAGCGCGAAAACAAGGAGGCCAAAGGCTGTAAGGCGACGCAGTGGCGCGATAGCGCTCTCTACGGTGAGAAGATCTGCAACTACCGCCGAAACCAGCAGTGCAGCGATGTAATATAGCGCACTAACATCGCCTTGGGGACCCCAGAAAATCCAACGCTGGTGGTCCGAAAGAATGAACACCAACGGAAGGGCAGCCAGAATCGGGCCATAGACGTGCCGCCGCTGCGGGGCAAACCACCGCGGCCAGAACATGGCAAGCGCGAAGAGAAAAAGATTAAACGCCGGGATGCCACCCTCCAGACGGTACCAAACGCAAGTTAAAATCAGGAGCGTAAAACTTGTTTCGAACCGTCCCAGAACTTCGCGCGAGAAAATGAAGGTAAAAGCGAATGGCCAAGCAAAAAGGACCAAGATTGAAAAGGCGCGCAGCCCCATCGTCAAAGCGGCCTCGGCGATTTTAAACTCGACGCCGAGAATTTGGATAAGCCCTAGCAGCATTGTTCCGGTGGCGCAGGCAAAAAGGAACCGACGTTGATTCTGCGGCAAGGTACGAAGGCTGGGCCAGCAGCACGCAAAGACAATCATGAAACCGATAACCCTGAAGCCGAAAATCCGAAAGTACGCGGTATTGCCCCAGGGCACGGAATGCATATGCTTAGAGACGGATTCCCAGTGCTCCTTCGGCGTCAATAGAGCTTCAGTAAATCCAAAGTGTATGAGAAGCGGCGTGCCACACAGCGCAACAAGAACACCGAGTTTCGCCAAAACGGGCAGCGTCATCCAACGTCGCCAACCGGCGCGATTGATCCAGGCCCAGGATACCAGCATGACAAAAATGTAGCAGGCGATGACGGGATGTACGATCGCGGTGACCAGAGCGAGGGCCCAAGCCACATTCCATTGTTCCGCAAGGAATGCCGCGCCCGCGAGAACACCCAATGCCATCGCAAGGGTGGTATAAAGGGGGAGATCGATAACGCCGCCATAGGCCGCGAAATTCCAGCTCCAGGGTTGCACAACGAGCGCAAGCCCCATGGAAGCGAATGCGGAAAGCCATGAGCGTGATACCTGCCAGGTGTAAACGAGCACCGAAAAACCGAGCAGAAAAATTTGCGCCAGGAAAAACCCATAATCAGGAACTCGAGGGTCGAGGCCGAGATATTTATGAGCCAAGACGGGGCCCCAGAAACAGACTGAACCCCACAGCAAGGCAATGCCTGCCTTGCCGAACGGATCACGGACGAATTGCGACGAATGTCCGTAAAGATATGTATAAAATACAGCTCCGTTATCTTCGTGGACTTGAGCAAGTCGGTTGCTATAGCTGCCGATGATCAACAGCGCCACGACGATCATGAAGATTGCGCCCAACAGCAGCGCAAGCGAATTTTTTCTTTGCAGAACGTTCACGAAAAGTGAGGGCTCGTTCCGAAGCATCTCGTGACCTGTCTTGCGTACTTGAACAAAAATGGCACGGACTTTGCCGCAGGTTTCGACCTGGTACGGTTCCGTCCCAACCGACTAGGCGCTATTACAGTGAATGGAATTCGACAAAGAAGAAGCCTTCCGCACCAATTTGGACAGAGGAAACCCCTAGCCAAAGCTTTTTCTCGCCTTGAAGACGAATTGTGAACGCGCCAAAAAATTCCACGTGATGACAAATATGGACGCCCACAATTTGGCGGTGAGCGCATCAAAGCCATTGTGAATCAGGACGTACAGGAAGACCTGATTAAACGCTAGTCCGACGGTACTGATAATGAACACAAGTGTAATCTCATTAGACCGCTTGAAGCGTACGCCGCTGGTGAACACGATCCTGATTGAAATGGCGTAACCTACAGCGATCGAAAGCGTGAAGCTGAGGAAGCCCGCCAAAAACCATGGCCAATGCGCGACTTTAACCAAAATGGCAAAAAGCCCGAAGTCTACGATCGAGCAGATGAGGCCTGTAAAAAAATAGTTGATCAACTTCGCGACCGACCCTATCCCGATCAATTTCGCAAGACGGGACCAGGGCGCTTTGGCATGAAGCCATGTTGAACTTTTTGGCATTCGTATATGTGGAACTATTTAACCGCCGTGATAAACCAGTAATAACCCTGAGCAATCTCACGATCGCCGCCGCGCGCTATCCGCCCAAAATTCGGACCATAGACTTTTAGAGAAACGCTGGAGAACGCTGAGAAGAGCTTCTCGATTTCCATTCTGTTGTACCACTTCAGATATGGGACACCGAAGCATTCATGAAACATGGTTCCGAAGTTCTTCGACGACGTGCCCATCCGACTCACCAGGGCATAGATGCAGCGATCAGTGCCTAGAAGCAGGTCGATTGCCTTTTGGAATGCTCGCAGGCCCTGCGCGACTGCCACCTTGAGCGATGGCTTTCGATAGAGCGCGATGTAGGCCGTGCCCCCCGGTTTCAGAACCCGATGAACCTCGAACAATGCTTTGAACTCATCGTGAGTATGATGGATGACACCCAGCGAACACACCACTTCAAACTCATCATCGGAAAATACAAGGGACTCGGCGTTGCCCACTCGGTAACTTGGCCGCACCGCGAGCTTGCCACTACAGGATGTCGCATTTACTGCAGCGGACTCGATACTTTTCTCCGAGTAATCGATTCCGATATAGCGCGCGCCGGGGGACAATATGGTACAGAGTGTGATCGAGTCGATTCCTTGCCCGCACCCAATTTCCAGGATTGAATTTGGCTGTGTCGAAGCGATGTATTTCAATACCCCTGGAAGCCATGGCTCCATCGCATAACGTTGCGCCTTCTGATCCTCATAGCTTCCGTGCATGCCGCATGGATTCACATTCCAGAAAGCCCGAGTGCTTTCCATTTCCGGATATGAGGTCGCCACCGTATCTCCCTTAAATCTGACCGGTTTCTTTGTTGCAGAAGAATTGGGCTTCAACTGTCCGGAGCTTGACAAATACAATCGAAATAGTCCGTTCGCTCCGCGCGCGCCCCACGTTGTCGGCGATGTATCAATTAATTATGCCGCGCGTGCTAAGGGCCGTCTAGCAATTTTGTTTCCGATATAGTTGCGGGGGGGTACAGCACCGTGCTCGCTAACTTAGCCAGCTTGCTGTATCCTGCGATATATGCGTCTTGTCGGGCCCTAAGACTTTGATAGAAAAAGAAAATATACAGCAGTCCATCACGTCAATCGACACGGCGAATCAGAATACACCCCGACACTGGCCGGTAACGCAACCGCTCGTGACGGTGCTCGTGCCGGCCTACAATGAGGCCGCGTCTCTGCCAGAGCTTTTTAGACGGACGGATGCGGTGCTGACGCAGATGAATCAGCCCTACGAATTTATCGTCGTAGATGATGGGAGCACTGATAATACCATACAGGTATTTGAAGAACTTTTGGCTCAAAATGAAAATTGTGTCCTCATCCAGCATGCGCGGAACCATGGCAAGTCGTTGGCCCTGATGCAGGGCTTTGCGAACGCACGGGGCGATATCCTGATCATGATGGACGCCGATCTTCAGGACCAGCCAGAAATGATTCCGCGCTTCATCCACCGTCTCAACGAAGGCTTCGATCTGGTCAATGGCTGGCGCCGCGACCGCAAGGACACGGCTTCCAAGCGGCTAGTATCGCGTTTTTACAATTTCCTCACTGACCGCCTCCTACGCTGCGACGTCAAAGATATCAATTGCGGTTTTAAGGCGATGACGCGGCCGGTTTATACCAAGGTCCGATTGCGTGGCGATCTGCACAGGCTGATCCCCGCACTGGCGTCCTCCGCGGGGTTTCGGGTCAGCGAGGTTCCGGTTAATCACGCTGATCGCAAATTTGGAATCTCGAAGTACAAGCTGCTGCGCCATCGCGGCCTGCTCGATATTGTATCTGTGGCGGCGATGCACTCTACCCAGGCACGCCCGCTTCATGTCTTCACGGAGCTCGGCTTCTTCACTCTGATAGGAGGCGTGCTGGCAGGGATCGGGTGGATTTGGCTTACCGTGTCTGGTGGCAATGGAACGGGTCATGCGGTTTGGCTCGGCCTCTGCGCCTTTTTTTCTCTATTGCTTTCCTTTGCAGGCCTTCTGCTTCCCTTATTCGGCTTCCTGCTGGAGGTCCAAACATCCCACTATCAGGAGCAAAGTTGGCGCGCCTCGCTTATCAAGGCTATCAGGCGGTCTCCGACTCATGGGACATGAGTCCGAATATGACCGCCAGGTCGAGTTCCATCGCGGGACCGATGCCGGCAGGTTTCGCAATCGCATGGGAAATCAAGTTATCGCTCGCAAGGAAATCGCGCTGGCGCGGCGAGTGCTCCGGCACATGCCTGAGCGTGGCGGCGCCTTGCTCGAAGTGGGCGCTGGCGAAGGCAGCAATCTAGCATTTATGGCCCTTGAACGTCCCGAGATCGCCTATGTCGGCGTCGATTTCTCTCATGCCAAGACGAAATTCCAGCTCGCGCAGACAGGCTGGCCAGCTGTTTGCGCTGATGCCACCGAGTTGCCCTTTGCGTCCGCGAGCTTCGACGTCGTATTGTGCCGCGACCTGTTGCACCATGTGAATTGGGCACGCGATCGGGTCGTGGCCGAGGCCTTGCGCGTTGTCCGACCGGCGGGCCGGGTGGTCGTCATGGAATCCGACGGGCGGGCGCCGCTCAACCTCGTGTTCCGGGCCCTCTATCCAATCGAGCGCGGCATGCGCGACAGCACTCCGGCGACACTCGCGGCGCTGGGTAGGCGACATGGTCCTTTCACCTTGACGCCAATAGAGGCCACGTTTCTTCTGCGCGCTGTCGCCTTTGTTCTGGGCGCGCCTCGTGGATTCATCAAAGCCCCTCTCATTCTGCTGTTCAACGTGCTAGCCGCGCTCGATGCCGGCTGGGCTCGGTTACTCCCGCCACGGCGCTGGTCCTATTGGGAACTCGTCATTGAACGGGAAATCGACAGGATCGAGGGCTGATCATGTGCGGCATTGTCGGCCTCGCTGGATTGGACGACCAGCCGCTGGCGCGCAGGATGTGCGATACCATTCTGCATCGCGGCCCGGACGACGAAGGCGTGGCGCATTTCCCTGACGCACGTATGACTGTGGGCATGCGCCGCCTTTCGATCATCGATATCGAAGGCGGGCACCAGCCATTTCAGACCCCCGATGGCCGCGTAAGCCTGGTTTTCAACGGCGAAATCTACAATCACGTTGAGTTGCGCGCCGAACTGGAGCGGCACGGCCACCGTTTTCTCACTGTCAGCGACACCGAAGTTATCCTCAATGCCTATCTGCAATGGGGCCGCGAGGCATGGCCGCGCCTTATAGGCATGTTTGCCGTCGCACTGGTGGACCGGCGCGGGATCTTGCCGCGAATGGTAGTGGCGCGCGATCCCTTCGGCATCAAGCCACTCTATTATCACCATGGCGGGGGGCGACTGCTCTTCGCCTCCGAATTCAAGGCGCTTTTGTGCTGGAATGAGTTGCCGCGCAGCATCCGTCCTGAAGCAATATGGGACTATCTGATTCTGCGCTATGTCCCCGGTCCACAGAGCATGTTCGAGAGCGTGAAAAAGCTCCCGCCGGGACACGATATGGTTTTCGAAAATGGAACCCTCGCGATTTCACGCTGGTGGTCGCCCCCACCCGCCACCGCAGCCGAGCCGGACATGGATCGCGCGGAGGCAATGGCGCTTTATGGCAACGCCCTGCGCGCCTCGGTACGCCGTCACATGATCAGCGATGTGCCATTGGGAGCATATCTTTCCGGCGGTGTCGATTCGACCGCAATTGCCGCGCTGATGGCGGAGAATTCTTCGAATCCGATTCATACCTTTTCGGTGGGCTTTCCTGGCTTTTCAGGTAGCGAATTGGCCCAGGCGGAGGCCACCGCGCGCCATCTTGGCGCAAACCACCAATCGATCGAGTGCCACCATTCCGATCTTAAAGACCTTCCCGACATAGTTTGGGCGCTGGACGAGCCTTTCGGCGATGCCATCGTGTTGCCCATGTTTGTTCTGGCCCGCGCGGCACGGCAAAAGGTCAAGGTGGTGCTTTCGGGCGAAGGCGCGGACGAGACTCTGGGTGGCTATCTTTTCCAGCGAAAGCTCGTCCAGCTTGAAAAAATGCGCCGCTGGGTGCCAGACGCCGCATGGCGTTTGGGCGGGGCCGGACTGCGAGGAGTACCGGCGCGCCTGCTGGACCGCTTTTTCGACTACCCCGGCAGTCTTGGCCTGCTCGGACGGGACAAGCTGGCCCGCTTCCTTGGAGATATCGCCGGACATGACGTACGTGACCTCAGCCGGCGCCTGGTAACGGTATTCGATCCGCCGGATATCCGTGCGCTTGCCGCCGCTTCCTTCCTGCGTGAGGATCACCGCGACCGCGTCTCTGCCGAAGACGGCGACACCTTGCCAAATGCCACACCCCTGCAGCAACTGATCGATTTTCAATTCCGGGACTGGCTGCCCGACGAAATCCTGATGAAATACGACAAGATGACGATGGCTCATTCGCTGGAAGGACGGGTGCCCTTTATCGACCAGCATGTGGTCGAGGCTGCTGCGCGAGTGCCAGATCACCTGAAGCTGACTTCGGGGGGGAACAAACGGGTGTTGCGCGATTTCGCCCGTACTCTGTTGCCGACCTTCCTGCTGGACCGGCCCAAGGCGGCCTTTTATGTTCCACTCGAATCGTATGCAACATCGGGCGAATTCATCGAAATTCAGCGGGCCGTGCTGGACCCGGAACGCTTGCGTCGGCGGGGACTGTTCGATCCTGCCCACGTTCGGGCTTTGTTCGAAGCACCGCGGGAACATGGGTTTCTGTCGCTGAAGCGAGGCTTCGCGATCGTCATGCTGGAGTTATGGTTTGAAAAATTCTGTCCCGACGCCTCCTGGGCCTGAGCATCTAAGATGAAGATCGTCGTTCAAAATTTCGAGACCGGTAAGCTATCTCTTAGCGAGGCGCCCGAACCCCGGGTGAAGTCGGGTGGTATTCTGGTGCGCACCAGTGCTTCCCTGATCAGCGTCGGCACCGACCGCGCGGTGATCGGATTGGCAAAGAAATCGATGCTCGCAAAAGCCAAGGATCGCCCTGATCTTGCCCGCCAGGTCATCGACAAGGCACGCACAGACGGTCTTTGGACAACCTATAAGGTGGTGAAGAACCTGCTCAAGGAACCGATCCCTCTTGGCTACTCCTTGGTCGGCACGGTGTTACAGGTGGGCACCGACGTCCATGGCGTGATGCCTGGCGACCGCGTGGCTTGCGTGGGGCTTGGTTTTGCCAATCACGCTGAAACCGTTTTCGTCCCGAAGAATCTGTTCACACCCGTGCCGCCGACAGTCGACGATGAAAGCGCTGCCTATGTGGCGCTCGGCGCCATCGCAATGCACGGCATCCGTCAGGCAGATCAGCAACTGGGTGCCACGGTTCTGGTGGTCGGACTGGGACTTGTCGGTCAGGTCACCGTGCAGCTTTGCGCCGCCGCCGGCTACCGGGTCATCGGTCTCGACTTCGACGAGCGCAAACTTGCGCTGGCGCGCGATTGTGGCGCCTCTCTCGTACTTTCGCCAACGGATCCGATGCTGGTTGCCGGGGTCGCCGCATTCACGCATGGTCATGGTGTGGATGCGGCCCTCATCACCACCGCGTCAAAGGACAATGGTGAAGTATTTACCCAGGTCGCGGCGCTCTGTCGCGACCGCGCACGGGTCGTGGTGGTGGGCGAAGCCAAGATGGACATGACCCGCCGCGATTATTTCAACAAGGAACTGGAAATTCTTCAGGCGCGCTCCTATGGCCCCGGCCGCTATGACGCGAATTACGAGGAGAAGGGCGAAGACTATCCCATCGGCTATGTCCGCTGGACCGAACGGCGAAACATGCAAAGTTTCCTGGAACTCGCCGCCGCGGGCCACATCAATCTCAGCCGTCTGACCACACACCGCTTTCCGATCGAGCAGGCGGAGCAAGCCTATCGGGACGTCATGGAAAGCAACGGCCCCATGATGGTCGGCGTACTGCTGACCTATGACAGTGCGAAGGAGGCGGTGCCCGCGCCTGCCGTAACCAAGGCCGCGAAACTGGGAACGCTGGGCCTTGGCATTATCGGCACCGGGCGGTTCGCGCGAGGGATTCTGCTACCTGCGCTTCTTGACACCAACGCATTTCAGACGATCGGCGTATCGTCCGGCGGCGGACTATCGGCCGAACTGGTCCGGCAGAAATACGGAGCCGCCTATGCCACCACCGATGCATCGCGCGTGCTCGACGATCCCTCAGTTCAGGCAGTCGTCATCGCGACCCGGCCGGACAGCCACGCGCGATTCGCCATCCAGGCCCTGGAACGCGACAAGCATGTTTTCGTAGAAAAGCCGCTATGTCTTAACCGGGAAGAGCTAGCTGCCGTGAAGGAGGCCGAGGAGAAATCGCGCGCTACGCTGACCGTTGGCTTCAATCGCCGCTTCAGCCCGCTGATCCTGAAAATGCGCGATCATTTTGCCGGACGGCAAGAGCCGATGGCGATGATGTACCGCGTCAATGCCGGCCGCATTCCGCTCGCCGCTAAGGAAGGCTGGGTGCATGAGGCGAAAATCGGCGGCGGCCGCATTATCAGCGAGGCCTGCCACTTTATCGACACCATGCAATTCCTCTGCGGTTCGGCGCATATCGTACGCGTGACTGCCTTTGCCGCCAACCCGGCGCAAAAGACGCTTGCCTCCGACGATATAGCCTCCATCCTGATCGCGTTCGCGGATGGTTCCATCGGCACCGTACATTATTGGGCCAACGGCACGCGCCGCTTCGCCAAGGAGCGCGTCGAGGTTTTTTGCCAGGAACGGGTCGCGATACTCGACAATTTCCGCCGGTTGGAGCTTATCTCCGACCGCCGCGCGCGGACGCACCGCACCATGGAACAGCAAAAGGGCTTCGCCGAAGAGGCCCGCGCCTTTGTAGAAAGCTGCCGCACAGGCATTCCCGCGATCCCGCTGGAATCGCTGATGAACACTACGCTCGCGACCTTTCTCGCCACCGAGGATCTGCACGGCTAGCGCAAGCTAGGCTGTATGCGTCACCGCTATTGCGACATCCCCGCCAGGGCCGAAAGATTTTTCTATCGTAAGGGTCCGGATCGGGGCCGGTCCGAAATCCGGCGTCGCGACGGGCTTTCCACCGGCCGTTGCATTCAGCAGGATCGAACCGGGCGCCAGTGGCGTTCGGCTTTCCAACCGGTCGCGCAGGATCAGCATTCCATCCCGGATCTGAACGCTACGCGACAATTTACAGTCGCCGTTGCCGCCGGCCACAGGCGCCGATGATTGATTGACCGCACTCTTTTTTGCTATACGGACGCGATCGATCAAGGCGCGAATGAACCGCGCACCCCATGGCGTCAGGGAGAACAGCCGCAAAACCAAACGTTGCGTGAAGCTTGGAAAGAAGAAGACGGCTGGAACCAGGATGATCTGGGTCTCGAAACCGTCATCGATCTGCCGTAGGGCGCGCGCAGAATTGTAGCCGCTAGCCGTCAGGCGCGCGTTTTGGGCACGAATGACGAGGCCATGATCGACAGCAACCGGCCGATCGCCGGAAAAAAGATGAACCGTGCCACCCCCGGCGGCGGAAAAATAAACATGCCAAGTCCCGACATGCCCCGCCACGATGCCGGACGGCGCACGCAAGGTCCAGCCGTCGGGCCAAAACGCGCCGGCTGGAC
>Ga0265338_10010878_pt1 | contig 10590 bp, 10 predicted proteins | sample 42126metaG_FD_193579 | JGI IMG/M metagenome (GOLD analysis project Ga0265338, IMG submission 193579) | Rhizosphere microbial communities from Carex aquatilis grown in University of Washington, Seatle, WA, United States - 4-21-26 metaG | ecosystem: Host-associated > Plants > Roots > Rhizosphere... | reverse complement strand
CTGCGGTGGCGTGTCTCTTGTGTCTAAGAGAATTCTCCCTTCCGAATCGCGCCTGATAAACTCGCCCGCACTCAAAAGGTAGAGCACGCTCGGCCAGCAATGAGTATGTACCGGCACCGTTCTGCCCGCCGGAATCCGCACATCGAGTACGCGGACGCACTCGTTCTCGAACAATAGTGTGTGATATTCGGGGGCGGCAATTAGAGCGTCGAGCTCTCCTGACCAAGGCCACGACTGCTGGCCGCAGCTTGTGTGCTCAACGCTCGATAGATCCTTCGGCAACATTTCTGCGGTCCTCAGCTTCTCTGGCTCCACGTTTTACGAGCCTCCGCGATCTTGCTTCCCAATGCATCGGATGCAGTCGCAACCTTAAGGTGACACACCTTCCAGACCACGCACGAGCACGGACCGTTGAAACCTTCGTGACACTTCTGAATCCCACTGCCACGTGAGCAGCTCGGCACGGCACATGAGCCCCCATCAAAGCGGGTTTGCGAATCGTTAACGATTCATCGCCCAGTGCTCAAGCTGCCTCACGAATCAATCTTCAAACACGAGGTAAAGGATGAACATGAACAAGGCAATGCAATTTCTCCTCCGTGGGCTGCTGATGACGACCATGCTGTTCGCCGTTTCGGCGGTCGCCCAAGACGTGCACAACACCGGCCAGTTCCAGGGTCCGAAGGCCAACAAGGGACATGTCACTCACAGCACTCGCGATGGCAAAAGCGTCCTCACGTTGTCAGACGATTTCGTCGTTCCTGATACTCCGGATCCGCACTGGCAGCTGGTGGACTCCGACGGCAACGCCTACCTGGTCGACAAGCTGAAGACGAAGGCCTTCATAGGCGACAAGTACAAGAAGGAAATCGTCGTGCCCAGCTACGTGAAGAACGTGTCGAAAGTAGTGATCTGGTGCGCGTTTGCCGAAGTCAACCTGGGCGAGGCAAGCTTCAGCTCGCCCGTCAAGTAGCCACCACCAGCGGAGGGGCGCGAACCGATTCGAACCTGGACGTTCGCGCCCTTCAACCCTCAAAGAGAGGTAAGGAGCCCATGAACACTCAAACGAAATTGACTCGTTGCGCAGGCTTCACGGCTGTGGTTCTGTGTCTTGCGAGCCTCGCGAATGCCCATACTGTCGAGAAGAAGACGCTCACCTTGCAGGGAGCGGAACAGGTTATTGCCGCCGCGAAGGCCGAGGCGCAAAAGCTACAGGCGCCAGGCGGCGTCATTGCTGTAGTTGACGATGGCGGAAATTTGATGGCCCTGGAACGGCTGGATGGAACGTTCTCCGCGGGTGCGAACATCTCCATCGGCAAAGCCAAGACCGCTGTCATGTTTAAGAAGCCCACACGCTTTTTCGAAGAGTTGATCAACTCCAGCGGCAAAGGCCGTACGGTGATGACGGCGCTCGAAAACTTCACTCCGCTGATCGGGGGGATCCCCATTGTCGTAGATGGCCAGATCGTAGGCGGTGTGGGCGTGAGCGGCGCAGCCAGCGCCGACCAGGATGAGAAGCTCGCCATTGCAGGCTCGAACGCCTTCGCATCAGAGACAGCCATGGGCGGCGATCCTGCGCCCGCCGTGTCCTATTGGGAGAAAAGCAAAGTCGACGAAGCCTTCTCCAAGGGTGCGGTGTTGTTCGACGCGAGCGATGGCCGTAACTACATGGTCCACGCCAGCCGCCGCGAGAAGCCTGGACAGGCGGAGATCCACACGAAAGACGCCGACGTAATCTACGTGCTGCAAGGATCAGCCACCTTCATCACCGGGGGCGAGGCTGTCGATGCCAAGACCACGGCACCCGATGAACTGCGAGGAAGCAGCATCCGCAACGGGCAGACTCGTCAGATCGCCAAAGGCGACGTGATCATCGTGCCCCACGGTGTGCCGCACCAGTTTCTGGAAGTTACCAATCCGTTCCTCTACTACGTTGTGAAAGTTCGCTAAGCGAGAGATGAACATGAACACACGACAGCATATGCGGAGTGTTTTGCCAGCGCTGGGGTTGCTTCTGTTGTTCTCCCTGGTAAGGGCGGATGCACAGACGACGCAAGACCCTCCCGTGGGTCGTCCGGACGCGGTGATCGACCTGGCTTCCCACGAAGGAGTGAAACTGGTGAGCGGCCGGTGGCGCTACCACGACGTGAAAATCGAGGACGCCGACTCGCGTGCTGTGGGCCCCGACCTGAAGCCGAGCGGCGCTCCGATCCGGACATACGACTACGCTCCTCACGCGGGCCCTGCGGACTTCGACGATTCTCAATGGGAAGCAATCGATGCGACGACTCTTGACCAGCGCCGTTCCACGGCCAAAGTCTGTTTCAACTGGTACCGCATCAACGTCACGATTCCTGAAAAGGTCGCGCGCTTTAGCACTGCAGGATCGACCGTGGCGTTTGAGATCGTGATCGACGACTATGCCGAGGTCTGGGTCAACGGGAAGATGCCGCGAGTTTTGGGTCAACTTGGCGGCCCTGTTGTTAAAGGATTCAACGCACCCAACCGGGTGATCCTTACCAGAAATGCCCATCCCGGCCAACGTATTCAGCTTGCCGTCTTCGGGATCAATGGCCCGATCTCCTACAGCCCGCAGAACTTCATCTGGATCAAGTCGGCAACACTCGATTTCTACAAGTCGCCCAAAGTTGCGATCAGCGAGACTCTCGCGCAGGTCACTAGGAAAGATCCGGCACTGGACGAGATCGTTCCGGCCGGCACGAAGATCGAGAAACTTGCTGGCGGATTCTTGTTTACCGAGGGGCCTATCTGGGTACCGCGCACCGAAGAAACCGACGGATACCTGCTTTTCAGCGATCCCAACAACAACCTGATCTACCGTTGGACACAAGACGGACAGCTGTCGATTTTCATGACCAAGAGCGGCTACCGCGGCATGGACATCGGCGAGTACGGTCAACCTGGTTCCAACGGCCTCACGCTCGACAAGCTGGGACGGCTCACAATCAACCAGCACGGCAACCGGCGCGTGGTTCGCATGGAGAAGAACGGTCAGTTCACGGTACTGGCTGACCGATATGAAGGGAAGCGGCTCAATAGCCCCAATGATCTCGTCTACAAGTCGGACGGGGCGCTGTATTTCACTGATCCGCCGTTCGGACTCCCGAAGTTCTTCGATGACCCACGGAAAGAGCTGTCCTACAGCGGAGTGTTTCGCGTATCTCCCGACGGGAAAAACATTCAGCTGCTGACCAAGGAACTGAGTGGCCCGAATGGGCTCGCATTTTCACCCGACGAGAAGTACTTCTACGTAGACAACTGGGATGAGAAGAAAAAGATCATCATGCGGTACGAAGTGAACCCCGACGGAACGTTGTCGAACGGCAAGGTCTTCTTCGATATGACGTCGGCCGAAGGCGAGGACGCCCTCGACGGGATGAAGATCGATCAGAAGGGCAATCTTTACGTGTCGGGCCCTGGGGGTTTGTGGATCATCTCGCCAGAGGGCAAGCACCTGGGCACGATTGTCGGCCCGGAGCATCCGCATAACTTCGCATGGGGCGACGACGACGGCAAGACCCTATATCTCTGCGCGAAGACCGGTCTATACCGAATTCGGCTGAATATTCCGGGTATTCGACCGTGAGTCGACTGCGGCTTTTCTGGAGTACGGAAGGATTGTCACCTTTTTGGAGTTGCTGTGTCTTATAAGGAAGAGTACTTGATTCCTCCGAACCGGCAATCGAACCTGTCTGCCGATGCGGAGGCCAGAGAGCCTGGGATCGGAGCGAGATACGTGCCCAAAACGATTGTCGAAATCGAATGCGCAGAAGTGTGGCGTCAGATTTCAAACTATCTTGACGATGACGTGGATCCCGGGCTCCGTGCCAACATGTCCTCTCACTTCAACAACTGTGCTCACTGCAGCGCCATCTTGGATGGCGCACGCAACGTGGTCAAGCTAGTCGGCGACGGGCGGGCATTCGAGATTCCCTCGGGGGCAAGTCAGAGGTTCTACAAGAAACTGAATGACCACCTTGCGGCTCACCAACGCACGCGGGGTTGAGTCACCTGAGCGGGGGACGCACTAGAACCGGTCTGACAAACCCCTATCCCGTATGGCAGGCAGCCTCTATCGTGGCTTTGGCAGCATTCAATGTTGCCTGGGTCTCTCGGGCGATCTTACCTTTTGCGATTAAGTTGAGGAGCTTCGCTTTCAGGGTTGTCGTCGAGTAGTAGTGGCTAATAGCCACCTTGGTTGATCCATGGTCAAGCGTTTGGAACGTCGTTTCCACTCTGTAATCGTTCAGAATCTTGCTGATACCGAATGTGTCCTCCGGCAACACCGTGACGATCTTCTCCAGCGGAATAATTTCGATGTCCTTCTCGATGCAGGAGTGCTTCCCGCCCGAAAGATGACATCGATAGGACGCGCCTGGTTCACGGAGAGTCTTGCCGGAAAGAAGATCAACCTTGACCACGCGAGGATGGAACTCCGGGATCTTCGTGAGATCCATGGTGTACGACCACACCGCTTCCAAAGACGCGTTGATGATGACTTCCTGCTTGGAACGGAACGGTGGCTGCAAATCTTGCCTCTAGATGCCGGACGATGCCGAGGAAGTTCTCAGCATGAAATTCGTAGTGGACAGCTAGCCTGCGGAGAGGTTCTAGCCTACCACCGGTACCTGGCTCTCCCGGTTGTCGGCTCGAGCCTTCCCTAATTCTTCGGCGATTCTTCGGTTTTCAAAGTCCGGTACGGTTCCGAGACCAAATGCGACGGTGTTGGCGAATTTCGCCCAGCCCACAAGGAGGATAGCCTCAAGGATTTGCGGATCGCTGAATCCGTACGTACGGAGGGCCTCGATGTCGCTCGATCCGATCTTGGATGTCTGACTATTGAGCTTGGTGCAGAAATTCAAAAGCGCCTTGTCGGCCACCGAAATCTTGGCATGAATGTGGTCAACCGCGATCTGCTCTGGTTCCGGACCCTCAAGCTTCAACATGCGCACCATTTCGCAGTGTGCGGTTACGCAATAGGTGCTGAGGTTAGCCGCCGAACACACCAGGAAGATGTATTCTTTTTGCCTTCGCGGCAGGGCGCCCTCTTTGAGAATCAGATTGCCGGTCATGGCTATCTCAGCCTCAACCATGTCTGGGCGAGCAGTTTGTTCGACGAAGAAATTGGGCAGAAATCCCAACTGTTCCCGTATGGCAGGAAACGCCGGGAAGTCTTTTTCGTCGTACGGTTGGTTCTGCAAATAGCTCATATCCCCATCCCCCCAAGCAGTGCGCACAAGTTTACACTAGGATATTGTTGCTGTTCCAAGGGTTAGGCGTGAACCGGAGAATCTCGCGATATACTGGCAGCCCCGATCGTTCATGAGTCAGTCCGCCACCATCTTCAACGACCCACCGAGGTCCTACCCGCAACTGATTGCAACGTACGGATTTCTGCCTAACTTGTTTCGGGCGCAGAGTACCATACCGCGTGCCATTGAGGCCGAGGAGCGGCTCATCGACACCGTTGTTGTCCGCCAAGGCAGGCTGAGTAGGGGTCAGAAGGACGCGATTCTTAACGGTGTAGCGACCGTCTGGGGGAGCGACTATTGCCGGGCACTGTTCGGACATTCCCTTGCCGCCGTGCCCGACCGCAACTTCGCACTCTTCGACTTCTCCCTAAAACTTGCAAAACATGGCCCTTGGGTCTCGGGGCGCGACGTTCTGACGCTCAAGAATTCCGGGTTCGACGAGAGGGCTATTCTGGAGGCGATCGTCACGACCGGTGTGGGTCTGATGCTTTGCACTCTGGCTGACGGGCTACGCCCACGGCTTGACACAGAACTGAGGTCGCCAGGTCCCGCCGAACTTCTGAATGTCCCCGACCCACTCGACTGGCCCAAGGCGTCAGGAGTCCATCTCGCCTTTTCCTCCGATTCAGCCGTTGATTCTCCCGAATTCGCCGTGCTTCGCGAACAATTCGGCTATGTGCCAAACCTCTACCGGCTTCAAAGCGCGGTTCCAGAATTGCTGGATGCGGAAGTGCGATTGCTCGAATCTGTTCTGTTTCCCGAGGACGGGTTGAATCGTGTTCAAAAGGAGTGCGTTCTGTTGGCTATTTCGGCCGCCAACCTGAATACATACTGCGCGACACTACATAGCCAGGTATTACACATACTGGGGGTTCCATTAGAGGAGTCCGACCGGATCGTCGAAGATCACCACCAGAGCGGAATTTCAGGGACGGATCGGGCCTTGCTGGATGAAGCCCGCAAACTCGCGAGTCTCCCAGGCCGGTCAAGCCAACGATTTGAGACGGAACGGCTCCGCGCGCAGGGCTTTACCGAGCGCCAGATCGTCGAGGCCGTCGTGGTGTGCGGATTGGCAAACTTCCTCAATACTTTGCAGGCGGGAGTCGTTGCAACTGCCGATTTCCCGCCCCGAAAGGTCTTCGGTCCAAAAGATTTGTATCCTTTCACCGACGAGCCCCGTCCTACCTTCGATGTCATTGTTCCCGATGATCCCGACGCTGTACTTGTGGCGCGCGTCAGGGATGGGGACATTGATGTGTTTGAGGAGTTGGTGCGCCGGCATTCTCGGCGGGTATTCGGAACTCTGGCAGGGCTTTTGGGGAACATCGACGATGCCCACGATGCGACACAGGAAGTATTCTTGAAAGCGTTTGAGAATATCGGCCGTTTCCAGGGACGATCAAAGTTCTCGACTTGGCTTACCAGCATTGCCATTAATGCCGGGACGGACTTTCTGCGACAGCGTAAGCCTTTGGAATCTCTCGACGAGACGCAAGACGACGAGGGATTTCGCCCGAGACAGGTCCAAAAATGGACTGACGATCCGGAACGGTTATTGGCCGCCTCGCAAATGAATGAACTTGTCCGCGAGGCAGTCCTCCGGCTGCCCGAGAAATACCGGGTTGCGGTGCTTTTGCGCGATATCAACCAGCTTTCGACGGAAGAAGCAGCGGCCGTGCTGGAATTGAGCGTTCCGGCGCTTAAAGCTCGCGTTTTACGGGGAAGATTGATGCTTCGAGAGAGTCTCGCCCCCCACTTTATTCGCCAGGACAGGACCGATGCTTAGCTGCGCTGACTTCCTGGCCGAATTCGGGGATTACATCGACGACACTGCCAGTTCCGACCTCCGGGCCCATCTTGAGGAGCACCTGCGCGAATGCAAGACCTGCCGAGTGATCGTCGACAGTACTCGAAAAACAATCGAAATTGTTACCGAAAGCGGTTGCTTTACGCTGCCCGCCGAGGCGGTCGACCCTATCGTCAGTGCCGTAATGTCCCGCATCCGTCAGAGAACCACCTGACCGAGCACCCTCAAATTTAGTGCATCCTTATGGTCCAGGCCCCGTCTTACCTTCGACCGATAGCAGAAGGAGTTGTGTGACTGTTTCCGAACACGATCACGAACGCTTGCAAGAGCTCGAATCGGAGCTGACCAACACCAAGGCCGAACTGGCCCGTGTTGTCAGGGAGCAGGCGCTCGCCGCGGAGTCCCTTCGTGCCAGCGAGGAACTTAAGAGCCGGCTCATCGCCTGCAGCCGGGACTGCATCAAGATTTTGGACCTCGAAGGCCGCCTGTTATTCATGAACGAGGGCGGAATGCAGGTGCTGGAGATCTGTGACATCGGCCCCTTTGTAAATGGTCCGTGGGTGGAGTTCTGGGAAGGCGCAGATCGCGAGGCAGCGACGGCCGCATTGCAGGCAGCAAAGGATGGGGGAATCGGGCGATTCGTCGGTTATTTTGAGACTCGGACTTCGCGACAGCCCAGATGGTGGGATGTAGTGGTTAGTCCCGTCTATGACGCAAGCGGGAAACCAGACCGCCTGCTGGCGCTGTCACGCGATATTACCCAACACAAGAAGAACGAGGCAGCACTGTGTGAAGCCGTTCAGTTTAATCGAGAGATCATTGAGGGAGCGGCGGAAGGCATTATCGTCTATGACACCGAACTGCGCTACCAGCTCTTCAATCCTTTCATGGAGCGGATGACCGGCAGGCGTTCGCAGGAAGTACTCGGCAGAGTCGCGACTGAAGTGTTCCCCAGGCTAGGTCCGAGCGGCATAGAAACGGCCTTAAAGCGTGCACTGCAAGGAGAAGTTGTAGAGGTAGCCGACGCCTTGGTACCCAAGCATGCTGCGGACGGGCGCGATCTGTGGGAGTCTTGCACCTTTGCTCCTCATCGCGACGCTCAAGGGGACGTGATCGGTGTAATTGGTCTGGTCCGTGACGTCACCGAGAGGCATCTTGCGGAAGAGACTTTCCGCTCCATCGTTGTCGGCACGGCTTCTGCAACCGGAAACGATTTCTTTCCTTCGTTGGTGCGCCATCTGGCCACCGCACTTCGCGTCCGCTACGCATTCATAACCGACTGTGACGATCAGAAACGCGCAAAAGCGCTGGCCTTCTGGAACGGCGATCAGTTCGGAGAGAAGTTCGAGTTCGACATTGCCGACACACCGTGCATGAAAGTGCTGAACGGCGAAACCTGCCACTATAAGGAAGGGATCCAGAGTTTGTTTCCGCTGGACACGGGCCTAGGCGATTGGGGAGCAGAGAGCTACTTGGGTGTTCCGATGCTCGACCGGGAAGGGCGAGTCATTGGCCACATCGCGATTCTTGACGACAAGCCGATGGATCGCGACGCGCGCGCAATCGATCTGGTGAAAATCTTTGCCGCCAGAGCGGCAGCTGAATTGAAACGCCAGCGGGCAGAGGCAGAACTGCAAAGTGCGCTTCAGCAGGTGCAAACGCTGCAAAGGAAACTCGAAGCCGAGAATGTCTATCTGCAGGAAGAAATTAGCAAGGAACATAACTTCGAAGAGATCGTGGGGAACAGCCGCGCCATCATGGAGGTTTTGGACCGAGTGGAGACCGTAGCGCCAACAGACTCCACGGTACTAATCACGGGAGAAACCGGCTGCGGGAAGGAGTTGATCGCACGTGCCATCCACAGCCACGGATCGCGCAAGCACCGCCCTCTGGTGAAATTGAATTGTGGCGCAATCCCGACTGGACTGGTTGAGAGTGAACTGTTTGGCCACATGAAAGGCGCATTCACCGGCGCGCTGGAACGTAGAACCGGCAGGTTTGAACTCGCGGACGGTGGGACTCTGTTTCTTGATGAAGTCAGCGAACTTCCTCCCGACACGCAAGTGAAGTTGTTGAGAGTTCTCCAGGAGCACGAGTTTGAGCCCCTCGGAAGCAGCCGCACGATAAAAGTCAACGTGCGCATCATTGCGGCCAGCAATCGCGACCTTGAAAAAGCCGTGCAGGAAGGCCGGTTCCGGGCCGATCTCTACTATCGTCTCAACGTTCTCCCGATTGTTTTGCCGCCGCTGCGTCAGAGGCGCTCCGATATTCCACTCCTCACGGCTTTCTTTGTCGAGAGGTTTGCCAGACAGTTCGGCAAACCAATCACCGGCATCGCGCAAGATACGATGGAGCTGCTGTCTCGCTATGATTGGCCAGGAAACATTCGTGAGTTGCAGAACGTTGTCGAGCGTGCCGTAGTTTTATCACGCGGCCCGATCTTGAAGCTAGGCACCGACCTGCTACCCGCGAGCAGCGCGGCAATGGCGTCAACTGAAGAAGTCGCAGGGTTGGGCTTGGACCATCATCAATTGCAGGACACGATCGGCGATCCTTCGTCGCTGGAGCAAGTGGAAAGACGGCACATCCAGAGCGTTCTTCAAAAAACAGACTGGGTGATCGAAGGCGAACGTGGGGCTGCGAAGATTCTTGATCTGCATCCCAACACACTGCGCAGCCGGATGAAGAAACTCGGAATCGAGCGTTCGTCGCTGAATCCGACTCTGCCGGCCACGAAATCCCGTAGCCACGAAGCCATAACGAACTGACCCACGAACCTTCGTAGCTCCCTCCGAAAGCAACTTCCTCAGCAATTCTCTAAGGTCCTCAAAATCATCAGCATAGCTTTTTCTGGACGCGCCTCACGAATGGCACGACTCCTGCATTAGCAAAGGTGCGTTCGGAAGGAAACCAACGGTGCTCAAGATTTCAATCATCAGCGACTCAGAGCAAGCCATCGAGCTCCAGCTGGAAGGCAAGCTCGTAGGCCCTTGGGTCGAAGAGTTACGAAAGCTCAGCGATGAAGCCCTCTCCCTCCAGAAGAACGTGAGCCTCGATCTCGAAAAAGTGTGGTTCGTCGATTCGCGCGGAGTCACTCTGCTGCGCGATCTCGCGAAGAGGCAAGTGTCCGAACTCAACTGCTCTCAGTTTGTAAGCCAGCAACTGAAGGAGGCGACACAATGATGACCGCAAGCACAGAAACGATCCTGCTATCTGGAAACGATCGAGTTCGCCCGGAGACGGGCGCCGGATCTCCAGTGGGTGTCCAGATGACGTCGGCGGAAGTGACTCTCATCCGGCGGGTGCAGAACGGCGAATCCGATGCCTTCTTTGACCTGGTGCGCCCCTACGAACGCGCCGTGTTTCTGGCCGCACTGTCCCTAGTTAAGAATGATGCGGACGCAGAGGATGTCGCCCAGGAAGCGATCCTGAAGGCCTTCAAGAACCTTGCACGTTTCCGTCAGGAAGCGAAATTCAGCACGTGGCTGATCCAGATTGCGATCAATGAAG
>Ga0265338_10010877_pt1 | contig 10591 bp, 9 predicted proteins | sample 42126metaG_FD_193579 | JGI IMG/M metagenome (GOLD analysis project Ga0265338, IMG submission 193579) | Rhizosphere microbial communities from Carex aquatilis grown in University of Washington, Seatle, WA, United States - 4-21-26 metaG | ecosystem: Host-associated > Plants > Roots > Rhizosphere >... | reverse complement strand
CGCAACCCGCAATAAAAAAAACGATGAGCTGCTCGCGGCGAACTGTTCAGCATCAGCAAAGGAAGGCTTTCCCACAACCAGGAAAATCTGGGAATGACTCATAATGGGGTAGGATAGTTTTACAAGATGAAAAAAGCGCTACAGGAAACAGAACAAAGGGAGATGCTCACCAGAAATAACAGGTTCCCTGTAGGAATGGACAGGAACCTACCCGCTGAAATCGCCTGGAACAAAAACCGGTGAAACTAGCGGCGCGCTCACCCTCATCGCCGGGTATACTATCAACGTGCAGAGGAAACTACAGGCATAGCCTGGAACCTGGCGACACTGATTGTGGAACCCGGCGTTACCAGGCTGTGTGGCAGACACGATCTTTTCATCATCTGCGTGCGAGGCGGAAGACCGGGCGTGTCAGCCAACGTCGCTACCGTATGTGGCGATCCGGGCTGTGCAAGTAGGGACCGGAACACGTTATCCTGATAAAAGCGGCTATTTGGTCAAGGTGAGCAAATTGTCCTGGTTTAATGGCGAATACGCCAGCGAGAGGAGGAAATTATGGCACAGTGGGCATACAAAGTTGCGTATGTTGATTACCGAGGACGGATTTCCTGTGAGGGACTGGAAACCTTACGCGGAGACAATGAACGCAGAAGCGCCTTCGCGCGGCGGTATATGAATACCCTGGGGAAAGATGGTTGGGATCTGGTTGGGATTCAGCCGCTAACAGGCAATTCAGCGTACTATGTGTTTAAACGCGAAGCTCAAGATGGCGATTTTGCTGAGGAAGTACCTGCAGCAAGTGCTGAGCAAGCTCAGCCAACAGGTGAACCAACAGTCGAAAACGCCTGACATCCCCCAGCAACAAAAAAGGAACGGACCACTGTAGCAAACGTGCAGTAGCCCGTTTCTTTTTGCTTACAAACAACGTACAGTTGAGATTCGACGATCGAGAGGTTGACCTGCTATAATGAACCTGGATCAGGACACCACAGCAGGAACCATGTCCTCACGAAACCATAACCACCGATCAGCGACGATCACTGACGATCACCAGCCAACCAACGAGGAGAATTTTGTATGTCAACTTCAATCTCTGAACGCTCGACTGCCCTTGGACAGGTCTATCAAAACTTCATTGGAGGCGCGTGGAAAAGTTCTCGCAGCGGCGAAACCTTTATCAGCACCAATCCAGCCCGCACCTCCGAAATCATTGGCTACTATCAAAAATCTGGCAGAGACGACCTGGAGGAAGCAATAGCGGCGGCCAGGCAGGCACAACCAGCCTGGGAAGCGACTCCCGCTCCCGTACGTGGAGAGATCCTCTATCGCACCGCGCAGATTCTTGAACAACGCATGGACGAGCTGGCAGAGTTGATGACACGCGAGATGGGCAAGGTCTTGAAGGAGACGCGTGGAGATGTACAGATTGCGATAGATGTAGCCAGATTTATGGCTGGTGAAGGCAAACGAGCCGAGGGCGAGACTGTCCCTTCGACGCTGCCAAACAAAATGTGCCTGACGTTGCGCCATCCCATCGGCATCGTCGGGATCATTACACCCTGGAACTTCCCCATAGCAATCCCTGCGTGGAAAAGCTTTCCAGCATTGATGGCTGGCAACGCCATCGTTCTGAAACCCGCCAGCGATACCCCCTTGCTTTCCCTCAAACTGGCTGAAGTCTTGCAAGAAGCTGGACTACCTGCGGGGGTTTTCAATGTGATTACGGGTCCAGGCGGCTCGCTGGGCGATGCCCTTGCCAGCCACAAAGGCATCAATATGATCTCGCTGACTGGCTCAACTGAAGTTGGACGGCATGTAGGAGAAATCTGTGGGCGAGATCTGCGCCGCTGTACGCTGGAACTCGGCGGGAAAAACGCGGTGGTGGTCCTGGATGATGGAGACCTGGACCTGGCGGCTGAAAGCGTCACCTGGGCCGCGTTCGGCACTACCGGCCAGCGTTGCACTGCTACCAGTCGCGTCATTGTACAACGAGGCGCGCTCAAAGGGTTCACTGATCGCCTGGTTGCCTCGGCTGAGAAGCTGCGTATAGGTGATGGACTTAATCCAGAGATTGAGATGGGACCGCTGGTCAATATAGGCCGCGTCAAGGCAGTCCACGAGTATACAGAGATTGGTCAGCACGAGGGCGCCAGGCTGGTAACCGGCGGCGTGGCCTTGAATAGCGCGGAATATAGCGAAGGCGCGTTTTATACACCAACCATCTTCACTGAGGTTACGCCTACCATGCGGATCGCGCGTGAAGAGGTTTTTGGTCCCTTTGTCTCCATTATTCCCGTCGATAGCTATGATGAGGCCATTCAGGTCGCTAATGACACAGAATATGGTCTCTCGACTGCGGTCTTTACGGAAAATAGCCGCCTGACCTTCCGAGCAATGCGTGAGATTCAATCGGGACTGGTGTACTTTAATTCTGGCACTACTGGCTCAGAGATTCATTTACCTTTTGGAGGCATGAAAGCCAGCGGCAATGGACATCGCGAACTGGGCGGCCTGGCGGTTGACGAGTTCAGCGAAATTAAAAGCATCTATATCTGCTATCCTCCCCGGAAAAATCAAGGATAATGGAGAGACAAAATGGGTGACTGGCTGCAGCCAGTCACCCATTTTGTCTCTCCATTATCTAAGAAGCAATGCCAGAGATCAGACATTGGGAAGGCCGAACTGGCTAAACATAGCCTCCCAGACCTCCTGATTCTCCAGGCGTTCGGAAAGCGAAACCACACGCGCATTAATCGTATCGAAAATACAGGAGAGCATACGTTGCAGGACAGACGCACCCTCATCGTAAAAATCCATAGCCTTCTGCATCTCACCACGCATCACTTCGTGGCAGAGCGAGGTGAAATTTTCCACATCAATGCTATTTCGCTCAATAATGAAGCGATAATTGCCCATGTAACGCAGGCTATTGCGCACCAGTAACGACTCCAGCGTGTTCGGGTCGAGTTCGGTCCCATTCTTTTTACACGCCTGGGAGAGTGCTTCCATCGTCCAGTTGACAAACTCGGCCAGGGCAGGTAACTGGTCCATCGGTGTGGTCTTACGATTCCAGTGTTGCTCCATACGGCTGATCAAATTCAACAACTCAAAATGCTCCATACGCAGCATCTCAGCCGGTTCTGGTAAGCGCACACCATTATTGCCAGCCTGAGCAGCCATATTTGGCTGAACCACATACACCAGCCGGATCTGGACAAGCTGGGCAAAATCACGTGCCACATCCATTTCCGGGCGGCGAATCCCACTGGCAATTTTGCGCAGCGAGTGGTAACGATTGACAGCGCCCAGCAATTCAAGGGTACGGGCATCAAAACTCATGGCATAAGGGATAGCCGGAGTAATCTGGACACAGGTCTGCATGCCCAGAGGGAGCGTTGTCTGGAGTTGCTCCCACTCATCAGAGTAACGTACCATCTCCATCGTTACACGCATCACATCCAGGCCCAGAGACTCTTCGCCATAAGGCAAAATATTTTTATTATCGGGAATGGCCGCAAATTCATAGCTGCCATCTTTCCAGAGACCAATATCGCGTAACGTCCAGAGAGCCTTGGTGCGCAAAGCTTCACGCAACTGATTCTCGTTAATCACACGCATCTCGATCAAACGCTCACCAATGCGTTTGCCAAAGGCATCCTGAAGCTGGCGCTGAAAGGCCGCGTCGATCTGCATGCCCGTCGCCATCCCCAGTTGTTGCAAGACATCCCCCAGAGTCAAAGCACCTGCATCAAGCTCTGAGCAACCAGCCAGCTTACCTTCTTTAAAATACACGACTCCGGTACGGTCCGCAGTCTGCTTGAGATGGATGGCCCCACTCATGCTCTCCATTTCCATCATCTGTAGGATCTCGACCAGACCAAACTCTCTGAGCGAGCCTTGCAATCTTGTGCTGATCATCGTACGCCCCCCAAGCGGTTAAGCCATCTATGTTTACTGAAAAATCTCAAGTTGAGAAAGGAAGATAGTCTTCATCTTTTGTCTTGCATTATAGCAGGTACCATTTTGTTTCAGCAAGTGTCGTATATCACATGTAGAAAGAAAACCTCTCAAGAGGCTCTAATGGCTTGTTTTTTTACATAGGCACTCCAGTTTAAAACGCTCGATGTTATATACTATGGCATGAGTATACAAGGAAAAGTTGCAATCATTACTGGCGCGGGGCGCGGCATCGGACGAGCCACCGCACTGCACTTCGCACAGGCTGGCGCTCTGGTTGTGCTCTTTAGTCGGACCCACGAGACCCTGGAGACGGCGGCTGAGGAGATCCGCTCGACAGGTGGCTCTGCTCTGGCTATTCAGGGCGATGTGGCACGCGCCGAAGATGTGCAGAACGTCTTTCAGCACGCGCTGGAAACCTATGGGCGCGTCGATATTCTGGTCAACTGCGCTGGCGTGGTCGCGGTCAAACCATTCGCTGAAATGGATATAGAAACCTGGGACCATGTGCTGGATGTAAACCTGCGCGGTACATTTCTCTGCTGTCGCCAGGCTTTTACAATCATGGCTCAGCAGGGCAGCGGCGTTATTCTGAATATTTCCTCGCTCTCCGGGGTCAAGGGGGTAGAGAAATTTCCTGGTCTGAGCGCCTATAATGTCTCGAAAGCTGGCATCGCGGGGCTGACCGAGATTCTGGCCGTCGAGGGCAAGCCTCTGAATATTCGCGTGGCGGCGGTGAGTCCCGGCGCGGTAGAAACTGAGATGTTGCACCAGGCAGCCCCGCATCTCCACGCTGGTATGACAGGAGCAGATATGGCCGAAATCCTCTTCTTTCTAGCTGATGAGAGTGGGCGACATCTCAACGGGACTAATCTGGAAATCTTTAGCAACGCATAGACAAAGAGAAGAGGTAGAGTCGTGAGAATAGCCCTGGTCGCTCCGCTGGTCTCCACCATCGCGCAACCATATATCGGTGGGGCGCAGGCGCTCCTGGCCGACCTGGCGGCTGGCCTGCAACAACGTGGCCACCAGGTGACACTTTTCGCGCGCGCTGGCTCGCGGCTTGCGGGAGTACCAATCGAGAGCATCGACGTACCAGAACATGTACGCCCGGCCACATTTTCCGAACCAGGTAACGAGAGCAACGCTGACCCTGGTTTCTTTGCCCAGGCCAACCTGTTCCTGAGCCTTTTTCTCCAGCTCCAGCAGCGCAGTCACGAATTTGATGTGATCCACGCGCACGCCTTTGACTGGCCAGCCTACATCTGTAGCGCACTGATCCAGCAGATTCCCGTACTTCATACCCTGCATCTACCGGCTATAGCCGGGGAAATTAACCAGGCCCTGCGCGTGCTGGATCAACAGGGACACCCACTGACGTTGATTACGGTCTCCCACGCCTGTGCGCAGACCTATGCCACATATACCTCCATCGATTATGTTATTCATAATGGGTTGGATGTTGCAGCTATACCCTTTCAGGCGCGGGTAGAACGAAACGCGCCACTGCTCTGCGCGGGACGTATCTCTCCGGAAAAAGGCGTTGAAGCCGCTATCGAAATCGCTGAACAGGCCAATTATCCCTTACTCCTGGCCGGTGGCATCTACGACCAGCATTACTATGAACAACGCATTCTCCCGCATCTCACACGCGTGGGATCACGCATTACCTACATAGGACAACTCGAACGCCAGGAGCTCTGGAAGCTTATGGGGCATGCAGCGGCTCTGCTCTGCCCCATTGCCTGGGATGAGCCTTTCGGACTGGTTCCGGTCGAAGCTATGGCCACAGGAACACCGGTCATTGCCTTCAAACGTGGGGCCATGGAAGAGATCATTAACCACGGAGAGACCGGCTTCCTGGTTGAAGCCGGTGCGTGTAACCAGGCAGCCGCAATGGTTCAAGCTCTGCCAGATCTTTCGCGAGCGCGCTGCCGTGCTCATGTGGTTGAAAAATTTTCGCTGGACAGGATGCTCACAGCGTATGAAAGGGTCTACAGACAGGTATCTGCTTAGCATATTCCTGGAGAAAGGCTAAGAAGAGATTTCAGCCGCCAACGGCTCAGACGCATCGACAAGACTGGAGACATCCAGAAAAATCAGACGCAGATCGAAAAGGGCATGGACAATCATTGGCAGAAAGAGACTGCCAGTGAAATAGTAGAGAAAACCAAAAACCAGCCCGATCAGTCCGGTACCGATCACACCTGTAACTTTCTGGTAGATATGACCAAACCCGAAGAGGACAGCGGCAATAATAATCGCCAGGATGAGAGGAACACCGGGGAAGATATGCACCAGGTAAGCTGGCAAGAACCCACGGTAGAGCAACTCTTCGCAAAACCCCGCGGTCAACGAGAGCAAGATCCAGAGCGCGCGCTCTTTCGGCGTACGCGGCAGCATCTGCAAGGGTCCGGACATACTCTGACGCAGCTGGGAACGCCCCTCAGCGCTTCCGGCCACACGGCGAATATAGAAAACCTGGGCGTAGAAAAGCAAGACCAGAATCGCCGCCGCAATACCAGCGAGATATCCATTCGCGGGAACTTGCAACCCAAAAGTCTGTGGGGTCCAGCCCAGACCCCATCCGATAATCAGCAGGGGAACGATCATCAACCACTGACTTACCATACCACTTACATAAAATCTCGCGCGCAATTCTGGATGCCGCTCAATACGACGCATAAGAACACGGTAACGCCGCGCGCCACGCAAGGGCACGGCAACAATCAAGAAAAGGACCAATAAATGGGCAATCAGCGTTGCAAACCATGCCATAAACGGCCTCCTGGATGTATCTTTGTTATTGTGCTTGACCAACAGCGGTTGTGCTATTGGGCATCACTTCAGTTATTATAGCGCATACTCATCCTCGACTGCTTGCTTGATGCTCATAGTAGCCAGAAAATAAAAAGCTGTCTTGCAGGTAATGCTCGCACCATACCATCTGCAAGACAGCTCTTTCTCTGTATTTTTCTCAGGAGAACATCAAATTACCGCTGGGAGATGCAGCCTGGGAGGGACCGTTATTGCCTAATGAGCCTGTTGGCCTGGATGGATCGTTCAAACTGGTCGCGCCATCCAGGCGAAAGGGAGTAATGCCTGTACGCATTTCATGAATAATAGCGGCCAGGCGCCTGGAAAGTGTGTTCATCTCTACAGCAAATCCACCGGCCTGGCGCGCAAATTCCTGGAACTGGGGATCGCTCAGATACGACAAACCCTCAGCCTGTTCAGCCGTGGGTGCCGATGAGGGCAGATCAGTCAGCGCTCGTGAGAGCCGGGTAAACGCTGCGTCAATTTGCGTAAAGTTGCTGTTCACATTCAATTGTGCCTGCTGCACTTCTCTGAAGAGCTTGCGCAGGAGGTTTTCCAGGTTGACCAGTTCCTGGATCTGTGCCTGGGTCATCCTTTCCGTCACATTGCCAGCGTAAGTACCTGAACGGGTAGAGATCAACTCGCTTAAGCGGCCAATTGAGAGACTGGCCTCTTCGACGGTCTCACGGGTCGTACTCAGGCGTTTCTGCAAGTCTTCGCGAGTAGTATGAAGCAATACATCCTGCGTTTGTTGAACCTGCTTGCTGAGCGCGGAGAAATCCTCGTGCTGCAACGGCTGAGAACCAGGCTTGCGTATACCAGCTCTCAACGGACCCGATGGCGGCTGTGCTCTGCCAAAAGCCAGTACAGGTGCTCCATGGGCACGCGCGGACGGCACATCGTGCAACTGTGTACGGACCAGGGCTATGAAAGCATTGGAGCGCTCGGTTCCCTGGCGGGAAACTACGTCCAACTGCTCAATAGTAGTCTGAGTGCGCAGGATAAAGCGGCGGAAACGACCAACGGTAAAATTGAAGGCATTGGCCAGCATACCAATCGGATCATTGCTGACTGGCGCGCTGATACGGAGGTCACCCGCGTTGACGATCCGCATATCCGAAAAGAGATGCTCAGCGGCACCGGCCAGGGCATCGCGCTGGTTACGAGTTTCCCCCAGGAGGCCGGTGATTGTATCGAGCATCGAATTGACCGCAACCGCGACATCGGCAATTTCATCCCGCCCGGAGACCAGGACACGCTCATCGATACGACCTTCTTCCACTGCGCGCGTGACATGATGCAATTGGCGCAGACGACGTACCAGCGTATCAGAGATAAACCAGCCAACCAGAGCGATAGCCAGAAAAGCGCAAATTGTAGCAACCAGGGTTGTTAACAATTGATTTTGCACTTCCACGCTGGTCGCAGCATCCACAGCACTGGCCAGGCGAGCATTTAATTGAATCAGCGATTGGAGTGCGCTCTGGGCGTCATCATTGGTTGGTTGACCCTGGTCCTGAAGCAACAGATTGGCATCCTGCAAATCGCCCGTCGAAATATAGGTCAGAATTTGCTGTTGTGCCGCTTCATAGACCTGCCAGGTACGCTGCGTACTGCTGACCAGCGTCAGTTGTTGAGCGGCAAGATCATCCTGATTGGCTTCTTGAAGCAAAGCCAGTTGATCAGAATGTTGATTCAAGAGATCATTTTGCGCATAGGTATTGAGCGTCTGCGTATACAGTGTAGTAAGGTTTGTAATTGCCCCTGCATCATTGGCCAGGGTCTCGCGCGACGGGTTAGCCACGCTGGCATCCAGCAACGTCTGCTGCAGCTTTGAACCCATCAACTCCAGAAAACTATGCCCGGTCGTCAACGACGTATTCAATTGCAAAAGCGTCTGATAAAAATCCGTCTGTTTGCTGAGCGATTGAGAACGTTGCAGGCCAACCACACCAGAAGCCAGGGCCGCCACCAGCGCAGCGATCATAAAACCCAGGGCGAGGCGCCAGCCAATTGATAAATCAAGAAAGACATTGCGCCCACCAGCACGGCGGGTAGCTCGTTTCAGGGTCAGAGAAGGCTGAGAAAAGTCATCTCGATTCTGTGCGGATGTTCCCAGATCTCCTGTCTGCAGGGAATATTGTGGAGAAACTTTCATAGGACAAACCTTTTTCTTTCCTCCAGATATGGAGCATGAAAAGCCAGCATACCTGAAGCAGAAGACAGTTGTCGAAATTTCAGATCATTGATGGCAACATAATGCAGGACCGTTGCCTGTTGCTGCACCTGGGGCATCAGCATAAAATTCAGAAAAGCATCGACCGGGCTACCGTTCGTAACCGCCAGCGTATACATATGCTCATAGCTCCAGAACGAATAGTGACCGGCTTCGATATTCTCGATCGTCGCTGCATTGCCATCAATCTCAAGCGTGTGAACATGCGAATTGAGCACTGAGGCCGCGAGATAACCAATCGCGCCAGGCGTATTTGCAACCGAGTTCACCAGGTCCTGCGAAGAATTGATCGAGATCAAACTACTCAATTCATCGCGTCCACCAAGCACATAGCGGCGAAACGTCGCACGTGTGCCAGAAGTTGCAGGACGCACAATAGGAACAATACGCAGATCTGGTCCGCCTAACTGACTCCAGTTTGTAATCTGACCAGTCGCAAAAATCGCAGTAATCTGGGCTATAGTCAGCGTCGTAACAGGTACATCGGATGACACAATCATTGTAAAAGGAATGACACAGACCAGATGGTCGGTCAGATTTGGATCAGGATATGTAGCAGGATCGGCGTAGATATCGGAATCGCCGATATCTACTTTATGTCCGGTCACATCGTTCAGTCCAGTCACACTACCACCGCCGTTCACCGTAATATGTACCTGGGGATATTGCTTCTCGAAGAGTGTCGCGGCCTTGCTCACCAGAGGCTGAAGAGCCGTCGAGCCATCAACAGTGATCTTGCCACTCAAGCTGGTTGGAGAGCTACTAAAGGGTGTAGAGCAGGCTGTCAAAAAGATAAGTGTACCAAATGTCAAAGCCAGAAGCTGCCAGAAGCGGGTAGTAAATAGTATGGAAGATAACCTACGAGAAACTGATTGAGTATCCACGAACCATCCTCCACGCTGCGCTCCAATGTGCGCAAGAGGGCATAAAGGGGCACAACTTATAATCAAAATCGAAAGAAATGCTTATTTTCTCCCTATGACTATAATGGAGCTTTTTTGTTAAGAGGACGCTACTGGTCTGTTAACATTCCTTTAAGGATAGGTTAACATTCCTCAAAAAGGGGAAAAAGCAGGTCGGGTTTCTAGAACAAATCTTTACTCTAGAAACCCGACCTGCTTTTGCTATTTTGCTAATACAATCAGTTTATATCCGCCCACTACGCGCACAGCCAGATCTTTGCGTACAGAATAAAAAAGTACTCTCAAACGCTGCATAAATTTCTTTGTAAATGGTTCCGCAGGGTTGACATAGATGGGAGTATAGAAGTAGTCTATGACTTCATAACCCAGATCTTCGAGCATGGCCAGAGCAATATTTTTCGTAAAATAGTGGACATGACCAACATGGCCCAGCGTGCTGCGAAAACCAAGGAGAGCCCTCGGGTTCAAAAGTGATTCTACGGTAAGGTCAAGCCCAAATTGAATGATTTTATACTGGCTCTTCGGCTTCAGATTCCGCAAAAAACTGAAACAATTTTCCACATGTTCAATCATATCCATCATCAGGATAAGATCAAAAGAAACATCCTCCTCGGTAAGATCAGCTACCTGAAAATGGAGCTTTTCATTATCTTTCTAG
>Ga0265338_10010876_pt1 | contig 10591 bp, 7 predicted proteins | sample 42126metaG_FD_193579 | JGI IMG/M metagenome (GOLD analysis project Ga0265338, IMG submission 193579) | Rhizosphere microbial communities from Carex aquatilis grown in University of Washington, Seatle, WA, United States - 4-21-26 metaG | ecosystem: Host-associated > Plants > Roots > Rhizosphere >... | reverse complement strand
CATCCTTGGCTGCACCAATGGAGCGGGCGTGTTTCTCCAACGTAGTGGCGAAAGCGGCGGGCGAGGAGAAGAGCCGTTTTTTGAGAAGTTTGAGGACGAACTCGGTAGCGAACTGCTGGCCCGCGGTGGAGGCGGACTGCGCCCGGAGTTTGGCGTATTCTCGCAACGCCTGATGGCCACGGCGCTCGGCGGCAGAGTAGGCGACTTCCAGATGCTTGACGCACCGTTTGGCGAAGCGACGCGTGCCGTCACATCGCAACTCTAATTCCGACTTCATCCGGCGCACCATGACGGCTTCGAGTTGTGTGCGGTTGGGGCGCACGGCACGGGCAAAGCGTTGGTTATCCAGAAGCTCCAGCAGCGCCGAGAAACTCTCGGTGTAACCGTTGTGCGGCGTCGCGGAGAGAAACAGCTTGTGCTCGAAGTAAGGTGCCAACGTGCGGATCGCCGCGGTGCGTTGGGAGTCGGTGGCGTATTTGCCGCGGCCCGCCGGCGCGACGTTGTGCGCTTCGTCCACAATCAGGAGATCGTAAGGTCGAGGGAAGGCGGGCTGGTCACCGGCTGGCAGTGTCTCGCGGAAGAGCCGCATGGGGCGGTCTCGCTTCAAGAAATCAATGGACGTGATGAGGCGCGGAAAATGGGACCACGGGTTGACGTGGATGCCGCGGCGGCGGCGGAGTTCGGCGAGCAACTGGCTGTCAACGATGCGGAAGTCGAGGCCGAACTTGTCGCGCATCTCCTCCTTCCACTGCACCTGAATCGAGGACGGGCAAACGATCACGATGCTGCGGGCGCGATGGCGGAGAATGAGTTCCTGCATGACCAACCCCGCTTCGATGGTCTTGCCCAGACCAACATCATCGGCGACGAGGAGGTTCACCCGTGGCATCTGGAGTGCGCGTACGACGGGGTCGAGTTGGTAATCATCCACTTCCACCCCGCTGCGGAACGGAGCTTGCAGGGCCTTGTCGTCGGCGCTTGAAACGGAACCCCAAGCAACCGCGTCAAGGAAAGCGTCGAAAACGCGTGGCGGGTCGAAGTCTTTCAGAGCGGGAAGCTGGGCACGTTCCAAACAAGCCACTCCCGGCTCAAGTTCCCAAACAATCGCGAGTTCTTCGCCCAGCCCTTCATCCTCAACCGAGGACAGACGTAAGAGGTGTTGACGCGTCGCTTTGTCCCGAAATGCCACTGGGAGTGGGAGTGTGGAAGTGCATACATCTGCAACAACAAAGGGACGCTGCCGAACAATGACGATTTGGCCGGGTTCTGGAATCCCAGTGGTCTCAGTCTTTGGCTTGTTTTGCGTTGGCATTAGATGATCAAGACGGTGGGCCTAGTTTACCCTTGGCACTTCCCAACCTCGCGAGGCCACACTCTGCATTCTGACGGCAAGCAAGCGGACGGTCAAGACAGGTTCCGGCTAAGCTTCAGTCGTTCTTCGCTGGTTGGCGCTGTCCGTGCATTTAACGATTGCTGAACGATCCGACTTGGCTGGTATTGATATGGCGATGCATGCGTTTCTATTTCTCCGCCGTTCGCTCAATCAACTTCAGTTCTCGTTGCAGTTCCGTCTTCAACTCAGCCTCGGTGGGCAAATGGAGTTTGTGGCGGCTCGCAAAAATCTTCTGTTGTTGGTCCGGGCCAAGCGTATCCTGTTGCGGCAGGCTCAATGTCGGGTTTGTCGGGTTTCTCCGGTGTCTCGTTTGTCCCCTTTGTGTCCCCTTTCCGGACTTCGAGAGCAACGTCCTGTTTCCCCAATGGTCGGTGTGGTAAGGTGAATGGTGGATTTGGCTCGTCTATGTCGGGTTTCAGCTCAACGTGTGCCACTTGTTGGCGACCATCGGACGATTCCGCTTCGTGGCGAGTCGGGCGATTCCGTCTCAACCGCAGTCGCTTTCGGTAGGTTGGTCGGTGGTGGTCGCGCATTTAACGATTACGGGGAATTGCTTTACGATTACTTAACGATTCGGTTTGATGGTCAGGACGTACCTGGTTGACCGTCCTTTGCCTTGCTGCTGGGCGAGTCCAAGTTTCACCAACAGGGCAAAATCATTCGCCACGGTTGGTCCGGTCACGCCGAAGAGTTTTTGACAACGGCGACTGGTTAGGGATTCACCGCGAACCAGCAGGCCAACCATTTCCTTCTGCCGCTCGTTAAGCTGTTCCTCCACCGCTGGAGTCACTGTGAGTTGGGTTTCAGGCACCCGGATGCGGTCGAGGTCATCGCCCGGCCCGGGGAACGTGACTTGGAAATAGCCGGTGTCACTGCCGAGCAACGGCTGGTTCAATCCGTGATCGAGCATCTGGTCACGCATCCGGCGAAACCCACTGCCGCGCTCCTCGATGCGATGGAAGTAGGACAGGCACTGGGCTAAGACGGGGTTGCGGGAACAAGGCCGATACTTGCCTTTCCGCAGACGCTCGAAAGTGATCGGGGCGGGCGGCATGCCGGGACTGGAGACGACCACCCGGTCGGCGAACACTTCCAGCATGATCTTGCGCCCCGCGTCTTCGTATTGTCGATGTGCTGCGGCATTGACCAAGGCTTCCCGCAATGCCTCGACAGGATATTCGTCCAACCGAACGCGATTCAGGCCAACCACCTTCATCGGGTGCCGCGTGTTGCGGTCGATGAAGGCGATGGCGCGGTCGATAGCCAACGGCATCGGGCCACGGATGTCTTCGTGGTCGCGCGGCTGGCCGTCAGGCTCCGTGGTCCGGTACGCGTCCGCGAGGATGCGGCATTGTGGGAAAACGGCTGATGGGTCTTTCGACAGCAGCACAATGCCGGCTGCGGTGGCGTAGTGCTCGTTTGACTCCGGGTCGTGCCAGAGGAGGCCGCGCAGCGACGCCCCAGCCAAAAGGTCAGCCGGGGAAATGTCCTCGGGGTTTCTCGCCTCAGCCGCGGCGATCAACCGTCGAATAACAGTATGGTCGAGATTCTCCCAAGACAGGCGTTTCATCGGCTGCGACTCGAAGGTGGAGGTAGCCTCGATGGTCTGGTGTGCGATTTCGTTCTCGTCTGTGGAAGGAGCGACGCCAAACTGGTCTTTGAGCAGCTTTACGAGTGCTGCCCGGACTTCCTTCTGCAACTCGATGACATTGCCAAAGCGCTTGTACTTGTAGCCATCGGAATCCAATTCCTTTAGCAGGAGGTCGGTGCCCTCCTCGCGCTTCATGTGACGCTCGCCCTTGATGAAGGCCAGTACTGGCAATTTCCGTTCCTTGGCGCGACGGTATTCGGCATGAGTGATCGAAAGCTCGCCAAGAGGCGCGCCGTATTGCACCGCGACGATCAGCAAGTAAACCTCACAGGTATCGAGGGTTTTGAGACATCCCTCCAGTGCCTTGTCAGGCGAAGCGGGCTCGAACTCATAGAGCACAGGAGCACAGTGAGCCGTAAGGAAAGAGTCCGTGTTCAGAAGATTCTGAACGATGACCCGTTCGTCTTCCAATTCCTTTTGGACGGAACTGACGAACACTCTCAGCATGCTCATCCTGTCCGTTGCTTCATGCCGCTTGGCTCGCATCAGGTTGAGTATCACGAAACCCGACCCGCGAATCCAGCCGTTTCCAAGCTCTCATAACCATCGTCTCCTGAACCACCGCGAGACCTTGCCATTCGGTTCGATAGGCGGCAAGACGGTGCGCTTGAAGCCACGTTCGCAATGGACCAGAACGGCAGTGTGCTTCGGTAGTGCGCGGAGAACGTGGGTCTTGATCTTGTGTTCTTCATGTTCGGCGTAACTGCGGTTGGATTGGCCGGCTGAGACGCCCCATGTTTTCTTGACGACCCGCTTCTTGCCAAGGAAATCGGCGCTGTCCAGTGCGCCTTCCTCGTCAGCGGCTTTGAAAATGATCCGATTGCGAAGATTGAGCACCAGCACTTTCGCCTTTTCCTTCCCAAGCGCCGGCAGGAACGATGTGGATGATTGCGCGGCGGCAACGACTGCGGCGTTGGCTTCGCGGATCACGTCAATGGAATTGTAGTCACTCATGCCGTCCTCGTTTGAGGTCATGAATCGCTGCGCTTCGTCAGCCCACAAGATCAATAGATTGTCGTCCTGACGCTTTTCCTTCGGCCGGTCGTAGCGGCGCAAGACGTGCGTGTAGAAGAGCATCTTCAGGAACGCGTTGACGTACCGACGCTCGGTTTGGAACTTCTGGGGCATGGCGACGCAGATGATCTTGCCTCGGTCGATGTCACTGAACTCGAAGGTGTTGTTGCCAGGACAAAAGACCTGCGCGATATCCGGCGTCAGAAAATTATGCAAATAGTTGGCGATGGTCTCCTTCACGCCGCCCATCTGCTCGGGCGGTTGGGTGAGGTAGCGGTGCTGCAGGTGCTCCACAAGCGCGCGGCGGCGTTCGGTCGGATAACCTTCCGACAACTCCTCTAGTGCGTCCTCCAATTCCTCCTCGTTCAACAATAGCTCGTGAGCATTCTCCAAGGTCACGTCGGCCTGAACTTCGTACAGCGCCTCCAATGCGTGCGCGATGTGCGTCTGTGCCTGGCTCTTGAAGAATCCCTTGTCGCCCTGTTGACCGAGGCTGGTGGCGGTGTCGACGACGAATTTGGCGAACGTGCTGAACGGGATGCCGGCGTCGGACGTGAGATTGTAGGTGTGCTTTGGTTTCCAACTGAGCGGGGCGTTGTCGGGTCTGACCTGGAGCAGGATCAAATCGTTTTGCCGGTTGAAATGCCGGGCCATCTCCGAGAGCGTTTCCCAATAGATGCCTTTGTCATCAATGCACAGGCCGCCCCAACGCGGCTCATTTTGGAATACCTGGTACAGCAACGGGGTGATTCCGGAGCGAGTTTTTCCCGAGCCGGTGTCGCCGGTAATCAACCAGCCGCGACAGAAATCCTCCCGTGTCCACGTCAGCCCCTTCAATCGCACGATCGGACGATGGCTCGTGCGAAGAGAAGAGGCCGTCGCGTAGCCACCAATCAGGCCGAAGGTCCCGGCTAACAGCCACGAGAGCGGCGGGGCTTGGCTCATGAGAAAGTACGCACCGGCGGCAAGGGACAACCCGGCGGTTGTGAATCCGAGAAAACGCGGATTGCTCACAACACAAACCTGCCGATCAGGATGCCCGCGAGCAGCGCCAACCCAGTGGTGAATACCAACGCGAACATCGGGAAACGGTTCAAGTCGCTCCGGATTTTCGGGACAGCCCGCAACTCCTCGATGATCTCGGCGGCTCGGCCTGTGAAGTCGCCGCATAGCCGCTCCAACTGCTCCATCGTACTGCGGAAGTCTTCAAACGACGGTGGTTGTTCCTTCGGTCCGTTGAGTTGGGCATGGGTGAAGTAGATTTCCCACAATTCCACAGCGGCCAGCATCGGATCGCTGTCTTGAACAGCGTATTTCTTCCGCCATTCCAGAATGGCGTTTTTCAGCGCCAGTTTTGGGTCGTCGTCGCTCATGCGTCACCCGGCAAGACGATCTGACGGACGGTGTTGATTTGTTCGTGAAACTGCCGTTGCCAGTTCTTGAGCCGCTGGCGGTCCATGATGGAGAATTTCTGGTGCTGAATCCCCTGGCCGACGGGAAGATTGACCTGTTGCAGCGACGCAACCAACCAGTCGTGGAGTTTGGGCATGATCATTTCCTCGGCAGCCAGTTTGTTCAATAACCACTTGCGGGTCTTGCTGTTGTCGTAGATCGCGAAGTGTTCAGTGAGGGCGTGGTTCTTCACCACCAGATAGCGGCAACGGTTGTTGAATGCCTCCGCGATGGTGTTGATTTGCTCCACACTATCGAGGTCATGATTGACCAGCGACACTACTGTCAGAGAGGCGCTCATGCTTTTGAGGACATCGAAGACCGTCAACTCAGCGAAGTAGTTCAGGAACACATCCGTTGAAGCGGCTCGGCAATCCACGACCACAAGTCGGGCGGTTTCGACGGCCGCAACCAGTTTGTCGAGTTGCCGCAGGTCAGCCAGATTCACGAACTGGGCATCCGGGTGAAACCGTTTCAGGGTCGAATTCTCGTTGTCGGTGTCAATGGCGACATGGGGCATCTGCTGGTCCTTGAGATACTGAATGAAATTCGTCGCAAAGAAGCTTTTTCCGACTCCACCTTTGCCGTTGAGGACAAGATTGATCTGCTTTTGCATGGCTAGATGGTGTTGGGGTCAGCAATACGCGGCCCACCGGGTTCCCTTCTGGACGGCGCTGCGCGGCTGCCCGTATTACGGATCTGAGGGTGGCTGTGCGCCTCGTGAGACAACGGCTTACCAGTGGCTTTACGGGCGTGCCCACCCCGTCGCGTTGACTTCGACACATGGCGGCAAAACTGTCTCACGGTCACATGGGAGACCGGTACATCGATGTTACGCAAGATTTCCGCGATGCTCCTGTAGGAAGCGCGCTTACGCCGAAGCTCCATAATGCCTTCCTTAAGGGAGAGGAGTTTCTTCCATTTGGCTGACACTCGTGGAACGTAGTTCTTAACTGCCTCGGCCAGTCGATTTTTCGTCAAATTGAACGTGGAGGTGTCATTCACTTTAACAGTTCCTTACCATGCGGTATTCCGCAGGCTCCTAGCGTAAGCTAGGGGTCGGGCGTACAATCTTTCCATGCGGTGGAGTAAAGCGCATTTCACAGAACAAGTTGTTCCCGTTTGGGAACACAATTTCCCGCCAGATGCGGTATGCGTTGTCCATGCTGTCGCCCCAAACACAGTACCGCCTGGCCAATGCAAAGGAGTACTTCGAAGAGCACCTGTGTGCAGGCGATTATTACAGCGAAGGACAGTCCATTGCCGGTCAGTGGTTAGGCAAAGGTGCGGAGTCTCTCCACCTCGCGGGAACGGTCCAGCGCGACGAGTTCCTTCGTCTTTGCGACAACCTCGATCCGCGTACCGGCCAACGACTGACGCAACGGCTCAAAACGACGCGGATGGTCGCTGGAGACGCCGGGGAAGTACACGAGGTGGCGAATCGCCGCGTGTTCTACGATTTCACTTTTTCACCTCCCAAATCGGTTTCGATTGCCGCGCTGGTCGGGCGCGACTCCCGCATCGTGGAGGCCCACAACCGTGCCGTCGTGGCGGCACTCGGGGAGTTGGAGCGGTTCGCTGCCACGCGGGTGCGTGTCGAGGGGAGTTTCTCGGACCGAACCACGGCGAATTTCGTCTGCGCCATGTTTCGTCATGACACCTCGCGCGCCCTAGATCCACACTTGCATACCCATTGCATCCTGTTCAACGCGACATTCGACCCGGAAGAAAACCGTTGGAAGGCATTGCAGAACTTCGAGATGCTGCGGGCCCGGAAATACGTCGAGAACGTCTATTATCATGCCTTAGCGCGGGAACTCGGGGAATTCGGATACGAACTGGACAACCATCCCCGTGGCGACTTCGAAATCAAAGGGGTGTCGGCTGAACTCTGCCAGCGGTTTTCGAAGCGCCATCAGGAGATTGACGAGAAGACGGAGGCATTGTTGGCTGAAAAACCGCATCTGCGCGATGGCAATGTAAAGGACATACGCGAAGGCATGGCCCAGAACGACCGGTTGCGCAAAATCAAAGGAATTCGCCTTGAGGAATTGCGGCGTCACTGGGACGGACAAGTTTCCATCACGGAGAAGCAGGCCCTCGCCAGTCTGAAGAACGGCAGGCCCAAGCGGGACCAGCTAATTGGGAGCGGTGCGCTGGCCGCAGTGACTTGGGCCGAGGAACACCTGTTCGACCGTCGTTCGGTTGTTTCGGAATATGAACTGTGGCGGCATGCCTTGGAGCACGCCCGTGGCCAGAACATCACTATTGAAGAGTTGCAGCAGGCCACTCGGGATCGTGGCTACATCCGCAACGAACGGAAACCGCACAATGTCACAACCAAAGGCACACTGGAGCGCGAATGGGACATTGTATGCATGGGGAAGGATGGCATTGGACGATTCCGACCGCTGGCTGCCGGCCATACCCTCCGGGATTTGAAACTGGACTCAGGCCAACGTGTGGCGGTTGATCGAATCCTGAATTCTCGCGATTTCATCACGCTGTTTCGCGGTGGGGCCGGCACGGGCAAAAGTTACACCCTGCGAGAAGTGCGCCGTGGACTGGAGGCGGCCGGTCATCCGATTCAGGTCATTGCGCCGCAGCGACAACAAGTCATCGGCTTGGAGTCCGATGGATTCCGACGCGTACAGACCGTCAGCGAGTTTCTGACGAAACAGCACATGCTGCCACGTGTGGTCGTCATTGTTGACGAAGCGGGCCAGATCGGCGCCATGCAGATGCAACAATTGCTCCGTTATGTCCGTGCCAACTCAGGCCGGGTCATCCTCAGCGGGGACACGCGTCAGCATGGAGCCGTGCAAGCATCCGATGCATTGCGCGCAATTGAGAAGTACTCAGGACTGAAGGCGGCGGAGCTGAATGAGATTCGTCGACAGGACCCGGCGCGGGGGCGGACGCGCGCCGAACGTCACCGGATTGAACAGTACCGGGAAGCCGTCAAGGAAGCCTCTGAGGGGAACCTCGTCGGCTCTTTTTACCGCTTGGACAAACAAGAAGCCATTGTCACGTGTTCCCTAGCAGACCAACAAGATCGGTTGGCGGAACATTACATCAACCTGGCGGTGAACAGGCAATCAGTGGTGGTGGTGTCACAAACCTGGTCGGAGATCCACAGGGTCAATGACCGTGTACGAGAAGCGCTGAAATCCCATCGATTGCTCGGCGCGGAAGACCGCATAGTCACCACGTTCGAACCGGTCGATTTGACCGATGCCCAGAAACGTGATCAACGCTCATATGCGAATGAGCGTGTGCTGGTGTTCCAACGCCCTGCCGTAGGGTTTGTAAGGGGCGAAGTGGCGCGTTTGCTAACCATTACGCAAACAGGTCTGGTGGTCGAAAGCGCGGACAAGGTTCGGACTGTCCCGTTCAGGCGAACGGGTCACTTCACCGTGTGCCAGATGCGTCAGCTACCTCTGACGGGCGGAGACCGTCTCCAATTGAAGGCCAACAGCCGAACCCGGCAGCGGCAACGGTTGGTGAACGGGGAACTGGTGACCGTGCAGAAAGTCATGGCCGATGGGCGAATCAAATTGCAGGATGGTCGGGTTCTCGAAGCGGATTACCGGCAGTTCGTCCGTGGCTTTGCGATCACCTCGTATGCCTCGCAGGGCAAAACGGTCGAGTACGTCCTGTTTTCCGATTCAGCTGTCAAGGCTGCGACCAACCAGCAACAGTGGTACGTGACGATTTCGCGGGGGCGCAAGGGGATACGGATTTTTACCAGCGACAAAGAGCAACTACGGGAAAACATCAGCCGGTCCGGCGACCGCGAATTGGCCCTGGACATGACTGGCGGCCCCTTTGTTGAACGGCGCGGCCTTTCTCCGCCGCTGGGACAAATTGGCCGTCACGCTCAGGCCGTGGTTCTTGGTCAAGGGATTGACGCGAGCGTGAGTACCGACAGGACACAAGGCATCGGACGATCACCTTCAGTTTGAGCAGACCTATGAAACGAAGCCAAAGTAAAGACCCACGGTCGGGCGACCTGACGGAAGGGAGCTTTCTCTCATGGAACAGAACCGTTCAGCCAAGGTGTCTGCGTGTCGAGTTAGCTGACGGAACCTTCTTTGTGCTCCCGTATCAACATCTAGGCTGCGTGAGATTTGAGCCGGGAACCGACGATACGGTCAACGTGACCATCGCCAGTCACGAAGTGAAGATCACAGGCAAGAACTTGCGCGAACTGGCCTTGGCGTTTCAAAAGTTCACGGTTGATTGTGTGAAGGAATTGCCAAAACGCTTCGTGGCGGCTGTCAATGGCCAGGGGGTTCATATCGCCAGCATCGCAGTCACCAAAACTCAAACCTAGGCATTTCTGTGTCAACCCCCTATGAAACGAGCCTACACGTCATTTTTTGCTTGCAATTCGTGTCCTGGAGCCCTTACTATTACTGCCTTAGACGTGAGGGTGGGAGAAAGGGCGCTGGCGTATGCAAGGTCACACACCAGCAACGTTTGAAGGGTCGCAGAAACGGCAAGCGTTGATCGTGGACGATCATCCCTCCGTGCGGATGTCGTTGCGATTCGTGATCAATGGTGAGCCGGACATGGTCGTGTGCGGTGAGACTGAGGATGCACGACCGGCGTTGGCCATGGTCGAGCAACTGTGCCCGGACATCGTGGTCGTAGACATCGCGTTGAAACGATCGCACGGGTTGGATCTGATCCGGGACCTGCATATTCGCTACCCGAGCATGCCGGTATTTGTTCATTCTGCTCACACCGAAGAGTTGTACGCCCCGTTGTGTTTCCATGTGGGAGCGCGCGGGTATATGAACAAAGGCGAGGATGTTAAGACCATCGTTCACGCCATCCGGACCGTGTTGGATGGCAACATATACTTGAGCGCATGGATGCTGAAGTGGTTTACCAGTTGCGCGATGACCCGCGAAACGCTAGAGCCGCGACATCCGCTTAACAGTCTCAGCCCCCGTGAATTGCAGGTCTTCGAAATGTTGGGGCGTGGGTTGGATATCAAGGAGATCGCCGATCAACTCACGCTCGATCACAAAACGATCGAGCTATACCGGCAACGTATCCGGGTCAAACTAGGA
>Ga0265338_10010875_pt1 | contig 10591 bp, 12 predicted proteins | sample 42126metaG_FD_193579 | JGI IMG/M metagenome (GOLD analysis project Ga0265338, IMG submission 193579) | Rhizosphere microbial communities from Carex aquatilis grown in University of Washington, Seatle, WA, United States - 4-21-26 metaG | ecosystem: Host-associated > Plants > Roots > Rhizosphere... | reverse complement strand
GTACGCGGGCCCCGAGACGGGCGTTCGCGACCGCGCGAGCTACGTACTCGAGCAGAACGACATCCGGCTCGTCGTCACGAGCGCGATCCGCAGCGACAGCCCGATCGGCCGCCACGCGTTCAAGCACGGTGACGGCGTGAAGGACATCGCGCTGCGCGTGCCGGACGCCGCGACGGCGTATCGCGAGGCGGTGTCTCGCGGCGCCGAAGGCGTGACCGAGCCGCACGTCCTACAGGACGACTTCGGCAAGGTCGAGCTGGCCACGATCGCAACCTACGGCGACGTCGTACACACGTTTGTCAGCCGCAACGGCTACGAAGGCGGGTATCTCCCCGGCTACGTCGCGCAGGAGTTGGCGAACGGCTCGGGCGACGGTGTCGGCCTGCTCGCGATCGACCACATCGTCGGCAACGTCGAGCTCGGCCGCATGGACCACTGGGTCAGCTTCTACGAGCAGGTCTTCGGGATGACCGAGATGATCCACTTCTCCGACGACGACATCTCGACCGAGTACTCCGCGCTGATGTCGAAGGTGATGACCGACGGCCAGGGGAAGGTCAAGTTCCCCATCAACGAGCCGGCCGAGGGGAAGCGCAAGAGCCAGATCGACGAGTACCTCGAGTTCAACGAAGGCCCGGGCGCGCAGCACATCGCCATGCAGTCGTCGAACATCGTGAAGACGGTTGAGGCACTCCAGCGCCACGGCGTGATGTTCCTGACGACGCCCGACGTCTACTACGACGACACGCCCGAGCGCGTCGGCGAGATCGACGAGAGCTGGGACGACCTGCGGCGGCTGAAGATCCTCGCCGACCGCGACGACGACGGCTACCTGCTCCAGATCTTCACGAAGACCGCTCAGGACCGGCCGACGCTCTTCTTCGAGGTGATCGAGCGCCACGGCGCGCGTGGTTTCGGCGACGGGAACTTCAAGGCGCTGTTCGAGGCGATCGAGCGCGAGCAGGCGCTTCGGGGCAACCTCTAAGCCGCCCCGCGCAGGCTCACATGAAACCGCAACGCCGTTCGGCGCTCCTCTCGGTCGCTGCGGCTGCGGTACTGGTCGTCCTCAAGCTGAGCGTCGGTCTCGCGACGCACAGCCTCGGTCTCGTCTCCGAGGCGGCGCACTCGGGCACCGACTTCATCGCGGCGTTGCTCACGTACTTCGCGGTGCGCCTCGCGGCTCGGCCCGCCGACGTCTCGCACCAGTTCGGCCACGGCAAGGCCGAGCACCTGTCGGCGCTCACGGAGGCGGGGATCCTCTCGCTCGTCAGCCTCTTCATCTCGGCGCGTGCGATCGAACGGCTCGCCGGCGTCACACACGGGCACGTGCACGTGACGTGGTACGCGTTCGTCGTCCTCGGCGTCGTGATCGCGATCGACCTGAGTCGCACCATCGTCTCCTGGCGGACGTCGCGCCACTACGAGAGCGCCGCCCTTGCCTCGAATGCGCTGCATTTCGGCAGCGACATGTTCGGCTCGCTCGCGGTGCTCATCGGGCTCGTCTTCGCGCACTACGGGCATCCGAACGGCGACCCGATCGCGGCGCTCTTCGTCGGCGTGCTCGTGCTGCTCGCAGCCTCGCGGCTGATCAAGGCGAACGTCGACGTGCTGATGGACCGCGCTCCGGAAGCGGCCGAGGCGGCGGCGTTGGCTGCGATCGGAGAGATGACTCCCGCGGTCGAGGTGCGGCGGATCCGGATGCGCCAGGCGGGCAGCCGCCAGTTCGCCGACATCGTGATCGGCATCTCGCCGAGTGCCGTGGTCGGGCAAGGGCACGCCGCCGCGGACGCCGTCGAGGCGGCGGTCGAGCGTGCGCTGCCGAACGCCGACGTGGTCGTGCACGTCGAGCCACTCGAGGACGCAACGCTGCGCGAGCGCGCGCACGCTGCGGCGCTTGCGGTCCCGCGCGTCCGGGAGGTGCACAACCTCGCGCTCGTCGACGTCGACGGGCGGACGGAGCTCTCGCTGCACGTCAAGCTGCCGGGCGATCTTTCACTCGACGAGGCGCACGCGATCGCCGAGCAGCTCGAAGCCGCGATCTGCGCTGCTGTTCCCGACATCGCCGGCGTGCAGACACATCTCGAGCCGCTCGCCGAGGAGACCCAGGCGCGCGAGGTGGACGCCGACGGGGCGGCGATGGTGCGCAGCATCGTGCGCGAGGAGACCGGCAGCGAGCCGCGGGAGCTGCGCTTCCTCAACACCACCAGCGGCCTTGTTGCGTTCCTCACGCTCGGGCTTGAGGGCACGCACCGTCTCGACGAGGCCCACGCGCGCGCGAGCCAGATCGAAGAGCGCATTCGCCGTGAGCGCCCCGATATCGCGGACGTGATCGTCCATACGGAGCCCTGACGTAAACAGGCTGTAAAACGCGGGCGTGACCTCCGGTCGAGTGGGCACCTGAAGGTGACCGAACAAAACAGGGGGGAACCAATGGAGAAGCTGATCCGCCGCACGAGTGCGGCGTTTGCGATCGTCGTCCTGTCGCTCGCCGCCACCGCTGCGGCCTACGCCTGCAACGGCGGGCACGGCGACCAGAAGGGCAAGGAGCAGCACGGCCGGAAGAGCGAGAACGTCTCCTTCCACAAGGAAGGCTTCCGTTTCACGACCGCGCTCACGACGCCCGACAGCGGCACGTGCGGGAACAACTGGGCGAACGACACGCTCAAGCGGACCTACGCCGTCAAGCAGAACAGCGACGGCAGCTTCAGTCTGATCGCGCTCGACCGCGGCACCTTCTCGACCGTCGCGGGCCAGAGCCCGGGCGCGTGTGGCACGAACGATCCGCATCACGGAGCGACCGTGACCGCGGGGATCGTCGGTCGCATGGGCGGGTTCGTCGCCGAGAAGATCACCGGTGGCACGTTCAATCCGAACGCCACCTGCGCCACCGTCTGCGACCGGAACGCGTTCGTCGCAGCGTTCTTCGGCTCGTCGGCGCATCAGACCGTCGACAAGTTCCTCTACGTCTATGGCGCACACGACCCGGCGCTGATCAAGCAGGCCTGGGTCAACGCCGGCAACGCCACGACGTCGCACAACCACGGCGACATCGCCACCGCCTAGCGCACCGCTGTGGGTAGGCTCCCGCGGCGTGAAGCTCTGCATGTTCACGCCGCGGGAGCTGGCGCTCGAGCGCGGCTGGCCGGGGCGCATCGAAGGCGACAAGGTGATTCAGCTTGCCGCCCAGACGCTGCAGTCGTTCTTCACCGGCGGCGGCTCGGCACGCGAGCACGCGGAATACGCGCTCGCCGACGTCGACCTGCGCCCGCCGGTATTGCATCCGCCGGCGGTGCGGGACTTCATGGCGTTCGAGGAGCACGTCGCGAACGCGCGCAGGCAGCGTGGCTCGGAAGTCCCGCAGGAGTGGTACGAGGTGCCCGTCTTCTACTTCTCGAACCCGACCGCGATCTTCGGGCCGGAGGCGGCGGTCCCGTACCCGGAGGGGACGCAGGAGCTCGACTACGAGCTCGAGTGCGCTGCGGTGATCGGCGCCGACGGAGCGATCGGCGGCTTCACGGTGATGAACGACTGGTCTGCGCGCGACGTGCAACGCCAGGAGATGCGCGTCGGTCTCGGCCCTGCAAAGGGCAAGGACTTCGCGACGTCGCTCGGCCCGGTGCTTGTCACCCTCGACGAGTTCGACGGCAGCAGCGGCACGATGATCGCGCGGGTCAACGGCGAAGAGCGCTCGCGCGGAGAGCTTGGCGCGATGTACCACCACTGGGACGCGCTCCTTGCGCGAGCCGCGCAGAACACGGCGCTGCGCCCCGGCGATGTGATCGGCTCCGGGACGGTCGGCAACGGTTGCATCCTCGAGCACGCCGACGGCCGCTGGCTGCAACGCGGCGACGTCGTCGAGCTCGAGATCGAAGGCATCGGCGTGCTGCGCAACACGATCGCGTGATCGGCCCGGCGGACATCCGAGCCGCGGCCCGCGTGCTCGCCGGCGTCGCTCACCGCACGCCGGTCGTCCGCTCGCGCACGCTCGGCGAGCACGTCGTGCTGAAGCCAGAGTGCCTGCAGCGGGCCGGGGCGTTCAAGTTCCGCGGTGCGTACAACAAGATCTCGTCGCTGCCGACCGGCACGCCGGTGCTCGCCTACTCGTCCGGGAACCATGCGCAAGCCGTCGCGCTCTCGTCCCAGCTACTCGGTGCGCGCGCGACGATCCTGATGCCGACGGATGCACCGCAGTCGAAGCTCGATGCGACACGTGGTTACGGCGCCGAGGTCGTGACCTACGACCGCTACACGGAGGATCGCGAGGCGCTTGGGCAGGCACTCGCCGACGAGCGCGGGGCGGAGCTCGTGCGTCCCTACGACGACGAGCTGATCATGGCGGGCGCGGGGACTGCGGCGCTCGAGCTGCTCGAGGACGCGGGGATCGTCGACACGCTTGTCGTGCCGGTCGGCGGCGGCGGTCTGATCGCGGGCTCCGCGACGATCGCCAAGGAGCTGGGCGTGCGCCGCGTCGTCGGTGTCGAGCCCGCGGCAGGCGACGATTGGCGCCGGTCGTTCGCTGCCGGCGAGCCGGTCACGATCGAGGTTCCGCGCACGATCGCGGACGGACTGCAGACGAACGCGCCCGGGAAGCTGACGTGGGAGGTTGCGTCGCGGCTCGTCGACGAGATCGTCACCGTCACCGACGCGCAGATCGTCGAGGCGATGCGGTTCGCGTTCGAGCGGCTGAAGCTGGTCGTCGAGCCGAGCGGCGCGGTCGGCATCGCGGCGCTCCTGAACGGGCTCGTCGAGGCGCCGTCGTTCGGCGTGGTCATCTCGGGCGGGAACGTCGGCGCGGACCGGTTCGCCGAGCTACTCGCCGCGTGACTCGCGGACGTTCTGTGCGATGCGCGCCCGCTCGTAGCTGAGCCGGAAGAGCTCGATCACCCCGGCGACGTCCACGTCGCTGCGGATCTGGCGCGACACCCAGCCCGTCTCCGGCAGCACGTGATGCGGCTGCGCGCGGCCGGTCTCGACGAGCATGTCGCGGATCCCCTTCTGGAACGGCAGGTCGGCCCAGCGCTCGCCGTGCAGGTGGCCGATCTCGCGCCGGCCGAGGCGAAACTCGATCCCGCCGAAGCGATGCGCGCGCGTGGTGATGCCCTCCCACGAGGCCACCTCCCGCTCGATCCGCCCGGCGATATCCTGCACGGATGCCGTTCTACCAGCGACTCGGCGATCTGCCGAGAAAACGCCACATCGTCCACCGCGACAACGGCACGCTCCTGACCGAGGAGGTCATGGGCTTCGAGGGATTCTCGGGCCTCGAATCGATCCTCTACCACCTGCAGTCGCCATGCCGGGTGGTCGGGCTCGGCGAGTTCCAGCCGATCGTGCGCGAGGAGTGGGTGCCCGACGCGCACGCCCATCGGCATCTCCGCACCTGGGACCTGCCGCCGGCGGGGGATGCGATCACCGGCCGCGCGCTCCTGATGTGGAACAACGACGTCGAGATCTCGCTCGCGCGCCCGACCGAGGCGATGGAGTACTTCTTCCGCAACGGCGAGGGCGACGAGGTCATCTTCATCCACGAGGGAAGCGGCACGCTCGAAACGATCTTCGGCGACATCCCGTACAAGCCGGGCGACTACATCGTCGTGCCGCGCGGGACGACCTACCGCTTCGCGCCGGTCGGCGAGCAGCGCCATCTCGTCTTCGAGACGCCGGGGCTGATCACGATCCCGAAGCGCTACCGCAACGAGCACGGGCAGCTGATGGAGCACGCGCCCTACTACCACCGCGACATCCATCCGCCCACCCAACTGCAGACGCATCGCGATCGCGGCGACTACGTCGTCAAGGTGCGTGTGCGCGACGGCTACCAGACCTACGTGATCGACTACCACCCGTTCGACGTTGTCGGCTGGGACGGCTACGTCTACCCGTGGACGTTCTCGATCCACGACTTCGAGCCGATCACCGGCCGCATCCACATGCCGCCGCCGTCGCACCAGACGTTCGAGGGCCCGAACTTCGTCATCTGCTCGTTCTGCCCGCGCAAGCTCGATTTCGACCCGGAAGCGGTGCCGATCCCGTACCACCACTCAAATCTCCAGAGCGAAGAGATGATCTATTACGTCGACGGGAACTTCTCGTCGCGCAAGGGGATCGACGTCGGTTCGATCACGCTGCATCCGTCGGGGCTCCCGCACGGCCCGCAGCCGGGGCTCGCGGAGAAGTCGCTCGGTATGACCGAGACGCACGAGTACGCCGTGATGTGCGACACGTTCAACCCGCTCCGGCTGACGACGCTCGCTGCCGATCTCGACGACGGCAAGTACATGTTCTCGTGGGCCGAAGACGGGTCGACGGACGACCAGGCCGGCGTTACCTCACACCTGTAGTGCAGCTCGTACTCGACTGGGACGGGACCTGCACCGAGGTCGACGGGCTCCACATGCTCCTCGAGGAGTTCGGCGACCTCAACATCTTCGAGCACATGCAGGGCGAGCTCGGCAACGGCCTGACGCTGCACGAGGTGATCGCCGCCGAGATGGGAACGATCAAGCTGCCGCTCGACTTCGCGGTTGGCTGGATGCGCGACCACGTGACGATGCGGCCGGGCTTCAAGGAGCTCGCCGAGAGCAGTTCGCCGATCGTCCTCTCGAGCGGCTTCCACGAGCTGATCGAGCCGGTGCTCGCACGCGAGCAGGTCGAGCTGGAGGTGCGGGCGAACCGGCTCGACGCGCGTCTCGACGGCTGGCGTCCGATCTGGCGGGACGAGGCGGTGTGTGCGACGTGCGGCGAGGCATGCAAGCGGGGCTCGTTGACAGACGGCCCGTACGTGTTTGTCGGCGACGGCTACTCCGATCGCTGTGCCGCGCTCGCGGCCGAGCGCGTGTTCGCGCGCGACGGCCTCGCGCGGTACTTCGACGAGCAGGGCGTGCCCTACGAGCCGTTCGACACACTGCACGACGTTGCTGCTGCGCTTTCCTGAGCCGTACGACTTCGAGCTCTCGACCGGGCGCTTTCGCGCCTTCGGCACCGATCTCGCGAACCGGCTCGTCGACGGGACGCTCTACCGCGCCGTCGGCGGGCGCGAGGTGCGCATCGTCGCGCGCCCCGGCGGCGTCGACGTCGAGCCGCTCGACGACGAGACGCGCCCCGTCGTCCTGCAGCTGCTCGGCGCCCCGTTCGACTTGCCGCCGTTCTATGCGTGGGCCGCACGGGACCCGCTGCTCGCGCCGATCGCCGAGCGGCTGCGGGGCTTCCGTCCGCCGCTCCAGCCCGATCCGTTCGAGGCGCTGGTCACGTCGATCACCGCGCAGCAGGTCTCGCTGTTCGCGGCCGTCGCGATCCGCAACCGCCTCGTCGAGCGGCTTGGGACGCCCGTCGGCGAGGCGTGGGCGTTCCCGTCGCGCGAGCGCGTCGCCGAGGCGGGTGAGCAGGTGCTGGTCGAGGTCGGCTTCACGCGGCGCAAGGCGGAGTACGCGGTCGGCCTTGCGCGCAGCGAGCTCGATCTCGCGGGGCTCGCGTCGCTCGACGACGACGAGGTGCGGGCGCAGATCACCGCGTTCCGCGGCCTCGGGCCGTGGACAGCCGAGTGGTTCCTCGCCCGCCACCTTGCGCGGCCGCACGCCTGGCCGGACGGTGACCTCGCGCTCCGCAAGGCGGCCGAGAGTCTCTACGGTGTCCCTGTGAGCGAGCTCGGCATGCGGCTGCATCCGTTCCAGAACCTGTCGGCGCACTACCTCCTGACGGGTTGGCTAACGCGGCCTTGACGATTCGTCCTGCGACCGAGGCCGACGAGCCGGTGCTGCGCGAGCTCTGGGAGGAGTTCGAGCAGGAGGTGCCGTGGGAGCTCGAGGATCCGGAGACGTGGGACGACGAGTGGAAGGACACGCTCGACGACATCCGCACCGGCGGCGTCTTCCTCGCCGAGGACGGCGACGGGGTGCTCGGTGTCGCGCGCATCGAAGCGCAGGTGCGGGGACGAGCGCACGTCCAGTTCGTGCACGTGCGTCCGCGCGCCCGGCGGCAGGGTGTCGCAAAGGCGCTCCTGCGCGAGTGCGCGCGGCACGCGGGCGAGCAGGGCGCACGAGTCGTCAGCCTGGAGGTGCTCACCTCGAACGAGCAGGCTCGCATCGTGTGGTCGCGGCTCGGGTTTGAGGAGTACGCAAAGTTCATGGCGACGCCGCTGGAGGCGTTTGCCTCGCGACTCGAGGACCACGACGCCGGCGAGTCGCGTGCGGTCACGCACGTTCAGAGCGACGACGAGGTCTCCGTCGAGCGCGCGGTCGCGCAGTTCATCCCGCGGCTCGAGGCGCCCGAGGTCCGCAACACCGACAGCTGGATCCGCGTTGCCGATCCGGTGTTCGACCGCGATCGCGAAGCGCACGGGCGATTTGCGCGCGAGCTGTCGGACCGGCTCGGCGCGGTGACGATCGCGCTGGCGCTCGAAGGCGAGGTCGTTCGCTTCCGCATCTACGAGCGTGGTCGCATGGTCGACGAATATCTCTCCGTGCCGACGTGGTACGGCGCGCTTTCGAAAGGCGACGAGCTTGCGCTCGCCGCGAACCCGACGCTCGTGTCGCGCCTGACCGGCGCCTCGCGCGACGACGTGCGCCGCATCGCCCGCACCGCGGCGACCCCCGCGGAGCTGCCGCCGGCGGCCGAGCTGTACGAGCAAATCGCGCGCCTGATGGGGGTGGAACCATGAAGTTGATCGATGCAGCTCGTTGTCCGTTTTGCGCTCGCGTGCGCATAGCGCTCGCAGAGAAGGGCCTCGAGCACGAAGTCGTGGCCGTCGACCTGAGCGACCGTCCGCAGTGGCTCGTCGAGCTGAACCCACCGAGCGGACGCGTGCCGGTGCTCGACGATGGGTTCGTGCTGCCGGAGTCCGAGGTGATCATGGAGTACCTCGACGATCGCTATCCGGAGCATCCGCTCCTGCCTGCCGATCCAGTCGAACGGGCACGGGCGCGTCTGCTCGTCAACCGTTTCGACGACAACCTCGGCCGGGACCACTACGCGTTCCGTCGCGGCGACGAAAACGACCTGCTCGGAAAGCTCGCAGCGCTGGAGCTCGGCCAGAGCCTCTTCGCCGACATCGCGTACGTCCCGTGGGTGATTCGCGCGCGCGACATGCTCGGCGTCGAGCTGCCCGAGCGCGTCGCGACGTGGCTGGCGGAGCTCGAGCAGCGGCCGTCGATCGCCGCCGAGGTGGAGATCGTCAAGGGGCTATGACAGAGATCGCGCTCGACGAGCTCGCCGGCAGGCTCGGCGACGTCACGATCGTCGACGTCCGCTCGGCGCACGAGTACGACGGCACGAACGGCATGCCGTGCGACCCGCGGCAGGGCCACATCCCCGGTGCGCGGCACGTCGAGATCTACGAGCTGATGCAGCTTGAGCCGAGCCAGATCGAAGCGGCACTCGGCATCGAGCCCGGCGGTGAGCTGGTCGCGTACTGCCACAGCGGCACCCGCTCAGCGATGGCGACCCAGATGCTCCGAGCGCTCGGCTACGGGGCGCGCAACTACGTCGGCTCGTGGCACGAATGGTCACGCCATGACGACCTGCCGATCGAGACTTAGTAACACAGTGTTACAAGCGCTCGACGGCGCGTTTTGAGCATGCGTGCGCCGTCGCGCCGCACTTAGTAACACTGTGTTACTAGCTTGCGGCGGCGGCGAGGAACGCGCGGCAGAGCCGGCGGCCGTGGGCCTGCCAGGCTTCGAGCTGCTCGTCGAGGTCGACTGCGATCTCCTCGGGCGTGCGGGGCGTCGAGTCGTCTTCGAACCACCGGAGCACGTGGTCGCGGCGGATCTCGGGATGGAACTGCACCGCCCACGCGTGCTCGCCGAGGCGGAACGCCTGCGGCACGGGGCCCGTCGCGAGCGGAACCGAGCCGGGCGGGAACTCGAAGGTGTAGCCGTTCGCATTGAACGCCTCGAACGTTCGCGGCAGCACGCCGAGCACCGCGTCGGCCACGCCTTCGTCGGTCAGGTGCGACTCGACGAACCCTGCGAGCGTCACCGTGGCCGGCTGCACCGTCGCGCCGAACGCATGCGCGAGCGTCTGCGCTCCGAGGCACACGCCGAGCACCGGCGTCCCGTTCTCGACCCAGGCGCGCAGCGCGTCGTACTCCTCGTGCAGCCACGGATGCTTGACCTCCTCGCCGACGTTCTGGTCGCCGCCGAACACCATCACCGCATCGAAGTCGAGCGGCGGAGGGCCTTGCGAGCGGATGTCCCACTCGACCAGCTCATGCCCGTCCTCGGCCAGGACCTCCTCGAAGAGCTCCGGCCCGGCGTCGGGGCTATGGATGACGGCGAGCACGCGCATCAGGCGGTGGGGATCTTCTCCTCTTCGAGCAGCTTGCGCAGGAGTTGCGCGCCGGCCGGGGCCTGAGCGACGCCGTTCGTCTGGTTGTTGTTGTTGAAGAACGCATATGCCTCTTCGGCCTGGTTCGACAATTCGCGGAGCGGTGCCTCCCATTCGCGCAGCTCGCCTTCGTCGTAGAGGTGATCGAAGCGTTGCGCGGCCGAGCCGCCGCGGGCGTTCCACGTGCCGGCGTTTCTGCCGTGGAAGCGGACGTACGCCAGCGGCGTCGTCGTGGCGACGAGCGTCTCCGGGACGTTCGCTGCGTCGA
>Ga0265338_10010874_pt1 | contig 10592 bp, 12 predicted proteins | sample 42126metaG_FD_193579 | JGI IMG/M metagenome (GOLD analysis project Ga0265338, IMG submission 193579) | Rhizosphere microbial communities from Carex aquatilis grown in University of Washington, Seatle, WA, United States - 4-21-26 metaG | ecosystem: Host-associated > Plants > Roots > Rhizosphere... | reverse complement strand
CCGATAGCGTCTTGCCGTCGATCTCGACGTGCTCGGAGGCGATGCCCGTGACGTAGAGCGCGCCGGTCTCGTCGAATCGTGCGATCGCGGAGCACGCGAGCCCGCGCTCGTTACCCTGGTTCGTGTCCGACCACGCGTCCCACGATTCGCCTCGAAGGACACCCGTCAATAACCCGGCGGCGGTGGCCGAGCTGCCCGATGGATCCGACAACGTGTACGACGTCAGGCAACCGGCGACGAGCGTCGTGCCGGTCCGCGGCCCCGGCGATACCGACAACAAAGCGGCGTAGTTCTCGATGCCGATCCGGACGCCGACATCGGCGGACGCGGTCGCGCACGTGAAGATTGCTATAACGACGACAGGTGATCGCATCACCGGCGATCGAAGTGCACGCGATGTGCCGCGCTCGCGGCGGCAAAATTCTGCGAGCAGGCGTCGCGCGATGCGACGCACGAGATACGCGTGAATCAGCTGCTACAGCAGTCAGCTCGGATTCGCCGCGAGCAGGCGGCGAACCTCGGCAAGGTCGTTGCGCAGCTCGGACGTCAGCACGTCGTTCTCGCTCTTCATCGCCATCGCCATCACGAGGACCTCTTCGGCATCGGCGAGCTTGCCGGCGGCGCGAAACGCCTGCGCGAGCAACCGCGCGCTCGACGGATCGTCGGGTGACTGAGTCTGCGCTTTCTTCGCGTACTCGAGCGCGGTCTTCGGCTGGTGCGCCGCGAGCGCACAGCTGGCCGCGCGTCGCAGGTAACGAGTCTGCGGATCGACGCGCACCGCCGCGGCGAACAGCTTCATGCCCTCGAGCGCATCGCCCGAGACCTCGAGCGCACACGCGCGCTCGAACAGCTCGGCGGCGTATGCTTGCGGTGTCTGCGGCGCTTCCGGCGTGACCGACGCCGTGTTCGCGCGAGGCTTGCCCGGGTTGGTCAGCTTCGCGTATGCGCGACTTACCGCTTCGAACACGGTCGCCATCCGCTCCGCGAAGCTGCCGAGCTGCTTGCCGTAGAACCGGTCGGGGTGGATGTCCTTCGACAACAAGAAGTAGGCGCGCTTGAGCGTCTTGGCATCGGCGCCGCGCGGCACACCGAGCAACGCGTGCGGATCCTTGCCGTCGCTGAGCCGAGCCAACGCGAGCAGCAGGCGCCGCTCACCATCATCGAGCTCGGCGGGCTCGGCGAGTGCGGCGAGCTCGGCCGCGGTCGGATCGGTGAGCCGAACATCGACCGTCGTCGCGACTGGTGCGCGCGCGGGGGTCGCAGTCGCAGGAGCCGGCGGTGCAGCGGGCCGCAGCGGAGTCCCCGTGCGAGCCGGCTGAGCGGGCGGCGGCGCAGCGGGCGGCGACGCGGAGCCGGCGCCGGTCTCTCCTTGCAGCATCACCGCACCAAGCGACCGGAGCTTGACGACGATCGCGATCGCTCGCTCGATCGGGAGCCCGGTCGCGAGCAGGATCTCACGCAGCGTCTGGTTGCCGTCGATGCGCGAGAACAGGAAGTACTCGTCCGGCTCGACGTTCGCCTTGAGCGGATCGAACCCCGGGCTGACGCGCAGCTTCTGCGACGTCGAACCGATGCCGGCGATTTCGGCCGGGACGGTGCTCACGTCGTCGATCCTAGCACGTGCTCGAGGATCGCCTTCCCGACGTGCAGCCGGTTCTCGGCTTGAACCCACGCGAGCGAGCGCGGGCCATCGAGGACGTCGCCCGTGATCTCCTCGCCGCGATGCGCGGGTAGACAGTGCAGCACCATCGCATCGCGAGCCGCGTGCTGGAGCAGCGCGGTGTCGACGCAGAATCCGGAGAACGCCATCTGGCGACGGCCGGCGTCGTCTTCCTGGCCCATCGATGCCCACACATCGGTCGAGATCACGTTCGCACCTGCGACCGCTTGCCGTGGATCGTCGGTCAACACGATCGAGCCTCTGCCCGCGCGGCGTTGCTCGTCACGCGCCGCCCCGACCAACGCCGGATCCGGCGCGAAGCCTTGCGGACACGCGAGTCGTAGATCGAGCCCGAGCAAGCCCGCCGCTTCGATCCACGACGCTGCCATGTTGTTGCCATCGCCAACCCACGCGTAGACGAGGCCGTCGGTCCGACCGAAGTGCTCGCGCACGGTGAACAGATCGGTCGCGACCTGACACGGATGCTGCTGATCGGACAGGCCGTTGATCACCGGCACGCTCGCGGCGCGCGCGAGGTCGACGACGCGGTCTTGCCCGTACGTGCGGATCACGATCGCGTGACAGTAGCCCGACAGCACTCGCGCGGTATCGGCGATCGGCTCGCCGCGCGCGATCTGGCTACCCTGCGCGTTGAGCACCACCGCGTGCCCCCCGAGCTCGAACGCGCCGACCTCGAACGACACGCGGGTCCGGGTCGACGCCTTCTCGAATACGAGCGCGACCGCGCGCCCGGCGAGCGTGGTCTGAACGCGATGGATCTTGAGATATGCCGCGCGATCCCACAGCGCGGGCCACGCGGCGGCTGGCACGTCGGTGAACGTGAGGAACCCGCGACGCGGCTTGGGACGACCGGCGATCACTTGCCCACTCCGGCGGCGAGCACCTCGTGCAGCACGGCCACCGCCTCGTCGAGCTGCTTGCGGTCGACGACGTATGGCGGCGCAAACCGGATGACCTTGTCCCCGGCGATCGACAGCAGCACGCCCTGCTCGCGACAACACGCGACGACCGGCGCGGGCGAGCCCGAGAGCAACACCCCGCGCAACAAGCCGCGACCGCGAGTCTCGAGCGCGTGCCCAGGGAACTTCGCGACCAGGTCGGCGAGCTTGCCGCCGAGATAATCGCCCGCTTGGGCGACGCGCTCGATCAACCCTTCGGTCTCGATGATGTCGAACACCGCGTTCGCCGCGGCGCACGCGAGCGGGTTGCCGCCGAACGTCGACGCATGCGGCACCGCGCCACCGGCCTGCGCCGCGAGCCCTGCCGCGGCTTTCTCGCTCGCCGCGATCGCGCCGATCGGAATGCCACCGCCGAGGCCCTTCGCGAGCGTCATCACGTCGGGCACGACGCCGTCGTGCTGGTAGCCGAACCACCGTCCGGTGCGGCCCATGCCGGTCTGCACCTCGTCGAAGATCAACAGCGTGCCGGTGTCGTCGCACAACCGGCGCAGGCCGGCGAGATAGCCGGGCGGCGCCACGATGATCCCGCCTTCGGCTTGGATCGGTTCGACGATCAACGCACAGGCCGTGCGCGGTTCGAGCGCCTTGGCCGCCGCTTCGAGGTCGCCGTACGGCATGTGCTCGACCGGGCCGACGAGCGGACCGAAGCCCTCGCGGTACTTCGGCTGCCCGGTGATCGCGACGGTCGCGAACGATCGGCCGTGAAAGCTCCCGGTGGTCGCGACGAACGTCGTGCGCGACGGTGCACCCGCGACGACCGCTTGATAACGGCGCGCGAGCTTCATCGCGGCTTCGTTTGCCTCCGAGCCGGAGTTGCAGAAGAACACGCGCTTCGCGAACGAGTGGTCGCAGATCGCCTTGGCCGCGAGTACCTGCTGATCGTTGAAGTACAAGTTCGAGACGTGGACGAGCTTGCCGAGCTGTTCGGTGACCCGCGCGATGAACCGCGGATGCGAATGGCCCAAGCCGCACACCGCGATCCCCGCGGTCATGTCGAGATAGCGAGTCCCCGCGGCATCCCAGACTTCGCAACCGCGACCGCGCTCGAGCACGATCGGCTGCTGCCGGTAGTTCTTGACGAGGACGCCTTCGGCGAGCGCGATGAGATCCGCTTGCGTCTGCACGGTGCGGGTGTACCACCGTTTGTAAACTCTCATCCGCCATAGACGTAACGGTTGATTGTGGCGCGGCGCCGGCGTGCCGACGGATCACTTTGCGGTCACGCCGTCAGATGGCGGCGGTTGCAACACCGTGACCCCGTGCGCCTGCATGTCCAGGTTGTAAGCCTCGCTCTGCGCGCGACTGAATTTCGGGGTGCACAGCCCCGCGCCTTCGGTTCCGGTAGCGGTGACGACGCACCTCCGCAATTCCGGCGACCAGTGATCGTCCTTGCAGTGCCTCAGGATCACGTTCTTCACCTTGTCCACATCGAGCGTGTCGCCGCCTGTCTTCAGGATCGCCACGGTGACCGCTTCGCAGGGCGCCGGATCTCCGGGCGCCGCCTGCGTCGTCGACTCGGGCGCCGCCGGCTCGGCGGGCTTGGGCTCGTTGTGACTACACGCGGCGAACAGGGCGATGGCGATGACACGCGACATGCCGCGATGTCCGCACGGGAGCTCCGCTACAGGATGTAGCGCGTCAGATCTTCGTCGGCGACGAGCGCGCCGAGGCGCTCGCGCACGTACTCCTTCGTGATCGGAATCGTCTGCTTGCCGATGTCGGGTGCGTTGTAGAGCAGGTCGTCGAGCAGGCGCTCGAGCACGGTGTGCAGCCGGCGCGCGCCGATGTCGTGCGTGCGGCGATTGACGTCGGCGGCGATCTCGGCGAGCTCGCGGACCGCTTCGGCGCTCCACTCGATCGTCACGCCTTCGGTCTCGAGCATCGCGGCGTATTGCCGAGTCAGCGCGTTGTTCGGCTCGGTCAGGATCCGCACGAAGTCGTCGGCGGTGAGCGGCGTGAGCTCGACGCGGATCGGGAACCGGCCCTGCAGCTCGGGGATGAGGTCGCTCGGCTTGGCCATGTGGAACGCGCCGGCGGCGATGAACAGCACGTGGTCGGTCTTCACCGGGCCGTACTTCGTCGTCACGGTCGAGCCTTCGACGATCGGCAGCAGGTCGCGCTGCACACCTTCGCGTGAGACGTCGGCGCCGTGGCGCTCTGCTTTCGTCGCGATCTTGTCGATCTCGTCGATGAACACGATGCCGGCTTGCTCCGCGCGCCGCACCGCTTCGCGCGTCGCCGCGTCATTGTCGATCAGCTTCTCGACCTCTTGTGCGGTCAGCACCGCCCACGCTTGCGGAACCTTGAGCTTCTGGCGCTTCGTCTTGCGCCCGAACGAGCCGAGCATGTCCTTGAGCCCGCTCATCGCGGACTCGTCGATCCCGGGTTGGCCGCCGAGCACCGACATGAACGGGTTCGAGTCGTCGGTGGTCTCGACCTCGACCTCGCGGTCGTCGAGCTTGCCGTCGCGCAGCATGACGCGCAGCTTCTCGCGCGTCGGCGAGGGCTCCGTCGGCGGCGGCGGCTCGCCCGGGCGCTCGGTGAACCCGCGCCCGCTCGCGCGTGGCAGCAGCAGATCGAGCAGACGCTCTTCGCCAGCTTCTTTCGCGCGCGGCCGGACCTTCGCGGCTTCTTCGTCGCGCACGAGCTTGACCGCGACCTCGACGAGATCGCGCACGATCGAATCGACATCGCGCCCGACGTAGCCGACCTCGGTGAACTTGCTCGCTTCGACCTTGAGGAACGGCGCACGAGCGAGGCGCGCCAACCGCCGGGCGATCTCGGTCTTTCCAACGCCGGTCGGCCCGATCATGATGATGTTCTTCGGCGCGATCTCGTCGCGCAGATCGCCTTCGACCTGCTGGCGGCGCCAGCGATTGCGCATCGCGACCGCGACCGCACGTTTCGCTTCGCGTTGCCCGACGATGTACTTGTCGAGCTCGACGACGATCTTCGCCGGCGTCAGCGCGGATTCGCCTTCCAGCAGGTTCACGGCAACTCCTCGATCGTGAGGCTGTCGTTCGTGTAGATGCAGATGTCGGCGGCGATCTTCATCGCTGCCTCGGCGATCGCACGCGGCGCGAGCTCGGTGTGTGCCATCAGCGCGCGGGCCGCGGCGAGCGCGTAGCTGCCACCCGAGCCGATCGCGCATACGCCGTCATCGGGCTCGATCACGTCGCCCGAGCCGCTGAGGATGAACGTCGCTTCGCTATCGGCGACCACGAGCATCGCCTCGAGCTTGCGCAGCGCCCGATCGGTGCGCCACTCCTTCGCGAGCTCGACCGCAGCGCGCCGCAGGGGCGAGCGTTGCTCGCGCAGCTTGTCGTCGAGTCGCTCGAATAAGGCAATGCCGTCGGCGGCCGAGCCAGCGAACCCGCCGATCGCGCGTCCGTCGCCCAGCCGGCGCACCTTGCGCGCTCCGCCTTTGACCACCGTGTTGCCGAGCGTGACCTGGCCATCACCGGCGACGACGACCTGCGCGCCGCGGCGGACGGAGAGGATCGTGGTCGAGTGGATGTCGGGCTGCTTCACCCACATCGTCTAGCACGGTCACAGGCCGCTGGGCTGCGGTTCGTACGCCGTCAGCTACGGCCGCTGCTTCGCGCGCGGGTGGGCGTCGTCGTAGACCTTCATCAGGTGATCGAGCGACACCTTCGTGTAGATCTGCGTCGACGCGAGGCTCGCGTGACCGAGCAGCTCCTGAATCGAGCGCAAGTCGACGCCCTCGTCGAGCAAGTGGGTCGCGAACGAGTGGCGTAATCCGTGTGGCGTCGCGGTCGCATGGACGCCGCCGGCGATCGTCCAGCGCTTGACCATGCGCTGCACCGAGCGCGATGTCAGCCGCGCGCCGGTCGCGTTGACGAACAGTGCGGCCGAGCTCGCACCGAGTGCGCGGCGCACCGCGACGTACCCGATCAACGCGCGATCCGCCGCACCACCGAGCGGCACTTGGCGCGCCTTGCCGCCTTTGCCGCGCCGGACCATCACCATCGGCGTGCCATGGCGATCGCGATCGATATCGGTCGTGTCGAGCGCGCATGCTTCAGACACGCGCAAGCCCGTGCCGTAGAGCAGCTCGAGCAGCGCTTGATCGCGCAGCCGCAACAGATCGTGACGCGCTGCCTCGGCGGTCGACAGCGCGCGGTGCGAAGTCCGCCCGGTGGCGGTCGGCGCTTCGACGAGACGGAATGCATCGTCGACATCGAGCGCGCGCGGCAAGCCACGAGGCTTCTTCGGGCCGCGAATCGCGTCGGCCGGATTGCCCTCGAGCTCGCCGCGCTTGACGAGAAACCGACAGAACGCGCGGATGCTCGACAGCTTGCGGCCGATCGTCGCCGGTCCGTTCGCGCCGTACAGCGCCGCGAGCTGGCCGCGAACTTCGAGCGCGCTCAACCGGGCGAGCGGCAGGTCGCCGCGTTTGGGGTCTCGCTTGCCGCGCAGGTGGTCGCGCAGCGCGGTCGCATCGCGCACGTAGACCTCGACCGTGCGCGGCGAGTAGTTGCGCTCGACCGAGAGATATCGGTCGAACGCGGTGAGCGCGGTGTCCCAGTCCACGCGAGAAGGATCGCGCGGACGCCTCGAGCGGGCGAGTTTTCGCTACCAGCCCCAGTCGTAACCGATGACGACGCTGCCGCCGTAACCGCCCTCGAACCGCGCCGCGGTCGCGTCGAGGTGAGCACCGAACGCGCGACCGTCGAGTTGGCTGGCGGCCCAGCCGGTCGTACGCAGCGCGAGCCGCAGGCCGACGAACACCTCGTTGTCCGCGCGATGCGCCGGGCCAAGGCCGCTGATCGCCATGGTGGCGGCGCCGAGCTCGGGAATCGCGAGCCACTCGATCTGGCGCCCGGTGATCCCGAGCGTCAATGGCACGCCGACCTCGCCCGCGATCCGCGCGGCGAAGCCGTGGCCGAGGCTGCGCTGGCGCTCGTCCTGGAGCCGGAGTAGTTCGCCGTCGACGCCGAGCTCGAGGTGGCGCAGCACGCGGCGGCGCAGCGAAAGGCCGGCGCCCCACTCGAGCCACGGATCGCCGGCGCGAAAGCCGCCGAGGAATTCTTCGGCGGCCACCCACGTCTTCGGCTCGGGCTCGGCGTATGCGAGCGCCGGCGCGAGCAGCGCGACGATCGCGATCGAGCTCGAGGCTCGGGTCATTGCCACACCCGCGTGAAAGTCAGGCCGATCGTGAAGTCGGCCGGCGTGGCTTCGCTGATCGGCGAGCACGCGCCGCGACACAGCGCGACCGCCGCGGGGCCGTCGAGCGCCGGCGAGATCGCCGCGCGCAATGCGAACGCCATCGCCCGATGCCGCTGGGTCCAGATCCGCGTGCGCCAGCCGACGAACGCATACGGCCGCGCAAAGCTCGGGATGTGCTCGAGCAGCTCGGCATCGCCGCCGATGCCCGCGTCGAGATCGAGCGCGATGCCGGCGGTGTGACCGGCCATTGACACCTGTGTGGCGTGAAACCGGGCGCCGAGCCGCGTTGCACCATAGACCCCGCCGACCGTGACCTGGTCGCCGTTGCCGCCGATCGCACCGCCGCCTGCGATCTCGCCGAACAGCGCCCAACGCCCGAGCTCGAGCGCAGCACCGACGCCGACGCCGAACATCGCGACATAGGCGCCGCGCGCATCGGCCTGAGCCGCGTCGAGCCCGAGCTCGAACGTGTGAGGGTGAGACGGAGCCGACGGTGGACCGATTGCGATCTCGCTGTCCGCCGCCGCCGAAGAGGCGGTCGCCGCGATCGCGAGTGCCACCAGCCGTCCGCGCACCCGGACTACGAGTGCAACCCGCTAGCCAGGCCGTGTCACGCGGCGGTAACCGCCGATCGGGCCGCGAGCCAGGTCGTGAAGTCGGCGTACGCCCGCTCCGCCATCCGCGGCTTGCGATTGTCTTTGCGTTTGTCGGACAGCGGCGGCAACAGCCCGTAGTTCACGTTCGTCGGGCCGTACTTGTAGCTCGGCTCGCGCGGCGCGGTGACGTGCGCGTACAGGCCGCCGAACATCGTGGTCGGCGGCGGCGCCGCGAGTCGCGTGCCGCGCAGCTCCGCGGCGAGCATCCACGCGACGAGTAAGCCCATCGCGCACGATTCGATGTAGCCCTCGACACCGGTGAGGAGGCCCGCGAACCGCACGCTCGGTCGCGATCGCAGCTCGAACGCGGGCCCGAGGCGCGCCGGCGCATCGATGTACGTGTTGCGATGGATCGATCCGAACCGCAGGAACTCGGCCTTCGCGAGCGCCGGGATCAGTTGGAAGATCCGTTGCTGCTCGGGATAAGCGAGCCGGGTCTGGAACCCGACCAGGTTGTACGCGGTGAGATAGCGATTCTCCGGCCGCAGCTGGACGACCGCCCACGGACGAAAGCCGGTGCGGGGATCGCGCAGCCCGATCGGCCGCATCGGACCGAACCGCAGCGTCTGCGGGCCGCGCTCGACCATGACCTCGATCGGCATGCAGCTCTCGAAGTACTTCGGCTCTTCGAACTCGTGCGGCAACACTTTGCGACCGCCGGCGACCGCGGCGACGAAGTCTTCGTACTGCGCCTTGTTCAGCGGGCAGTTCACGTAGTCGCCGACGCCGGTATCGCCGCCGGCCGCGCGCTCGCCGTCGGTGTCACGGCCCGGCGCGTCGGCATCGCGGCCCCACCGCGACGCGAGAAACGCGTGGTCCCAATCGATCGACTCGGCCGCGATGATCGGCGCGATCGCGTCATAGAAGTACATCCGATCGCCGCCGAGCTCGCGCCGGATGACATCGGCGAGCGCGCCTTCGGTCAGCGGCCCGGTGGCCACGATCACCGGATGATCCGGCAGCTCGTCGATCCGGCGCCGCTCGATCCGGATGTTTGGGTGCAGCGCGAGCCGTTGCGTGATCGCGCGCGCGAACCCGAAGCGCTCGACCGCGAGCGCCTGCCCCGCCGGCACCTTGTGTTGATCGGCGCACGCGATGACGAGCGAGCCGGCGCGCCGCAGCTCTTGCTTGAGTAGGCCCGCCGGCGCGACCGGATCGTCGCTGCGCAACGAGTTGCTACACACGAGCTCGCCGAGCAGCGGCGATTGGTGCGCGGGCGACATCGCGCACGGCTTCATCTCGACGAGCGCGACCCGCAGCCCGGCTTCGGCGAGCTGCCACGCCGCTTCGCAGCCGGCCATCCCGCCGCCGACGACGGTGACATCGATCAAAGGCGTCGCCACAACGCGACGATAGCGCACTCACCCCCACTTGAGCTCGATGAGGTACAGCGGGTTGCCGTCCGGATCGGTGAAGTACGCGAGCCGCGAGCCACGATCGCTCGGCGACGGCAAGAACGCGACGCCGCGCGCGGTGAGCGTTGCCATCGCCGCGTCGAGGTCGTCGACTTGCAGCCCGATCGAGTAGTGGCGCGCGTGATCCGCGAACGGACGCTTGCCGCCGGGGTGTAGGCCGATCTTGACGCCGGGCGCGTTCACCTCGGCCCACTCGTCGCCGTATTGCGGCCCGCGCTCGAGCCCGAGCGCCTCCGCGTAGAACGCGAGCGCGCGCTTCATGTCACTCACCATCACGGTCAGGTTGGCAGACTTGAACATGCGCGCACCGTAGACGCGGCCGCCGCGCCTGTCACCGAACAGGTGTGAAACACGCGTTGTTATTATGGTACCATGGTACCGTGCCGAGCCGTCGCCGACCTGCCGAGCCTCAACGCGTGCAATGTGGCGTCCGGCTCGAGCGCCGGCTGCTCAAGGTGCTCAAGGCGCTCGCCGAGTATCTCGATATCTCGCTCGCCGAAGTGATCGAGCTATGCGCGTTGACCGCGTTCGAACAGCCCGACGGCTTCAGCCGCGGCACGCAGAAGCGGATCGCCGCGCTGCGCGAGGTGTACGAAGTCGACTACGGGCTGAGCGATCTGCAGCGCCGTCTGTTCGTAGCGGGCTAGTCGGCTCAGCTAGACTCGGGATCGTGGCCAAAGGTCTCAAGAGG
>Ga0265338_10010873_pt1 | contig 10592 bp, 7 predicted proteins | sample 42126metaG_FD_193579 | JGI IMG/M metagenome (GOLD analysis project Ga0265338, IMG submission 193579) | Rhizosphere microbial communities from Carex aquatilis grown in University of Washington, Seatle, WA, United States - 4-21-26 metaG | ecosystem: Host-associated > Plants > Roots > Rhizosphere >... | reverse complement strand
CCTCGTTGATGAGTTCGCGGGTATTGGCCTCCATCCCCAGGTGTTCCAGGTCGAGGCGGCCGGCCTGCTTGTCCAAGAGTCGCAGCACCACGCGTTCACCATGGCCTGAAGGAATGGTGGAGACGCGCACGTCCACCGCACGGCCAGCGATACGGATGGAAATGCGGCCGTCCTGGGGCAGGCGCTTCTCGGCGATGTCGAGCTTCGCCATCACCTTGATGCGCGACACCACCAGCGGCGCCACGCCGAGCTTGCGCTCCAGTACCACCCGCAGCACGCCATCCACGCGGAAGCGCACCACCAGGCGGTTCTCGAAGGGTTCGATGTGGATATCGGAGCCGTTCTCCTTCACCGCCTCGGTGAGGAGCGCGTTGATGAGACGGATGATGGGCGCATCGTCCTCGCTCTCGACCAGGTCCTCTGGCTCCGGCAAGGCTTGGGCGATGCTGTCCAGGTCCAGGCTACCGTCCAGGTCATCCATCACCATGGCGGCGCCGGACTGGCCCTCGTAGGCCGTCTGTAGCATCGCATCGAATTCTTCGCGGCTCACTTCGCGCAGTTGCAGCGGTACGCCGAGTACCCGGCGCGCTTCCAGCAGAGCTTCCGGGTTCGCATCGGCGAGATGCACCAGCATCGCGCGGTCGCCGCTCACATCTCCCACCAGCACCCCGTGGCGCTTGGCGAAGGAGAACGGGATGCGCAGTCGCGGAGCGACATCCGCTGCCGGCACGATCTTAGGCAGCGCGGGCGTGGGGTCCATTCTTATCGCTGCCCGGCGGAGTGGACGAGCTGGAGGTCGCAGCGGCAGGCGCCGTGGAAGTGGCGGCTGCTGGCGCCGCGCGTGTGGTGGCAGCCGGTGCCGCAGCCGGCACGGTCTTGGTGGCATCGGTGGGGGCGGCATGCGTCGCCGTCGCGGGTGCACCTTGGGGCGGCGTCTTCGTCACCGGCGGAGCGGCCGGCGGCGGCTGGGTGGCTTGGTTCGGCTGTAGCGGCGGGTTGCCTTTGTTGTAGGCGCCGCTGTCCAGCTTCGGCACGTCGTTCAGCAAGGGGCGCTGTTCGCCCGGCAGCAGCTGCACGGGGCTCCTGTCCTGCAACTGCATGTCGCGCATGTAGTTGTAGCGGTCGTTGGTATAGCGCTGGGCCGTATCGCTGTCGCGCAGGATGGTGGGCTGGATGAACACCATCAGGTTGCGCTTGGTGTTGGAGGTGCTGCGGTACTTGAACAGGTTACCGATGAGCGGGATGCTGCCTAGCACCGGCACTTGCTGCTCGGATTCGGTGAGGTCGTGGTCGATCAAGCCGCCCAACACCACGATCTCGCCGTTCTTGGCCAGCACGTTAGTGGTGATCTCGCGTTCGTCGGTGACCGGCTGGCCGCCGATGCTGGTAGCGGTGAGGTTCGACACGTTCTGGTCGATCTTGAGCTGCACCGAGTCACCCTCGTTGATCTGCGGGGTGATCTTGAGGGTGATGCCCACGTCCTCGCGGTCCACGGTCTGGAAGGGGTTGATCACCGCCGCGCCGGCGGTGGTGGAGCTGCTGGTAGTGGCGCCGGTGTATTGGCCGGTCACGAACGGCACCTTCTGCGTCACCTTGATGGTGGCTTCCTGGTTGTCCAGGGTCACTACGCTCGGCGTGGAGAGGATGTTGGTCTCGCCGTCGCCGGACAGGGCGCGCAACAGGGCCGCGAAGTTGAAGCCGGAACTCGTCACCTTGCCTACCGCCAGGGTCAGGCCTTGCGGCGGGGTGAACGTGGTGGTGCCGGTGGTACCGCTCGCCTGCGCCGCCAGTGCGGCTTCGCCCACACCGACGATGCCGGCACCGGTGTTGCTGAAGTCGGTGAGGCCGATGCCGCCGCTGTTGGCGGCGTCCGTGACCCAGGTAACGCCCAGTTCCGCCGACTTGTCCGAGGTGAGCTCGGCTTCGATGGCCTGCACCAGCACTTGCGCGCGACGGATGTCGATCCTGGCGATCACATCCTGGATGGCGTGCATGGCCTTGGGCGGTGCCGTGAGGATTAAGGCGTTGGTGCGGTCATCCGGGATCACGGAGACATCCGGATTGGCGCTGCCGCCACCGCCGCTCGCGGCGGGAGCGCCGCCCTTGCCGCTGGCCTGCTTGGCCAGGTCGGTGACGTAACCCTTGAGTTCGTCGGAGACGTCCTTGGCCTTGGCATAGTGCAGGTACACCACCTGGGTGTTGCCGCTCTCGAGAGGCGTGTCCAGTTGCGCGATCAGCGCGCGCACGTGCAGGCGCTGGCCCTTGTCGCCGCTCACCAGGATGCTGTTGGTGCGCTCATCCGGCACCAGCTTCAGGGGTGCACCGTTCTGGCCACTGGCGTCGGCCTGCATCAGGCTGGTAAGCGTCTGGACCACCTCCTGGGCGGGTGCGTTCTGCAGGGCGATCAACTCGATGTCGTTCTCGGTGGCCTGATCCAGCTGCTGGATGATCTGCAGCATGCGGGTGATGTTGCTAGCACGGTCCGACATGATGAGCACGTTGGACTGGGGATAGGCGGCGAGCTGTGCCTCAGTGGACATCAGCGGTCGCAGCACGGGCACAAGTTGGGTCGCGGAGTTATTGCTCACCTGCACGACTTCGGTGACCACTGCGTCGCCCGGTGTGCTGGAGTTGTATTCCGGTCCCGGCATCTGGCGCGCTTCCAGCGATGGCACGATCTTGATCACCGCGCCTGCCGGGGCGGCGGCGAGACCATGCACCTCCAGCACCGAGAGGAAGGTGGCGTAGACCATGTCCGCATTGATCGGCCTGGACGACACCACCGTGACACGACCCTGCACGCGCGGGTCGATGATGAAGTTCTTGTGGGTGATCTGGCCGATGGTGGCCGCCACCTCGCGGATGTCGGCGTCCTTGAAGTTGAGTGTGATGCCGCCGGCGCCGGAGGTATCCGCGCCTTGCGGCGCCGGGGGAGCGGCGGACACGGCCGCGGATAGCAGCATTGCGGCGAGCAAGGCGGCAGCGTTGCGCATCCAGTGCGCCATGGGGTTCTCCGGGGAGGCTGTCACGCACACACCTTAATATATATGGAGGTCATGGCGCCACGGTTCATGGGGGTCCGTCCTGGTCGTCCTGACCTTGTTGTCCCTGCTGCTGTTGCTGCTGCATGGACTGCCCGAGGGATGGCGGCTGCATCTGCAGTATCTGGGTCTGGGTCTGGCCGTTGCGGTTGAGGGTGATACTCACCTGTTCGCTGGTCTTGAGGCTGGAGAGCACCCGCATGCTCTGGGCCGGGTCGGTGAGGGGAATGCCGTTCACGGCGGTCACCACGTCGCCGGGCTTCAAGCCCAGCTGGTTGAACTGGGAAGGATTGCCGGCCGGATAGATGCGGTAACCCGTGAGCTTGCCATGGTCTTGCACCGGCATGGCACGCACTATGTCCATGAGCCGCTGCGGATTGTTGGCGATCTCCTGGCGCAACTGACCGAGGTCCTGCGGCGCGGCCGTGACCTGGGGGCGCATCGCGGCGGGCTGCTGCATGCTGGTGCCGGCTGCGCTGGTGTCGTCGGTGGGCAGGCGCAGGGCTTCCAGGCGGCCATCGCGCGCCAGTAGTACCCGGTCCGGATAGATGGAGCGGATCACGGCGCCGCCGGGGAGTTGAGCGCCCACGGCATAAGGTTCCTCGTCGCCGTTCACCACTATCAGAGCACGGGAATCCGAGGCGCGCTTGCCGGCCACGATGCCGTGCAGGGTGAGAGCGAGGGTGGTGTCGGGCGCGTTGGCGGAGTTGCCGGTGGTGGCGCCGGCGACGCCGAACAAGTGCCGCTCGGCCACGCTGTTGGCATCTATCTGATGCAGGGCCGCGGCAGGGGAGTTCGCGGATGTCGCCGCGGTCTTGTGCTGGGGAATAAATGACCAGGTGAGTTCCGCCAGGAACCAAGCCAGCAGCAATACCAGCAGCACGCTGGCCACGTCCGAGCCGTACTGTTGCAACAGGTGACTGCCACGCCGCAGGGCGGCATCCATGCCCTGGTCGCGGAGTGGTAAGGTTTGCATAGCCATCGGAGCCAGTATGGGGGCCGGTCGCTCGATGTGTCGACCCGCGGATACCGCATGATAGCGGCGCCCCCCGTGACCCCTCAAGGGGCGCGGGCCTTCCCGGGACCCTTGGGCTACACTAACGTGACATAAAACGTATCCCAGGGGCGCCATTTGTTCACCGCACGTTCGCTCATCAGGGTCGGCATCAGCTTCATCCTGTTCGTCCTGTTCGTCGCCTATATCCATGGCGCCCTGCCATTGCGCCTGGTGGACCAGTTGGAGCGTTTCTCCTATGACGCCCGGGTGCGCATCGCCATGCCCGGTACCGCCGACCCGCACATCGCCATCGTGGACATCGACGACCGAACCTTGAAGGAGCAGGGCCAGTGGCCGCTGCCCCGCGATAAGTTCGCGCAGATGATGGATCAATTGTTCAATCGCTACCACGTGAAGATCGTGGCCTTCGACGTGACCTTCTCGGAGGCGGATCGCAGCTTCGACCTGTCGCTGCTGGACCAACTCTCCTCCGGTCCCCTGAAGAGCGACCCGGCGTTCGTCAACGAGGCGAGCCGGATCCGCCCGCAGATAGAGCGTGACAAGATCTTCGCCGCCAGCCTCGAGCATCGCCCGGCAGTGCTGGGCTATGTGTTCTACAGCCAGGGCCAGCGGGAAGGGGGAAGTGCTTCCGTCGGTGTGCTGCCGGTGGCAGCGATCCCGGATGCCCGCGGCCGCTATCCCTTGGTCGAGTTCCCCCAGACGGCGTCCTATACCACCAACCTGGCGGTGCTGGCCCAGGCCGCGGCCGCGCAAGGCTACTTCTCGGACCAACCGGACGATGACGGCTCGTTCCGCCGGGTGAGCCTGCTGCAGGAATACGACGGCAGTGTCTACAGTTCGCTGGACCTGGCGGTGTTGCAGGTGTTGCAGAACAACGCGCCGGTCACTCTGGGTTTCGACGAGGGCGGCCAGGACATGGGCCACCTGGAAGACGTGGTGGTGGGCCAGGCCAGCATCCCGGTGGACGACACCATGAGCGCCCTGGTGCCGTATCGCGCCACTTCCTTCAAGGGTTTCCCTTACGTCTCGGCCACCGATGTCATCAAGGGCACCGCGCGGGCGGATGTGCTCAAGGATGCAGTGATATACGTCGGCACTTCGGCGCCGGGCTTGCAGGATCTACGGACCACACCTGTGGGCAGCGTGTTCCCCGGAGTGGAAGTACACGCCAACCTGCTGTCCGGCATCTTCGACACCCGCGTGATGAACGATCACCCGCAGTATCGCAACGGAGCCGAGACCATCCTGCTGCTGCTGGTGGCGGTGCTGGTGACCTGGGTCGCGATCCGCAAGTCGGTGATCACCGGCACGGTGGTGACGCTGGCCGTGGCCGCCTTCATCGTCCTGATCAACTTCCTGCTCTGGCACAGCCTGGCGGTGGTGTTCCCCCTGGCGCCGCCCCTGGTGTTCCTGCTGGCACTGTTCGTGCTGCATACCCTGTACGGTTTCTTCATCGAATCCCGCGGCAAGCGGCACCTGTCGAAGATGTTCAGCCAGTACATCCCGCCGGAACTGGTGGAGGAGATGGATACCCGCAAGGACACGGCATCCATGAAGAGCGAGAGCCGCGAGCTGACGGTGATGTTCGCCGACGTGCGTGACTTCACCAGCATCTCAGAAGCCTTGCAGCCCAAGGACCTGTCGCAGCTCATGAACGAATACCTGACGCCCATGACGCGCGTCATCCACACCCATCGCGGCACCATCGACAAGTACATGGGCGACGCCATCATGTCCTTCTGGGGTGCGCCGCTGCACTATCCGGAACATGCCCGCTACGCCGTCGAGACCTCCCTCAAGATGACCGCGACCTTGGCGGAACTGAACAAGACCTTCAAGGCCAAGGGTTGGCCCGAGCTGCGCATCGGCGTGGGCATCACCACCGGCGTCATGAGCGTGGGCGACATGGGTTCCGAGTTCCGCCGCGCCTACACCGTGATGGGCGATGCGGTGAACCTGAGCTCGCGCCTGGAGGGCCTCACCAAGGAATACAAGGTGCAGATCCTGTGCAGTGAGATGACAAAGGACGCGGCGCCCGAGTTCCAGTACGTGGAACTCGACCGGGTGCGGGTGAAGTGCAAGGAGAAGCCGGTGGGCATCTACGAGCCGCTCATGCACAAGGATGCGGTGGGCAAGGAACTCAAGGGCGCGTTGTTGCGCCACAAGCAGGCCTTGGCGGCTTACCGTAACCAGGATTGGGACAGCGCGGAGAAGGAGTTCTTCTCCCTGCAACAGTCCGACCCCGGTCGGCCGCTGTATGGCATGTACCTCGACCGCATCACCTATTTCCGCTCCCATTCGCCGGGCGCCGGCTGGGACGGCGTGTTCACCTTCAAGACGAAATAGCGGTTGTCACATGTCGCGTGACGCAGGTCACGCGACATGCCTTTCGGGCTGTGAGCCCGCTCACTGACCGGTTTCCCCGTGGTTGCTAGCCTGTCTAGGCCGGTATTTGCCGGCCCAAGTTCCCTGCGATTTCGGCTAAAATTGCTCCATGAGTGACGAGAAGCTCCATGAGGACCAGCGCAGCGGCCTCCTGGTCGAGGAGGCCAAGCCACGTCTCAAGAAGCCGCCCCTCTATAAGGTGGTCTTGTTAAACGACGACTACACCCCCATGGAGTTCGTAGTCGAGATCCTGCAGAACTTCTTCCGCATGGACCGGCACAAGGCCACCCAGGTGATGCTGCACGTGCACACCCGGGGCAAGGGTGTCTGTGGGGTCTTCACCTATGAGATCGCCGAGACCAAGGCCGCCAACGTGAACGACTATTCCCGCAAGCACCAGCACCCGCTGCTGTGCACGCTGGAGGAGGCTTGAGAACCCCGTGTTGAGCAAGGAACTTGAATTCTGTCTGAACGCCGCCTTCAAGGAGGCGCGGGCCCAGCGCCACGAGTTCATCACCGTGGAGCACCTGCTGCTGGCCCTGCTGGACGTGCCCAGCGTCAACGACGTGCTGAAGGCCTGCGGCACTGCCGTGGACAATCTGCGCCGTGAGCTCAGCGATTACATCCGCGAGACCACTCCGCTGGTGGAGGCCGAGGATCCGGATGTGCAGCCGACCCTGGGCTTCCAACGGGTGCTGCAGCGCGCCGTGTTCCATATCCAGTCTTCCGGCAAGAAGGAGGTAACCGGCCTCAACGTGCTGGTGGCCATCTTCGGCGAGAAGGAATCCCACGCGGTATACCTGCTAGGCCGCCACGGCGTGTCGCGCCTGGACATCGTCAACTATATCTCCCACGGCATATCCAAGATCCACGAGGACGATACCCGCGAGGCGCCTACCGAGACTGGTGAGGACGAGGAGGAGGGGCAACCCAAGCCGGGCCGTACCGCCCTGGAGACCTACACCTCCAACCTCAACGACCTGGCCCGCGAGGGCAAGTTGGATCCGCTGATCGGCCGCGAGCATGAGATCGAGCGTACCGTGCAGATCCTGTGCCGGCGCCGCAAGAACAACCCGCTCTACGTCGGCGAAGCCGGCGTAGGCAAGACCGCCCTGGCTGAAGGCCTGGCGGTGATGATCGTGGAGAAGAAGGTCCCCGAGGTGCTGGAAGGTGCCACCGTGTACTCATTGGATATGGGCGCGCTCATCGCCGGCACCAAGTACCGCGGTGACTTCGAGAAGCGCCTCAAGAACGTGATGGCCGAGCTCAAGAAGGATCCGGGTGCCATCCTGTTCATCGACGAGATCCACACCGTGATCGGTGCCGGCGCCGCTTCGGGCGGCGTCATGGACGCCTCCAACCTCATCAAGCCGGTGCTGTCCAACGGCAGCCTGCGCTGCATCGGTTCCACCACTTACCAGGAATATCGTGGCATCTTCGAGAAGGATCGCGCCCTGGCGCGCCGCTTCCAGAAGATCGACGTGCCGGAACCCTCGGTGGAGGAGACGGCGCGCATCCTGAAGGGCCTGCGCCACAAGTTCGAGGAGCACCACGGGGTGAAGTACCCCAACAAGGTGCTGGATATCGCGGCGGATCTGGCCGCGCGCTTCATCAACGACCGGCATCTCCCCGACAAGGCCATCGACGTGATCGACGAGGCCGGCGCCAACCTGCGCCTCAAGCCTGCCGCCAAGCGCCGCCGCACCGTGACGGTGCAGGACATCGAGGAGATCGTGGCCAAGATCGCCCGCATCCCCGCCAAGAGCGTCTCGGCCGCCGACAAGGAGAGCCTGCGCAACCTGGAGCGGGACCTGAAGCTGGTGATCTATGGCCAGGACAAGGCCATCGAGTCCCTGGGGTCCGCCATCAAGATGTCGCGCTCCGGCCTCGGCAACGAGCAGAAACCCATCGGTTCCTTCCTGTTCGCCGGCCCCACGGGCGTCGGCAAGACCGAGGTCACGCGCCAGCTGGCCCTCATCATGGGCGTGGAGCTGGTGCGTTTCGACATGTCCGAATATATGGAGCGCCACACGGTCTCGCGCCTGATCGGCGCGCCCCCGGGTTACGTGGGCTTCGACCAGGGCGGCCTGCTCACCGAGCAGATCCTCAAGCACCCCCATTGCGTGCTGCTGCTGGATGAGATCGAGAAGGCGCACCCGGAGGTCTTCAACTTGCTGTTGCAGGTGATGGACCACGGTACCCTCACCGACAACAACGGCCGCAAGGCCGACTTCCGCAACGTGATCCTGGTGATGACCACCAACGCTGGTGCAGAGGACATGGCTCGCACCGGTATCGGCTTCACGCTTCAGGATGCGGCCACCGACGGCATGCAGGCCATCAAGCGCATATTCAGCCCGGAGTTCCGTAACCGCCTGGATGGCATCATCCACTTCAATGCCTTGGATACGCGCACCGTGGCCAAGGTGGTGGACAAGTTCGTCATCGAGATGGAAGAGCAGCTCCAGGCCAAGGGCGTGACCCTGGGGGTGGACGAGGCCGCGCGCAAGCTCCTGGCCGAGCGTGGCTACGACCCCAAGATGGGCGCGCGGCCCATGGCACGGTTGATCCAGGACACCCTGAAGCGGCCGCTGGCGGAGGAACTGCTGTTCGGCCGTCTGGCCCAGGGCGGGCATGTGCGGGTCACGGTACGGGACGGCGAGTTCCACATGGACATGGAAGCGGCCACGCCCAAGCTGCCGGCACCGGCTCATTCCGAAGAAGATTGAGACTGACCGCTTCCAGAACGGAAAAGCCGGGCTTGCCCCGGCTTTTTCATTGGAAGAGGATGATTTTATTTTCCTCGGAAGACGATACGCCCCTTCGTCAGGTCGTACGGAGTCAGTTCCACGGTGACGCGGTCACCGGTGAGGATGCGGATGTAGTGCTTGCGCATGCGGCCGGAGATGTGGGCGAGGACCACATGGCCGTTATCCAGCTCGACGCGGAAGGTGGTGTTGGGCAGGGTCTCGACCACCTTGCCTTCCATCTGGATACTTTCTTCTTTTGCCATACGCCTATCGGGTGATTTGGAGCGCGCAGATTCTGACCTATTGGCCCGCGCTATTCAACTTTTCGCCTGCCAACCGTCAGTCCCCAGCGTCTCGAACGGCCGGAACTGCGCCTTATAGGACATCTTCCGGCTCTCGGCGATCCAGTAGCCCAGGTATACCCAGCTCAAGCCCCGGCGCCTGGCCTCGTCGATCTGCATCAGCACCGCGTAGGTGCCCAGGCTGCGCTCCTCCACGTCCGGGTCATAGAAGGTATAGACCGCCGAGAGGGCGTCGCCTAGCTCGTCGGTGACCGCCACGCCCATCAAGCGGCCATCGAGGCGCATCTCCAGGAGCGAGGTCTTGCCCCAAGGGCTCAGCAGGAATTGGCGGTAATCGTCAGGGCTCTCGCCGTCCATGCCGCCGCCGGCATGGCGCGCCGCCAGGTAGCGGCCGTAGAGGGCGAAATGCTCCGGGTCGAACTCGGCAGGCAGTAACCGGGTGCGCAGATCGGCGTCGCGCTTCATGACGCGCTTCTGGGTGCGGTTGGGCTTGAAGCCACGCACCGGCACCCGCAGGGGCACGCAGGCCTGGCAGCCCTCGCAGTGGGGCCGATACACATGCGGGCCGCTGCGGCGGAAGCCATGGGTGGCGAGCAGGGTGTAGAGAGGTTCATCCATGGCCAGGGCCGGGTCCACGAACACGGTGCGCGCCTGCCGCTCCGGCAGGTAGTGGCAGGGATGCTCCGGTGTGATGTAGAGGTCCAGGTCGGCGGTGTCGGCCATGCTCAAGCCTTCCGCCATGCCAGCGTGTCCACAGGCTGCTCGCAGAGGACGGCGAGCAGCTCCAGGAAATCCGTGCGCGGCATCGGCACGCTACCCATGCGTCGTAGATGCTCCGATTGCACCTGGCAGTCCATGCAGGCATAACCCCAGGCATCCAGGCGAGCCATCAATTCGGCCAGCACGATCTTGGAGGCATCGGTGGCGCGGCTGAACATGGACTCACCGAAGAACACCCGGCCCAGGGCGATTCCGTAGAGGCCGCCCTTGAGCTCTCCGTCGATCCACAGTTCCGCCGAATGGGCATGGCCGAGCCGGTGCATCTCCTGGTAGGCCGCCTGCATCTCCGCATTGAGCCAGGTGCCGCCGCCGGGAT
>Ga0265338_10010872_pt1 | contig 10593 bp, 9 predicted proteins | sample 42126metaG_FD_193579 | JGI IMG/M metagenome (GOLD analysis project Ga0265338, IMG submission 193579) | Rhizosphere microbial communities from Carex aquatilis grown in University of Washington, Seatle, WA, United States - 4-21-26 metaG | ecosystem: Host-associated > Plants > Roots > Rhizosphere >... | reverse complement strand
AAGGATTGCGATGTCGCCCAGGATTGCCTTGCGGCGATCGCCAAAGCCGGGAGCCTTGACAGCAGCCACGTTCAGCGTTCCGCGCAGCTTGTTCACTACGAGAGTCGCGAGAGCCTCGCCCTCAACATCCTCGGCGATAATCAACAGCGGCTTGCCGCCACGTGCAACCTGCTCCAGCAACGGAAGCAGATCCTTCATCGCGCTGATCTTCTTCTCGTAGATCAACACGTAGGGATCTTCAAGAACAACTTCCAACCGCTCGGCGTCCGTCACAAAATACGGGCTCAGATAGCCGCGGTCGAACTGCATGCCGTCAACGGTCTCAAGGCCGGTGTGCATGGTTTTGGACTCTTCGATGGTGATCACGCCATCCTTGCCCACAACCTTCACTGCCTCGGCAATAATGTCGCCAATTTCCTGATCGCCGTTGGCCGAAATAGCACCAACCTGTGCCACCGAGCCCTCGTTAACAGGCTTTGAGAGCTTGCCCAACGCGCCGCCGTCGGTCCACTTGCCTTCCTTGTCGCGCGTGCCGATAACCGTCGCAACGGCCTTTTCAATGCCGCGCTTCAGTGCCGTCGGATTTGCGCCGGCTGCTACAGTCTTCACGCCTTCGCGGAAAATCGCCTGCGCCAACACCGTCGCAGTCGTTGTGCCGTCGCCGGCCACGTCGCTGGTCTTTGAAGCAACCTCACGCACCAGCTGCGCGCCCACGTTCTCAAGCGGGTCCTTCAGGTCAATCTCTTTGGCCACCGTCACGCCGTCCTTGGTGATGGTGGGCGAACCAAACTTCTTCTCGATTACAACGTTCCGGCCCTTCGGCCCGAGCGTCGCCTTCACCGCGTCGGCGAGTATGTTCACGCCGCGCAGAATCGCCTGACGGGAATCTTCACCGTGCAAAATCTGCTTTGCCATTTTCTTCAAATCTCCTTAATGCATTTGTCAGTGATATGTTCAAGCCTGAGGGAGTGGTATTCCTGGCTCCGCCGAGGTCGCAATCGCGCGCTAGCGCGGTCCGCCCGTCCGGCCAGGACTACTTTTTTACGATTCCCAATACTTCTTCCTCGCGCATGATCAGGAACTCTTCGCCATCGATCTTGATCTCGGTGCCCGAGTACTTGCCGAACAGAATCTTGTCGCCCGCCTTCACATCCAGCGGGAAAACCTTGCCTTCGTCGTTCGATTTGCCCTTGCCCACGGATATAACTTCGCCTTCCTGGGGCTTTTCCTTGGCGCTGTCGGGGATGATGATGCCTCCACGGACGGTCTCGCCCTCTTCCAGACGACGGACGAGGATGCGGTCATGGAGCGGAGTGAACGTCGTTGCTACTGATGTTGCTGCCATTGCTTCGCTTCTCCTTCATTCGCAAACAGGTTCACCCGTTTGCGGAGTTTTGAGGGGTTTTTGATAAAATTCCTGAAGGATTTCGGAGTACCTGCCCACGCCCCAGTCCTCTGCCTGGAACCCAAGGCGTCGTTTTAGCACTCTCGCCTTCCAATTGCTAACGATAAGTAAGCCAGTACGCTTTTGTCAAGAGCACTATTGATCATATATTAGCGTATTACGCTCATATTTTCTTAGTTTAACAAGACCTTCACACTTTTCCCACAAATCCCCGTCTTACCTGTGTCGAAGGATCTGCTTTTCGATCTCGTTCGCGAATTGGTTGCGAAGTCAACATTCTCCAGATCAAATCGCCCGGGCCCCGAAGCATTGTTAACCAGGATGCCAACCCCAGTTACTCCGCGCTACAATTGAACCCATGTTCCGCCGTCCCATTCTCTTCGCCGCAATCTCGCTCGCAACCTTGGGCCTTGCTTCCCTGCCCGCCATCGCCCAGTCTTCGAAAGACGACGAGGGCTGGAGCCGGAAGTACAAGACGCCTCCGCCTTCCTCCCGCATTGAAGTTACGGTCTTGAAGGATTTCAACGGCAAGCCGATTGAGAATGCCGCGGTCATCTTTCACCCCATACAGGGTGACAAGGACCAGGGTGTTCTCGAACTCAAAACCAATGAAGACGGCAAGGCCATCATCGATGTCATTCCCATCGGCGACACCGTGCGCCTCCAGGTGATCGCCCGCGGCTACCAAACCTACGGCGAGGACTACAAGATCGACAAAGCCGAGATGACCATGCAGGTCAAGATGAAGCGGCCTGGGGGCCAGTACTCGACCTACGGCAACAGCGGATCTGAAAAATCCAACCCAGCACCGGGAACCGACAAGTCATCCGGCAGCGCCACGCCGCCGGCATCAGGCAGTTCTGCAAGCCCGGACAACAGCACCCCGCAGACCCCACCCGCCAGCCAGCCCAAGTAATCTAACCAGCATTCAACCAGACCAGCGCGCGGCCTCACGATGACGACTCCTCCATTGAGCGGCAAAACAGCTCTAGTAACCGGCGGAGGGCGCCGCATAGGCCGCGCCATTGCGCTAGCCCTCGCCAACGCCGGCGCCGACGTCGCCATTACCTTTTTTCGCACTTCGCGCGAAGAGTCCTCGCAAACGCTGAGCGAAATCGCCGCCTTGGGCTGCAGAGCCGTGGCTCTTGAATGCGATGTTCGCTCCGAAGAATCAGCACGTAAGGCCGTTGCCGAAGCCGCTGCCATTCTCGGGCGCCTCGATCTGCTGGTAAACAACGCCGCCGTCTTCAGCTCCTCGCCTCTCGAATCGCTCAGCCTTGAAGAATGGGATACAGTTTTCGATACCAACACACGCGGCCCGTTCCTGATGGCGCGCGAAGCGCTGCCCCACCTGCGCGAAACAGAAGGCCGCATCATCAACATCGGCTCGCTTGGTGGATTGAAGGCTTGGGCCACGCACGGCCACTATTCAAGTTCAAAGGCCGCCTTGCACACCCTTACGCAGGCCATGGCCAAAGCCTTTGCGCCGCAAGTAACAGTGAACTGCGTAGCGCCAGGCTGGATTGATCTGGATGAGAAAAACAAGACCGAGGAAAACGAATCAGCAGCCCGGCACTTTGCCCAACGCACTCCCATGCAGCGCAACGGTACAGCGGACGACATCGCTCAGGCCGTACTGTTCTTCGCCACCGGTCCCAGGTTCGTGACCGGGCAGATTCTAGCCGTGGACGGCGGATTAGGGTTGGTCTAAACAGAGTCTGACGAATCCCGATGCCCACGATCTTGTATCAGGGCACGACTTCAGTCGGGCCAAACGCGCCGTAGGCGTTCGCCGCGGCGAATTAGCCCCGCGCTTTAGCGTGGGGTATAGGGCAGAAATGAACGCCAAGCCCCGTAGGGGCGATGCATTTTCGAAAAGGTACGACTTTTAGTCGTGCCTAGGAATCCGCAAAATAACTCGGGCTTTAGCTGAATGACGCTCCACACAATCGAGTTTCCGCCGGCCCTATTCGCCGAATGCGTCCCTTAGTTCCTCCCCAGAAGCGCATCCCAAAGATTGCGAATTCCGCTCCGCGACGACCCGCCATTTGATTTCTTGCCATTCGATGAGCTCTTCCCAGCTCCCTTTTGGCGGAAGCGCGAATTATCAAACTTCAGTGGAACATTGTCTCGCAGTCCAACCGGCTCAGGCTGCGCCGGCAAGGGCTCTCCCGCTACTGCCGCTTGCGGGTTGCTGATAAATAATCGCCGCGCCGTTTCCTCGCCCATCCTGTCCATTACATATTCATAGCCCTTTCTCAAGTGCGGCGGCCGCCATTTGATCTGGTGCCCGTCAGAGGCAAGAAAATGTATCCAGTTGCGCTGTAGAAGTTCATTCGACAACGCTTCGGCAGCAGTACCAAACCGCCCGTAAAGTGAGCTTGAAGTAACCTGGATAAGCATTCCGCGCTCCAGCCAGTTCGACAAAAGGCCAGGGCTATGCTGCACCGCCGGATATCGCTCCGGATGAGTGACAATAATCGTGTATCCCACCGTCTGCAATTTGAAGAGCGCATCGTTAAAGTGCGCGCCGATCGTGTGGTTGGGAAACTCAACCAGCAGATATCCTTTGCCGTTGATTGAATAGCGCAGCGGATTCTTTAGCGCATCGAATATGTTTTCAACGGAAAGGTGAAAATCGCAGCCCAGGCTGAGCTCGAGCGTGCCCCGAAGCCGTTCGCGCAGTTCTTCATAACGCGCCAGAATCAGCTCTTCGTTATACGGGTATTGGTCGCTCGCATGGGGTGTACAAACAATGTGTGTAATACCATCTGCCGCGGCTTCCTTGGCCATCGCCAATGAAGTTTCCAGATCCGGCGAACCGTCATCCACCCCATAAATCAAATGCTCATGAATATCGATCATGTAGTCGGCCTTAAAAGAATTGCCAGGAAAATCATGCGCCTCTCAGAGATTTCAATGCCCGGCGTTCCGGATCATTCTCGAATCCCGTAATTTCAATCGTGCGCCTTCTCAAGCCAAGGCAGTAATCAGCTCTATTTCGAAGCCAAAGCATATACCAGCGAATCAAATATCTTCCAGCCATCCGCCGAACCGAGCATCGCCTCGCTTGACCGGTCGGGGTGCGGCATCATTCCCAGCACATTGCGTCCTTCGTTCAGGATGCCCGCAATATTGCCGAGCGAACCATTCGGATTCGCCTCAGCTGTCACCTGGCCATCTGCAGTAGCGTACCTGAATGCAATGCGGTCATCCCCCTCCAGCCGTGCCAGCGTCTCCGCGTCGCAAAAGTAGTTCCCTTCCATATGCCCAATCGGCATCTGCAAAACCCGGCCCTTTTCAATCTGACTCGTAAACGGACTATCGGCCGTTTCAGTGCGAAGATAAACCTGCTTGCATATGTATTTCAGGCCCGCGTTGCGCATCAGCGCCCCAGGCAACAGTCCGCTCTCTGTCAGGATCTGAAAACCGTTACAGATGCCCAGCACCAGCCCTCCGCCGGCCGCGAATTCCTTTACCGATTGCATCACCGGAGAAAAACGCGCGATCGCGCCGGTCCGAAGATAGTCGCCGTAGGCAAACCCGCCCGGAACCAGCACCGCGTCCACGCCTTTCAGGTCAGCGGAGTCGTGCCAAAGGAAGGTAACAGGTTGATGTGCAACCTCGGCGATCACGTTATAGGTATCGTGGTCGCAGTTCGAGCCCGGAAACATAATCACGCCGAACTTCATAGATTTAGGTTATCAGGAAGGTCGTCTGCGGAGCGTACTGGCGATGGCGCAGTTCGAAAGGTTCAGGCAACAAACTGCGTTCAATAAATCATCTTGCGCATGAATAGCTCTGATGATATAGTTCAGTTGAACTATATGGCACCCGAACCAGGAATCTGGGATATCGCCGTTCTCGCCCTCCTTCGGGAGGCCCCCATGCACCCTTATCAAATGCAGCGGCTCCTTCATCTCAGGCACAAGGACGAGATCCTCGTGCTCAAGCGCGGTTCGCTCTACCACGCTATCGGCCGATTGTTGCGAGCCGGCCTGATCGCCGTGGAGACAACTGAGCAAAAAGGCAAGCGTCCCGAGCGCACCACCTACCGCCTCACACCCATCGGCCTGAACGAGTTTAAGGCCACTGTCAGGAAGATTATTGCCACCCCGCGTCGCGAATCTTCCGAGTTCATGGCAGCCATGAGTTTCCTGGTTCACCTGGACCCTGAGGAGGCTGTCCTTCACCTCAAACAGCGCGCCCAATTTCTGCATGCTGATATCGAGCAGCGCTCCGTTGGTCTTCGAGCCGCGTCCCTTCACGTTCAGCGCATCAACCTGATCGAAAGTGAGTACCTGCTGGCAATGTTGAAGGCAGAAGCTGCCTGGATACAAGTCATCGAAAAAGAAATTCGAGGGGGCAAACTGACCTGGGACTTCAAAGCAATACTGCGAGATGCGGCGGTCAGCCGTAAAACGGCCAGTAAAGGAAGGAAATGAGTCATGAACAGTACCTTGCGCGATGAAACCATGCCGAGCGCATTGCGGCCACGCTTTCGGGCGCCAATCTGGACCCTGCTCCTTCTCGCGCCGTTTGTTGCTGAAGTGCTAAGCGGCTCCACTCGCACCAGCATCTTGTTCGTCTACGTTCCCGAGGTCATGGTCTGGGGTGTCGGCGCGTTGCTCTGCCGCGAACTTGCCCGCCGCTGGCGTGCAGGTGACGTCAGCTTGCTTCTCCTCGGGCTCGCCCTGTCCGTAGCCGAAGAATTCATTATCCAGCAGACTTCACTTGCTCCCCTGCCGTTTCCAGGCTCCCATCCCGAATATGGCCGCATGTGGGGCGTGAATCTTGTCTACTTCCTGTTCATGCTGGGATACGAGAGCGTGTGGGTCGTGCTGGTACCGGTGCAGTTGACTGAACTGTTCTTTCCCCAGCGGGCCGCACAGCCCTGGCTGCGAAAACGCGGCGCCATCGTCGCGTGCGTAGTGTTTCTTCTGGGATCCCGCCTCGCGTGGTATGGATGGACCCAACAGGCGCGCCCGCGGTTGCAAGCTGCCCCTTACAGTCCTCCACTCGGATTGATCCTTATGGGTCTTCTGGCCATTGGCCTTCTGGTCGTTGTTGCCTGGCTTGCCCGCAATTTGTGCCGCCCCTCGCCCGGCGACCGGCGAAAGACCGCACCCGTTTGGCTGGTCGCACTAACAGCATTTGTCATGGCTGCGCCATGGTTTGAGCTCGTCGGTCAGAACTTCATTCCGAATCCAGTACAGCCATTCTGGATCGCATTCATTGCCGGTGCGGCATGGGCTGCCCTCGCATTATCATTGTTCGTGTGGTGGTCATCCCGTCAGGCCTGGAGCGAGGATCATCGCTTCGCCGCCGCTTCCGCCGCCACCCTCGCCTGCATGGCAAGTCCCTATTTGACCATAAGCAGTTGGCCGAAAATCGACATCGTGGGCAAGATGATTTTCGACGCACTTGCCTTGATTGGAATCTTCATCCTTGCCAGGAAGGTCTTCGCGCGATCGCGTACAGCAACGGTCAACGCTCCCAGCGAGGCTGAAGAGGCCTGACTCACAGCAACTGCATGACCGCTAATTCGCCAATTGAACAAAGAATCCAGTTCCGGGCGTGTGACCGCTTAACCTCGCAGAATTCAATCCAAATTGAATCCGCTTCAAACCGAAAGCGTGCGAGGCACAGACTGAGAGCTTCTATCTTCTGCCGATAGCTCTTTCACTTCGCGCTGCCTCACCGCCCATCCAGCCAACAGCAGGCTAGGCGCCAGCGCCACCGGCGCGGAATGCAATTCCCCCAGCGTGGTCGAGAACACGCTCTGGTCCGCCTGTGCAGCGCGCGAAACAATCACGCATGGCAGTTCCGAAGGCAGTCCCTCGGCGAGCCACTGAGCAGCCAGCAGCGTAAGGTCGCGGCCCGGCATATAAACCACCCGCGTAGCGTCTTCGATCGCCGGCAATGCAGCCTTATTGTGCGACTGCGCATGTTGCCCAGCCGAGAAACTCACATTCGAAGCCCACTCCCGATCGGTGAGCGAGCAGCCAATCGCCGCCGCAGCAGCAAACGCCGCCGAAATGCCCGGAACAATCTCGCAGGCGACACCGGCCTGGGTAAGCGCGGCAATCTCTTCAGCGGCGCGGCCAAAAAGAAGAGGGTCGCCGCTCTTAAGACGTACAACCGACCGGCCCGCTTGAGCATGCGCAACCATGAGCGCGTTAATCTCATCCTGCGTGATGAGTTTTACGCCGCAGCGCTTCCCCACGTTTACAACTTCGGCCAACGGCGATGCAAGCGCCAGAACCTCACCGGCAACCAGGTCGTCATGCAAAATCACATCGGCCGATTGAATCAGCCGATAAGCCTTCACCGTAAGCAAATCCGGCGAACCCGGCCCAGCACCGACCAGTGCAACCCGGCCCAACGCCGCAGTCCCAGCAGGCAAGGTAACCCTTTCGAGTCCCGCGCCAAGCACCGTCTCACTCGAAACATCAACCGGCCGATTCGCAAGCCGATGCAGCAGCGCCTTGCGCGAATCTCCAGCGGGCAGCGTGCTCAGAATCTGCCTCCGCAGCCGGCCCAGGTCCGCAAGCCACGGACCAATACTCGTCGGCAACAGCGCATCGAACTCGCGGCGCAAGCGCTGCGCAAATGCCGGACTTTCGCCCGCCGTCGATATTGCCACTTGCAGCGCCCCGCGGCTAACCACCGAGCCAAAAAAGAAATCGCAATTAGGAATGTCGTCGACCGAGTTACTGAGAATCCCTCGCTCATGAGCCAGCCGATAAACTTCAGCATTCACCGCAGGCACATTCGTAGCCGCGATCACAACAAATTGCCCGTCAAGATCCGCAGCCTCAAACGCCCGAACCTCAAGCTCGATCCGCCCCTGTGCCGCAAGCTCAACAAACTCCGGCCGAGCCTCAAGCGCAACCACACGTAGCCGCAGTCCAGTAGGCAGCAGCGTGCCAAGCTTCTCAAGCGCAACATTCCCCGCCCCCACCAGCAAGCCCGGCCGTGATTCGAGTTTCAAAAAAATCGGCAGCAATCTCATAGCGTCCGCACTTCGCAATTACAAATCAACAATCCCCAAGTATTCTTACGTAGCCCCTAGTCCCTAGCCCCTGTTTTATTCCACTCCATGCGGCACTCGCGCCACCGGCAAATCCCGTTCAACCGGCTCAAGCACCTCGCCCGCAAGGTGGCCCCGCAGTTCTTCGTTGGTGTGCCGCGCAAACCACGCTCGCAAGTTCTCGTTCTCAACTCGGCCCACAAAATATTTCCGAAGTAACCGCTCAATCGCCTCGGGTACGAGCGGAGCAGCACAGCGATACCCCACTGGCCGCGCAACCCCCGCATCCCGGCCCACCGCGCCGCCGAGGCAAAAGTAAAAAGCGTCAGTCAATTCCCCGTTGTACTTTATCTTCTTGCCCTCAAGGCCAATGTCCGATATCCAGTGCTGGCCGCAACTATTGGGGCAGCCGGTAACGTGCAGCTTCAACTGCTGATCAAACTGCGGCAGCCGCTCCTCCAGTTCATCCACCAGCCAGCGCGTAAACCCCTTTGTCTCCGCAATAGCCAGCTTGCAAAACTCCGTGCCCGTGCAAGCCACCGCGCCGCGCCAAAAGTGTGAACCCTCAACATGCAGTCCTATCTCACCCAGTTCGCGAGCCAGTTCGCCCGACTTGCTGCGAGGAACATTCACAATCACCAGGTTCTGCGAAACTGTCGCGCGCAGCGATCCCGAACCGAATCGCTCAGCCAGCTCCGCGGTAGCCTCAAGTTGCTCGCCAGACATGCGTCCGCGAAGCACCGATGCGCCAACATAATTCAGCCCCTCCTGCCGTTGCGGATGAATCCCCGCGTGATCGCGCAACACGTCATCCGGCACCTCCTCCGGCTCCGCAGCATCCAGCTTGAAGCCGAGGCGCCACTTCAGATCGTCGAGAAAACTCTCCGCCGTCCAGCCCTCGCGCATGAACAGGTACTTCATCCGCGCGCGATCCCGGCTCTGCCGCAGCCCAATCTGCTCGCGAAATATCTCGGCCACACCGCGAACCACATCAACCGCCTGCTCGGGCCGAACAAATGCATTCAGTCGCACAGCCAGATGCGGCTCGTTCGAAAGCCCGCCTCCAACGCGCAGCGAATAGCCAACCTCATCGCCGCGCCGCACTGGCGTCAGCCCAATATCGTTAATCTCGGGATAGGTGCACCACGACGGGCAGCCAGTTGCAGAAATCTTGAATTTGCGCGGCAGGTTATAAAAGTCGGAGTTGGCCGTCAGCAAGTGCGCAATCTCCTGCGCAATCCCCGAGGCGTCAATCATCTCGTCCGCCGCCACACCAGCCAGCGGGCATCCCGTCACATTGCGCACCACGTCGCCGCACGCGCCCTTGGGCGAGAGCCCAATCGCGTCCAGCGCGTCCACCACCTCAGGCAACGACTCGATCGTCAGCCAGTGCAATTGAATGTTCTGCCGCACAGTGATGTCCACCAGGTTGCGTCCATGCTTGCGCGCCAGCCCGCCAATGGTCCGCAACTGGTGCGAACTCACAATCCCGTTAGGAACCCCGACCCGCATCATGAAGTAATCGGAGGCAAGGCCTTCACCGCCCTTGCCCCCGGTCGCGCCGACGCCGTCACCCTGTGTGTATATTCCCCACCACTTGAAGTACACGTTGGCCCACTCGGGCAATACGCTCGAGCGGCCAGTGTGTGCAAAAGCGCGAACTTCGTCAAAGGCCTCCCAGGGATTCTTCTCGCGCTTCAGGCGCTCCATGCGCTGGGCTTTCGTTTCTTTGGGTTGTACGGCGTCGGTCATTTGAGTCCTTCCCTGATTTTTTGGCGCAGAAAACAGAAAGCCCGCGGCAGCGATAGCATGCGCGGGCGGTATAAATACTCGGGTTGGTCAGGTTCGGACTTCTAGACCCAAGTCAAGCTGCGCGCGCATAAATGCGTACAGCAGCGACAACAGGTCATAACATCCATAAACCGATAATACCCGCATGTGAGCTGGAACACAAGTCTGTCAGCACCAAACTCCTCAGTAGCGCCGGGCTGGAGCTGGCTATCGAAAAACTCTGCTCGTTAGAAAAAGTGTCAGGGCACGACTAAACAGCTTGCGGAAAAAAGGCTGGGGTATCGGAACAGTGACGATGGTTTCCACAGGCGGATGGTTTAAGTAGTTGATATGCGCGGAGACGACCAGCAGCAGGAAGCGATAT
>Ga0265338_10010870_pt1 | contig 10594 bp, 7 predicted proteins | sample 42126metaG_FD_193579 | JGI IMG/M metagenome (GOLD analysis project Ga0265338, IMG submission 193579) | Rhizosphere microbial communities from Carex aquatilis grown in University of Washington, Seatle, WA, United States - 4-21-26 metaG | ecosystem: Host-associated > Plants > Roots > Rhizosphere >... | reverse complement strand
CTGCAGGAAGCGGTTCTAATGGGTCCGTGCAGAGTCCCTGATAATATCCGTCCCAATCATGCTCACCGTACTTGTTCGTCAATTCTGGACGACTAAGAAGCCGCAGGTCTTGCTTGAAAGTGGAGATCACGGCTGCACCGTGCAAACGATGTGATCGCAGGCCGCAAGCGTGGCGGCTGCGCTGAAGCTGTTGCGGATGGCCGCTTTCACGACCTTCGCAGGATCAATCACGCCCATCTCAATCATGTTTCCTTCCTGTCCATTGGCAAAGTCATATCCATACTGGTGGGCTATGCCATCGCCGTCGATGAGAAGATCGTTTATTTCCAGCGGTGACAATCCCGCAAACGAGCAAAGTTTCTCAAATGGCGCGCATAGCACAGCTGAAAATAACTGCGGATTGGGAATTGACTGAAGGGCCTCGGCAGCCCACATATATGAAATCCCTCCTCCAGCGACAATCCCTTGATCCAGAGCGCAGCGCGTCGCCAGCAACGAATCCTCGATGCGCGCTTTCTTCTGCCTGTGCTCGGAATCGCTCGACGCGCCGACCTTGATCGTCACGATTCCGGTTGTCAGTCTGGCAATGCGCCGTTCGTATGCCTCGCGCTTTCCCGCATCCTGCTCCGATGCTGCTTGCTGGAACAGATAGGCAACGCGCTTCGTAACGTCCTCGGCCGGAACCGGGAAGCCTGTCAAAATGCAGCGGTCTTTCGTGATGGTCGCCTTGGAGCATCGGCCCAGGTCGCGAGTCTTGAAGTCTGCCTCATCGAGTCCCAGGTCGGCGCCGGCGTTCTTGGCTGTGGTAACGAGTGCGAAATCTGCGAGGATGCCGTTCTTTTCCTCCGGGGTTCCCGGCACGCGCACCACGGCGCACGCGCAATTCCCCTGCACGACGCTCAGTACCATGGTTGCCAGAAACGGACCGTCTGCGTCGGAGCAGATGATTACCAGCGCCCTTCCATTTTTCAGGACTGACTCAATCGTTCCCTTGAGGTTGTCGGTAAGGCGCGACAGCTTGCAGCCGGCCACTAGCACTACAGGATTATCGAATCTCAGCGTGCCATCGGTGCGGGCCGCGAAGTATGGAGACATGTAGCCCGCCTCGATGCTCATTCCTTCGACTATTTCTACCGATGTTTTCCAGTCCTGAGAGTCTTGAATAGTAATAACTCCAGTTGATCCAGCAGCGCGAACTGCTTCCGCAACGATCTTACCGACTTCAGGATCATTGTTCGCTGAGAGGGATGCAACCCGTTCCACCAAGTCGCCTCGTAATGGAATTGCAAGTCGGTCCACTTCTTCACACGCCAAATCAGCCGCTTTTTGGCACGTCGTTTGGAATTCGTGCAGCTTTATTTTGCCATTGTCGATCAGTTCCGATCCGAGGCGAAACAGAGCCTCTGTCAAAAGGCAGGATGTGGTTGTACCGTCTCCAGCTTCTAAAACCGTCCTTTGGCTGGCGTCCTTCAGTACCTGCGCCGCAAGATCTTCAAATGGATCGGGCAGAACGATTTCCCGTGCCACGGTTACTCCATCCCTGGTGATTGTTGGTATCAGTCCTGGGATGCTATGAATTGCTACGTTACGCCCTGACGGTCCGAGCGTCGAACCGACCGCCGAAGCCATCTTGGCGGCTCCTGCTAACAGCGCTTCTCTGGCTTCTCGCCCGCTCTTCATCACTCTTGACACATCTCACCTCACCAAGTAAAGATTTGATCTCCCTGACCTTTAGCCATGAACTCACCGTTCTCGAGCATTTCCTTCATCTTGCGATCACCGAACTTCTGCCGCATTCCCTGGAAATTTATAGAGTCTGGGTGCGGGCCTTGACCGGTGGGCGCCTTGGCTCCGGTCCACGGCATTTTCTGAGGCCCGGAACTTACGCCACCGGTTCCAGCCTCGGAACGTGGCTCCTGCTTGCCTGCCACAGACAGATACTTACCGACGACCGTCCGCGCGGCGCCGGGAAGAGAACGCGCTATTTTGGCCTTGAGCAATCGAAGCACGCGGTCCTGATCCCCTGATCCGATCACATCCCGAAGGTTGCGCTGGTATTCAGTGTCACCAGTCTGGTTTTTGTAGAACGCTTCGGAAACTTCCTGCTCGATCTTTTCCATCGTTTCGGAAGGAATACTCCTTCCACGCGTCAATTGCTTAATCGCCTGAGAAACTGCTTTCGAGAGTACGGGGGACGCCGCGGAGTCGAGCTTCTGAAATGCGACCTGACGCTTGTCTTTCTCAATGGCCGCGCGCTCCGCGTTGTAGTCCGGGGCCTTCTCGGCAGGCTTCTTGTTCGCAAGTTCCTCATATCCGGCCATCCGGTCCCGAATCGCCTTGATGATCCTCTTGCCATCGGCATTGTCACCTAAAAGAGACTCAAGCTGGTTCAGTTGGGCAATCATGGTCATGCCCGAGGCATCCGGCTGAGCCAGAGTAGCCATCATCACGCGCGCCAGTGTCGAGCTGTAGTTGTCCGGGCTGTTCTTATGCCACATGGACAGCATGGCCGGGGTCAGCTTGTCGATCGCTTCAGGATTGCCTTTGAAGAACGTCTCGGCCACGCTCATATCGCCTGCGGAAAGTCCCGTATAGACAGTGGCCCATTCCTGAGCCTCAGCCTTGATTGCGTCCAGGCCCTTCAGGCCATCTTTACGCGCAAAAGATTCGGCCAACTCGTTGACGCCCTGCTGATACTGACGCACGTCGCGCGCGGACTTGAAACCAGTGTCGCGCCATGACTTCTCTCGGAAATGGCTGTCTTTTAGCTGCTTGAGAAGTTCGGGCTGCTCTTTATACTTCTCTTCGTTCGTTTTGTCCCAATCGGGGAATCGTTCTTCTTGCGGCGCGGTTTCTTCAAATCTCCCTTCAAGGGTCTCACCCCCTCCAAAATCGAAATTGATCGATTCTGGCTCTGCGGCGACTGCGGGTGCTCCGGTATCGGCTACAGCGGCTCCGCCTCCGGCTGCTGGCGCTAATGCTACGGCTACGTCTTCAGGCATTCATCACCTCTCTCGTTTAACAATTTAGCATCTTTTTGATATTTTTCTTGGCTTGGTAAAACAGGTATGCCGCTTGCCCGATCGTGATTCCCATGCGCTGCGCTATTTCCCGGAAGGTTAGCTCCTCGTGGCCGTGCATCTGGTAGCGGAAGGAAAATACGACGCGCTGCTCGCCGGGAAGCTTTGAAACTATGTCGGAAATCTTCGACACATCTGGTGCTAGTTCGTTAATTTGTTCTCGCGAGCATGGGATTCCTATTTTCCGGGTGCCTGGGCCTTCCCAATTTGAGTAAAAAAACGTTCTGTCCGAGTCGAATTCATCGAGGATCTGTAAGAATGCAAATTCTTGATTCATGGAAATCATGCCACTATTTTTGTTCTTACGGAGCCACTTGAACACTATCTGTTTTGAAATTAGGTGGACTCCTTTGGGATTCCAGTATTTCGGTCCTACCTTCCACAAGTGCATCCAGAACTGTTGGCAGGCATCATCGGTAGCGCTCATGTTTCCAGATGGGCGTAAGAGACGGCGAATCTTCCCTCGCACGGAACGCTCCATGCGGGCGTGTAACTTCTCCCACTCCGGCGCTGGGATCGGTACAATGCGCGGATTATAACAATGAGACGATGAAAAGTCACAAGTTTATCTATTTGTTCGTTTTGTCCATTTGGCTCGTATTTTGCATTCCCGTGTATGCCCAGTCGGTTTACCCGATTTCCGGTGAGGTCCGCGACCACCAAGGCAACGTCGTGCCAGCCGCAACCGTCATCATTCTTTCTGGAAACCTGACGACCGTAAACACAGCCACGCAGCCCGGCTCGCCACTGGCAACCATCTATTCTGACCCAGCCGGAACGATGGTGATTAACCAGGTTTCGAATCCGGTCACAACCAGTGGAACAGGTCAATTCGTGGCCTACGGTGCTCCTGGTTCTTACGTCATTCAGGCTTACCGGAACGGCTACCAGCTCATCGCACCTTTTTACATCACTACGAACGGCACCGGTTGCACGGTAAGCGGATCTACGGGAACTATCGTCTTCAATAATGGAAGCGGGGCTTGCACACAGGACAATCGCCTAACATTCACCACTGGCACCGGAAACGAAACGGTTCCCTCGATTGAGAACTTCCAATATGTTGATTGCGCCAACTCTGCGGCCAGGACGGGAGCGGATATCGGAGCTTGGTTCAATGCGGCCGAAGCAGCTCTTCCAGCAAACGGAGGAAGCATTTACTTTGCGGCAGGATCTTGCACCGCAACGACGGAGATGGTCGTTAACAAAATCCTTCAGATTGGCGGTTCTGGTCCTTCATCCACGAATATCACATGGGGAGGAAGTGCCAGTGTCGCGCCGATCGAGGTAAATACGCTTTTTGCGGCTCCCTATCTAAACGGACGCATCTCAGGGTTCACTCTGACCTGCACTTCAAACGGGCCAGGGATTCACCAGATCGATACGATCGGTGAGATTTACGACGATCTGGCTATTGTCGGATGCGGACCAAAAGGATTGTGGTTTGACAACGTAGCGGGTTTCAATGAGCGCACAAACCTTGGAACGCTTTCGATGTATCACAGCGGAATCTATCTCACGAATAACAACACAACTACGCCTTTTCCCAACTCAAACAGCTTCGGGTTTGGCTGGTGGCATGGAGTCCATTTCCAAGTTGCTGCGAGTCAATCGGCAGTTACCGCAGTAGGATGCGTATCCTGCGGATCGGGAACGAATGCCACAACTTCCGGGGGCTTGGGTGTGGCGGGTCCGTTTGCGGGCGTTTCGTCCGTGTTCATTTATAACTCTGGCGATTTCGCTATCAGCGCAAATCTTGAGGCGGCATCCTCAACGCTTGTAACTCTCTCGTCCGGGTCTGCCTTGGCAGGAATCAGGCTTGATATCGATGCGGAATGCACGGGATGTAGCGGAGCAACTAGCTTCAATATCGACGCCACTTCGGTACTTAATGCGGACATCTCCAGCCATATAGCGGTGCAGGGTTTGGTTCCAGTCACCGCCATGGGAGCCGTTTATCTTCCGCAAGGGCAAATCACGGGTACGGGCGTTCCGGTATTCAGTGATGCTCCGTTTATCGCTGGTCCTACTTTCTACTGCGACATGGTTCCGAATTGCCCTTCGTTTTTGCAGTTAGGAACAGCAACGTCTGGGGGAAATTTCAGTTCAACGAAAGCGTATTTTAATGCCTCTATCTGGAATGGCTCGGCCCCAGTCCTTGACCAATTCAGCTTGTTCAATAGCTGCGCGTCAACCGGAACAAATCCTGTCTGCACTTTTACGATAGGGCACGCCGGCAGCACAGGAAACAACTACGTTTCAATTCCGCAATCCTTGACCTTTGGGAGTGTCACGGTTGACCCCGTTTCCCCGCCGAACGGTTCGGAATGGTATCGCTCAGACCTCGGGTATCTCAAGTGCCAACAGGCAGGCGTGGCAGCACAGTGCGGAGCAGCGCCAGGGTCGGGAGCTTTCTCTGGTGGACTGGGAGCGAGCTATCAGGACGTTACGGAGATTGCGGCGCCAGCGAATCCAGCGGCTGGCAACGACAGACTCTACCTCAATTCTTCGACTCATCTTCTCGCTTGCGTTACAAGCGGAGGGGCGAATTGCATGCCTTCGGCGGGAGGTGGCAGCGCAGCATTGAGCGCGCTCACTGTAGCGACCGCAACGAACTCGATTAACAACGGAAGCTATCAGCAATCATGGAACTGGCAGAAAACTGGATCAGGAAATGAATACGGATTTCTTATCAGTGAAAATGCGGCCTCCACCAACTCGGGGACGACATACCTGTTCGGAATTCATACGCTCTCCTCTTCCACAATTTCACCATTTGAATTCGATGCGAACGGAATCGGCTGGTATCTGACAACTTCTGGACTGCTGAAGCCCCTGTCCAGCGGAACAATAGCTTTGGGTGGTACCGCCCACGGTTTCGTGATCGATGAAAATGGCTCGGTCCATGTGAGCCTAGTTTGCGCGCTAAACACGGTGGCCCTCGGGCAAGGATCATCGACCGATCCGCTGTGCGGCACTGTTCCGAATGCTGCGTTGACCAATTCCACGATGACAATCAACAGCACAACTTGCACGCTCGGAGGGTCCTGCACGCCTCCGGGATCACTATGGAACGGGATTGGGAATCCGGCTGGCAATCTGAGTTTGACGATGGGCACGAACCTTTCGACGTTTAATTACACGAGTGCACTCAATAACGCGTTCTCCTGGCAGAACAACACAGCAGCAACATCGAGCGTGTCTCAATCCTCACCAGTCCTGAATCTATGCGGTCAAGGTTGGGAAGGCGGCTCGCCGGCGAACACACAGGACTGTTGGCAGTTCCAAAACTCCATTGCAAACGGGGCGAACTCGAATGTAACGGGAATTTTTTCATTCACAGGCTCATCGACGGGGCATTATGCGATTCAGGTTCCGAACCTGATAAATCTCGGCATCGCCTCTGACAACCTTCCATATGGCGGCGGTACGGCGGTTCAGGGAAGTGTTACCGCGCCTTCGGCGAATGGTCAATATGTCTGCGGATATGCGGTCACTGCAGCGGTAAAAGTTCCACCGACTTGTCCCATCCTCGGCCTCGGGACCGACTCCATTACAGGGGCAGGCTCAACTTATACGGTGACATACGCTCAGAACGCCACAGTCACAACACACGACGTTGCTGGCTCCTCGGCGGTCAATGTGACGCTGCCCACTGCAACGACTCTCGGAAACGCTGCATTCGTCTGGAAATACTGCAATCACAGCACGCAGACAGACACGATCACGCCGACGACGTGGACGATTCAAGCGGGATCGGCGGCTGGTGCCGCTACGCTCTCAGTATCTTCCGGGGTCTGCTACAGCATTTCGGTGGATGCGAACTCTTCCACGCAGTGGCACGCAGACGGAACAAATACTGGAGGTGGTGGTGGCGGCGGGACGGTCACTGGCTATAGCTGCACGATGAGCAGCGCGACGACTTGCACGGCAACGGTCGCATCCGTCACGAGTCCGATTTGTGTTTCATCTCTCCAAAGCACGAGCACCGTCATTGCCTCGAATTGCAACATAACCAGCACCACGGCCACGGTTACGGCAGGAAGTTCCAACTCCGGGACGTGGGGAATAGCGCTTCTGACAGCCCCCGGATCAGGCAGTTCGTTCGTTCGCATCAACACATATACGTCAAGTTGTGCGGCTGCCACAACTCCGTGCAACGTATCTGTCACCGTGCCGATGGGCGACTTGGCCGTTGTCGATGTCTATGCAGAGAACTCAGGAGCGATCAGCCTGACGACGGATAGCAATTCCAGCACCTATTCAAATGCCTTCAACGACACGGCAGCTTTGCAAAGCGGAAATGGCAGTATCCGTGAGGACTTCGTTTGCCAGGCGAGCGGCGCGATTACCACGATCCATGGAAACGTCCCTAGCGGCGCTGGCGGCTCTGCGGTTGTCGTGAGAGTGTACTCGGGCGCTTCAGCATCATGCGGCGATCAGGTTTCTTCCCCGGCCACGAATACCGGAGCGACGCAGACCGCAGGTAGCATCACGACAGGGGGCAGCCGTCTAATCACCGGAGTTTTCTTCCAGAATACGAGTGATACGAATGCGTTCACAGGTTCCGGTATTTACGGGAACAGCGTGAATCAAGGTAACGCACCGTCAAATACAACGCTCGGCGGCGTGGATGCGCTGAACGAACCGGCATCGGTTTACGCGGCAACAACCACCACGACAGGCAGCGTCGGTTGGTACGCACGCACGGTGAGCTACAAATGAGAACGCTACTCCTGATTCTCTTTATGGCTTCTCCGACGTTCGCGACAAGCTACTACGTGGACTATTCGACTGGTGCTGATTCCAACGCGGGAACAAAGCTAGCGCCGTTCAAGAATATCCCCCAGTCAGTCGCATGCTCATCTGCTTGTGCTACGGTCGGAGGTTCTTTAACAGCCGGAGATCAGGTAATCCTCAAAGGTGGCGTGACATGGCCCATGAACACCATGGGATGTATTCTTCTCGCTCGTTCGGGAAGTTCTAGCGCCGATATTTACTATGGAGTGGATGTGACTTGGTACACGGGGGCCTCTTGGACTCGCCCCATACTCACTGGAAACGGAATCACGACAGGAACTTGTGCCGGGTCTTCCACGGTCCACAATGTGTTTATCGTTGGAAACGGAGGGGATTACGTCACGGTTGACAACTGGGAATTCACTGACCAGTTAATGACTGCCGGAACGGGCGAAGACGATACCATCAACTTCTATGGAACCTTCCTTGATTTCACCATTGAAAATAGCTTTTTCCATGGCTGGACGCTGACGGGCAGCGGTTCAGGAAGCGATACAGGGCTGCTCGTTTACTACTCTCCAGGAAATACGTTTCCGCACCGTTTCATAGTGACCGGCAACGTTTTTGACGGCTACGACACGACGCAGGTGCAAGCCGATCCTACGTGCGCTTCGGCCTGCCTTGGAAGCGTGAATGCGTTCTATGGATTCGCTACCGAGTTCAGCAAGAATGTGGTGCGGAACGTCTCGAATGGGGCAATCGGGCAGATTAACTTCGTCCATGACAACCTTTTCGAGAACATCCGGCTGTCCATAGATAGCACCTCTCACGAAAACGCTTTTGAGAACAACTCCGGCTGCAACGCAAGAATTTACAATAACGTCATCCGCAACAATTCGATCTCGACTGGTATCGTCAATCTATGGGATGCAGCGGTCGGTACTGCCGGCGGCTGCGCGAGCGGAACGGATTACGTTTTCAACAATCTCGTTTATAACACGTCAAACGCCAACATTATCGACCTCGGCACTGTTGAAGGCTGCCCAGGCTCATGCCCAACACCATTTGGAACGACGATCAGTTTTAATAACACGGTAGAGGCCGGTCCGAATGGAACACCGTCTGGTCTTTATACTCCCGGGGACCTGCACAGCACGGGCGCGCAGGCAAACAACGTCCATCTGATTTCCTCTACCGGGACACCATTTCAGCAGGGAACCAGCGGAGCGAATTGCCCCCAGACCAATTGCACGCTATCCGCAAATCGAGTAGAGCCATATTCGGTTGATTGCACCACGAATGGCTACTGCCCTTCGCAAACATGGCCGTTCTCACCGACATCGATGAGCAGCCCGACGTACGGTGCTGGCAACAATTACACGTCCCTCTGCTCTATCGATTCGTATATGGCGAACGCCTGCCAAGATACGACTCTTGCTGTCATTTACAGTGCCGAACTCTGTACCAACCTGACCTGTTGGAACGCTTCAGCCCATACGGTGACTTTCCCTTTTCGTACGCCGCTCAATCGCCCATCGGTTGGCGCATGGGATCAAGGGGCTTACCAGGTAAGCAGTGTTCCTCCGGTCGTAAATATTCCAGGGGCATGTCAGGTTTGTCAGGTAACAAAGCAGCTTCAGCCCCCAACCAATTTACAGGCGGTTCTCATTGGCAACTAACAAGGAGGTGGTTCAATTGAAACGCAGGATCGTGAAACTCAGGATCGTTTTAAGCTCGCTGCTGTTCTTTATCGGGTCAGTGGCATTCGCGCAGAACCCTCCCACCCAGGGATCGATCACCACGCACGGAACGGACTGCACCACGGCTACCAATTGCGTAGTGGTGAGCCTTCCTCCAGGGCAGGGCGGCGCCTCAATCACCGTTTCGGGAACGTGGTCGGGAACGCTGCAATTTGAAATATCGGTCGATAACGTTAACGGGGACTATGGTACTCCTCCGGTCGCGTCGGCCACCAGCACTACAGCCAATGGGATATTCCAGATCAACCCATCTGGTTTTCTTTGGGTAAGAGTGCGGGCATCTGCTTTGGCAAGCGGTACGGCCGTGGTCACGATAAACGCCTCTCCTGCCTCGGCGCGAGTAGGAGGAAGCGGAAATGGTGTTTCAAGCGTCTCCTGCGCGAGCGGCTGCACGGTAGCCAATCCGACGACCACTCCCGCAATCACCGTAACGTCAGCAGGTGGCACCGTAACCAACGTAGCCACAACGTCGCCTATCACGGGTGGTCCAGTAACTACCACGGGAACCATAGCTTGCGCGACGTGCGCGATTGGGCCAGGAGCATCAACGGCGAATCACCTAGCAAAATTTGCCAACACGGATGGCGTCACGCTCGCGGACGGTGGCGCTATTCCGAGCAGCGGCATTTCAGGCTTGACTTCAACGCAGATTCCCATAGCGGGAAGCTCGACTACTCTAACATCCTCGGTTGCTGCCCCGACAGGCACAATCGTTGGAACTTCTGACACGCAGACACTCACGAATAAGTCCATAGTAGCCACTCAGCTCACAGGTACTTTGCAAGCTGGACAGTTTCCGGCCCTTACTGGGGATGCAACTACATCCGCGGGGTCGCTTTCAACTACAGTGGGTTCCTTGAATGGGGTTAGTCTTGCGGGTTTGGCGACCGGACTCCTGCGGAATACGACCACTACCGGTGCTCCGACAATTGCCACGGCGGCGCAGATTCTATCGGCCTGCACGGGATGTGCGCCGCTCGCATCTCCAAGCCTCACCACTCCTAATATCGGAGC
>Ga0265338_10010869_pt1 | contig 10594 bp, 7 predicted proteins | sample 42126metaG_FD_193579 | JGI IMG/M metagenome (GOLD analysis project Ga0265338, IMG submission 193579) | Rhizosphere microbial communities from Carex aquatilis grown in University of Washington, Seatle, WA, United States - 4-21-26 metaG | ecosystem: Host-associated > Plants > Roots > Rhizosphere >... | reverse complement strand
CTTCGGTTGAGGACTGGCTTGCGCGCCGGGTCGAGCTTGCACGGATGGCCGGCATGGAAGGCATCTGCGCCCTCATGGACGAGGCGCGGGCCGGCCTGGTGCGGTTTGACACCTCCCGGCCGGAAGTGGAGCTCGGTGAAGAAGTGCTCCGCGATTTCGCGGCGGAGCACGGGTCGGACCTTCCCGGGTTCATCTCACGCGTGTCCCTGTGCGCGCGTGAAAGTGAAAGGGCCCGGGCCGCACAGAAAGTGGCTCTCCTGACATTCCATGCTGCCAAGGGACTGGAGTTCCCCGTCGTCTTCATCGCCGGCGCGGAGGAAGGCATTACGCCGCCACGGTACTCCGTGGATTCTGCACCGCTGCCCGGGCGCGGTAGTCCGCGCATTTTCTCAGATGACCTGGAAGAGGAGCGCAGGCTGTTCTATGTCGCGCTCACGCGGGCCCGTGACATTCTCTTTGTCAGCCATTGCGCGCGGCGCCGCATGTACGGAAAGGTGCAGGAAGCTTCACCGAGCCGCTTCCTTGCCGAAATACCTGCGCACTGCCGGCTCGACAAGACCCCGCGCCGGCCCCCGCGGAATCACCAGCTCACGCTGTTCGGCTGAGCTTCCGCCGCCTGCGCGTAATCAGCTTCATCACCTCGAACCACGCGATACTGAAGAGACCGGCGGCAAACGCGATGGCGAGGTCCGGCGGATGCATGGCGGCGAAGTGGAAAAGGCGCTGCAGCCCCGGGACGTAGACCACGAGGGCCAGGAAGCCGAGGGCGCCCCCAAGGACCCAGAGGAGCGCAGGGTTGCGTACGGCAAAGGAAGCCAGCAGGCCGCGCTGCCAGCTGCGGTTGGTGAGGATGAGGCTGAGATTGGAGACGATCAGCGTAATGAACGAAAGGGTGCGGGCCTGGGCCACGCTCTCCCCGAGGGAGAGCGCCACGGCGTAGACACCGATCACCACGCCAAAAGCCACCAGCCCCTGGATCGTGCTGGTCACCAGGCTCCACCTGCCGAAGAGGCGTTCCTTCGGGCTGCGCGGGGCGCGCTCCATGATGTCCCGCTCCCCTGCCTCGGCCTCGAAGACCACGGAGCAGGCAGGATCGATGATCAGCTCGAGGAACACGATGTGCACGGGGAACAGGATCATCTCCTTCCAGTTCAGAATCACGGGGACGAGGGATGCAAGGGCGATGGGGATGTGCACGCTGATGATGTACGCCATGGCCTTCTTCAGATTGTCGAAAATCCGTCGCCCCATCCTCACGGCGGCCACAATGGAGGAGAAGTCGTCATCCAGGAGCACGAGGGCGGATGCCTCCCGCGCCACGTCAGTCCCCCTTTCCCCCATGGCCACCCCGATGTGCGCGGACTTCAACGCGGGCGCGTCATTCACGCCGTCTCCCGTCATGGCAACCACTTCGCCGTTCGCCTTGAACGCGTCCACGATAAGGAGCTTCTGTTCCGGCACGACCCGGGCGAATATGGTCGTCTCCCGAACCCGGTCCCGAAGCTCTTCCGGGGACATGCGCGCAAGCTCCTGTCCGGTGATCACGTTCTCCCCGCCCCGCATGCCGATCTGCCGGGCGATCTTCTGGGCCGTCACGGGGTAATCTCCCGTGATCATCACGACCTTGATGCCCGCCTGGTAGCACTCGGCCACGGCCGCCGGCACGGCAGGCCGTATCGGATCTTCCAACCCCACCAGGCCGATGAAATCGAATACAAACTCATGCTGCGCGACGGGGAGATCACTCCCTGGAAAGACGGCCTTTGCCACCCCGAGCACCCGCAGGCCTCGGTCCGCCAGGTCGTGAACCTCGCGGGCCAGGGTCTCCACGCGTACGGAATCGAAATGACACAGATCGGCGATGGCCTCCGGTGCCCCCTTCGTCGCCACGACGTAACCGGCCCCGGAGACCGACTTCCACACGTGGGAGAGCGCGAGCAGCTCCCGGGACAGCGGGTACTGCTGTACCATGGTCCAGCTTCGATGGAGATGCTCCGTGTTGGTCAGGGTGAGCGCGCCGACCTCCTGGATCGCTTTCTCCATGGGATCGAACGGGTCTTCCTGGCTGGCCAGGATGCTGAACTCCAGCAGCTCGTGAAAGCTTTCGGGAACTGCACCCCTGCTTTCCGCCAGGTCGAGGGAGACGCCGGCCGCGCGCAGCATGCGGATTTTCATCCTGTTCTGGGTGAGCGTGCCGGTCTTGTCCGCACACAGCACGGTGGCCGCGCCGAGGGTTTCCACTGCCGCCATCCGGCGCGCGAGCACCCGGTTCTGGGAGATGCGCCACGCACCAAGGGCCAGGAAAATCGTGAGCACGACAGGAAACTCTTCCGGCAGCACCGCCATTGCCAGGGTGATTCCGGAGAGGAACCCTTCCAGCCAGTTCCCGCGCGTGAGGCCGTAGACCACCACCAGGACGGCGCAGAGCAGGAGCGCGCCCATGAAGATGGCTTTGACGATGGACGCGGTTTCCTTCTGCAGCGGGGTTTGTTCCTGCCGCACCGTCTGCAGCGCCTTCCCGATCCTCCCGATCTCCGAGTCAGCTCCGGTGGCTTTCACGACAGCCACCCCCCGTCCGTGCACGACCAGTGTGCCGGAATAGAGAAAGGGCGTATCCTCGCCGCCCGGTCTCTTCAAAGCCGCGTCGGGCTCACCGGCGGATTTACGCACCGCTGCAGACTCACCGGTCAGGAGCGATTCATCGACTGAAACATTGACGCACCAGAGGAGGAGGGCATCCGCCGGCACCCTGTCCCCTTCGGAAAAGACGAGGAGGTCTTCCCGCGCCACTTCACGGCCGGGGATCCTGCGCTGCGCCCCTTCGCGGATGACCAGGGCGCGCGGGCTGGAGAGGTCCCGGAGCGCCGTCAGGGTATTCTCCGTCTTCTGCTCCTGAAAAATGGTGATGCCCATGATCACCACGACGAATCCGAGGAGCATGGAGGCTTCCTGGATATCCCCGAGCACCAGGTAGATGACGCCGCAGGAGATCAGGAGAAGAAACATCGGCTCCTTGATCACGTTGAAGGCTACGGAAAAGATGCCGCGCTTCTTCGAGGAGGGGAGCTCGTTCATTCCCTCTTTCGCAAGATTTTCCCTCGCCTGCGCTTCTGTCAGGCCCGTCAGTTTCTTGACCTCGTTCTCCGTGAGAGCCATTCGGGCACCGTAGGTCGATTCCGGCAGCCTGTCAACTCGCGCGCGTTGACGTCATGGGTCCCGCGGACTATGCTGGCGGTTCATGGACGGCGCGGCAGAGAACCAGGACACACGCACATTCCTGAAGAGTCTCGGGTTTCCCGAAGTCAGGGTTCATCACTCGTTCAACCACTTCGACTTTTCACGGCCGTCACGGCGGATCCTTGTGATCGGGTCCATGGGATCGGGGAAGACCGAGTTCTCCGCGCGGATCTGGCGGGATTCGGAGGTTGCGCAGAAGAAAAAAGGGGCGGCGGCACAGGGCACCCGCACCGAGGACGGGGCCGATCGCAGGATCGTGTTCTTCATCCGTTCGGCGCTGGATGCCAAGAGATTTCCCGATTACCCGCGGGATGCGCTGCCGTACCGCGGGGGCTTTGTGCGCTGTGGAAAGAACATCGCCGAGATCGCGAGCTCATTCGACCTGGAGCGCGTAATGAAGGAGAACCCCGGGGCGGGGACCTGGGTCATCGACGAGGCATCCTTTTATGAAGAGCGGCTTGCCTACGTGGTGGAGCGCGCCTCCCGCACGCGGGGGCTGATATTCATCTTTCCTTCCCTCGTGCTGAACTTCCGTCGGGAAATATTCAACACCACGGCGCGTCTTCTCCTGGACACTGCAACCGACGTATTCCCCCTCACCGCGTACTGCGAGCATCCCGAATGTCTCCAGGATTCCTTCTACACCTACAGGTACTATACGGTAGACGGGCGCGAGTGCCCTGCGCTTTATTTCGACCCGCTGCTGGTGATCGGCGGAGACCGCGAAGTGCACGATCCCCTCGAGCCGAACTACTGCACCCGCTGCGACGACCATCATTACCTGCCCGGCAAGGAATATACGTTCCTTGTTTTGAAGCCTCTTGGCGCCCAGGCGGCCAGGGGAGACGCCGCACCCCTCCGCGAGGAGCTGTCCCTTATAAAGGACAACCCGGAAAAGTCCCTGTTGTATGCCCATTTCCGCGACATGTACGACGAGATCAATATGAACTCCCTGCGCGTGTCCTGCATCGCAGAAAGGGCGCTCCTGTTTCTGTTCACGGAGCAGAACATCGTGTCCGACTCCCTGTTCCTGTGCCTGGTGAAAGAGCTTCGGATGGATGGTGACTACCTGCAGCGCCGCCTGTCCGACTGCAGGCGCGCCACCGTGCTGGAGAAACTGTGAGGGGCGCCCTGCGGACCAGTGCTGCTGTTCTGTGCGCGCTCCTGGCTGCGGGATGCGCCGGCAAGCCGCCGAGCATATCCCGCGTCTTCGCGCGCGCCATCTACGTGCATGACACCGCCAGTGAGACCAATTCAGAGACACTCGGAGTCTTCCTCGTGGCCAATGACCCCGACGGGATTGAGAACCTCAGCGCGTTTTACGTGATCAACGACGACGCGGAGCTGTTCTGGAAGGTGGAAAGCGGCGCATGGGCAACCTCCACCGCGGAGGGGGAAAGCTGGATCGGGAGCACGTCTCTCTCCATGCCCGGTGGGACCAGCCTTCCGGCAGGCCGTTACAGGGTCGTCCTGCAGGACGCCAGCGGGGACACGGTGGAAGACGCCGTCACGATTCCGGCACGTTCCGTCGGAGCTGCGGACGCAAAGTACCCCACGTCCGTGGCCGCGGGGGGAGTGATCAAGGTGTCGGGCCCCTATGCCGCGTTCGAAGTGTGGACGTACAGCACGGACGGAAGGTTCGTCGCCGCGTTCCCGGCAGGCGGCAAATCCCCAACCCTGGAGATCAGAAATATCCTCAGCGCCTCGCCGGCTCTGACAGTGGGTTTCTCGTATCGCGTGTTCGCCTGGGACGAGAAAGCCGGCTATGGCGTACTGTCCGGCCCGTTCGGTTCGGGAAGCTTGCCCGCCCGGTAGCACCGCGCATATAATCCTGTTCATGGCAGACGCGCCGTATGTACTCGCACTGGACCAGGGGACCACGAGCTCCCGTGCCATACTCTACGACCGCGCGGGACACGCGCTTGCCCTGTCGCAAAAACCATTCACGCAGAGCTACCCTCGCCCGGGCTGGGTGGAGCACGATCCCATGGAGATCTGGTCCACGCAGCTGGCCGCGGCCCGGGAGGCCATTGCACAGGCGCGCGTAAGCCCTTCCCGGCTCGCCGGCATCGGGATCGCAAACCAGCGGGAAACCGCGGTGTTCTGGGACAGGGGCACCGGTGCTCCCCTGGGCCCTGCCATTGTCTGGCAGGATCGGCGTACGGCCGATATCTGCCGCACCCTCTCTGCGCGAGGGCTGGAGCGCCTCATTACGGATCGGACAGGACTTCTCCTTGATCCATACTTCTCGGGGACGAAGATCATGTGGGCCATGGAGAACATGCCGGACATGCGGAGGAAGGCGCACGCGGGGGAGGTGTGTTTCGGCACGGTGGATTCCTGGCTCGTGTACAAGCTGACCGGAAACCACCTCACTGATCCGTCCAATGCATCCCGGACGCTCCTGTTCGATATTCACAAAGGGGCATGGGACGCCGAGATACTTTCCGCCCTGGAAATCCCCGCGGCGCTGCTGCCCCGGGTCGTTCCCTCCTCCTCGACCTTTGGCAAAGTGGAGTCGAGCCTGCTCGGAGCGGAGATCCCCGTGTGCGGCGTGCTGGGAGACCAGCAGGCGGCGCTCCTGGGCCAGGCGTGCCTGGAGCCGGGCGCGGTGAAGGTGACGTACGGGACAGGGTGCTTCTGCCTGCTTTTCACGGGCCGGCAGGCGGTTGCCTCCCGCAACCGGCTCCTGTCCACCGTGGCCTGGGACCTCGGCGACGGCCTGGAGTATGCGCTGGAGGGATCCGTGTTTGTCGGGGGCGCGGTGGTGCAGTGGCTGCGCGACGAGCTGCGGATCCTCTCCTCTTCCGCGGAGTCCGACACCCTGGCCAGGTCTGTTTCCGACACCGGCGGCGTGTATTTCGTTCCCGCGTTCGTGGGCATGGGGGCGCCGCACTGGGATCCCGAGGTGCGGGGCGCCCTGTTCGGAATCACCCGCGGCACGCGGCAGGAGCACATCGTACGAGCAGGACTGGAGAGCATCGCCTACCAGACGCGCGACCTGGTGGAGGCCATGGAGAAAGACGCCGGCCGCGCAATCCAGTCGGTGCGGGTGGACGGAGGAGCGTCGGTCAACGCATTTCTCATGCAGTTCCAGGCGGACATCCTGGGCATGCCGCTGGTAAGGCCGCGGAGCCCGGAGACCACGGCGCTCGGCGCAGCCTTTGCAGCGGGACTGGCCGCGGGTGTATGGAAGAGCAGGGCGGAGCTTTCCGAGATCTGGCAGGCGGATACGATTTTCGAGCCCGGCATGGACACAGCGGCCCGCGGCGCGCTCATTGAAGGATGGAATGCAGCGGTGGCCGCGGCGCGATCCTTCGGCAGGCGGGAGTGAGATTCGGAACTTCCGGGGGATTGCCGCCGATCGGAATCGAACCGATGACACACGGATTTTCAGTCCGTTGCTCTACCGTCTGAGCTACAGCGGCGATATCGGCACATACTATCGGCGGAAGGGAAAAAGTCAAGGGGCCGCTGGGCTGGCGCGGGCCTCTCAGGGGCCGGCGGAGACAGGAGCATAACGAGCACATTGCGTTTTTGACTATACCGCTGGGGATTTCACGAAGCCTTTTTCATGTTATCTTAGTTTCATGCCCTCCCACTTCACGCACCTCCTCTTTGCCGAGGAAGCGCTCCGCGGCGCCCTTGGGGAGAGGGCACAGGAGATCCTGGACGCGCATGGAAACCTCTTCCGGTTCGGGGCGCAGGGACCGGATTTCTTCTATCACAATCAGCGAACCATGCCCACGGGGCTGCGCTACGGGGTGTCCCTGCACCGGCGCGGCTACGGCACCTTCGTGGAGGCCATGGTGCGGGAAGCGATCCGACTGTCCGCGGGCCACGCCTCCGAGCTCTCTGCGTTCATCCTCGGTTTTGCCACCCACGCCCCCCTGGACAGGCGGACCCATCCCTTCATCGGGTATTTTGCCGGCTGGGACGACCCCCGGGACGAGCGTACCCGGCGGCTCCACCATTCGCACCCGTTCCTGGAACGGATCCTCGACCTTCTCGTGCTGGAGAAGCGTTTCGGGAAAGCCCCTGCCGAGTTCGATTTCCTCTCCCAGGTTCGATGCGGAAAAACGCTGCCCTACCCCGTCATCAAGGCGCTGGTGAAGGGCCTCAACTCCACGTATCCATCTTTCAACTACAAGAGCCGGGACAGAAAGCGCATCGAGAACGCGTATCACGATACGATTTTCTTCTACAAGGTCACCAATCATCTCAATCCGGACCTGCTCCGCCTGGCATTCAAGAAAGACCGCAAGGAAAGTTTCCGCGAAAAGCGGCTCGGGTTGATCCACCCCCGTGCAGTCCCCGCGGGATACGATTTCCTCAACCTGAGCCATTCGGCATGGTGTCATCCCTGTGACGACACGGCAACAAACACGGCAAGCTTTTTCGACCTGTACGAGCTGGCCCTTTCCGACTGCACCCGCATGATCGAGGACCTCTCCGCCGTCCTTGCCGGACAATCTCCGGTGAACGGGCTGGGAGCCAGGATCGGCAATGAAAGCCTGGATACAGGGCGCAAGAGCTGCGTCCCGGTGCACTCGCACCCCCTGCCGCTTCCGGAAATACTGGACGAGATCTACAGGCAGATGGAGAGCGAGACGACGGCGCGATAGCGGCCTGCGCTCAGCCGCGCCCGGTGAGCGGAAGGCGCGCCCCGTTGATGGTCGCGGCCTTATCCGCGCAGAGGAACAGCATGGCGGCGGCGATCTCCTCCGCAGGGGTCGATTTGCCGTACGCCTTCTTCGGCTGTGCATCCCGGGTCTCGGGAGCATCGATGGTCGGCCTTCCGCCATCCGTGGCTATGGAATCCACCACGACGAGATTCGCCGTCGCCCCTGTGCCCCGAAGCTCATCTGCAAGAGCGAGCACCAGTGCATCCGATGCAGCCTTGGCCATGGAGTACAGGGCGGTCCTGGCTGTCGGCCCCTGGGCCTTGGGGGAAGTCACGCCGATGAACCGGCCCCACCCGCCGGTCTTGAGGGGTACCGCAAACGCACGGGCGACATTCAGCGTGGTTCGCACGAGCATGTCGCTCAGGGAGCTCCAGTCAGCGGGATCGATCTCCTCGACCGAGGTGCCGCCCTTGTACCCGCCAACCAGGTGCAGAATGATGTCCACCCTGCCGAACCGTTTCTGGATTGCCGCGGCCCATTCCATTGCAGCGGACGCATCCAGGAGGTCCACGGCAGTTGCCATGCGGCGTGCTGCAGGAACTTCGAGCCTGTCCACCATCCTGGTGAGGCTTTCCAGGCTCCGGCCGCCGACACAGAGAGTTGCCCCGGCCTTGAGAAACGCGTGCGCCACGGTCGGCCCCAGGCCGCCGGCTGCACCGGAGATTGCAACGATTTTGCCTTCCAACATATTCACCCCCGTCAAAAGTAACAGTAGTGGACAACGAAGGCCAAAGATGTTTTCTTAACCCCATGGACCTTACTTCAACCGTGAAGCTGAACAATGGGGTGGAGATACCATGGGTCGGGCTGGGCGTTTTCAAATCCCCGCCGGGCAAGGAGACCGAACAGGCTGTTCGGTGGGCGCTGGAAATAGGCTATCGGCACATCGACACGGCTGCATACTACCAGAACGAGTCGGATGTCGGCCGGGCGCTCAAGGACAGCCGGGTCCCCCGGGAGACGGTGTTCGTCACCACCAAGGTATGGAACAACGACCAGGGGTTCCAGAACACGTTGAAGGCGTTCGACCGCAGCAGAAAGAACCTCGGCCTGGACGTCGTGGACCTGTACCTCATTCACTGGCCGGTGGAGGGAAAGTTCCTGGACACGTGGAAAGCGCTTGAAAAGATCTACGCGGACGGCAATGTACGGGCCATCGGTGTGAGCAATTTCCTCGTGCATCACCTGGAAAGCATCATGAAAGGTTCCTCCATCGTGCCGGCAGTGAACCAGGTGGAGTTTCATCCCTTCCTGGTCCAGAAGGATCTCCTCGAGTTTGACGGGCGGACGGGGGTGCGGCACGAGGCCTGGTCACCGCTCACAAGGGGACGCAGCCTGGACAATCCGGTCATCGCGGGGATCGCGGCGAAGTACAAACGAACCCCTGCGCAGGTCCTGCTGCGCTGGGATCTCCAGCTCGGAGTCGTCACCATTCCCAAGTCCATCCACAGGGAGCGTATCCTGGAAAACAGCCGCATCTTCGATTTCCAGCTCGAACAGGCCGACGTCCAGAAGATCACGGCCCTCGATGCAGAGGCGCGCATCGGGCCGCATCCCGACCACGTGAACTTCTAGCGGGCATCCAGGAGAGCGGCGAGCTTTGCAGGGTCGTTCATAGGCAGGGAGCAGGCCTGGTCACGGCAGACGTAGGCTGCCGCCTTGCCGTTCAGGGCGGCCAGTGGTTTCGTGAACGGGGCAATTCGCACGATCGGCGGCTCTGGGGCATCAGTCGGCCGAAGAATGAGGACCTTGCGCGGCATGAACCTTCGGCGCACGTCACGCGCCATCGCCCGTGTATCGCTTCCGCCCGGGCTTCCCGCCACTACCACTTCGAGGAAAGGTCCGGCCGCCATGTCCATCGCGCAGAGGAAAAACGCGTGTGAATACGGGTCTTCGGCGCCGCGGACGCCGGACAGCCGCATGATTGCCTCAGCCATCTGCTGGTACTCGGCGCTGCCGGTAATCCTGGCAAGCTTCAGGAGAACGAGCAGTGCCACCGAATTGGCGGAAGGAATCACGCCATCCGTCAAGGGTTTCACCCGTCCCCCGGGGAGCTGCGGCTCGTCTGCCGCGGTCCGAAAGAACCCGCCGTCGCCCGTGTCCCAGTAGCGCGTGATGAGCGCCTGCATCACGTCGAGGGCGCCTGAAAGGAACCTCTCCTCGAACCCCGCTTCGTACAACTCCAGCAGACCCCATGCCAGGAATGCATGGTCTTCGGCAAACGCGGTGATGGCCGTCTCTCCGTCGCGAAACCTGTGGCAGAGCCTGCCGTCCGGGCTCATGCGGCGCAGCACAAAATCAGCGGCCTTTCCGGCTGCCTCGACCAGGTTCGGGTCGTCGAACGCGCCGCCCGCCCGGGCAAGCGCCGCGATCATGAGGCCGTTCCAGTCGGCAAGGACCTTGTCGTCCTTGAACGGCCGGACCCTTCCCTCCCGCGCTGAAAAGAGAAGCTGCTCCACCCGGCCGGGCGGCGCCACTTCCGCGGGATCCCTGTGCAGGATGTTCTGCCCAGGTCCGAGTGCGCCGTATGTATTCACAAACTGCCCACGCTCCGCGCCGAGCGCCGCGTCAGCTTCCTGTTCCGTCCAGGTGTAGAACTTGCCTTCCTCACCGTCGCTGTCCGCATCTTCCGCGGAATAGAACGCCCCTTCCGGTGAGGTCATATCGCGCAG
>Ga0265338_10010867_pt1 | contig 10594 bp, 23 predicted proteins | sample 42126metaG_FD_193579 | JGI IMG/M metagenome (GOLD analysis project Ga0265338, IMG submission 193579) | Rhizosphere microbial communities from Carex aquatilis grown in University of Washington, Seatle, WA, United States - 4-21-26 metaG | ecosystem: Host-associated > Plants > Roots > Rhizosphere... | reverse complement strand
AGCAGGTCCCCGGGCGCCATTCCGACCGCGCCGAGCGCCTTGTCGATCAGGCCGCCTTGCGTGACGGTCAGCGGGAGCCCGTTTGTGTAGTTGTAGAGCGCGTTCGAGGACGTGCCCGGATCGGCACCCTGTCCGAGCAGCGCGTTGTAGGCCGCGCTCGTCCACGAGGACAGCGACGGGGCCGCGGAGGCGATCTGACCGAAGTCCTGGCCGGTCGTCGGGTTGATCGGCACGCCGGTCGACGGGTCCACCGCGAACGACGTCGGAGGTGCGGAGGTCGTGTCCGTCGTGCCCGAGCTCGCAGTCGTGGCCCCCGCGGCGTACCGCTTGTAGAGGATGTAGGCCAGGATCAGCGCGCCCCCGATCAGGGCGTACTTGACGACCGGCTTGGGGCCGCCGGCCTGGGGAGGGCCGAGCTTCGCGTCATTTGCCATGAGGAATCACTCCCCACAATTCGCCGCCGCAGACCCAGAGTCCGGCGGCGCGGAGGATCTCGCGATGAACGTCGAAGGGAAAGGCGGTTCCGGTGTTCCACGTGGAACCTTCACCGAGCCGCCTCACATCGACACCGCCGCGCCCTGGCCCTGTGAGCCGATGACGAGGCCGGAGTCCCACGGCGGCGGGCTGTTGCGGGCGTTGTTGGCCTGCACGATGCCGGGGTCAGAAGGTTGATACCCCTGGATCGAGCCGGGGGGAATGCGCGCGATGACGACGTGCTGGCCGGTGAAGCTGCCGGCCCCCATGCCGTTCGCGGCGGTGGACCCGACCCAGTCCGACCAGAAGATCGCCTGGTGGCGGGTGGACCGTTCGATGATCAGGTCCGTGTCGGGGAAGTCGTAACCCTCGTGGCCTTCGGGAGGGGTGGCGGCCGGGTTGAGCGAGAAGAGCTGGCGGCCGTCCTCGACTCCGTTGTGCCCGACGTCGTAGATCGTGATGCCGAGCCACTCGTCGCGCGCGGTGGAGACGATGCCCGGGCCTTCCCCGGCGGCCATCGTGACCGCGCCTTCCCGCGCGCCGAGGTTCGGGCCGTTCGGGTTCGTGGGCGCGGCTTGCTCCCACGTCTCCGCGGTCGAGTAGCTCTGGTCGGGGTCGGGCGGTGGGACCGGGAGGACGTAGGGCATCTCTACTTCTTGACCCCGCCGCTCGACGCGGTCGCGGCTGCACCGTAGAGCGAGCCGAACCCGCCGAGGATTCCGGCCACGCCCTTGTAGTTCTGCAACACGATCAGGACGAGGAACAGGGTGGTGATCCCGCCCATGAAGGTCCAGAGTTGTCCACCGCTACCCATGTCGTTCTCCTAGTTCGATCGAGTTGAGACTACTGGCACCCACGCCTTGCCGTTCCACTGCTCTTGCGGTCCGGCGACGCCTTGCGGTCCGGGGATGTTGAATCCGAATGGGGTCGGCACGGTGCCGGTCGGGGGAGTGGTGAATGCGGAAGCGCCGTGAGGGTTCGAGGTCGTCGGGGTGCCGAACAGGCCGGATTGGATGTGGGAGAAGAGGCCGTCCACGCCGAACAGGCTGGAGCCGGCCACGTCGAACCCGAGCCCGAGTCCGAGGATGAGCCCGATCCCGGAGTCGAACTCGTTGACGATCAGCGCGATGGTGCCCATGACGAGCACCGCGCCGAGCGTGCGCAGGTGGGTCGGGACCTTGACGGTGCCGTTACCGACCGGGACGGCCTGGGCGGGCGCCGGGCCGACGATGGCGTCGTGCGCGATCGTGCCGATGGCCGAGATGGCGATGATCACGATGATGATCCGCATCGTGGTCGCCTTGTCGGGCGGGGTGAAGCCGTCCATCAGTTGGACGCTCCGGTGGCCGGCTTGATCGCGCCCGCGTCAGTGCGCGCCGCCACGGGAGCACCGACGATCGACCGGAGCAGGTCGAAGACGACCGTCCGATTGAACCCGGCCCAGGCGGTCAGCACCCCGAATCCGATCAGGATGAGACCCAACGCACTCATAGCAGTATCCGAACGACGACGACGATCACGACGACGACGACGATCAGCGTGAGCAAGCCCACGGGCCTACCGCTTGCGGAGCAGGAAGAAGTAGAGCAGGCCGCCGATGACGGCAATCCAGATGAGTTTCATGGGTCACTCCTCAGATCGAGACTGTCGAGCCATTTCCTGAAACCTTCGGTGTCCGAGGCCACGAACCGCACGAGCAGCGCGAGGGCGAGGAACGCGCAGACGAGCACACCGAGCATGAACCCGACGCCGAGCGCGACGTGGACGGTCACGAGCCCATCTTCGGAGCGATCATTTCTTGAAGATCGCGAAGAGCAGGCCACCGATCCCAGCCAACGAACCGGCCGCGCCGACCACGTACCCCCAGCCGTCGCGTAACCCGGCCGAGCGCCCCCCGCTCGTCGCGCTCGTCCGTTCGAGCGAGTTGAGCCTGCCGGTGATCGCAGCCTGCTGCACTTCGTACTCTTTGCGGGGCATGAAATCCCGGGCCTGGTCGGCCAGTTGCGCCCGAAACTCGTTGACCGCATCGAACCGCTTTTCGGTCGCGATCTCCGCTTTTGCAACCGCCCGCTCCGACGACGCGAGCGCGGAGTCGACCGCCTTCTCGGACAGCGTGAACCGCTCCGCATAACGGGCGTCGCGCTCGCGCAACAGCGCGAGCAGGAGCTCGTGCAGAGTGTCGGTGGTCCATTCGGATGCCACTCATGGGGCCTTCGGCGGCGCCGTGCTCGAAGAGATGGTCACGTTCGGGTAGGCGAACACCGCGACTGCCGTCGACCATGACGTGCCGATCGGCACCCAGTCGACATTGCCCCACCCGTGAGCGCGCGCGACCGCGTTCGCGGTGATCGCCAACGCTCCGATCGCGGCGATGAAGAACTTCGCCACCGCGGGCGCGATCATGGGGCTTGTCGAGTCCACGGGCCGGGGAAGAAGCCTTCGAACAGGAACGACGCCGCGAAGAACGCGAACGCTCCCATCTCCCACCGGAAGACGTGGGAGGTGATCACGTTGAGCCCGAGCAGCACGAACAGGATGACCGACAGCACCAGCAAGATGATGCGCAGCACGTCAGCCGCCGTTCGCGGACTTGACCGTCCCGACCGGGTGCAGGTGCGCGAAGCGTTGGCCGAACACGGCGCCGAGGATGAAGGCCACGATCGCCTGGACCCAGTTGACGCCGCGCATCAGTAGGTCCCCGCCGTCGTGTTGCGGCCGGTCACTTTGACCATCAGCCACGGTCCGAAGAACGCGCCGAGGATCGCGGCGATGATCACCGTCGACCACTGAATTCCCATGCCTACCTCCCGACCTTCGCGGTGACTGCACCGCGGAACGACACGTTGACCCAGGCGAGGAACGCGAGCGCGACGAGCACCAGCACGACCGTCGCAGTGCTCGCGTCCCACCGCCAGGGGGACTGCTTGCCGTGCGGGTTGCCCGGCGCGTTCGGGTCCATCGCCATCGTCTACTCCGTGTAGTTGTCGGCCGGGGCCATGAAGATGTCTCCCGCCGGGGCGATGTCGTTCGTCATCACCGAGAGCTGGGAGGCGTTCGTGCCGAACGAACCCCGCAGCTCGAGCCGTGACGACTGGAGCGTCGGCAGGTAGCGGTTGCGAAGCTCGTTGCCGGGGGCGTTGCCGAAGTCGTCGTTGAACGGGAACGGGTATACGCCCGTGTCCCGGTTGGCGGCGGTGTCCGGCGCGATCGGCGAGATGGCGTACAGCGCGTAGCCGTTGTTCCAGAGCAGGTTCTGGGAGAAGTTGACCAGCTCGAACCCGTCGAGGAACAGCTGGACGGGGTCGGCCCAGTCGGTGTCGGCCCGCACGTTCGCCGACGTCGCGAGCTTGAAGATCAGCGTCCGGATGTAGAGCCCGACTCGCAACAGCCTGACCGTCTGCTGTCCCGAGCTGATCGTGTAGACCTGCTCGGACCAGAACTGCGTGGTGCCGTGCGCGAAGGGCGCCTGCTGGGTCATGTTGCCGAGCAGGTCACTCGCGGGAGGTTGGGTCCACGCATCCAACCAGAGCCGGATACGGAACCCGGTCGGCACGGTGCCCGGCGCCGTCGAGTACGGCGACGCCGCGGTCCCGAGCGTGATCTGCAACTTGTAGGTCGCGGCCGCGTTCAGGTTGGCGAGCGAACCGAGCGCGTTGCGCTTGACGATCTCGACGGGGATGTACAACCAGAAGTTGAACAGGCCCGTGGTCGGGGTGGTGAAGTCGCCGTTGCGGGCGTCGTAGCTGCCGTGGTAGCCGCCGTACTTGCCGATCAGGTAGGCGTTGTAGCCCGAGGCGAACGGCCCGTACAACGGGGCGCCGTTCACGTCGAACAGCCCGAGGAAGGAGATCACGTTGAACGGGCCGTCGTACGGCTGCGTGTACAGCGCGTTCGTGCCGCCCGTCGACGCGCCGACCGCGGTGACCCGCATCCACACGCCGCGCAGGAAGCCGTACGCCGGGATGTTGATCGGCGACAAGGTCGTCGACGCGTTGTTCGTCTGATCGAAGAACGGTTCGGTGTGCTTCTTCGTGGCCCGGACGAACGGGACCTGCTGGCGCGTGTTGGCGCCCTGCGGAGTCCGCGACTGCGGCGGCGACATTGCGGCGGGTGCGGGCATTCGTTGCTCCTTGTTTCCTATGCGCCTATGAGCGACAGGGCTTGGCCGACCGGAGAGTCATGGGTGAGGGCGGCGACCACGTTGGCCACGAAACGCCCGATCAGGACGAACGCCATCACGATCAGGAAATTAAGCAGGTCCACTTTGATCACGGGCATCCTCCGAGACTCGGGGAGCCACCGTGAACCAGGACTGCGTCAGAACTGTCGGAACTTCCGCGAGTTTCCCTGATCCACGGAAGCCCCGACGACGAGGACGCTAGCAGCCCCAGGTATAGAGGTGTGGGGAGGGGGCCCTACTCGGGGGCGAGGGAGAGCAGCCCGGCCATCTGCAGGGCGTCGACCGCGAGGGTCGCGCTCGCCCCGATCCCGGCACTGATCTGCTCTCGCATCTCGGCGGGGGCGGAGTCGCCGACCGTCACGTCGAAGTCGGCGAGGACGTAGTCGACGACGATCTGGGCAGCCTGCGCGCGGGTGGTCATGAGGTCATGTCTAGCAGGGCCCCGACCAACCGGCGATGTTCGAGGCACAGGTAGTAGGGAGGCAAGAACCCGGGCATCGTCTCCGTCGCCGGCTCCTGACACGGTGGGGAGTCGGTGTACATCGCGAACATGCAGAACACGAACGTGTCGTCGGAGCGCCGCACCGGGCGAGCTCGGCGTTGCGCTCGGTTAGAGGCCACGGGGCATCTTGATCACTTCCACTTTCCCTTCGCCGGGCCGGGCGTCGATATGACACCACTCATACTTCTTGAGGTGCTGCACGGTCGCCGCGACTTCGTCGCCGTCGACGCCGCCGATCTCGCGGAAGCGTTGCACGTTGCGCTTGTCGTTGTCGCCCGCGATGAACAGGTGCGAAGCCTGGTCGTACGCTTCGGGCGGAACCCACGACGGCCGTTGGAACAGCAGCACCATCGCCATGAACACCGACCGGCCCTGAATGAGCACCTGGTTGACTTCGCGGCGCAGCCCGAGGTACGCGGGGTCGGCGACGTAACGCGCTTCGTCAAGCACGCAGCACCACCGGCCGGGCCGCCCACCTTTCGGACCTTGGAACATTTTGGTGAGCGCGTCGCGCAGCACGACCCGTTGTTGCTCCATCCCTTCGCGGGCGAGCGAACCGGAGCCGGGCGGCCAGAGCAGGTACTTGTCGACATCTTCGGGCGGCGACTTCGGGAACGCCGGAATCTTCACGTAGTTCTGTCGGAGCAACGCCCGTTCGAGTTTCTCGTCGGCCGGCTTGGTGATCACGTACACCTTGTAGCTGCGAATCTTGAGCAGGTCGACGACGAGCGCGGACTTGCCGGTGCCGGTCGGTCCGATGATCGACAGGTGCTCGTCTTGGAGCCATTCGTCTTCGAACTGTTCGCGCCAGGCGTACCAGTCGATCCGCGGCGCGGGGGCGACGTTACGCCGGCGTTGGAACGGACTCGGGGGCGAGTTGCTCGCTTCCACGCTCGACATCTACCTGCTCCTCCGCTGCGGCGGTTTCGCGTTGGGCCCACGTCATCGGCATCGCTTCCCCTTGCGGCACGCCGCCGATGTCGACGACGTCGGGCTGCATCGACCCGAACATCTTGCCGGCCAGGTCGAAGAGGACGGTCTGGTCGAGTCCGTTGAACACGTCGAGAATCTGCTCGCCGGTCATGTTCGACCAGTCCGGCGCCCCCGCTCCGTCCCTCTGCTCCGACGACGCTGCGGGCGCGGCGGTCGTCGGGGGCGGGGGCGCCGGAGCGGTAGCGCCGATCATCTCGCCGAATCTCGCTCCGGCGGAGGCGGGGACGACGCCGTGGTGGGCGCAGATCGGCACGACGATCGCGGACAGCGCGAGTAACAGCTGGATGTAGGCGCCGCCGGCCCCGCCGCCGAGGATCAGGTCGCAGGTCGTTCGGATCGTCTGGTTCTGCTCGCCGGCGGCGGCGAGGGCGTCGGCGAGGTTGGGGGCGCCGCGGTTTATGATGTCGAGGTCGTAGTTGTCGAACGGCGGGATGACCAGGTAGGCGCCGAGCGCAGCCATCGCGATGCTCGAGGCGTAGGTGGCGCTGCGCCCGCCGGCCGGTTCGGGCGTCACTTTCGCGGCAGCCTTGCGGGGCGCGCTGTCCTTACTACTACGCGCGCGTGGGGCCGGCTTGCGCTTGGCCCGAGAGGGCCCGCCCGCGTTGCCACGGTCGCCGGAATGGTCGCGGTGCTTGCCGAGCTTGTGCGCGGCGAGCGCCTGCTTCTTCTCAAACGTCGCGCCGCAGATGCTGTCGTCGTCAGTGTGATCGCAGACGAACACGTCGACGGGGAGCTCGCCGAGCGGCGCTGCGTCGTCGAGCTCGGGTTCGGGCTCGGGATCGAGTTCGTCGTATGCGCTCACTGGTTCCGCGCAATTCCGGCTTTCGCCCACATCGACAGTTGCTCGAGGTGTGTGAGTGCGAGCGACTGCTCCCGTCCGGGCGGGACGTTGTCGACGAGGAAGTGACCCATCGCAATACACGTCGCCGTCACGGCGTCGAGCACCGCGCCGGTACCGGCGACTGGCGGGTGATTCGTCAGGTCATGTTCGACGCGTTCGTGAAGGTCCATCATCCTGCGCCGCCGAGCATCCGCAGGAACCCACCGCCGCCGCTGTCACCTTCGCCGCGGTCGGGCTCTTCGTCGCCTTCGTCGGCTTTCTTCGCTGCCGCGCGTCGCGCCTCGAACTTGTCCCAGACCATCTCGGCGATGCGGTCGGCCGCGTCCCCGAAATCTTTGGGGGCCTTGCGGAGTTCTTTCTGGCGGGTGGCTTCGGCCTCGCGGGCCTGCACGGCCTTATCGACGGCGTCGAGGAATGCGGGGTCGTCGGCGTAACTGGAGTCGCTGCTGTCGGGCATGGCGCGGATTGTATCCCGGTGATACAACACAGGCCCACAGCGCGACGAGAGGCCCCGGTCGTTGACCCGAGGCCTCTCAGCGCCGGCACGTCGAAAGGACGTAACTCCGTGCCAGGAACAGTCTATTGCGGTTGCGGTTGCGGCACCACCCTCGGAGAAGGTAGGCGCCGTTGGGTAGACGAGCTCCACCGGGCCCGATACAACGAACGGTCGCGGCCCCCCCGGGTACGGGACCGTTCGGGACGGGTCGATACCCGCGTCGGGCGGGTGAAGGCAGCCCCGCCCAAACGGTTCGCCGGCGTCGACGGCGAGTCCGTCGAAGGCCGGTACACGCTGCTCGCCTGGGCCACGGATGACGGCGACGACGACTGGATCGAGAACACGGACGGCCTGTCCACGCGCGAGTGCCTGACGTTCTTGACGTCGGCGCCGAAAGGGTTGCGGTTGTGGGGCTTCGCGTTCGGCTACGACGTCAACATGATGCTCGTCGACGTGCCGGTGCCGTTGGTGACGAAACTCTACGAGGAGGGAGCGTGCTACTGGCGCGAGTTTCGGATCGCGTACACGCCGAACAAAAAGTTGACGGTGTCGCGCTATCAGGGGACCGGCAAAGGCCGGAAGGTGATCGCTTCGGCGACGGTGTGGGACATGTTCACATGGATCCAGTCGAGCTTCGTGAACTGGTTGGAGTCGTGGTCGTTAGCGTCAGCGCGAGAGATCGACCGCATACGCGCCATGAAGCAACAACGCGCCACGTTCGCAGCCGACGAGGCCCTCGCGATTCGTAAGTACTGCCTGAGCGAATGTCGATACCTCGCGGCAGGCGCACGCCGGCTAGTGGACCTGATCTCCCAGGCTGGTGTCAAGGTCACCACCTACTACTCGCCGGCGACGATCTCGAAGGCGATGCTGAAGCGGGAGCACGTCACCGACTACCGCGCCGACGTTCCCGACGAGATCGCCGGCCACGTCGAGGCCGCCTACATGGGCGGCAGGGCCGAAGTGTCGGTGATCGGCCCGCTCGCCGGTCCGCTCTACCAGTACGACATCCGCAGCGCCTATCCAGCGATGGCGGTCGGGATGCCGTGCCTCGCGCACGGAACCTGGAAGTATCGCAAGCCTGCAAAACTTCCGGTCGTTTCGCCGTGGTCGTTGTGCCGCGTGTCGTGGAAGCCGCTGCGCGGGCAACCCCAGCCGGTGTGGGGCCCGTTGCCGGTCAGGCCCCGCACCGGATCGCTGCGCTGGCCGTCGCACGGTACCGGATGGTTCTGGGGTGTCGAGGTGCTCGCCGCGTTACGCCACGCTCAGGTCGAAGTGAAAGACGTCTGGACGTTCGTGCCTGGGTGCGAGCACCGCCCGTTCGACTATCTGCACGATCTGTATAGAGATAGACGGCAACGCAAGGACGCGGGCGACCCGAGTGAGTACGTGCTGAAACTGGCGTTGAACGCGACGTACGGCGCTCTCGCCGAACATCCGCACAAGAATCAGGACGGACCACCGAAGTTTCGGTGCCTCGCCTGGGCCGGGTGGATCACTGCCGCGACGCGCGCCGCGCTCCTCGACGTGTTGACCGACGATGTCGTGCTCATGGCGACCGACTCGTTGGTGTCGAGCGCGCCGTTGCCGCTCACGCTCGGGTCCGGGTTGGGTGAGTGGGAGGTCGCGCAGTACGACGAGATGCTGATCGCAGGGACCGGCATCTACTACGGACGGCAAGGGGAGCAGTGGGCGACGACGAAGACGCGCGGCTTCGAGTCCGGGCAGTTGACCCGCGAGATCGTCGCCGAGCTCTGGCGAGACCAGGGGCGGGTCGGCTCGGTGCGGATGTCGCGACAACGGTTCATCGGGATGGGGACCGCGCTGCACCGCATCCACGGGTTCTACCCGCCGTACTCGCGCCTGTGGCGTCAGTTCATCACCGAACAGGTTGACAAGACGCTCGACATCGAACCCCGCCGACGTTGGTTAACCGCCGACCTGCACGACGGTCGCTCAGTCGCACCGACGCTCAAAGCGCACAAGCTCGAGGAGAAGGAAGACGTCGCGAGGCTGAAGGCATTGCACGCCCGGTATGACGAGCTCCACGCGCGTTACCTCGCCAACACTGCCCGCGCCGAGAAGATGGGCGGGAAGTTTTCCGCAATGGCTTCGGTCGCTGCCGAAGACACGTTAGGGAAGATGGTGTTGGTCGCGGCGATGATCGCGACGGTCGAACGGGGACACGCCCGGTTCCGTGACGAGATCGACCCGGCGCTGTGATCCTCCCCGGGACGTGTCATTGCGGACTCTCCGTCGTACTCCGTTCTTCGCCGTGGCGATGGGAGAACGAGAAGACCGAGACTGCCTGTACCCACGATCCAACGCAGGGAGTCCAGGCAGAGCTCGCCAAGCTCATCGCAGAACAGCAACGTGAGATGCAGTACCCCACCGTCCAACTCCGAGAGCGCGGATGGTTCCGCATAGCACCTCTCGACACGTTCGAGGGTTGGAAGCTCTAGGTGGCGACCGTCTATGAACGCCGATCGGAGATCGCCCGCGAACAGGGATACGCATCGCTCTACGACCGCACCCAGTCCCGCGCCGCCGCCAAAGATTTCTTCGAGGAGAACGACGACGACTACACGCCTGCGAAAGCGGACGCGCTCGCGGCGTTCGCCCGCGAGCATGAGGCCGGCACGATGTCGCGGGAAGCGATGTTCGACTGGTACCGCGCCAACGTCAACCCGGATGCCGACGAGGACGAGCTCTACGACTTCCTGCGCGAATGGACCGACTCCGGGGAGACGGTCTAGCGCCACGCATCAGTGTCGGCACAGGTCGACGAAGGCGGCGATCGCGATTGCGTTCGCGCAGACCCACATCGTCGCGAGCGTTCCGAGCAGCAGGTCTTTCATCATCGCTGCGCAGCCTGCACGCGGTCGTCGTGCGGGTCGCGCAGTCGCGTCCCGGTCGGCAGGTTGAGGACGGCCTCGCACCAGAACCCGGGACGCGCATGGCAGCGCGGACACGTCACGCGGTAGGCGGGGACGTCGTGGGGCGGGAGTTTGGCGGTCTGCTCGTTGCGGGCCCGAGCCGAAGCGTTCACTTTTCGACCGCCACCGGCAACGGCCAACCGCCCCAGACGTTGAGATCGTTCGTACAGTC
>Ga0265338_10010866_pt1 | contig 10595 bp, 5 predicted proteins | sample 42126metaG_FD_193579 | JGI IMG/M metagenome (GOLD analysis project Ga0265338, IMG submission 193579) | Rhizosphere microbial communities from Carex aquatilis grown in University of Washington, Seatle, WA, United States - 4-21-26 metaG | ecosystem: Host-associated > Plants > Roots > Rhizosphere >... | reverse complement strand
CCGTGGGCCAGAGTTGCGAGGAGGCGATGCGGTAGAGCGCCCGGGCTTCGCGCACGCGTGCTTCAGCGATTCGCAGGTCTTGGTTCGTCCTGACCGCTCGCTCGACCAGCGAGTCCAGTTGCGGGTCGTTAAAGCTCTTCCACCACGACGCGATGGAAGGCTCAAGGTTCGTTTCGCCGCCAGTCATAGGCGCGCTCCATTGGGCCGGCGCGGCGGTTTTCGGTTGCTGGTAATCGGGGCCAACCATGCAGCCTTGGAAAAGAGCGAGGGCAAGTGCGGCACCCGCGAGAAAAAATTGAGAACGGTTTTTCATAAATTGGTAATTAGTAGTTCGAGCGATTGTTGACATGGTTTGTGCGCGAGGTTAATGCATCATCACGGCTTTTTTGCCTTGGACCTGTTTGAGCAGAAGCACCAGTGGGACAGACAAAAAGCAAACCAGCGCCAGCCAGCGGAATTCGTCCGCGAAGCCTTGCATGTTGGATTGAAGCAGCACTGATTTGTACACCACTCCCAATGTGCCGGGAGCCGCTTGTGCTCCCATCGCAGGTGTCAGCGCGGCTTGACCCATTTGCAGCGCGTTCTGATAAGGCAAATCATACGGCGTCAGATGAGCGGTCAGATAGGCTTGATGCCGCAGCGCGCCGCGCGAGACCATGGCAATCGCCACGGCAATACCGATGCTGCCCGCCAGGTTGCGCGCCAAGGCGAAAAGCCCGGTGGCGTTGCCCATTTGCTCGTTGCGAATGGTGGCCAGGGCCACGGTCATCAGCGGAATCGTTGTCAGCGCCATACCCATGCCTTGAATGAAGTTGGTCCAGAAAAAGTCGTGGCTGCAAATGGCGAGGTTGAAATCCCCCATCATCATGGAGGCACCCGCTATCAATATCATTCCGGGGCCAATCAGAAGACGGCTGTCCATTTTCCCCGTCAGAATCCCCACCAATGGCGTCAGGACCATCATGCCCAGCCCGCGCGGCGCTTGCGCTATTCCGCTGAGAAAGGCCGTGTAGCCCATGAGATTGCCGGCCATGAGTGGCTGCAGGTTCATGATGCCATACAAGAGGAGAAAGACCATGGAGATTAGAATGGTGCTGACCAGGAAGTTCCGGTCGGCGAACACCCGCAAATCCGCGAGCGGTTCGCGGGCCTTGAATTCCCGGACGATAAACGCGACCAACGCGATGACGGAAATCACCGAGAGCGTGCAAATGAAATTAGAGTTGAACCAATCTTCATCCTGGCCCTTGTTCAGGACCGTTTGCAACGTACCCAGCCAGATCGCCAGGACAAGGAAGCCGAAGGCGTCAATGCGGCCGCGTTTGGCGTTGCGGATGTATTCCGGGTCGAAGACGAATTGTTGGATCATCCACAAGGCGACCAGACCGCAAGGGATGTTGATGTAAAAGATCCAGCGCCAGGAATAATTATCGGTGAGCCAGCCGCCAAGCACTGGGCCGACCACAGGTGCCAGCACGACGCCCACCACGTAGGCCGCCATGGCCAAGCCTCGCTTGGCGGGCGGAAAACTCTCCATCAAAATGGCCTGAGAGATAGGCTGCAACGCCCCCCCGCCAGCGCCCTGCACAATGGACGCGATGATCAGGAAGGTAAGATTCGGAGCTTCGCCGCAAGCGAAGGAAGCAAGGGTAAAGATGCCGATGCAGATCATGAGAAAGCGCTTGCGGCCACACAAGGCGGAAAACCACGCGGTGGCGGGCAGGACGACGGCATTCGAAATCAGATAGCCCGTCTGGATCCACGTCGCCTGCGATATCGTGGCCGAAAGATTACCCGCGATATTTTCCAGCGCGACACTGACGACGGTCGTATCGAGCATTTCGATGAAGGTCGGCAAAATCACCGCAACCGCAATGAGCCACGGATTGATTTTAGGCTGGTTCGAATCGCCATTCATAAGTTGTGGGCAAAAGATTGTTGCTCGCGCCGGGGGTTTACTTCACGCGCACTTTGGGAACCACGGACATCCCGGGGCCAAGCGCGAGATCGTCTGCGGGCAGATCATCCAGAAGGATCTTTACAGGCACCCGCTGCACCACCTTGATATAGTTGCCGGTGGCGTTCTCCGGTGGGAACAAACTGAATCGAGCACCGGCGCCACTTTGAATGCTCTCCACATGGCCCTTGAATTTGCGGTCCGGGTAGGCGTCCACAACGACCTCAACTGGCTGGCCGACGCGCATATGAGTCAGTTCTATTTCCTTGAAGTTGGCAATGACCCAATACTGCCGCGGCACAATCGCCATGAGCGCCTGGCCGGGCTGAATGTATGCGCCTTTTTCCACGACGCGACGCGTGACCCGGCCGTCTTCGGGCGCGATGACCTCGGTGTAGGAGAGATTCAACTCGGCCTGCCGGAGTTTGGCTTCGTCCTGTTGCACGGCGGCGCTCGCGGTGGCCACGCTCGCCTGGCTCAACGCCACGTCCGCTTCCGCGGCTTTGGCCTGACTGCGCGCCGCTTCCAAATTGGCGCTGGCCGCGCGCGCCTGGGATTGCGCCTGGTCAAACGCGCTTTTGGAAACCGCCCGGCTTTCGACTGCCACGTAACGCTTGAGATCGTCCGCCGCGCGCTGATTCTCCGCGTCGGCGGCCAGCACGCTCGCCTGCGCCTGCGCGACTTTGGCTTCGCTGGCGTTGACCTGCGCCTTCGCTTGCTCCACTCGACTGCGTGCCGCCGCCAGGTCGGCGCGCGCTTGGGCCAGACTTGCTTCGTAATCGCGCGGATCAATTTTCAGGAGCACATCGCCCTGTTTCACCGCCTGGTTGTCTTTCACCAGCAATTCAGCGACCCGTCCCGGCACTTGTGATGCCATCGGGACGACATAACCTTCAATGAAGGCGTTGTCAGTGGACTCGAAAGGCACCACAAACCGGAAGTAATACAGCGCGGAGGCCGCACTAACCAACAGCGCGAACACAACCAAAGCAACTCGCGTTTTGGTCTTGGAGCGAGGCGGGACTGCCATAGTGTTCGGGTCGCCTTTGCCATTTCCATTGGATTTGTCCTGCGAGTCAACTCCGTTACGGTGCTGCTCAGTGCCGGTCTGCGGCAGTTCCTCGATCGTCGTGGTTTCGGTACGGTTCATAGATTTCATGCTGCGTTATGTTTTTTTGTTCTTTGTTCTGCTTGATTCGCACACAAAGCCGACTTTAGCAGCGGCCGTGCCAATTACCGGCGCAAATCAGAAGGCGTTGCGGTACAAGCAGTAACAGCTTAGGGACGACTCACGGGGGAGGTTCGGAATTTCGAAGACTCGAAAAACAGATTATTGTTCGTCCGATTCCTCGTGTACACAGGTAGGCGCCCATTTCCGAACCCAAGTGAAATGCTCGCTACGGTCATCTTGTCAGGTATTCAAAAAAGAAGTGGAGAGAACCTAATTTTTCGAACCTTCGAAGTTTCGAACCTCAGCACAGGAGTCAATTCTAAGCGGTTTATCGTTGAAGGTCAGGATCTTCTGCATATCGGAGGCGGTTGGCACGTTACCTGCGAATGCCAGGTTGTATGCGAATTGCATTCAACAATTTGAAAAAACAGCCGACTCCCAAGCGCTCGCGTGGCCCTCATGAATATGGGTCAAGAATATTGGCGACCGTTGAGAGCTATCGGTCGCATCACAGGAAGAATCCGCACGGGCTGGTTCAACTGAACAACCAGAGAGAATTCACAACATGCAAATTCTAATTCACACCCAGGAGGGTTCGGTCGGGACCTTTTTCCAGGACAATCCGGCCCTGGTCACTCGTATATTGGAGGGAATCCAGTCCACAAAAATCTTCACCGGCGACGTCATTACAATTGGGGGCGATTACTCTCTGACGACCTACATTGCTGCGAGGGTCAACCGCGTCGATCTCGTGGCTGAAGCTCTGCCCCTCTGGAAATACCCCGCCGACATTCTGGACGTAGTCGAACTGTCCGAAGACGAATTTCGAGAACGAAGCCATGTGGACGACCCGGCGCGGCTGGAGCGCCGCCGAAGCCCGCAACGGACAGGCGAATCCGCCGTAGTTTTCGTGGAAGCGGAAATGACTGGAGGGAATCGGATATATCTGGCGGTCAAGATGAAGGTGCCATTGGCAGCGGAACGGCTTCATCGGCTGCACATGCTGTTCTCCGCGCCGGCGGTCCATTTCCGGTCGCCGCAGGGAGGCATCTCGATCCTGAATCTCAAGAACCTCGTCCGATCCACATTCAATCCTGGCCCGGATGTCACACCCAGTGATGCATGGCCCGCTCACCACCTTCCCCAGCAGGGGTGACTTGGTTTTTTGGAAAATGAAAATTCTCGTTTGCAACTCCGGGTCCAGTAGTCTCAAGGTCAGCCTATTCGAGGCGGACCAGGAGATGCTTCTCGCCTATGGCAGCATTGATTGGGCTGCCCGGCCGACGCAGTTTAGACTCCGCTATCCCGGCCAGCCGGAGATACGGGAGGAATTGCATCTGCGGGAGCATAGCGAGGCCTTTTCGCTAATGCTTTCATACCTCCGCACTGGTCCCCTAGCGCGCTTGCTGCACAATGGGGGAATTGAGGCGATCGGGCACAGGATCGTGCATGGGGGGACGCGGTTCACAGCCGCTGTGCGGATTACCGCGGAGGTTCAAGACGCCATTCATGAACTCTGTGATCTGGCGCCGCTCCATAACCTGGCAGGCCTCGAGGGTATACGCACTATTGAAAGAGTCCTGCCCTCAGTACCGCAGGTAGCGGTGTTCGACACGGCCTTTCACGCCACTTTGCCAACCGCGGCGCGAACCTACGCCATACCCCGGTCCTGGACAACTAAGTGGGGAATCTATCGTTACGGCTTTCACGGTTTGAGCCACGCTTACTGCTCCGCGCGCGCGGCTGCGATGCTGGGTCGCAGCAGCGCTCGGATTGTGATTGCTCATCTGGGCAATGGCGCGTCTGTCTCAGCGGTTCGCAACGGCGTTTGTGTAGATACATCCATGGGCTTCACCCCGCTTGAAGGGCTCGTCATGGGCACTCGCAGCGGAAATGTTGACCCAGGCGCGATGCTCTATCTCCTGCAACACAAAGGGCTGCCAGTTGAACAGCTCCAACATGGTTTAAATTACGAATCCGGCCTGCTCGGCGTTTCGGGGATCTCTTCGGACATGCGCGAGATTTTGAAAGAGGCCGCTGACCATCCTGCGGCACGCCTGGCGTTGGAAGTCTATGTCCACCGGCTGGTTCAGACCATAGGAGCCATGGCGGCGGTCCTTGGCGGAGTTGATGCTTTGGCCTTCACCGCAGGTGTGGGTGAAAACTCCGCCCAAGTCCGGGAGTTAGTATGCAAGAACCTTGGGCATCTTGGCCTGGGGCTCGATTGCGCCGCCAACTCCCACTGCAAGCCGGACGCTGATGTCGCCCAGGGTGATTCTCCGGCGCGGATCCTGGTCATTTCAAGCAGGGAGGATTTGACCATCCTGCGGGAGACACGCCAGGTGATTCGTTCGGACGCACCATGGGAGTCTCCTCCCAGAGAATTAGAACTAACAACTGAAACCGTTTAACAAGGAAGTATCAATATGAGTGAAACCGCAATAGTAATCGATCAGCAAAAAAGAACCCGGCGCGACGCGGCAAGATCGGCGCCGCCACCTGCATTGTCCAGAGAGGAACTCGCTAAAACTGACGCCTACTGGCGGGCCTGCAATTACCTGGCCGCGGGGATGATCTATTTGCGGTCCAATCCGCTGCTGCGCGAACCGCTTACGGTTGACCATATCAAACAGCGATTGCTCGGGCATTGGGGCACAAGTCCGGGTTTGAGTTTTATTTATGTCCACCTCAACCGGCTGATCAAAAAGTATGATCTGAATACGATCTTCCTGGCCGGCCCGGGGCACGGCGCGCCAGGCGTCTTGGCACCGAGCTACCTCGAGGGCACCTATTCGGAGGTTTATCCCAACAAAGGCGAGGACGAAGCAGGAATGCGCGAGTTCTTCAAGGAATTTTCCTTCCCCGGCGGCATCGGCAGCCACTGCACACCGGAAACACCCGGCTCCATGCATGAGGGCGGCGAGTTGGGCTACAGCGTCTCACACGCCTTTGGCGCAGCCTACGATAATCCCGACCTGCTGGTGGCGGTCGTGGTGGGAGATGGGGAAGCCGAAACCGGCCCACTGGCCGCCGCGTGGCATTCCGACAAGTTTCTGAACCCGATCCGGGACGGGGCGGTGCTGCCGATCCTGCAGCTCAACGGCTATAAGATCAACAATCCCACCGTGCTCTCCCGCATCTCGCACGATGAACTGGAATCCTTGTTTGTGGGCTATGGCTGGGCGCCTTACTTCGTGGAGGGCAGCGACCCGACAGACATGCACCAGAAGATGGCCGCGACTCTCGAAAACTGTGTGCTCGAAATCCGGCGCATTCAACAAGAAGCCCGCGCCAGCGGCCAAGCGACCCGCGCCCGGTGGCCCATGATCATTCTGCGCAGCCCCAAAGGCTGGACGGGCCCAAAAGAAGTGGACGGCCATAAAGTGGAAGGCTTTTGGCGGTCGCACCAGGTGCCGTTGGCCGGCGTGCGCGAAAACCCTGCCCATTTGAAGCAGTTGGAGGCTTGGCTCCACAGTTACCGCCCCGAAGAGCTGTTCGATAAAACCGGGAAGTTAATCCCGGAACTCAAGGCCCTCGCGCCCGCGGGCGACCGGCGTATGAGCGCCAATCCCCATGCGAACGGCGGGTTGCTCCGCAAGCCCCTTCGTCTCCCCGATTTTCGCGACTATGCGGTCAAGGTGGACGCGCCAGGCCAGACCACGGCTGAGAACACGCGGCCCCTAGGACGGTTCTTGCGGGACATCATGCGCAACAACATGCAGAGTTTCCGCGTCTTCGGCCCCGACGAAACCGCTTCCAACAAGCTGGATGCCGTTTATGAGGCCAGCAAGAAACTGTGGTTGGCCGATTACCTTCCCGAAGATGCTGACGGCGGCGAATTGGCGCCCGACGGACGAGTCATGGAACTGCTTTCTGAACACACGCTGGAAGGCTGGCTCGAGGGTTATCTGCTCACCGGACGTCACGGGTTTTTCTCCACTTATGAGTCGTTCGTCCATGTGATTGACTCGATGTTTAATCAGCACGCCAAATGGCTGGAAAGCTGCCGCGGGTTGTCGTGGCGGGCGCCGGTTTCATCGCTGAACCTGTTGATCACATCGACCGTCTGGCGCCAGGACCACAATGGCTTCACCCACCAGGATCCGGGGTTCCTCGATCTCGTGGTGAACAAAAGTCCAGAGGTCTGCCGCATCTATCTGTCGCCGGACGCCAACACGCTCCTCTGCGTCGCAGATCACTGCCTCAAGAGCACGAATTATATCAACGTGATCGTTTCGGATAAACAGAAGCATCTCCAATACATGACGATGGACCAGGCCATTGCGCACTGCACCAAAGGCCTCGGCATTTGGCCTCAGGCCAGCAACGACGAGGGAACGGAGCCGGATCTGGTCATCGCCTCCGCCGGAGATATTCCGACAAAGGAATCGCTCGCGGCCGTCATGCTCTTGCGTGAACACTTCCCCAACCTCAAGATCCGGTTCATCAATGTGGTGGATCTCTTCCGGCTTACCCCGTCAAGCGAGCATCCGCACGGTCTGTCCGACCGGGACTTTGATACCCTGTTCACCGAGGACAAGCCCATCATCTTCAACTTTCACGGCTATCCGTGGTTGATTCACCGGCTTACTTACCGGCGGACGAACCATAAGAACTTGCATGTGCGCGGCTACAAAGAGAAAGGCAACATCAACACGCCGCTCGACCTGGCCATTCGAAACCAGATTGATCGTTTCACCATTGCGATGGACGCAATTGATCGGGTGCCGGCCCTCCGCGCCATCGGCGCTCACGCCAAGGAGAAGCTGCGCATGATGCAACTCGAATGCCAGGCCTACGCCTATGAAAACGGCATAGACAAGCCGGAGATGGATGGGTGGACGTGGCCAGGAAACCGAGGATCAGCATTCCCTCCAAATTCATAGCGCAAACCCGCGTTTTCACCGAAAAACAAACTGAAAAAGAGCGATATGGACAACACAAAACTGCAACGATCACAGGCAAAAGCGACGCGCGCATCCACCACAGTCCGCCTGCTTGACAATGGGGTTAACCCAACGGCGGAGGCGGAACTCCTGGAAAGGTACGGCTGTGGCCCCATCCAGTTCTCAGGTTCACCCAACGCCTCGTATCAGCGGCACCTGGTCTTCGACAATGTGATCACTCTCCGAGCCGCGGATCCGCGCGAGCGTTTTGAAGCGCTGGCCCGGTCAGTGCGCGATGTCTTGTCACAACGCTGGGTCCGGACGCAAGAACAATACACGCAAAGCAATCCCAAGCGGATCTATTATCTCTCGATGGAGTATCTGATCGGACGCTCGCTCGCTAATAACATCACCAATCTTATGGTCGAGCCGATCGCCCGGCAAGCAGCGAAGCGGGAGCACGTTGATCCGGTGGAAATGCTCGAACAGGAACCGGACGCCGGCCTGGGCAACGGCGGCCTGGGACGACTGGCGGCGTGCTTTCTGGATTCCATGGCTACGATGGCGCTGCCGGCGATGGGCTATGGGCTGCGCTATGAATACGGCATCTTCAAACAGAGCATCAAGGACGGCTGGCAACAGGAACAGCCTGACAATTGGTTGCGCAACCCGGACCCTTGGGAGGTGGCCCGACCTCGGGAGAAAATCGAAGTGCCGTTGAACTGCTCGTTCGAGGTGCGTGGCGGGAGCTTGCAACCAATTCCAGGCCGGCCCTCCAAATTAATCGGTGTGCCGTACGACCGGCCTGTCGTGGGCTTTGGCGGCAAGACGATCAACACCCTGCGCCTCTGGGCGGCAACCACCCCTGAATCATTCGATTTCAAAGTATTCAGCCATGGTGACTTCGTCAGCGCGGTCGCAGAAGCTTTGACTGCGGAATCGCTCACACGGGTGCTTTATCCGGACGATTCGACCAGCTTCGGCCAGGGCCTGCGCTTCATTCAGGAATACTTCCTGGTCGCCTGTTCCCTGGGCGACCTGGTGCGGCGCTTCCGGCAGACGAACGACGACTGGAACCAACTACCGGAGAAGGTGGCGATCCAACTCAATGACACCCATCCCTCGATGGCCGTGCCGGAGTTAATGCGGATCTTGCTGGATGAGGCGCATCTAGGCTGGGACCAAGCTTGGGAGTTAACCAGGAGAGTGTTGGCTTACACCAATCATACTCTGCTTCCGGAAGCGCTCGAGAAATGGCCAGTCCAGTGGTTTCAGGACATGCTGCCGCGGCATTTGGAAATTATTCTCGAGATCAACCGCCGGCTTTTGGACGACGTTCGGAGGCGCTACCCTGCGGACGAAACGCGGGCGGCAAACGTCAGCCTGATCGAAGAAGGGCTCGTGCGGAAAGTCCGGATGGCCAATCTCGCCATTGTCGGGTCGCACAGCACCAACGGCGTGGCGGCCATTCATTCGGGCCTGCTGCGAACAACCACGGTAAAGAACCTGGCGGAACTCTTTCCCGAACGCTTCAACAACAAGACCAACGGAGTCACACCCCGGCGTTGGTTGTTGTTGGCCAACCCGCCCCTCGCGCGTGTCATCACCGAGGCCATCGGCGATCGCTGGACGGTCGATCTCGAGGAGTTGAAACGGCTCAAACCCTTGGCCACCGATTCGGGCTTTCAAGAGTCCTTCCGTGACGCCAAACGCCAAGCCAAAGTGAAATTCGCCGATTGGCTGAAGAAAACCACCGGGCAGGCCGTTCATCCGGACACCATTTTCGATTGTCAAATCAAGCGCATCCACGAGTACAAGCGGCAATTGCTCAACGCGCTACGCGTGGTCGTGCTCTACAACCGGCTTCGCGAGAACCCCAAGCTCGAACAGCCGCCGCGGACCTTTTTCTTCGCCGGCAAGGCGGCGCCCGCATATCACTTGGCCAAGCTCATCATCAAATTCATCAATAACCTCTCCGCCATCATTGACGCGGATCCGGCGGTGCGAGGTAGGCTCAACGTGGTGTTCTTGCCGGAGTACTGCGTGAGTTTGGCCGAGCGGCTCGTCCCGGCCAGCGATGTGTCGAATCAAATCTCAACCGCCGGTTACGAGGCCAGCGGCACCAGCAACATGAAATTCATGATGAACGGCGCCCTGACGATTGGGACACGCGATGGGGCCACCATCGAAATGGTTCAGGAGGCTGGCGAGGAGAACTTTTTCTTGTTTGGCCTAACGGCAGAGCAAGTGGCCAATACGCGCGGCTGGTACAATCCGCACTGGCATTACGAAAACGAACCGGAAACGAAACAGGCTCTGGATTTGATCGCTGCCAACCACTTCAGCCTGAAGGAGCCCGGCATCTTCTCACCCATCCTGGACACGCTGCTCACCCACGGGGACTACTACCTGCATCTGGCAGATTTGAAATCCTACCTTGAGGCCGATCAGCGTATGGTGGGTTTGTACGGCGAACCCAACGCATGGGCCGGCAAGGCGATCTTGAACGTGGCCGGTTCAGGGAAGTTCTCCAGCGACCGGACCATTGCCCAGTACGCAACCGAAATTTGGAAGGTACAAC
>Ga0265338_10010865_pt1 | contig 10595 bp, 11 predicted proteins | sample 42126metaG_FD_193579 | JGI IMG/M metagenome (GOLD analysis project Ga0265338, IMG submission 193579) | Rhizosphere microbial communities from Carex aquatilis grown in University of Washington, Seatle, WA, United States - 4-21-26 metaG | ecosystem: Host-associated > Plants > Roots > Rhizosphere... | reverse complement strand
CGAGCGCTCGCTGGACATCCTGGCCCACTCGAAGGCCGCGCGTCCCGAGATTCCCACGAAATCCGGCCTCATGCTCGGCCTCGGCGAGAACGCGGAGGAAGTGGTCGGCGTCATGCGCGATCTGCGGGCGCACTCCGTCGATATCCTCACCCTGGGCCAATACCTCCGGCCATCGCCCAAACACCTGCCCATCATCCGCTACGTTCCGCCCGAAGAGTTCGCCGACCTTCGCCGCCAGGGAATCGAGATGGGGTTCGCCCACGTCGAAGCCGGCCCGCTTGTGCGCAGCTCCTACCACGCCGCCGACGCGGTTTGAGATCAACCGACCCGCGCTAGTCTCCGGACGGCCAGCCACGTAAACACTAGCGTCACGGTTGCGAGCACGACGACGTGGACCCACGGCATCCAACCGGCATTGGGCGCGGCCTTGGATGCCCCAACCGCCCACAGCGCCAACTGGTGCAGGTGGAACGCCGGCGAGAAGCGCTCGATCCGCTCCATGGACTTTGGCATCGGGATCAGGAAGCCCGAGAGGTAGATCATCGGCAGGTACAGCAGGTTCACCAGCGCCGGAGCGGCCTTGGCCGACGCCCAGGTTCCTACGAAGAGCCCCATCGCGCCAAACGGCGCCGAACCCAGTATGCAGACCACCGACAGGGCGGCCAGTTGCCCGGCCGCCAGCTTCAAGTGACCGAGCGGCAAGGCCGCGATCATGGTAGCCATGATGATCGCGACGAACAGCATGGACATCGCCAGCTTCGCGAGCAGCGAAGCCCCGGGCGGCATCGGAAGAGCCCGCTTCAGCGCAAACAGGCCCTTCTCACGCTCCGTCGCCACCGAGATGCCGAAGCCGAACATCCCCGGCCCCAGCACCCCGAAGATGGTGAAGCCCAGGAACATGAACAGCGCCCCCTCCCCCTTAGGATCCTTGCGGAGCGCATCGCCGTACAGCAGCACAGCGAAAAGCAGGTAAAGCGCCACCGGCAGCCCCAGGAACGGCCCGGCAAACGCCGGCGAGCGAAGCAAGCGTATGCACTCGTACTTCGCCTCCGTCCAATAAGCGCGTAGCAGCCGTCCGGTGGACATCGGGACGGGAGACACCTCCAGACTCGCGGTCACTTTGTCCCCTCCTGTGTGAGTTCGGTGAACGCTTCGGCGAGGCCTGCACTCCGGACCTCGAGTTCCTGTAGATCTTCGTCGCAGCCGAGTAACTGGCGGACGACGGCCTCGGCATTGGTCGCGGTTATGTCCAGCCGCGGGCCGTCCCGGGTGACACTGCCCACCCCCGGCCAGTCACGGACCTGCTCCACCGCCAGCGTCGAAATGCACCGGATGCGCGTTCGCACCACCAGCGCGCGCATCTCCGGCACGGTGCCCGACGCCAGCACGCGCCCCTTGGCGAGAACCACCACGCGATCCGCCAGCGCCTCAGCCTCTTCCAGGTAGTGTGTGGTCAGCACAATGGAAGCGCCATCGTCGATGAGCCGCCGCAGCGTGGCCCACATCATCTCGCGCGCCTGGATATCCATGCCCACCGTGGGTTCATCGAGGAACAGCAGCTTCGGCCGCCCGCACACCGCCATGGCGAATTGCACCTGGCGCTTCTGCCCGTTCGACAGCTTGCCGTAAAAGCGGCGCGCCAGCGGCGTGATGTGAGCCATCTCCATCACCACCTCGGTCCGTGCCGGGTCCGGGTAATAGCTCGCGACCAGGTCGATCTGCTCGCGCACGCGCAGATCCGCCGCCGGGTTCACCTCCTGCATCATCACGCCGATCCTGCGCCGCGGCTCCACACGCAGAGGCGACTGTCCAAACAGCCGCGCCGACCCCTGTTCCGGTTGCAGCAGGCCGAGCATCAGGGAGATCGCAGTGGTCTTCCCCGCGCCGTTCGGGCCGAGAAGCGCCAGCAGCTCTCCCTGGCGCACCTCGAGGTCGAGCCCGTCCAGCGCCACAACGGTCCCGAACCGTTTGGTGGCGCCGTTCAGTTCCGCCAAGTTGTTGTTGTCCGTGGTCATGGTTTGCCTCCTGTGGCTTCGATCCGCGGCGCGGGTACGTTGAATCCCCAAATGTGCAGAATCAGCCCCGTCGCACGGCCCTGGCCGTCGGTTTGGAAAGTCACCTGAATGTCGTCTGTCTCCTGAATGAAATAGTCCCGCTCGCTCTCCGGGTGAAGACGGAATTTCGGCGCCGCGGGCAACTGGATCCGCAGCGTGTCGCTCTCTCGCGTGACCGTGTAGTCCCAGTCCGGCGAGGGCCTGTACCGGCCGACGTAGTTGTCGAACAGCTTGGGATCGACCGTGACCTCTTTGTGAACCTTCACCGCGTGCGGCTTGTCGAGAGGCATGCTCGGACGCAGCAGGTGGCGGGCGATGTCGTCCACCGAGTTAGCTGCGTTCGAGAGCACCACCACCCCGGTCCGAGTCTTCGGATCGTAAGCCAGGCTGCTCGCGAAGCCGAAAGTCCCGCCTCCATGAATGAAGAACTGCTCGTCGCCCTTCCCGATTACGAACCAGCCCAGCGCCTGGTCGAGCATGTAGAGACGGTTGGGACGCTTCGTCTCGGGCATCGCGGCCATCGCCGGTGCGAGCGGCGATTTCACCGTGCCGGTGAAGGCGGCCAGCAGAGTGAGAAGATCGTTGGCGCTCGATCGCAACGAGCCCGCGCCCGCCAGCGCCGGCAGGTCCCATACCGGCGCTGGCTCAAGGCGCTGATCGTGCCCGGCAACGAGCCTGGCCTGAAAAAGCGGCGGCAGTGCGATCCCGGTGCTCTCCATCCCCAGCGGACCGGTGATGCGTGCGCGGACTAGCGCCTCGTAGTCCATGCCCGCGCGGCGCGCCAGCGCCAGCCCGAGCAGGCCGCCGCCCGTGTTCGAATACTCCCAGCGCGTGCCCGGCTCGCGCGGGAGCTCATAGGTGGCCAGGAACCGGTAGAGCTGCTCTACCGTGTACTTGCCGTACGCGGCGCGGTCTTCGACCGGCGGAAAGTTCGCCGGGAAGAATGGCAGTCCGGAGGTGTGAGTGGCCAGATCGGCAAGCGTGATCTTCCGGCCGTTCGACTCCGGCATCTTCGTCCCGGACGGCAAGTACTTCGCCACCGGGTCAGCCAGCGCCACCTCGCCGCGCACAACCATATCGGCCAGCAGCAGTGACGTGAACACCTTGGTCACCGACCCGATCTCGAAAACGGTGTCTCCGTCGATCGCCTGCGGGTAGGCGACAACGCGCCGCCCCTGCGGCGTAACGATCCCCACCACGATCCCCACGCTCTTGTGCTGCGTATCGACGCGGTCCACCAGCATCTGGCGAATCTCCGCGTCCGTCGCCTGAGCCAGTGCCGGCCGTGCGATCAGAACCACCGCCGCCGCCGCAATCGCGAGTGTGTGTCTCATCTCACCATCAGTCTGCGGCCACTACCGCTCCCGGCGAAAGTGGATTTTGACCAAAAGGCCGAACCAGGGGACCAACCGTCAGGCGGTCCGGTGTGGGGCAGGCGTCCACGCCTGCAGCGGGTCTCCAGACCCGCTCCAGCTGGGACTGCCCCACCAAAATGCGCCGGCGACCTGGGTTTCTGGAGAGCGCGCTAGAACGGATTCTCCGCCAGCGCCCGCAGCCTCGCGTTATACGCACGCCCGGATTGCAGCCGCACGCCGTTGGCCAGCGTGATCGCGTACTCGCCGTGCAGCGCGGGCTGAAGCTCCTTGATCCGCTGTACGTTCACGATCACCGATCGATGGATGCGCACGAACGTCTCCGGGTCGAGAGACTTCTCCAGCGTGTTCATCGTCACGTGGATCAGGTGGCCCGCCCGCCCGGCGTGCAGTTGAACGTAGTTCTCCGCGGCCTCGATCCAGTCGATCTCGCTGACGTCCACGAAGACCGTCTTGCCCGCCGACCGCACCGCCAACCGCTTCAGGTAACGCGGCGGCGAGGCGATGGTCTCGAGAAGAGAGAGGATCTGCCGGCTCGCCCCCTCGGCGGGTTTCGCGTCCAGCCGCTCTTTCGCCCGCGCCAGCGCCTGCCGGAACCGTTCCCCGGTCACCGGCTTGAGGAGGTAGTCGATGGCGTTGATCTCGAACGCCTGAATGGCGTACCGGTCGTGAGCGGTGACGAACACCACCGCGGGCATGCGTTCCGCGCCCACCTCCGCCACCACGCCGAACCCGTCCATCTCGGGCATCTGCACGTCCAGAAACACGAGATCCGGCCGAAGGGTTCGGATCGCCGCCACCGCCTCGCGGCCGTCCTTGGCCTCGTAAATCGCCGCGACCTCGGCGTCCTCGGCCAGCAGCATGCGCAGGCCTTCCCGCGCCAGCGGCTCGTCATCAACAATCAGCGTCGTGATGCGCATGGACTTCCATCGCGTTCGTTTCCGAAGCGCTTGGCGCCTCGCGGTACGGGACCACCATGACCGCCACAGCCCCGCCCTGTGCGCCGTTCCCGACCGTCAGCCGCGCCCCATCGCCATACAGCCGGTTCAGGCGCGCCCGCGTGTTCGCCAGTCCGATTCCGCGGCCCTGCATCGTCTCCGCGGACGGCAGTCCTGGCCCATCGTCCTCCACTTTGATCTCGACCGTCCCTTCGACGCGCGTGGCGCTGATCCGCAACCGTCCCGCGGCCGAGCGCCGGCCGATGCCGTGGCGGATGGCGTTCTCGACAAGCGGCTGCAGCCCCATATGCGGCACCGCGGCATCGAGCACCGCCGGATCGACGGCGATCTCAACCTTCAACCGGTCCTGAAAACGAACCTGCTCGATCGAGAGATAGAGCTCCAGGTACTCCAACTCGCGGCGCAGAGGCACTTCGTGCGCTTCCACATCCTCGAGAACGCACCGCAGCAGATCGCTGAGGCGGCCCACCATTTCCTCGGCCTGCGGTCCCTTCTGCTGGCGCACCAGCACCATGATGGCGTTCAGAGTGTTGAACAGAAAGTGCGGCTGTAGCTGCATCTTCAGCGCGCTGAGTTGCGCCCGCGCCAGCTGCGTCTTCATCTCGGAGGCGTCCAGTTCCAGCTTCAACGCCTGCCGCTCGCGCTCCTGGTACCGGCGGTAGTAGCGGAATCCGGCCTGCGCGCCCAGGATCGTCCAGTAGGTGATCACGCCCTGGTGGAACCCGATGATCAGCAGAAAGGCCAGGGTCGACACGAAGTCTTTCATGATCGTCGGGAAGATTCTCATCTGAGCCAGGATGGCGCTCTCGACCACGAGCTGAACGATCGCGACCACCACGCTGAGCGGCAGGTGCAGCATGGTCCTGCGCAGCCAGTACTGGCGTGAAAACGGGAACCGCCGTCCGAGCCACAGGATCACCGGGGTTAGCAAAGCCCAGATGTAAACACCCACCAGCCAGGACGCCAGGTAGTGCGACGCCGGCGTGGGTTCCCGCGAGGCGAACTTCTGCATCAGGCTCTGCGTGAAGAAGAAGAGGGCAACCGCGGTCCACCCGGCAAAAGCCAAGGTGTAGTTTCTCAGCCGCCGTTTGGCCACACTTTGCATCTGACCCGACAGCTTACCGCAATGCAAGCGCCGCATGGCGCGTCAGTTGACGAACCGGCCTGACGGGGTGACCAGCCGGCCTAGAGCGCCGGCCGGCGTGCGGGCTTCAGGCCTCGGCTGCCTCGGGCAGCTTCAGCTCCTTGGCCTGCCGCCACAAACGCTCCAGGCCATAGAACTCCCGCGCGGCCGGGGAGAAGACGTGCACGATGAAGTCGCCGTAGTCCACCAGCACCCACTCGGCCTTGTCGTATCCCTCGATGCCCAGCGGCAGCTCGCCCTCGCGCTTGAGCTCCAACTGCACCCCATCACAGATAGCCTGGATCTGCCGCGCGTTGGCGCCCGAACAGATGACGAAGAAGTCCGTGAACGTGCTGACCTCCCGCAGGTCGAATACGCGGACTTCTACGGCCTTCTTGGATTCGGCGGCGCGGACCGCCATCATGGGCGCGGCGGCGTCGTCGCGGGTTGGCGTAGGTTCTTCGCTCTTACTTCGCAATCAACTCCTCTGCCTCATCGTACTACAATCAAGAATCGCTCTAGACCCATCATGACAGAGTCTCCGACACGTATTCTCGTACCCGCCGAGCGCATCCAGGCCCGCATCCGCGAGCTGGGCGCCGCCATCGACAAGGACTATCCCAACGGCGTGTTGCTGGTCGCCATCCTCAAGGGCGCCTGCTTCTTCCTGGCCGACCTGGCCCGCTCCATCACCCGCCCCGTGCGCATCGACTTCATCGGCATCTCCAGTTACGGCAAGGGCAAGACCAGCTCCGGCGAAGTCAAGCTCACCAAGGATCTCGATTCCACCATCGATGGCCTCGACGTCCTGGTGGTCGAGGATATCATCGACAGCGGGATCACCCTGAGCTACCTGATCAGCGTCCTGGAACAGCGAAAGCCCCGCTCCCTGCGCATCGTCACGCTGCTGGACAAGCCAGACCGCCGCCTTCGCCCGGTGGATGTCGCCTACGTCGGCTTCCAGATTCCCGACGAGTTCGTAGTCGGCTACGGCCTCGACTACGCCGAGTTGTACCGAAACCTGGCCGACATTTGCGTGCTCGAGATGCCCCCCGGTCCCGTGGTACGGTGAAGGCATAGGGGGGGCGCATGCAATACCGCACTCTTGGATCTTCGGGCCTTCGTGTCTCTGCGATCGGGCTCGGCTGCATGGGGATGTCCGAGTTCTACGGCCCGCGCGACGACCGCGAATCCATCGCCACCATTCACCGCGCCATCGACCTCGGCGTGAACTTCCTCGACACGGCCGATGTCTACGGCCCGGAGACGAACGAACGGCTGGTCGGGCAGGCCATCCATGACCGCAGGGACCGCGTGGTGCTGGCCACGAAGTTCGGCATCGTCCGCACCGGCGACCCGCGATTCCGCGGCGTGAACGGCCGCCCCGAATACGTCCGCCAGGCCTGCGAGGCGAGCCTGGAGCGCCTGGGCGTGGACACCATCGACCTCTATTACCAGCACCGCGTCGATCCGGACGTGCCCATCGAGGAGACCGTGGGCGCCATGGCCAGCCTGGTCAAAGAGGGCAAGGTGCGCTTCCTGGGACTTTCCGAGGCGGGGCCCGAGACCATCCGCCGCGCCGCCGCCGTGCACCCCATCACGGCGCTCCAGACGGAATACTCGCTGTGGAGCCGCGATCCTGAGGACGAAGTCCTGCCCACCTGCCGGCAACTCGGCATCGCATTCGTGGCCTACAGCCCGCTCGGCCGCGGCTTCCTCAGCGGCAAGATCAAGAGCCCCGAGGACCTCTGGCCTGACGATTTCCGGCTCACCTCGCCGCGCTTCCAGGGGGACAATTTCCAGCGCAACCTCGACGTGGTCGAGCGCGTGCACGCCATCGCCGCCGCGAAGTCCGTGACCCCGGCGCAACTCGCGCTTCGTTGGGTGCTGGAGCAGGGCCAGGACATCGTGCCGATCCCAGGCACCAAGCGGCGCAGCTGGCTTGAAGAGAACGTCGCCGTCCTCGATATCCCGTGGACGCCCGATGACGGAGCCCGCATCGCGGAGGCCGCCCCCAAGGGCGCTTTCGCCGGCACCCGCTACTCCGCCGCCGCGATGCGCATGGTGGGCCGCTGAGCACCCCGCCCCCGGACCGCCGGGCCGAGACCCCAGAGGAAGGCGGGCTTGAGCCCGCGCGGGGCTTCAGCCCCGCCCAGCCCCCCGCGCCAAGAATTGACCATTTTGGCCAAAACAGCTAATATGGCTTCGGAGGTGGCCAAGATGTCCAACAGCCGTGAACGGTCGCGGACGGCCTCCATTTCAGCGACCCTCGCGAAGAACGAGTTTGGCCGCGTCCTCGAGGAGGTGATTCAGGGTGCCACGGTGGTAATCACGAGGCACTCCCTCCCCAAAGCGGTTCTGATTTCGGTGGATGAGTTCAACGCGCTATCCAGCTCTCACCGGGCCGAACTCGATACGCTGAGCGGCGAGTTCGATCTCCTCCTCGCCGGAATGCAGACGCCGGCGTCGCGTGCGGGCATGAAGGCCGCCTTCGAAGCATCGCCGAAGCGCTTGGGACAGGCTGCCGCGGCGGCGCGCCGGCGTGCGCGATAGAGCCCGGGCTCCCCGCATCTACGTCCTGGCCGGGACCAACGGCGCCGGAAAGAGCAGCGTCGGCGGAGCCGCGATCCGCGCGCAGGGTGCCGGGTACTTCAACCCGGACGAGGCGACGAACCGGATCCTGGCCGCCAATCCCGGGATCACGCTCGCGGAAGCGAATAGCGCCGCCTGGGGCGAGGGCAAGCGACTACTCGAACGCGCCATCGCCGAACGATTGGATTTTGCGTTCGAGACCACGCTGGGAGGCCGCACCATCACGGCGCTCCTAGGAGCGGCCCTTTCGGCGGGAATCGAGGTGCGCATCTGGTACGTGGGATTGCACAGCGCGGAGCTCCATGTCGCACGGGTGCGGGCGAGAGTCGCCAAGGGCGGCCACGATATTCCCGCAGCAAAGATCCGCGACAGATACGACCGCAGCCGGGTCAACCTGATTCACCTCCTGCCCAGGCTAACCGAGCTTCGTCTCTACGACAACAGTGACGAAGCCGACCCGGACGCGGGCGCTACTCCAGAGCCCAAGCTCCTCCTCCACATGGTTGGCGGCAAAGTTGTTCATTTGCGCAATCTCAAGCTGACCCCGGATTGGGCCAAGCCGATCCTTGCCGCTGCGATGAAGTCACAGTCAGCCGGGCGCCTGCTACGCTAGAAGTCTATGCCCCCCGCCGAAGCCCTGCCCACCATCGTCGTCGTGGGCCGTCCCAACGTCGGGAAATCGACGCTGTTCAACGCCATCATCGGCCAGCGCCGCTCCATCGTCGGCGATGAGCCCGGCATCACCCGCGACCGCATTCACGGGATCGCCGAGCACCACGGCCACTTGTTCGAGGTGATAGACACCGGCGGCATCGTCCGCAGTGACGCCGAGCACATCCCCACGCAGATCCTGAAGCAGGCCCGCCACGTGATCGAGAATGCCGCCTACATCATCTTCGTAGTGGACGGCCGCACCGAGCTCACCTCCGCCGATCGTGACTTGGGGCAGCTCCTCCGCCAGCTCGGCAAGCCCGTCGCGCTGGCCGTCAACAAAGTCGATACCGCCGCTCGCGAGTCCCTGGCCTCGGACTACTACACACTCGGCATCGCCGACCTGTTCCCAGTCTCGGCCGAGCACCGCCTCGGCGTCGACGACCTGCTCGACCACGTGACCGCCGGCTTCCCCATGAACGTCCCCGAGGAGACCCCGGAGCCGGAGCGCAAGATCAAGGTCGCCATCATCGGCCGGCCCAACGTCGGCAAATCAACGCTGCTCAACGCGCTGGTGGGCGAGGACCGGGCCATCGTTTCGCCCGTCGCCGGGACCACGCGGGACGCCGTGGACGTGTCGATCGAGCGCGACGGCACGGCCTACGTCTTCGTCGATACCGCCGGCATCCGGCGCAAGGGCAAGACCAAACTGATGGCTGAGAAGCTCAGCGTGGTGATGGCGCGCCGCCACATCCGCATGGCCAACGTCGTGCTCCTCGTCATCGACGCCACCGAAGGCGTGAGCGCCGCCGACGCCACTATTGGCGGCTACGCCCACGAGGAAGGCCGCGCCGTCCTGGTCTGCGTCAACAAGTGGGACGCCGTCGCGAAGAAGGACAAGCGCACCTTCGAGACCTCGGTGCGCGACACCATGAAGTTCCTCGAATACGCGCCCGTGATCTTCATCTCCGCGCGCACCGGCGCCGGGGTGGACGGCCTCTACGCGGCCATACACCAGGCCTACGAATCCGCCTCAGCGCGCGTGGGAACCGGCGAGTTGAACCGCTTCCTCGAAACGCTCAAGTCCGAGCGCGACCCGCGGATACTCTACATCACGCAGCCCTCCGTGCGTCCGCCGACGTTCGTGCTCTTCACCGACCGCAAGACACCCCTGCACTTTTCCAAGGAGCGCTACCTGGTGAACCAGATCCGCAAGCGCTTCGGCTTCGAAGCCACGCCCATCGTCATCAAGACCCGCCCGCGCAACGAGCGCCGCTAGCCCGCAGCACCGAACCGCGACCGTAAGAGAGCGGACGTAGCGGTCGAATTGCTATCATCTTCTCTCGACATGTTCGAACAGCCATATCAGCTCGGGCGCAAGACGGTTCGCGGCCGCTTTCTCATCCCTTCCGGCATTCGATGCACGCACGCCACCACCATCCGGAAGTGTTTCGACGAGATCCCCGAAATCGGCGTCATCACCACCAAGAGCATCAGCTTCCAGCCGCGCGCCGGATACCGCGAGCCCATCTACGCCCGCTACGCCCCGGGCTGCTACATCAACGCCGTCGGCCTTGCGAATCCGGGCGCTGAGAAGTTCCTGGCCGAGTTCGAGGGCATCCGAATCCCGGACGACAAGTTCCTGCTGGTCTCCATCTTCGGTTGCGACGTGGAGACTTTCCTGGCCGCGGCTCGCACGCTGGCCCCCATCGCCGATGGCTTCGAGCTGAACATGTCCTGCCCGCACGCCAAGGGCTACGGCGCGGAAATCGGACAGGACCCCGAGTTGCTGAGGAGTATCACCGCCGCCGTCGCGGGCGCGGTCGCCGTTCCCGTATTCGTC
>Ga0265338_10010864_pt1 | contig 10596 bp, 2 predicted proteins | sample 42126metaG_FD_193579 | JGI IMG/M metagenome (GOLD analysis project Ga0265338, IMG submission 193579) | Rhizosphere microbial communities from Carex aquatilis grown in University of Washington, Seatle, WA, United States - 4-21-26 metaG | ecosystem: Host-associated > Plants > Roots > Rhizosphere >... | reverse complement strand
TTTCAATTTTATCACATATAGCACTCTTTGCATTCAGATTAGCTGTTTCTTGCGTTTTTAAGGTTAAATAATAATCTTGATGACGTTTATTAATCTGAGTCGTAATAGTTTTAAATCGTTCCCATAAATCGTTTTTCTTTTCAATTGAAACAGGCCCGATTTCACGCCATTGATCATGTAGTTTTTGAAGATCTGCAAATGCTTTTAAAACTGAATCTTCAAGAAGAAGATGTTCAGCTTTTACACAAATTTCATTTTTTAATTCAAAATTCTTTTTTAGGTCAAGATCACGTAAATCGTTATTAATTTTAACAAAATCATAAAACTTACTTACATGATGATGATAACTTTCCCAAATATTTTTAGTTTCCGATTGAGGAACCATACCAATTGAACGCCAACGAAATTGAATATCTTTAAATTCGTTAAATGTTTTGTTAACCGATTCCGTATTTTTTAATAATTCTTTAAGTTCTTCAATAATTGCCCAACGCTTCTTAAGATTCTCTTGCTTTTCCTTTTCAATATTTTCGCTAAGAGCAAATCTTTTTTCCTTGTATTTCTTATAGGTTTCTTTAAACCTTATTTCAAGTTCATCTTCGTAATTAAAATCTTCATCGTTTCCTCCATTTTCGATAAAACTGAGGCGCTTGCCATCAACTTCTGATTTATGTATCTTATAAAAACAAGATTTCAAATCTTCAATCTGATCTTTGACTTCAAGAATATTTTCTGAATTTAAAACAATGTCAATTTGATTAAGAATTTGAGATTTATCAAGTATACTATAATCAACTTGAACTTGCTCAATAGTTTCAACAGGTGTAAATTCAAAAAACTCAGACTCTGCTTTTTCTTGAAAAGCTACTTCTTGTGTTTGAGAACTAGAACCTATTTCTTCAGTCGAATCAAATTCAATTTTAACTTTATTTTCCAAGGGCTCTATCGATTTATTTTCCTCGGTTTTTTCCATGATTTTGAGAATTAAAAGTGTCTAAAATAGTATACATTTCTTTGCTAAACATCCCACAAATATAGCTTATTTCGTTTAGATTACTCAAATATTAGTTTTTTTTTTAACTTGAGAAGAATAGCATAATTCAAATTCTATAATTTATATCGTAATATCCACATGATTTACCATTTAATAATCAATATTTTTATTTTTTTTAATTCAAAATGTTTAATTTTATGTAGGTTTGCAAGCAAATTTCAAAAAAAAAGTACATTGAAAAAAGCATTATATCCATACAACCTCATAACGATACTAATCGGACTCCTTTTATTCACTCATTCTGTAAAGGCACAAGACGAATTTATGGTTTACGGAACCATAAAAATTCAGGGAGAATCGACCGATAGTGCAACAATTATTATTGAGTCAGACAAAAGGCAATTCGGTCGAACAATTACACTTGATAAAACAGGTGAATATAGAATTTGGCTTCCTTATTCTAAAGATTATATCCTTAAATTTGCAAAAGCAAATTATCAAACCGTTCCAATAGCAGTTTCAACAAAATTACCTGATGATATTGCAAAATGTTGTTTCACTCCATTTGAAATGTCATTTCACTTATTCAAACCTGATGGCTCTCATGATTCCCTTTTCAAAAAGCCAATTGTAACTGTTCGATATGAAACAAAACTAAAAAGTTTTTTTTATTCTCTTGATGTGGATTATTACATCCAAAAGATGTACATAAAAGCAGAAAATGAGCATAGATCAAAAATAAAAGATCAAGCATTTATTGCAAGACATAAAGATTCACTCGAAGTTGAACGCAAATACATGAGTTTAGTCAATAGTGGAAATCTTTATTATTCAATGCATCAATTTATCATGGCTCGTCAAATGTTTATTAAAGCATTGGAATTAAAACCCAATAGACGATATCCTTCTTATAAATTAGAAGACATTGAAACACAATTAATCATATTCAATAAAGCAAAAGATTCATTACCCAAAAATGCAGATTCTATCGTAAATGCATTATTAAGTAACAATTCAATTTCTAAAAAACCAGTTGAATATAAACGAAAAACGCCCGAAGAGATTCAAGCAATATTCAAACAAGATTTATACAAACAAATTAAAAGCGAAACGAAAGATCCTAAAGAACTTGCAACTCGTATTTCGTTTATTAACAATGAAGTTATTAATAAAAAAGAAACGACGCCTACAATTGATTCAAATAAAAAATCAATTGTAAATATTGATACGTCAAAAAGAGACACAATCATTCCAATTGTAAATATTGAATTACCTAAAAAAGACAGCTCGATTCAACAAAAAAAACCAATTGAAATTATTTCTATTGCCCCTATTCTGCCAATTGATACAATTAAGGTCGATACTATTAAGACAATAATTAATGCCGATACTATTAAAGGAACAACGCAATCAATCAATAATACGATCGCCGATACTTCAATAAAGACAACTAAACCTATTAGTAAAGATAATATAGTTACTTTAGTAAAGCCTAAAGTAACTAATGAAATTGCAGTAAAACCCAATTTTCTTAATAATAGACCATTTGATAAAGCAGCATATCAAGATTCGTTAATTAAACGTTATCCCAATGAACGAACTATTGAAATTATTAACGAAGATTATAAAAAGATCACTAAAGTTATCATAAATCGTGATAATATGGTTTCTATTTATTTAAAGGTTGAGCATCAATGGGGCGGTATCTTTTTCTTCAAAGACAATACACCCTTTCCATTAGAAAATATAAGTAAATCGTATTTTGAAGTTGCAACAAAACTTTTGTCTGATAAAGAAAATGTAAAAAATCAAAATAAACCTCAGGTGAAATCTCAAATTAAAACCAAACCAAAACCAAATAGTAAAAATAATGCAACAAAAACACCCCTAAAATAACTTTATTAGGAATGAAATAAAATGCAATAGTTAGTATCAACATCTTTAGTTTTTTTTACATTTGCATTACTTTGTTAATTTAATCTTTATAAAAATTAGTTTTAATGAAAAAGACACTTACTAACTGGCTAATTATTTTATTAGTAGCTACATCACCAATTCTATTAAACGCACAAGATTGTGTCGATTACCACAAAGTAAACTGTAAACCGCCTCAATCAGCAGTTAATTACACGACAGATCAAGCATCTAGAAGTGGATTACTTATGAAAGGGCAAAGTTCTGAATTCAGACTTACTTTTTACCAAGGACGTGATTATAGAATTACAATTTGTAATGAAGCTCCACTCGGTGATAAAGTACAATATCAAATAATCGATTGGGAAGATCAATCAGTATTGTATGATAGTAAAGTTGTAAATGACAGAAATGAAACTACCTACGAAAAGAACTTTGAATTTTCTGTATTAATTACAAGAAATGTAAAAATTGTTGTTTCAGTTCCTGCTGACGACAAAACACTAAAAACAAATACCATAGGTTTTAAACCAAAACCAACTCAAATGGGATGTGTCGGTGTATTAATTGAATCAATGATTACACCTAAAAAAGGATTTTAGCAAAAACTCTTTTTTTGAACGATTTTTTTAGTTCGAGAGGAATTGATACATTTTTACCCCTACAATGAATCAAATATATACCCCATTTAATTAATTTCGATGTTATATTTGCTTTAATATATTATTAATATTTAAATGAAGATATCTCGGAAGAAATAAAGAACATCTTTTAATGAATATTTAAAATATATCAGTAAGACATAAGGGGTTTATAGCGTATGATTGTCTCATTTTAGTTATGAAATATGCTTTTTATATTTTACGCAAAAGACTTAACAAATAAATTTCAATAATTTCCTGGAATATAATTAATTAGTAATATTTAAATAGATAAACATATGGAAACCTTTACAAAAAAAATCAGATCTCTTGTACTTGTTGTAATTCTATTTATTACAGGTCAAGTTTTTGCAGGTGCTCCTACGTGGTCGAGAGTTGATTACACCAATTCAACGACTTTTGTAGGTATAGTTAAAATAATTCAATATACTCCAACATTTGGATATACTCCAGTGGCCGGTGATTATATTGGAGCATTTGTAGGAACTGAGTGCCGAATGGTTGCTCAAATTTTTGCTAATGGATCTGATTTATATGTATCATCAGTTATTCAAGGTGGCGATAATTGTGCTCCAGGAGAGCCTAATTGTACTGCTGGTGGTTCTGAAACAGTAACGTTCCGTTTATGGAGCAACACCGGAAGTAAAGAATATCCAACAATTAAAGGTGATACACTAACGTATCCAGGCAGTAATATCGGAAGTACTACTCCATATGAAATAGGTAAAGGTAAAACAGGTAAAGATCTTATATCGTTAAAAATTAACGGAGCAACTTTTTCTCCATCATTTTCATCATCTACTTTAGTTGATACTGCAACAGTATCAACCCTACCTCTTACAACCGATTATATTGATTCAATAAGCTATAAAGCTACAATTAAATATGTATATGCAACAAATTTAAACGGAACCTTAGCCGAACGTACTACAACAATAACAGTAACTTCGGAAAGTGGATACACGAAAACATATACTATCATTTTCAAACCAAGTTGCACACTTACATCTGCCCCAACGATTGCAACACCAAATTCGGTTTGTATAGGAAACTCAACGACATTAACAGCAACGGCTGTTAGTGGAACTACCGTTTCATGGTATTCTGATGCCAAAGCTACTGCATTGTTGGCAACCGGGTCTTCATATATGGTTACACCATCAACGTCATCAAATACTTATTATGCTACACTATCGAATGCTTCGTGTATAAGTCCAATAGCTTCGGTATCTGTTACGGTTAATCCTTTGCCAACGGTAATTGTATCGCCTGCGAATCCAACAATATGTATAGGGTCATCAACAACACTAACAGCATCAGGTGCAGTTAGCTTTAATTGGAATACAGGATTAGGAAACGGTACACCAAAAGTTGTTTCTCCAGGAACAACAACTACATATATCGTTACAGGTTCTGATGCAAATTTATGCACATATACTGCCTCAGTTAAAGTTATCGTAAACAATCTACCTGTTATTACAGCAAACTCTCCTACAATTTGTAGTGGACAAAATTCTACAATAACAGCTAATGGAGGAGTTTCTTATTTATGGAGTAATTCATCTCCAATTCCAAGTATTATAGTTTCACCACCATATACTACTACATATACTGTTACAGGTACTGATGGTAATGGTTGTAAAAACACTACTACTTCAATTGTAACGGTTAATCCATTACCAACGGTTTTAGCATCATCAACACAATCGACTATTTGTCTAGGTAAATCAACAATAGTTACAGCTTCAGGTGCAATTTCATATATATGGAATCAAGCTGCTGGAATAGTAACTCCTCCTTCAGGAACAACAACCTATAGTGTTACAGGTATTGATTTAAATGGATGTATAGGAACAGGAAGTACAACGGTAAAAGTTAATCCTTTACCAACTATCATTCTAAGTTCAACGCTACCTTCAATTTGTAATGGATCTTCAACTACAATTAATGCTTCGGGAGCAGTATCGTATATTTGGGATAATTCGATTAGTACAGGTTCGGCTAATATAGTATCTCCATCTAAATCCACAACCTATAATGTTACAGGAACAGATATAAATTCTTGTGTTAATACAGGTTCAATAGCTATTATCGTAAATAACCTTCCTAATGTAACAGCTACTCAGTTTCCAAATGGAATTTGTAAAGGATCAAATACGTTAATAACAGCAAGCGGTGCCAGTTCATATATTTGGGATAATGCGGTGCAAAATCAGTCTATTACTGTATCACCTGTATTACTTACAACATATAGTGTTACTGGAATTGATGCTAATAATTGCAAAAACACAGCTACGACAACACTTACGATAAATGCATTACCAACAATAACAGCATCAGTAAATCCTTCAGCAGTTTGTATTGGACATTCATCTAAACTTAATGCTTCAGGTGCATTATCATATGTTTGGGATATTGCAAATGGAGGATCTGTTTCTCCATCAAAAACCACAACATATAACGTTACAGGTACCGATGCAAACGGTTGTCAGAACAATGCAAATGTAACACTAACCGTAAATAACTTACCTACAATTACAGCTGATGCATCATCGTTATCAATTTGTAAAGGTTTATCATCAACTATTTCAGCTACTGGTGGAGTTTCATATATTTGGGATAATGCAACATCAAATATCATTTCACCTAATTTAACTACTACATATACAGTAACAGGAACAGATGATAAAGGTTGTCAAAACACATCATCAGTTACTGTAACGGTAAATAGTCTTCCTACAATAACTGCTTCAGCAAATCCAACAGCAGTTTGTTCAGGAGGTACAACAACAATCTCGGTAACTGGAGCAAATTCTTATGTTTGGGATAATTCATCATTATCTGGAATTTCATCTACTATTACTCCAACAAACAGTGGAAGCTATTCGGTAACTGGAAAAGATTTAAACGGTTGTATAAGTACCTCAAATGTATCTGTAACGGTAACAACTCCAACATTACCAAAATCAAAAGATACTTCAATATCTGTTAATGCAGTAGTTCCTCAATTAACGGCAAGCGGGAATGGTACTGTTATATGGTATGATGCAACAGGTAAAACAGTTGTAAATACAGGTATCAATTTTACTCCGAAAATAGGTACATCAGTACCGAGCATAAATATATATAAGATTACAAATACAGAAAATGGTTGCGAAAGTGCTCCGATTACTGTAACGTTCACTGTTTCCAGTTGTACAATAACTGCCCCATCGGTTGACAATACTTCAATGACTATTTGTAGCGGAGATAATTTTGGTACGTTCACCGCTTCAGGATCAAACATTGTTTGGTATGACAATACAGGTTTATCAACAGTAGGAACGGGAGCAACTTTTACCCCTAAAACTGCAGGTGATTATTATGTGTCACAATTTAATGTTTGTGAAGGACCTAAAACAAAAGTTTCGGTTACTGTTAATCCTTTACCAATAATTGATGTAAAAGCAATACCATCTATTATTTGTGACGGATCAAATTCTACCCTAGAAGTTTCGGGTGCTTCTTCATATATATGGAGTACAAAGGGAATATTATCGGCAGTAAATGTTTCACCTAATACAACAACAACATACTTTGTAACAGGAACAGACGGAAATGGATGTAAAAGTTCAAATTCAACAATTGTAACCGTTAATCAACGTCCAACGATTGTAATACATGCAAATCCTATTTCAATTTGTGCCGGAGCCAATGCAACAATTACAACTTCAGGAGCTTCATCATATATCTGGGACAATAAAATAACATCAGTAAATGCTTCTGTTCAATTAACAACTACAACAAATTATTCTGTAACAGGAACCGATGGAAATGGTTGTACAAATACAGGAACAACAACAGTAACGGTAAATCCTCTTCCTGTTATAAAATTAATAGCTACAAAACAAGCAATTTGTATAGGAGATGCTACAACATTAACCGCTTCCGGAACTTCAATATTAACTTGGAATGATATTCTTCTAAATGGCACAACAAATCCGGTTATGCCAAATAAATCAACTACATATTCTGTAACAGGTACAGATGCAAATGGTTGTTCAGGAACAGCATCAACAGATATTATCGTACATTCACTACCAACGTTAAATGCTTACGCAAGTCCTAAATCATCAATATGTTTGGGTGAATCAACAACTCTAGGAGTTACTGGTGCAACAACTTTAAGTTGGGATAATAATCTTGGATCATCTGCTCTAGTTTCTATCACACCTACAATTACTAAAACATATTCCGTAACAGGAACAGATGCTAATAATTGTACTAGTATTGCGACAACAACAGTCGTTGTTAATCAACTACCAACAGTGACTATCAATTCAGATTTAAAAGCAATATGTAATGGTGGTAATGCATTACTTTCAACTAATGGAGCGGTATCGTATTCTTGGGATAATAATATCAAGAATACCTCTTCGATTATCAATCCTTCAATAAGTACAACATATTCTGTTACCGGTACCGATGGTAATAATTGTACAAACGTTGCATCAACAATAGTAACTGTTTATGCAAAACCCACTATATATGCAACAGCAATTACTCCTATTTGCAAAGGGAAATTTACAACGTTAACTGCAACTGGAGCTACATCATATATTTGGGATAATAAATTTAATGGTTCATCAACAACGTTAGTTCCAGACCAATCTACAACGTATACCGTAACAGGAATTGATGTTAATGGTTGTCAAAACATAGGTAGTGTTGATGTTAAAGTAAATAGTTTACCTTCAATAAGTCTAAATGCGGATCCATCAGTTGTTTGTTCAGGTTCAACATCAACATTAACAGCTTTAGGTGCATCATCGTATAACTGGAGTAATATTTCAACAAAGACTTCGTCACAAACAGTTACTCCCGGATCATTAACTACATACTATGTTACCGGAACAGATATAAATGGATGTGTAAACAATGGTTCTGTTTCAGTAAATGTAACAACACCATCATTAGCATCAGGAACTGGTAAATCTATCTTAATTAATCAACCGATTCCAATGTTACAAGTTTCTGGATCAGGAGATATTAAGTGGTACTTAAACAATACCTTATTAACAGTAATACCAAATAATTCTTATACTCCAACGGTTAGCAACAACGTACCAAGTGTTACGACATATCAAGTAACGAATACGGAAAATGGTTGTGAAAGTACTCCAATAAACATTACATTTACAATATCTAATTGTACCGTGTCTGCTCCAACAGTTGACAAAACAACTCAATCTATTTGTATTGGAAATAAATTCACCGCATTTACTGCAACCGGAACTAACATTCAATGGTATGATTCAAAAAATCAAAATGTAATTGCAACAGGAACTACTTATACACCTGCTTCAGGAACTGCTGATTATTATGTATCGCAAACAATTGGTTGTGAAAGTCCAAATAGAACTAAAGTTTCTGCAATTCAAAATGCATTACCTATCGTTAAGACCGACTCAAATTCTATAATAATTTGTGCGGGCAAAAATGCTTCAATAGGAGTTTCCGGTGCTTCATCATATAATTGGAATAATGCATTAGGAACAGTAAATAAAACAACAGTTTCACCAAAAACGACTACAACCTATATTGTAACCGGAATAGATGGTAATGGATGTTCAAATACTGCATCAACCATTGTAATTGTTAATCAATTACCAACAATTACAATAACTGCAAATCCATCTGTTGTGTGTAAAGGTTTAACAACATCAATTGTATCAACTGGTGGTCTTAATTACATTTGGGATAATGGTATAACATCAAATGTTTCACAAATTACACCAAATACAACTACAACATATAATGTTACCGGTACCGATGGAAATAGTTGTACAAATGTAGCATCTGTTTCAGTAACGGTAAAAGATGTACCATCAGCATTGATTAATTCAACCGGAGCTACTGTTTGTGAAGGTAATACAGGAGTATTAACAGCAGCAAATGCTACTGGTACGGTAAATTGGTATAAGATACCTTCATCAACCATAATTGCTAACACAACAACAATAATGGTAACTGTAGCTGGAACATACCAAGTATCACAATCAGTAAATGGATGTGAAAGTGCTAAACAAAATGTTATATTCACTGTAAATAATAAACCTGCTCCAGTAACAATCTCAGGTGTTTCTTTAGATTTTGGAAGTACAATTCCAACATTTGATGCAAAACAATTAGTAAATTGGTATAGCGATATTAATGGAATAAAAACTTTAATAACGAAAGCATCAACATTTACACCAACAATTGATAATTCAAAAGCATCAACAAGCACATTTGATGTTGAAGTACCTTCAACTACGGGATGTAATAGCGATATGACACAATTTACGGTTGAAATTAAATCACCTAATTGCCCATCAGCTCCAACGGTTACCGTTAATCCTATTTGCTCTGGAGAAACTGGAACTATAATTGCAACAGGAACTGTAGGAAATACAATTACTTGGTATGATTCACAAACAGGAGGAAACATTCTAGGTTCTGGAGCTACACTTTCAGTAAATGCAACGGGTAAATATTATGCATCTCAAACAAACGGATGCGAAAGCCAAAGAACGTTAGCAAATGTTAAGCTTATTGATAAAGTAGCATTAACGATAATAGCACCTTTAACAATAAAATCGACTGATGCTCCTGTTATCATAACAGTAAGTCCAATTGGTGGAACTCTATTTGGAAATGGAATTGTAAATTCTCAATTCGATCCATCGTTAACAACTATTGGAAACCATGTTATTACTTATAGTTTTGTTGATCAAGGTTGTACTTCAACTACAACAAAAACAATAAGTGTAATTGATGCAAGTCTAAATTTAAATGCGTTAATTACCGCAATAACAACAGCAGGAAATCTAGCTCAAAATACAAATACGAATCATCTAATTGGGGATTCGGTTGGTCAATATCCAAATTCAGCTGTAGTAGCTCTAACAAATGCTACAACAATTGCGATATCTGTAAGAGATACGTCGAAAAGTCAAACGATTGTTGACAACGAAACTACTATTCTTAATGCATCAATAGATACCT
>Ga0265338_10010863_pt1 | contig 10597 bp, 16 predicted proteins | sample 42126metaG_FD_193579 | JGI IMG/M metagenome (GOLD analysis project Ga0265338, IMG submission 193579) | Rhizosphere microbial communities from Carex aquatilis grown in University of Washington, Seatle, WA, United States - 4-21-26 metaG | ecosystem: Host-associated > Plants > Roots > Rhizosphere... | reverse complement strand
TTAAAATGAATTTCAAAAAGTTCCTCAAAGGCAGGGTAAAAATCTAAAAAATTTCTATTTTCCCCTACCAATCTTACAGTATTATTATCCATGTTTATTTATACTCCTCCTACTAAAATATGCGCATTTTTTAGCATGATTTTCACTAATTTTCATCTTATGTTTGCGACAGTAATTAAACCCACAGTCGAGAAGGTCGAGAATAGGATGATAAAAACAATTTCTACAGTCAACCTTTTCGTTGTCTAATGGGCGCATTTCAATTCCTAGTGATGTTCCCGTTTTTCCTTTACTTGGCTTCTGCATAACAACTTCCATAATCAATTCCTACTGGAAGGGGAATAACCATTGCTTTAGGTAAGGCATTCTCCATGAAGTAGGATATTCTTTCCATGCAGAGTAATTTATATTTCTTCGGCGCGACAAATACTAATTCATCATGTACTTGAACACGCATAGTACACCCCAACTGGCGTAATATAGGGTCTTTGGAAATGGCTAACTGTGCGCGAATACATATATCGGCGGCACTACCTTGAATGGGGGAGTTTAAGCAAAGACGCTCATAGTATGAACGAATCTTCATATTATCTGAGAGTATTCCACTTAAATGCCTCTTGTGTCCAAGGATAGTTAAAACGAATCCAAACTTTCGCCCGAATTGTTTCTGAGTAGTCGCCCACGCCGCTAGTCCTGCATAACCTTCAAAATACTTGTCTATATACGCCTGTGCTTGCTCTTTAGGAATGTTTAGACTCTTAGATACTGCAAAAGCTGTGCCGCCGTAGTCCATAGCAAATCCTATGGCTTTAGCATGCTGGCGAAGGTGCGGGAATAGTTTTTTTACTTTGTTTGGGTGAATGTCGGCGCATTCGGGAAAAACTAATGTTGCTACCTGTCCATGTCCATCTAGGTTTTCTTCAAACAGGCGAATTAAGTTTTTATCCTTTGTCATATGCGCGGTTATTCTCTTCTCCAGGTTCGACCAGTCGGCGGCTATAATTACTTCATCCTCATTGTCGGGTACAAATAATTCACGAATCTCAAATTGAATCCAGAACTCATAGTCATCCTCGTCACCTTCTAGCGGTCTAGGTAGTTGCTGAAGATTAGGGCTATCACATGATAAACGCCAAGAATCGGTTCCACAAATATTGTACGAAGGATGTGCTTTACCATCTGCATAAATATTCTCCTTTAGTCCTACCATAAATGACGAGTGTAACTTCTTTAATTTGGCGTACCTCAACAGCAATACAATTACTTTTTTACCCGTCTCAAAGTACTTCTCCGTTACCCCGTATTTTTGATTCCACTCTAAGTTTAAAAGTTCCGTCAAAGAATCCTCGTCGGTCTGTGGTATAGCTAACATCTTCTTGGTCTTCTTGTCGTTTTTCTTGCCGCCCTCTGTCCAATTAAATACAGGGAATCCGAAGTTTATAGCTACTAAGTGCTTATTATAGCTCTCCTTGAATCCTCCTTGGTTCTTGTCTTTAAGGTGCTTCTTATGCCCATGAAGAATCTCGGCTACTTGTTGTCCACTTCCAATGTTAAATTCTGCCCCGCAAAGTTCATAAATGGCGTACTGGATTTTATCCAATTCCTCTTTAGCTTTTACGGTCATTCTATCTAATTTAACGAGGTCTACTTTTACCCCTCTGCGTTCCATTCTCCATAGAACGGGCAGGAAGGGCATTCTCATTTTATAAAACAGCTTATCCTGACCATCCTCTATCATCTCATCTATGACTTCGTAGTACAACTGTTTCATAAACCACACGTCTTCCCCTGAGTAATAGGCTCCTATGGGAATTTGAACGTGCTGGAATGAGGCTTTATTATTAGCTTTTAATCCTACGGATTTTTTCTCTTCCCCGGTAACTGTTGCCACTACATCATCAAAGTCTGTTTTGATTAGGTGGTAGCGTCTTCTAACTATTGATTCAAGTTTCTTTTCTGCCTCTTCATCTACGGTGTGAAAAGCTATCATAGTGTCGAAGATTTTTCCTATTGCAAAAATTAGCTCTATATCTATTCCGAGGTTTGCCAATACATGCAAGTCAAAGGAAAGGTTATGAGCGACTAATATTCCATTAGGGTCATAAAATACTGGCGTTAGTGCCGAGAGAACATCATCAAGGTCGAGGTTGTAATATTCCCCGTCCAAAATTTCCTCTTTGAAAAATGGAAAGTCTGACGGGTTAAGGCCCAACTTCTCAAAATCTACATGTCCTCTTTCATACTCCCCTTCAAAATCATGTCCAACTGGAATGTAGTAGACCTTATCGTCAATATTATCGTCCATAGCAAAAGTAAATCCTGTTATCTGAACGACACCTGGATGACGAACACGGAGTCCTGTTGCTTCAGTATCAAAGAATCTGACACTTGATTGCTTCAGTTTCTTTGCCAACTGGTACAGTTCCAATTCATTCTGGACAATCTTCAAGGTATAGTAATTAGGGTGAAAAATTTTAATCCCTCCTCATAAGTCTTATGTCTCTATTATAACATACCTGGGGCATAATGACAATAAAAAACAGTATAATATAAAAATAAAAGCAGGGAGTTTATACCCTGCTTTTAGCTTATTTACTTGGTGTGGTTGGTGCGGAACTTGCAGTAAGTTTAGCGGCCTCTGTGTTAGCGGCATTTACTACTGTAGTAGCGGCGGTGCTTACATACTGATTCAAAACCTGTGCGAAAACACTTACTAATTCATGCTCTACATCTTGTCCTGCGGTTGAAAGGAAAGTTTCAACACTATCCCTAAAAGGAACCCATTGTAATTTCATTGTAAATCGTTTCTCCTTCTTCTCGGTCTTAGTTGTAATAACTTTCGCCAGCGGCTTCAACTAGTTTGGCACCTGGCTTAATAACAATCTTGTTATGGGCAGGAATGGTTACTTTCTTGGTACGGTCTTGGGGGTTAAAAAAATCACGGTCGGGAACTTTTTTAACATCTGTGGAGAAATAACCTACGAATTTAACTCCAATTCCGTCATAGGTAACATCTAATAGAGTGCCTAGAACGTTATCCAATTCTGTTTCGGCTTGTTTCTGAGTTGTTTGGTTGCGCGTTGCCATGATTTTAATAAAATCTGTTTTTGTAACTTTATCCATTTTTATTTCTCCTTTTAGTCCGTCAATTTTGTTTTGCGGCTTACTTTAATCTCTTTCACTTTGCCCATTACAGCAAACATAAAAGCTAAAACTTCTTCTGCGTTCAATCCAACAATGGGTTTGCCCACAGTTTTGACTTCATACACAAAGTCATAGGGGTCTACATAGAATCCTGCTCCGTCTTCAATGACAGCACCTTCTGGAATCTCATCTACTGCTTCAATCCCTGCTGGCAATTCTGGTAGTGCTTGTTCTACTACTTCTTTTTTAGCGGCCCTTACTTTAGGCGCTTTTACTACTGGCTCATCTGCTACAACAGGTGCAGGGGCGGCCTTTGGTTTTAGTGGTAATTTTGACATGTTTCCTCCTAGAATTTCTTTGAAAATTTATCTGCTATACATTGGGCAACAAAAGCATCTGGCTTTATTATAGCTTTAAAACCATATGCAGAAATAAATCCTGTAATTTCGTCAATAAGTTCTCTTGATTGTCCATTCCTACCAATGTCGGCATGAACTTCGTTGCATTCAACTACCGTATCTAGTGCATCTATGTGCTGTAGGTTTAACAATTCTAGTAACTCATTAAAGGTATTAACGGCACTTGTGGCCTCATTCCAAATACGTTGACGCATTTGAATCTTCTCTTTAATGACTTCTTTATTAATGAAGTTAATTCCTCCGTTACCTTCTCTGTGGACACTAATTACAGTAATGTAACAAGTACGTCCTTTACTACGTTGAGAGTCAGCACCGGCAAAGATATTGTAAGTCCTGCTTTCATCCCCCTTGATGTAATTATAAATTGCTACCGCAACTTCGTCAAGCGGAATTTTCTTTTTCAACGTTTCACTGTAAAATAACTGTTGCATCTAATTCACCAACTTTTGATAAAATGGAGCGGATAGCGGGACTCGAACCCGCGTTCCCGACTTGGAAGGACGGTACACTAACCGCTGTGTTATATCCGCACGTTTCTGAGGGTTTTAATTACGTTAAAACCCTTTGCATAAAAGGACGACATAATTCTGGTAGCTATTTACGTCCCGGCTACACGGTTGCATCACATTAAGGATGCCTTTAAGCGAAGAGTATGTATGGTCTGGATGGCAGGATTTGAACCTGCGACCTCTCGTTTCCAAAACGAGGATTCTGCGCGGACTGAACTACATCCAGAATGGTACTCTCGGTCGGATTCGAACCGACACTTTATGGCTTCTAAGACCACTTCCTCTGCCAGTTGGGATACGAGAGCATTGGTACTCCTAGACAGATTCGAACTGTCACTTGACAGGGTTTAAGTCTGTTGCCTCTGCCGTTGGGCTATAGGAGCATATGACGGGACAGATTTTCTTATTTAACGACGTTAAAGTAGTCCCAATAAAATCGTCGGATTGTTTATGAGTCTTTAGACCCACCAAGTTATTAAACGTAATAACTAACGACATACAGGATGTGCAAAAAAAAACGGTATGTACGTGGGTTGGGTTCCCACGCTCTAGTTGTCCCAAATCCCTATTTTGCATCTCTCGTAGCTTGCGAAAGGCTTTAACGGCTAACACAGGGGTAACTTGCCGACATATGTATGGATGCGGGGGAGGGAGTCGCGCCCTCTAGGTCGTGCTTATGAGACACGATGGAATCTCATTCTCCCCGCAATAAAAATCATCGTAAACTGCTCTCATGTTTCTAATTCTCATTCTGCCTACATGGTGTCTTTCTTTTTTGTGACTTTTTCGTGCATATTCTATTTCAGCATGAGGTACTTTCTTGCCAATATAGTTGAATCTCATTGCTAATTGCACAATAATCACTCCTAAAATTAAATGGTGGGAAGTAGTGGTATCGAACCACTCTCCGTTGCGCTTCAAACAACTGCTAATCCATCTCAGCTAACTTCCCTTAGTATAACTCTTTGCCGCGTTTTTGTCAACAATTAATTGGTACTGGATAACAGAATCGAACTGTTGCCACTTCCTTGTAAGGGAAATATTCTCCCATTAAACTAATCCAGCATGTAAGGAGGGCGTTACCCTCCCTGTTAAACTTAGTTTGCCCCGCCAGTGTAATTGTCATCAGCAGGAACAGGTTGTAGGTCTTCAGGCTTGATAGGATTGCATTGGAGACATTCAAATTGAACTCCTACTAAAGTTTGGCTATTTCCTTCTCCGCCATCACTTTGGTATACATCCACCATTCTTCCGTCTTGGATAGGAACTACTTTCTTGCAAATTGCACAAGTAGCTCTTTCAAGCATTTCTTTTAAATCTACACTTCCACCCATTAGTTTTTCCTCCTTTAATAAGATGATTTTTAGGGGTATTTGGCAGGGGATAATAGAATCGAACTATTTCTTTCGCTTTCAAAGAGCGATGTACTTGCCGTTATACGAATCCCCCATATTGGTACTTCCAAGTAGAGTTGAACTACTATCTCGCCCTTATAAGGAGCTTGCACTAATCCGTTGTGCTATGGAAGTATGGTCATGGCGCAAGCATCCACCGTGAATGACTTTAATGCTCTTTAGTCCCGGCATCAATGACTTACGATTCATCAGATGGGGTCATGGGTAGCAACCACGTATGTAACTCAGAGAGGCATTTTATCACCAATGTTGCAACATGTGACGGGGAACTTTTTCCCCTACTACCATCTTCTCGCTTAGTTCCAAATTGGCGAGTATACGACCTAGCTAGGACTTTAATGATAGTAGTTTACTGAGTATGTATTGGTGACATTACACATTTGTTCAGAATGCTTTTTACTCCTAGAATGTCACACCCAAATCGGAGACAGTTAAATAACAATCCTTCCGCGAATTTATTGTTATTTTATGTATGGAGCCCCTAGCAGGAATCGAACCCGCATCTACGGTTTACAAAACCGTAGCACTAAGCCGTTGTGCTATAGGGGCATGTGGTGGGGAAGTCAACTCTCTATAGGTTAACAGTAACCGTGTAGTATCTGTGTGCGCACATAGACTGTCATCGGCACTAACGAGACATACTTATTTTCCCCGTAATTTTAGTATGTATGGTGGCGGGAGGAGGACTCGAACACTCCAATCACCCTCTTGAAATGAGATGTAATCTTTCTAGCACCTCGATTAAAGGAATAGATGAAAGATAACGTTTAGGTGCTTTACCATTAAGCTATCCCGCGATATTTATGGCGGAAGATAGAGGAATCGAACCCCAAACGCTACTAACGTTCCTCTAGTTCCGCTTTAATTTTTTGGCGGAGTGCTAGAGAATCGAACTCTATAGGCTGTTACGCCATGACGGTTTTCAAGACCGCTTCCCACCATTAGGCTACACTCCAAGAAGGGGAATTTCTTCCCCGCAAAACTCATTTTACAGTACTTTATTAACTGCTTTAACCCAACAGTCTTCACAACTGTCATCTGCTCCACATTCGGTTACTCCTGGTTCAAGTCCACACTCTGCTAAATCTTCGGGACAATATCCATCTTCGGCAAAGGCTTTAGCCATCTTAAATACTAATTCTTTTGCATCCATATTAGTTATCCCCATGAAAATGGTCTAGGACTTGGTTGAAGTCGAATGATTTCTTGACAAGGGTGGTAGTTACTATTTCATATCTACCGCATTTTGTACAAACACGTTCTTGAACTCGTTTCCTATCCCCGATATAAAGTTTACCCTTTTGGTGCATCCATAGGTGGTTTGCACAGTCTTTGCTACCTTCTTTTGCTACAAGTACGTCATGTTTAATTGATAACATTTCTTTCATCTCCTAAATTAATATTTTATCTTCCAGTTTAATTCCCTCTACGTAATATCCATAAAGTATTTTCTCGTCTATATATAAATTAGCCTTACCTACAGCATCTTGGATACTTTCTGCGGCGATTTTTATGTTGCGACTATAACGACAATCATTTCCCACAATATTTACTGAATAATAGTTTAATTCTTTCATATTTATTGCTCCTAAAAGTATAAATGGCGGATAGTAGAGGGGTCGAACCTCTGCAACTGTCACGTTGACTACGGTTTAGCAAACCGCTACATTCCCACTCTGTCAACTATCCGTTAACCAACTTTGAAATACGTTTCATTTAAAAAATACTGAACTCCAAAACTATGAAACTCTTTTATTCTTCCCTTGTGGTAAAAGTCTATAACCTTTGCGCTATAATACTTGTCGGCAATTATAGTTATAAACTGAATTTTTCCCTCACTAACTAGTGAATCAATGATAGACTTATCTATTGCCCACTCGGAGACTTTCTGATTCCTTGCGCTCTCTACGGTTTTACATCCATTCCTAAAGAGATGAATTTTAATATCTCTGGGAACATACAACGTATCACCTTTTGTAAATCCTAGTTTGAACTCTTTTCCGTCATTTTGTATTCCGTATATTTCCATAATACTGCTCCTAAAATTAATGGTGGAGGATACCAGAATCGAACTGGTGATTCCTGCTTGCAAGGCAAGCGTATTCCCGCTATACTAATCCCCCATTGGAACCCTCGGAAGGAGTCGAACCTTCGTCTCGACATTCGTAGTGTCGAATCCTATTCCATTGAACGACGAGGATACTACGATGGCACTCTCAACAGGAATTGAACCCGCATCTACATAGGTCGGAAGACTATGCGCTTTATCCATTAAGCTATAAGAGTGTTGGTGTCCCTAAGAGGAATCGAACCTCTATTACGAATTTAGAAGAATCGTGTGTTTAATCCGTTACACTATAGAGACGTTGTTTGATTACATTTCCTAGTATATCTTAACCTATGTTGATTGTCAACACTCTTTGATAGTATTTCTTGTCATTCCATATGATAAATATAACTTTTCCGCAAAATTATAACCGTTAAACCCATCTACTGTTGAATCGGGATGTAGTATTTGGTCTAAACATGTAACAGCTACGGAGACAGTATCCCCCTTGCGGGAAAACTTGCTAAAATCATCTTTAATATTCTCATAAAAATAATAAAGGTTGAGTCTTCCAAAACGCATAGTACCTTGATATGGATTAGGAACATTAGTAAGGTCAATAATCCTATCCGAAATTTCTTCTTTTACACATTCATAAGGAAATGGCCCTACTCCGTGACGAGTAGTATAACAACGGGTCACATAAGTTACTTCGACAGGCTCCGCAATTTTACCTTCAGCCATAATCTCCATAACATTCTTTAGTCCTGTACTAGAACGGGTTACATGCGGGAAATTCGCGTGGTCTTGGTCAAGAAGTAAACCCTGCGCTCCCTCAAAGATAATGTCATCGAAGTATTCAGTAAGGGGATACATATAGTACAGATTGACCGACTTAACTTTTTGCAAGAAATACTGAACATCATCTAAAAAAGCATCAATAATGTTTTCATTGACGAGTAATGCAATTTGGTCTACGCTGAGACAAGTGACACCAAGTTCCATCAATCTATCCCAAACATAATTATTACGAATGGATTCTAAAATCTGCCTAGTAAGGTTGGAATCGCATAAGGTGGACACGTACAGGGGGTGTTTTTCATGGCGGGTTATAGTCTCATTAATTCCCATTCCACAACTACCATGTCTTCCTTTCCCGCGAAAATCCTCTACTATCTGGTTAATAAGAATATCGAATGGAGTAGTAACAAGACAACGCTCGTCAACCCAAGTGTCAGGCAAAGCCATTTTTCGAGAAAGTTTTTCAACTTCTTTGCGGAATAACATAGGTGAAGTAACAAAATGCTTAGAAAGATAAGTAGGAACGTTTGCAAAAGTACCGCTTCCCAAGTGACTAAAAGCATGTCTAAATCCCTCCGGTGTTACTACTGTATGGCTTGCTTGCGCTCCCCCATTGTAGCGAATTACTATTCCCTTTTTGGTTTTTAACGCGAAATAATCCGTCATCAATCCTTTACCCTCATCTCCGTAGTTGGCTCCGATTACTGCTTTAATCATGCAAAGCACCACTCTTTCTTGAATATTCCATATATTTTTCGACCTTTTCTTTCTTCTTGTCAATCAACTCATCCTGTGTTCCTATGTCAGGAAGGGCGAGTAAATTGTCCCTGACAAGCATGTCCACTATTGCCGCAACATCAATAATTTCTAATGATAGCTTGTCAACGTTAGTAACTGTCTCGTCGGGGTGATGGCTGCCCAACCCGAATCTAAGTATTTTCGCGCACTCTTTTTGTACTTCTGCACACTCTTCTGCAAGACACGCAAAGAGATATTCTGTTCTTGTCATGTTTATTACCTCCTATGTAGATACATCGGCAGTTTTTGTTGTTTACTGCCGATGTATCTAAGACTGTTACTTGAAAACTAATACTCCGTTTTTGTTGTCCAATCCGCCGGCGGTTAGGCCGCTGATTGCTTTTTCAACAACAAGGCTAGTGGTTCCGTCCCAACTCTTTGCTACTGCGGCAACATCTTCACCTTCCCAGGCTTGAATGGCGCTAACAATAACTTCTCCAAGTTTGGTATGGTCGGAAAGATGGATTGCACGTTGTCCAAGAAGGTCATGCCATTTCCTGTGAGTGGCATTATACATTCCATTGCTTCCCTCTTCCACAATGATATGAAATACGTTGTACATGCGGTCAGTCATGGTGAATATTTCTTCCGCCATAATTTTATCTTGCTGTGGTTTGTATCCTAATACCCTTTCTATATCCTGCGCTCTTAGATAAGGGGTAGGTTCTTCATCTCCAATAGTGAAGATATAACCTTTCTTCCCGCGCTTTTCAAAGCAATCAATACTTGTGTGCATTGCGGCGAAGTACCATGCAAGGAGATAGGATTCATAGCGGTTTCCGCCGCCACGACCTTCGAGCCAAATCTTCGTTAGTTGGTCAGAAATTAGCTGGACTGTTGCTTCAAACTGTGTAATTTGAAGGGGTGCGCGGTCGCCAGCTTCAGCGTCACCTATTCCCATGCACATAATGTGGGGGTCTACTACAGGCTTGCGGCTATAGATGTTACTGACCAGAGCGGGAAGTCCCTTTCTCGCCATGACATCCAGAACATTCGACATGGAACCTGTTACATCCAATCCTAGAATTACTGCTGTGGAATTGGGGTTGTCTGCGGAATCCCTTGACTCGCGCATTTTAACTCCCTTGGGGTCTAGGCCACTATCCAAAACGTCCTTTACAGAACGAGAGGTATAAATTGTGTCAACTGTGGTGCTTTTAAGATGGTCGCCCCTTGTGGCGGAATAAGATACCCAATCTTTATCACTCCAACGTCCTCCACCCATTACTTATCACCTTTGCTTTCTTTGATTTTTCCTGCGTTAAAATCCTGCATTTTTTTCAACAATTCTTTCGTTTCTTTTTCAAATTTCATTTTTCTTCCCCCTAATAACTAAATGCCGGTTTGTTAGAGTTAGTTTCATATACATATTCTATTCCGTCAATATCTTGTAGCACAATTTTGTAAAACGAATTGACGGAATCTTGAATATCACTGATTACTTTAACTTCTTTACCTACAAGT
>Ga0265338_10010861_pt1 | contig 10598 bp, 10 predicted proteins | sample 42126metaG_FD_193579 | JGI IMG/M metagenome (GOLD analysis project Ga0265338, IMG submission 193579) | Rhizosphere microbial communities from Carex aquatilis grown in University of Washington, Seatle, WA, United States - 4-21-26 metaG | ecosystem: Host-associated > Plants > Roots > Rhizosphere... | reverse complement strand
ACCTTTTGTCCTTGGGTCTTGGGGTCGGCACGCGCAAGCGTGTCGGCCCCTCTTTCATTTGTTTTCATATTTTTGTTAAGATAATCCTGGAGAGTAGGTGAATATGATCGCGTTCAAGGATGCGGACTACCGAAATCTGTCTATTGCCGCAGATGCCAGCAGAGTTAGTATGATCAAGGTCTTACTGAGTGTCTGGCGCGGTCAATCGAGTACTCCGTGCCACTTACTTGAGACGGTCCGGGCTTCTACGCCCGGTTGAGTCTCGCAAAATATACAGGGTCTGGATACGTCTGAGCCCAGTGAGTCTAGAAGGTAAGTGGCGCAATTGTTCCCGGCAAGGACGCCTGGCAGAACGTGCCGTACCTCAACTGGAACCGGATCAACCGCCAGGTCAAGCTGAACGCCAACTGGTCCGACAACCGCAATCAGAAGTGGGCCGCGCCGGTTCTCAGGGACTGCTCGATGATAGAGAGGGTGAAATACCCCTCTCTATTTGTTTTATAGAGACTTGATCCAGCCACCGAGCATTCTACCAACTTCGTGAAGCTTGGTTTCGAGTGACAGATATTCTTGGTTTGATAAACATTTGCAGTCTTTGGCCAAGCGGATGAGGATACGGAGCAAGTCGATCTTAGTAGCTGCGTTTTGCAGGTGGTGGGTTTTCAAGTCTTTTTGCTTGGTGCCAGCAGCTGCTAAAATTGATTCGAGCATACTCAGAATCTGGCTTTGGATCGTGCTAGCCAAAGTGTGTCGCTCGGCCTTGGGAAACTTCAGCGCATAGTCATGGAAGGATTGATAGAGATTATAACAAACATGAATGATCGGAATATCGAAGAAATCGCTGCCGAAACTCCGGGAAGTCTCGGGGGGTTGGTTAATGAAGCGATCCGGCATGATTTCGATTATATAACATCGGCTGAGAATTTGTTTGTGGCCTGGGAGAGATTCCGGCGCGGGAAACGTGGTCGAGCGGATGTGCAGGCCTTCGAACCGCACCTGGAAGCGAATATATTTGATCTCAGCGATAGGCTTCGTCGTGGCCAGTATCGGCACAGTCCATACCAGCCGTTTACGATCCATGATCCGAAACAGCGCCAGATTAACAAGGCTACGGTGGTCGATCGGCTGGTCCATCAAGCGGTGGTGCAGGTGATCGAGCCATTATATGAGCGTGGCTTCATCTACGATAGTTACTCCTGTCGTGTCGGCAAAGGCACGCATGTGGCTATCGACCGTTTGCGGACTTTCTTGCGCCGCGCCAGTCGAAACGACGCTCAGACTGTCTATGCGCTCAAACTTGATATCCGTAAATTCTTCGCCAATGTTGATCACGACATCTTGATCGGTCTGCTGAAGCGAAAAATCGTCGATCCCGACACCATAAATCTGATGCGCGAGATCATTGATAGTTTCTCGAGCGATGCTGGTCGTGGTATCCCGCTCGGTAACCTCACCAGTCAGCTCTTTGCGAACATTTATCTCCACGAGCTCGATTGGCACATCAAGCAACAGATTCGATTTGATTATTATCTACGATATTGTGACGATTTCATCTTCGTGTCGACCAATCGCGAAGCTTTACTCGAGCAGATCGAACCGATTCAGGATTTCTTGACTACTTATTTGCGGCTTCAGATCCATCCCGACAAGATTCATCTGCGCAGCTGGCAGCAAGGCATCGACTTCCTCGGCTATGTGCTGAAACCGGATTGTACGCTCGTACGGACGAAAACCAGGCTGAGGATGCTGAGCCGCCTGGAGGAGACAAACCTGACTTCATACCTCGGCGTTTGTAGTCACGCCGATAGCTTCGAGCTGCAGCTGAGTCTACACAATAATTTGTGGCTGAATATATGAATCCGTGCTAAAATAACCGTGTAAATAAGGTGACGCACGGGTCCAACCAGCCCGCAAACCTCGCGATGGCAAGCGCGCACACAGCTGCCAAAAGTGATCCAGCTACCTCGATCGGGCCAGCCGCCCTCTCGAGATGGATAAACCCGGTGGAACCCCCGCATCTGATGTGGGCCGGGTGAGAGCTGGGTTTTTTGTTTCACTTCCGCTCCGTACAATTCGATAACGGCTACTAAAAATAGGACACATTTATGGCTCAATCTGCCGCACAATCAGCTCAAAACGACAAAACCGACCAGCTCGACCTCATCCGTCACAGCCTAGCGCATGTCATGGCCGCTGCCGTCAGCGCTCTCTATCCGGGTGCTCAGTTTGGCGTCGGTCCGACCATCACGGACGGCTTCTATTACGACCTATATCTGGAGGGGCAGACGATTTCGGACACCGATCTGGTGCGAATCGAGCAAAAGATGCGCGAGATCATCAAACGCTCCGAGGACTTCGTCCGCGAGGAGTGGAGTATGGCCGAGGCGCGGGCTTACTTCGCTGAGCACAAGCAGGGCTTCAAGGTGGAGTTGCTCGATGATCTGGCCGCACACGGTACCACCAAAGCTGATGAGATCAATGCGCGCGAACTCGGGGTGGGTGAAGTCGGCAGGCACGATGGCAAAAATGATGCGCAAATTACAACAGTTACGGTCTATCGCACGGGCGATTTCGTCGATCTCTGCCGTGGACCACACGTCACCAACACCCGCGAGCTGGCCAAATCCGCCTTCCAGCTGACCAAAGTGTCCGGTGCCTATTGGCGTGGCGACGAGAAGCGCGCCCAGATGCAGCGCGTCTACGGGGTGGCTTTCGAGACCAAGGCCGAGCTTGAGCAATTCGAGCTCAATCAAGCCGAAGCGCTGGCCCGTGATCACCGCAAACTTGGCCAGGAGCTGGATCTGTTTACTTTCTCTGATCTGGTCGGGCCTGGATTGCCGATGTACACACCTCGCGGCACAATCATCCGCACCGAGATCCAAAATGCGCTCCTCGAGATCAGTCAGAAGTACGGCATGCAATCAGTGTCTATCCCGCATCTGGCTAAGCTTGAGCTCTACAAGATCTCTGGTCACGCCGAGAAGTTCGACGATGAGCTCTTCCGGGTCAAAAGCCACTACAATCAGGAGTTCATCCTCAAGCCGGTTAATTGTCCGCACCACACCCAGATCTATGCGGGGCGGCCGCGAAGCTATCGTGATCTGCCGCTGCGACTGATGGAGTCGACCATGCAATATCGCGATGAGAAGCCCGGCGAGATCGGTGGACTGACGCGGACGCGCGGCTTCACCGTCGATGACGGACACATCTTCTGCACCGTCGACCAGATCAAAGCCGAGGCCACCAATATCGTGCATATCATCCGCGAGTTCTACAGCAATCTGGAGATGTGGGGCGATCATTGGGTCAGTCTGTCGCTGCGAGATCCGCGCACACCCGAGAAATACATCGGTGAGCCGGCTGATTGGAAGGCTTCCGAGGAGATGCTGGCCGAAATCTCGCGTGAGCAGAAGCTCGACGCCAAGCCAATGGAAGGCGAGGCTGCCTTGTATGGCCCGAAGCTTGATTTCATGTTTCGCGATGCTCTCGGCAATGAACGCCAACTTGCTACCATCCAGATTGATTTCGCGATGCCGAAGCGATTCGATCTGAGATATATTGATTCTGATGGCAGCGCCAAGCATCCGGTGATGATTCATCGAGCGATTCTTGGTTCATTTGAGCGCTTTATGGCGATCCTGATCGAGCACTATGCCGGTGCATTCCCGGTCTGGCTGGCGCCGGAGCAGGTCCGGGTGGTGCCGATCTCTGACAAAACTAGAGATTATGCTGTAAGAATTACAACGATACTCGCTGAACACGGCATCCGATACGAGCTCGATAACTCGGGACAATCGCTGGGCAAGCGTATCCGCAACGCTGAGACCATGAAAGTGCCATATACCTTGATCCTCGGCGAGAAAGAGGCCTCTACAGATACGGTTGCCATTCGCCACTACCATGATGGTGATCGCGGTGCAATCAAAATCGAAGACTTCCTGGCTCAAATCAACAGTGAAATCTACGAACGCAGCAACAACTAGCCCAATCGCCGACCTCGTTGTCATTGTTGGCCCAACCGCCTCGGGCAAGTCGGCCATGGCCCTCGAGCTGGCGCAGCAGTATAATGGCGAGATCATTTGTGCCGATTCGCGAACGATTTATCGCGGCATGAACATTGGCACTGCCAAGCCGACTGCGGCTGAGCGGCGGCTGATCCAACACCATGGTCTCGATCTGGTGGATCCTGGTCAGCGCTTCAGCGCGGCTGAGTTTAAGGCATATGCTAAGCGGACGATTACTGAGATCCGAGCCCGCGGGCGGTTGCCGTTTCTGGTCGGTGGCAGCGGGTTGTACATCGACGCGGTCATCTTCGACTATCAGTTTCGGCCACCTGTGGAATCACAAGATTTCAGTGGTCTCAATGATACCGAGTTAGTCACCATGGCCGCATCGAAGTATCCCAACGCACTGGTGGCGATAGACTCTAAGAACCGCCGCCGCGTCGAGCAATTGTTGAACCGTGGACCGGCCCAAACCACTGACCGCCAGGCGCTCAAAAAATCAGTTTTACTCCTGGGCCTGAAGCCAGATAGGCTTACACTAAAGCAAAAAATCGACCTACGCACTCGGACCATGTTGAGTAATGGATTTGTTCAAGAAGTCGAAAGTCTACGAGCCCGCTACGGCGCCGATTGCCCGACGCTGCGGACCATTGGTTACGGCTATATCAGCGATTATCTCGACGGCAAGCTCAGTCTGGAGGAGGCTCGTCAGCGATTCGTCCAGCACGACTACCAGCTCGCCAAGCGCCAGCTGACTTGGTTCGCTCGTAATCCTTTCATCCACTGGATTACCGAAGCGACAGAAGCCAGGCAACTGATCGACCAATCGAGATCGCCGGCAAATCATGTACAATAAGCATATGCCACAAAGCATTACCATAATAGCTGCAAAAATCGCTCGCCAACTGACCAGCCTGAAGGGGAATGGTGGCACGGCGCTGCCAGGTCTGGTGGCCGAACGGCTCGACCCGGACATCCTGCGCAAGCTGGCGGCGGGCAACTTCCGCGATGGCATCACCCTCGTCACCGGCACCAACGGCAAGACCACCACGGCACTGCTGGCGGCCAATATCTTGGCGGCTGACGGTCGCCAAGTCCTTCACAATCATGGTGGCTCCAATCTGATGCGCGGGATTATCGCTACCATCATCGAGGCAGCTGATCTACGCGGTCGGGTGGCGGCCCAAACGGCGGTCTTCGAGGTCGATGAAAACGCTTTCGTCCAGATCGCGCCGGTGTTACAGCCGACTCACATCATCGTTACCAATCTGTTTCGCGACCAACTCGACCGCTATGGCGAGCTTGATACCACGGCTCAGAAAATCGCTGCCGCCATCGCCAAGGTAGAAGGCGTCACCGTCCATCTCAACGCCGACGATCCGCTGGTGGCCAGCTTGTCCGATTCGCATTCGAAGCCGGTGTCGTACTTCGGCGTCGGTGACTACCAGGAAACCAAGCTCGACGATCTCTGGAGCGCCGATAGTCTGACGAGCCCCGTCTCTGGTGCGCCGCTCGAGTATAGCCGTCGTTTCTACAGTCACATCGGGCATTATCGCAGCAGCAACGGCGATTTCGCTCGGCCAAAGCCGCAGCTCGAAGCCAGCCAGATACGAATTGGCGACAACAGCCTGTCGTTTCGGACAAATCATACCAAGAATGCTTCCATCACCGTCCCGATCGGTGGTTTCTATAATGTCTACAATGTGCTGGCGGCCATGAGCTTGGCTGAGAGTCTCCAGATATCGCCCCAGCTCATCCAGGCGTCACTGGCGACAGCTCAGCCAGCCTTCGGTCGTACCGAGACAGTCCAATATCGTGGCAGACAATTGCGACTACTCTTGGCCAAGAACCCGGTAGGTCTCAATCAGACGATCGAGCAATATTTACTGGCCGATCCGACGGCGCCAATCCTGTTCATCATCAACGACAATCTGGCTGATGGGCGAGATGTGTCCTGGCTGTGGGATGCCGACATCGAGGCATTGCGCCATCACAGCGGTCCGATAATCGTCAGCGGCCAGCGAGCATACGATATGGCATTGCGCTTGAAATACGCAAATGTTGTAAATTACACAACAGAAACGCGCATCGACCACGCGCTCAATCTCGCCGCCAAGAAGGTGAAACCGAAACAAACCGTCAACATCGTCCCGACCTATACGGCTATGCTGGCGGTGCGCACTTTGCTCGTGGCAAGTGGCAGCCTCAAGGAGTACTGGCGATGAGAACCACTCAGCATATCCAGCTACGACTCGTCCACCTCTACCCGCAGCAGCTCAATATCTATGGTGATCACGGCAATGTGGTGTCGATCTTACAACGTTGTCGCTGGCGCGAAATCGCAATCGAGTATCATCCGGTCGGGCTGGGCGACAAACTCGAGCTTCGGCCTGGCGACATTGTCTTCATCGGTGGCGGTCAGGATCGGGGCCAGCAGCAGGTGGCGGCTGATCTAAGACGACATGGCGCTCAGCTGCGCAAAGCCGTCGTGGGTGGTATGCCAGCTCTAGCAATCTGTGGTGGCTACCAGCTGTGGGGTCATTTCTTCCAGCCTCAGGAAGGGAAGCGTCTCGAAGGAATCTCAGTCTTCGATGCTGAGACGGTGGCAGCTGAGGGTCGCTTGGTCGGCAATGTTGTGCTCGAGAGCAAACACTTCGGCCGGCTGGTCGGTTTCGAGAATCATAGCGGACGTACGACACTGGCCGATGGTCAATCAGAGCTCGGCGTCATCGATCCTGGGCCTGGCTTCGGCAACAATGGCGTGGACAGCGGCGAGGGCGCAATCGCTCACAACGCCATCGGCACTTACCTCCACGGCTCGTTCTTGCCCAAGAATCCGGTGGTGGCAGACTGGCTGATAAGGGCAGCCTTGGCGCAAATCAATGCTCCCCAAACCCTCAAGCCGCTCGACGACAGCCTTGAACAACAAGCGGCTACAATCGCTGCCCAGCTCGAATCCTAATGCACAAAGACTGTGTACAAAAATACTCAACAGCACTGGTATTTTGTCGCCGAGATGCCTATAATAAGACACAGATAAGGAGTAGGTGGGACGTCGCATGAAACTGAACAAAGCATATATCGAAATTGCATACATTTGCGTCGTCGCCGGAAATTGTCATGTCACTTGATAACTTATTTGGTTCAAAGACGCGTATCAAACTGCTGAGCTTGTTCTTCAATAATCCTGAGCGGCCGTTTTATGTACGCGAAATCACCCGCAAAGTCGACGAGCAAATCAACTCCGTGCGACGCGAATTACAAAACCTACTCAACATCGGCGTCGTCAAATCGGTCAACCAATCAAACCGCCTCTACTACGAAGTAAATCCGAGCTTCAAATTCTACTCCGAGTTCAAATCGATCTTCCAGAAGATGCCGACCAAATCCAAGGAAATGAAAGAAACCAAAGAGGAAGATCAAATCACCCGACGCATTCTGCGAGCCGGCAACATCCGCTTGCTGTTCCTGTCTGGTGCCTTTGTCCGGGGTAGTAATCAATCAATCGACATCTTCATCGTCGGCGATCTGAACAAAGCGCGACTAACCCAGATCATCGCCGACATCGAGAAGGAGATGAGCCGCGAGCTCAACTACGCCGTCATGCGAGTTGAGGATTTCGACTACCGTCGCAACCTCAACGACCGCTTCCTAGCCGACATGCTCGATGCCCGCAAGATTGTATTACTTGATCAGCTCGGTGTTTTCACCAAGAACGGCGAGCATGATCCGATGGCTGGCCAGGTGGCTTTGTCAGTCAACCTCAGCGAGCCAAATGCCGAAGTCACAGCCGAGGAAGCTGCTAATCTCGCTATCAATTCAGCAGATCCGATGTAAATATGACAACACAGGTACCCATTCGATGAAAAACCGACCCATCTCCATCACCATCGCCCCACGCACCATCTTGCTGATATTCTCACTTATCTTGCTGTTCATGGTGATGTTGCGCCTGACCGACATCTTACTGCTCATCTTCTTCAGTTTGATTTTCGCGGCCGCCTTGCATCCGACCGTGACCTGGATCATGCATCGGCTGCGTATCGGCAAAGGCCTAGCCATCGCGCTACTGTATGTCGTCATCGTCGGCATCATCGGCCTGTTGGTAGCTACCATCGTGCCGGCCGTCACCAATCAATTTCAATCACTGACCAATAATCTGCCGAGTTACCAGACTACCGTGACGCGCTATCTGAACTCAGCGCCGAATGTCCAGCGCTTCACCAGCAGTCTCTTCGACCAGCTCAACGCCAACTCCGGCAAAATCGCCACTCATCTGGCCACCGCTACGCTTGGTGTCTTCGTCAGTATCTTTGGTGTTATCACGGTACTAATTCTGACTGCCTACTTCATCAGCGGCGGTAAGGCGATGGTGTCGCGAGCGCTCAGCCTCTTGCCGGAGCAGAAATGGGCGGATCGCTGGATGCTGATCGCGGCGCGGATCTCGCACAAGCTTGGTTACTGGTTGCGCGGGCAGTTTGTCCTCAGTCTGATCATCTTCGGTACGCATTTCATTGGCCTGACATTGCTTGGGGTACCTTATGCGCTGGTGTTGGCACTGATCGCCGGCCTGTTTGAGACTATTCCGACCTTTGGCGCTTGGTTTGCCGGCATCTTGTCGACACTGGTGGCTCTGACGGTGTCACCAGGCAAAGCCATCGCCGTGGCGATCTTGTGCCTGCTCGTCCAGCAGATCCAGGGTAATATCGTGGCACCACAGGTGATGCGTCGGGCGCTCGGTATCCCTGCCGTCTCAGTCATCATCTCACTGCTGGTCTTCGGCAAGCTGTTTGGTCTGGTCGGTGTGCTGTTTGCAGCGCCGACGGCGGGCATCCTCGCGATTCTGGCTGCCGAATTCGGCCCCGACAGCAAACGCGCCTGGAAGACAGCAAATAATCTCGCCCGATCCGAGGCCCAGGAGTAAACATGGAAATCTCACTGATTCAGAAACCCGCTTCTCACAAGATCCAGTCCAAGCAATTGTCGATTATCTTCAATCCGACGGGAGTTGCCAAGTCTGATGTGGTGCTGTTTGATCACAAGCAGGACAAACTGCGTTCTGGCGCCGAGCAGAAGGTCTTCGAGGGTGCGGGCGAGTACGAGGTCAACGACACCATGCTGCAGGGCGTGGCGGTAGGAGGTGGCGGTGAAGGGGTCAGCAGCGTCAGCTACGCGGTGACTGGTGGCGGTCTCCGGGTGGTGCATCTGAGTGATGCCAGTGTCGAGCTCAGCGACAAGCAGATCGAGCAACTGACGCCGGTCGATGTGCTGATGATTCCAGTGGGCGACAAATCTGGCAGGCCAGAAGCCATCTCGAAGCTGATTAGCGCCCTCGAGCCGCGGGTGATTGTGCCGATCGGGGCTGACGATTCCGCCATCACCAAGTTGGCCGCCGAGCTCGGCGTCAAGCCCGAGAAGACCCCGAAATTCAAGATCACATCTCGTGATTTGCCCGAGGATAGCCAGAAGCTGGTTGTCGTAGAATAATTACTTCGCGGCTTGGGTTGCAGCAGCAGGAGCGGCCACTTTGGTCTGCTTTTTGAGTGTGCGGATGGTCGAAGTGGCTACCTTGAGGCGGATTTTCTGACCATCAATGATGAAAGTCTTGGTCTGCAGATTTGGTTTCCAGACTTTCTTGGTGTGGCGCATGGAGTGGCTGACGTTGTTGCCAAACTGCTTGCCTTTGCCGGTGATGTCGCATTTGTAACTCATAATCGCTTTATCTTAGCACATTTCACCTGATCCATCAACCCCAAAACGTGTATAATAACCACTATGAACACGCTCAACACCATCGTCGAATACTTCGCCATCCTGATCGTCATCATCACCATCCACGAATTCTCGCACGCCTGGGCTGGCAACGCTCTCGGCGACGTCACCGCCAAGCGCGAAGGGCGACTGACGCTCAATCCGCTGGCGCACATCGACCCAGTCTTCACCTTGCTGATGCCGGCGGTACTGATCCTGCTGGGCTCGCCGATTGTCTTCGGCGCGGCCAAGCCGGTGCCGTTCAATCCCTACGCCGTCCGCTATGGCAAATATGGCGCCGCCCTGATCGCTCTGGCCGGCCCGACGAGTAATCTGCTCATGGCCTCGGTCGTCGGCCTCTATCTGCGCTTGATCCCGATCCACGACGGCGTGGCGCTGACCTTCGCCACCACCTTCGTGGTCGTCAATCTGGCTTTCTTCGTCTTCAACATGATCCCGTTTCCGCCGCTGGACGGGTCACGAGTGCTCTACGCGGTGGCGCCGCCGGCGCTGGCCGACGCCATGGAGCGGATCGAGCGCTTTGGGCTGATCGGTATCGTCTTGATCTTGTTTCTACTCTATCCGCTGATCTCACCGTTGATACTGGCTTGCGTGCGCGGGCTTTGTATCCTGATCCTCGGTCACAGCCCTTTCTAAGAAGAATCATGATATACTAGATTCAAGCTCTGCTACGTACGTTAAGACACAAGATTTTTTCTGCTTACCATACATTTCGGGAGGCTCAGATTACCGTTCGCTGAGGCGATCGTGTTGCGGCCACCCACCTTGCAAGAGGTCAGGAAATGTCAAACTGTCTGCGGCGGCGAGTGGAGCGGGTTCATC
>Ga0265338_10010860_pt1 | contig 10599 bp, 5 predicted proteins | sample 42126metaG_FD_193579 | JGI IMG/M metagenome (GOLD analysis project Ga0265338, IMG submission 193579) | Rhizosphere microbial communities from Carex aquatilis grown in University of Washington, Seatle, WA, United States - 4-21-26 metaG | ecosystem: Host-associated > Plants > Roots > Rhizosphere >... | reverse complement strand
TGCATAGGGTATGCGGTTAAACAGCGAGTCGGTATTTCGTTTAACCAGCGGATAATCATTTACGGTATGCGTTCCGTACCAGTCGACAATAACCCCGTCAATACCTGCATATTTCATTAACAGCAGGTGGTAATCGATGACATCCCTATCAGAACTTGCATAAGGGCCTATCATTGGGTAAAACCATGATGCAATTTGCCTTCGGCCGTTAGGTAAAATGGTATTTGGATCTTCATTAGCCATTGTCCAGTGCTGGCCCCACTGGCCGGTACCCGAAGTAGCCGGCGTTTCAAACCAGGCCATATAGTGCACATATACCTTTTGGCTATTGGTTTTAACAACAGGTTTAGCCCCGGTAACCGTTACCGTTGTATCAGGATTTTTAGGGACAATTGGTGCAGGGTTTTGAGACGTGTTTTTTTTGCAGCAGAACACAGATAAAGAAATAACAATTAATATTAACAGTTTCGACCCGGACCTATTTGGTTGATTTATGAAAACATTCATCTTAACTGCTCTTTGTTCTGGCTTGGTAAAATCATAACTCAAACATCTTACTTTGCAAATCCGAAATCACTCCGCCTTATCTCACTATAGTAAAATCTTTCGATGTATTTTTAATATCCTTAATATCAGACTGTTTTATAGTTAAACTGCCATGGGCGCCGCTATTGATAAATAAGGCATCGCCTTTTACGCCGATACCAAAATTTGAAATGCTAACATGCTGCAGGGTTGTGTTGGATAAAAAACCCACCTTGTCATTCTCATTTTTTGCAATTACGTTTAAAGCATCAGACAAACTGTTAACGATATTAAGGTTGTTTATGTCGAGTCCCGAAATGCCGCGTTTATCGATGCAAATCTCTACGGCGGCACGCCAATCCCACTCATGATCAAAGCCGCCGCTGGTTTTTACGTCGCAGTTTTCAATAACCGTTGTACCGCTAAAGTTATTATTTATGCTTTTATCTTTACTTTCAGTAGGGAAAGTGGTGCTTACTAAAATAGCCGAACCCTGGGAGATATCAATTATAGAACAACTTTCTACTTTATTGCTTTCTCCCCCATAAACTGCGATACCATTTGCCAAAAACGGCAGTTGAGCAGTACAGTGAATGATGAGGTTGTGCCCCGGCGAAAACACCTGCTTTAAAAATGTAGTAGGCCATATAGCGAAGCAATCATCCCCGGTACCGCGTGCGGTGCAATTTTCAATGGTAGATTCAACCATCCCGACACAAAAATTTATGCCATCAGCATTTGTATTCCGCATGCGGCAGCCGCTTATGTGCAAATTCTTCGAGTTTTCTATCCACATGCCCACCTTGGTGTGTTCAATCCAAATGCGCGAAATGGTTGAGTTTTCTCCATAAGAGCCTACAATGCCATCGTTGGCTTCCTTGTCGCTTCTGTAATTCAGTTTGCCAATGATGGCAAAATCAGCCATATGAATATTGCTCCCGGTCCCTTTTATCCGCACCCGCCGGTTTGCATTGCTATATAGCCGGTCATCCCCAACCAAGGTTGTGTACCACATTCCTGCCCCACGGATAGTTATATTTGCCGGCAAAATAATATCCCCGGTAATTTTAAAAATCCCGGCCGGGATCCAAACCGTTTTCCCGGTCTTTGTGGCTTCAGCTATGCAATTTCTGAAGGCCTGTGTATAATCATCCGTAAATCCCGTCCCCCTAAATCTCTTATCGGTCACAGACAATGAATTTGCCGATGCCTTCAACTGCGGTGCCACGTTTTCAAGGTCCACCAGGTCAAGGATACACCAGGTAATGTCTTCTTCTTTTCGATCGTCGCGCCGGATCCGGATAACATCTCCTTTCTTGATTTTCAATCCCGTCATTCTTACTTCATCATAAAAATGCCGTGGCTGCCCGGCAGCCGGATCATTGGTAAAGGGATATTTGCCATAAAGCCAGGAATAGGATGATGATATTTCAGGCCGCTGTATGATTTTTCCATTATCATATATTGCCAGCGAAGTGGCCTTACCTTTTCCGTCTTTGCTATCAGGAAGGCTATACCTGATCACCATGCTGTTGGCGTTGCCGGAGGCCGTAAATTCAACGTATTGCCCTTTTTTATTCAGCTTAACACATTTTTGCCCGGATGATTCTGTTTCAACCCTGAAAGGCTCATATTGGGGACCCAAAACCGTTCCGGTAGTATTCATATCTTCCGCCTCGTATGTTGTCCAGGGAATAATAGCACCGCGTTTTTCCTGCGCAGAACATATTAATCTGCTTAAAATGAGAATTATTAGGAGATAAATATTTTTCAAATTCATTAAGTTGATGAATTTAGTTAAGATTTTTGCTTTTTGAGGTGAATTGATCTTCTATTTATAAAATTTCAACCCTTTATCTTCATCTGTCGCCGGTCTTATACTAAATGCCGCGCCGCCGCCATTGGCAAGTTTAATATTAAGCTTTGTACCCGCATTTACTAAAAATTTAGTGATACTATAAGCTTCCGGATTTTTTTTCCAGTCGGCATCAGCGGCATCGGCGTAAATGGTAGCAACATAGGTCTTCTCTTTGTCGAGGAAATCCATTGGAATAACGGCATTGCGTCCGTTTTCATTTGTTATAGCACCGATAAACCAATTACCGGTACCTTTTTCTTTTCGGGCTATGGTGATGTATTCACCGGGTTCAGCTTCAATAATTTTGGTGTCGTCCCAATCCACGGCAACATCACGAATAAATTGAAAAGCATCCATATGTTTTTCATAGTTGTCCGGAATGTCGGCAGCCATTTGCACCGGACTGTACATCGTGACATACAGCGCCAATTGTTTACACAGGGTGGTTTTAACCTGTCTTTCAGGGTCGGCGGTATAATTTTTTATTTTGAATATGCCGGGCGTAAAGTCCATGGGGCCGCCCATTAAGCGGGTAAACGGCATAATGGTTTCATGGTTAGGATTATCCCCGCTGCCAAACGCATTATATTCATTGCCCCTGCCTGCCTCACATGCCATCCAGTTGGGATAAGTTCGCTGTAACCCGGTGGGCCTTACCGGCTCATGAGAATCTACCATAATATGATATTGCGCCGCTTTTTTTACAACCCGTACGTAATGATCGGTCATCCATTGCCCGTCATGATGTTCACCGCGCGGAATAATTTTGCCTACATAACCGGTTTTTACCGTCGTGTAACCATACTTATTCATAAAACGGAAGGCGGTATCCATTTGCCTTTCGTAATTTGTCGCCGAACCTGAAGTTTCATTATGCATGATCATTTTCACCCCCTTCAAGGTTGCATAATCTGTTATCGCTTTCACGTCAAAATCAGAGTACGGGGTAACAAAATCAAACGGTTTTTCGGTCCAATAGCCAAACCATTCTTCCCAGCCCGTGTTCCAGCCTTCTACTAAAACGCCCGGTATGCCATTTTTTGCAGCAAAATCAATATATCTCTTGACATTGGCTGTATTTCCGCCGTGCCTGCCGTTAGGGATAAGTTTTCCATCCGCGCCCAGCGTATCCAAATTATCGCTGTAATTCCAGGTGCTTTTTCCGGTTTGCATTTCCCACCATACGCCTATAAATTTCATAGGCTTTATCCATGATGTATTTTCAATTGTTGAAGGCTCATTCAGGTTAAGGATAAGTTTGGATGCCAATATATCCGTGGCTTTATCACTTACAATAATGGTGCGCCATGGCGTTTTACACGGTGCACGCATATAGGCTTTATTGCCGAAGGCATCCGCCACAAGGTTAGCCGTCAGCTTAAAAGTTTTTACGTCGGCATGCAATTGCATGGAAGTATAATTCTGCAAAGCAGCTTCATGGATATTGATATAAAGCCCGTCGGCGGTTTTCATCATCAGCGGGGTTTGAATTCCGTATTTATCCGGTACATACCGCACACCAATATCGGTAGCAGATTTGGCCAATACCGAGGCATCCACCTGGCTGATTGGGGAAATTGTGTATGGATATTCGTTGCTATCGTAGTCACCGGGGATCCAAAAAGTTTTATTGTCGCCTGTTAAACTAAACTCCGTCAGTTCATCCGATACGATAAAATATTTCAGGTTAGGCTGTTTGGGGAATTCATACCTGAATCCAACACCATCTTCAAATACCCTGAAAACAATATTCAATAAGCGGCCTGGCACATCCTGCTGCTTTAAATGAACAACCAGCTGAACATAATGGTTACGTATCGTTTTTACTTCACCCCACACAGGGTTCCAGGTTTCGTCAACCGTACTTTTTTCTGATCCGGTTAACAAGAAATGTTTAGCAAATGCACTGTCATTTGCTAATTTAATGCCCAGGGTTGAGTTGTTAATTACCGGTTTATCGCCGAAAAAAACTTTATAAACCGGCCGGCCACCGGCATCAAGCATAAAGCTGAGCTTTACCCGGTTCATACTGGCTTCAATGGTTTGCGCCTTTGCATCGCAAAATATCACCAGGCTTAATAAAAAAACAAATACTCTTCTATAAACGTAATCGAAATGCATAACTCGGTTTTTAATTTGACAAAAAAAAGTGTAAAGCCATCTCACCTGCTTTACACTTATTAATCAACTATTATCAGTATCCCGGGTTCTGCTTGGCTTTGGAATTAGAGTTCATCTCACTCAGTGGAATAGGCCATACATAAGATTTACTATCGGTAAAAGTTAACGGACCAGAAACATTTATGGCTGTTTTGTAATATGCCGCTTCCGAATCACCCAAATTCCACCTGCATACATCAAACCACCACGTGCCTTCGTTAAATAACTCGGCCCAGCGCTCGTAGTATAACGGATTGTGGCCTAAAACAGGATCGGGGCTCAGCGGGTTTGCAGCCGGAGTAGCATCAGTTAATGATTTATAATCGATAGCTGATGGTGTATTAATAGGCATACTGTAAGCCCTGCGTTTAACTCTGTTGAGGTATTCAAGCCCGGTTACGTTATCGCCGGAACCTATGCAGGCTTCAGCATATAATAGATAAACATCCGCTAAACGAAGCAGGTAGTAATCCCACTTATCCGAAACGACAGTAGTATTCGCAGCTTCATTAAAATCAATTGGCGAGTATTTTCTCAACGACCATCCGTATGTTGAAGACATTGGATTCGGTGCAACCAGCGCCCAATGTACACCATCAAATTGCACTGAATCAACCCTGGGTTGCAGGGCATTTACATATAAACGCGGGTCGGTAGTGCCGTTGGTTCTTGCCTGCATGGCGGCTTGCTTATACGCAGGGTCCAATACCAACTGTTGATTGAAATAGGTGGGTCCTACAGCTGCATTATATTTAGGATTAGCAACCAACGGGTAGTTACTCCCAAGTGTATAACCAAAACGCAAAATATTCTGATCGTGGATATAATCATTGAAGCCATACCCCATAAAGGTTAGCTGGCTGTCGGTCCCGTTAAACGGCGAACCGTCTGAATTATATCCGCCATAAGTAACAGGGGGCCATAAAAGGCCATCAATAGTTGCCGAGTTGGCAACACCACTATAAATACCATACCCTCCTTGTGGATTAGGATCGATATATAACTCAAGCAATGATTCGCTGTTGAATTTATTACTTCCGTTAAATGCATTACGATAGGTATCATACGACATTAAAGTTTTGCCACTATTTGATATAACATCATTTAAAGTGGTTTTAGCATCGGCCCAGTCCTGGGTATAAACGTAAGCTTTACCTAATAACCCTTTTGCCGACCATTCAGTGGCCCGTGCCGCATCGGTGGAGGGCCAAACTTGCCCTTTAAGTAATGCGGCAGCTTGTTTTTCATCATTTATAATTAATGCCCATACATCTTTTACAGGGCTGCGTGCCACTTGTGTTGCAGCTAAACTTTGAGGCACTTCAGTATATAATGAAACGCCGAGCTTGTCGCCGTTTACACCGCCTGCCTGCATATATGCTTCGCCAAAATAACATTCAAGCTGCATATAATACCATCCCCTAAGGCAATAAGCCTGGCCAATGATCAGGTTAACGGCTGTCTTATCTACAGATGGGTCTGTTTTTAACAATACACCCGCTGCATACAGCGTAACGTTACAATTTTTTACGCCTGCATATAAGGCAGTAAATGTTTCCTGTGCACCTCCATCCCCTACGGTAAGGTTATTAGCCGCCATTTCGCTGTTAAATGAAAAAGGCTCTCCGTTAACCGTATGTGTTGAATGTCCCACCATCCTTGGCAAAAGGTCAAAACCAAACAGGCCAATATCCCGCAAATTAGCATAGCATGATACCAGCACTGTTTGCAATTGTGTAACAGTTGTGGGGTAAGTACTACTGCTATATTGATTTGTAGGCCCAACGTTAACCGGGGCTTTTTTACATCCCGCTATTAAAATTAATGCGAGTGCTGCTATATATTTTTTCTTTATCATTTTCATAATTTTAAAGGTTACTACTATAAACTAACATCAAGTCCTGCTGAAAAAATCCGGGCCTGAGGATAATTTGTTACCGCATCAATACCCTGTGTAGTAGGGCTAATTGCCCCGCCTGTAGTAAACGCACTGCCCAGTTCAGGATCAAGCCCTTTATATTTTGTGATAGTGAATACGTTGTTCGCCATGATAAATATCCTCATGCTTTTTATGCTGATGGTTTGCAATAAAGGCGATTTAAACGTATAGCCCAACTGCAGGTTCTTCAGCTTTAAATAAGCGCCGCTTTGAACAAAATAGCTGTTTACCGAAGAGTAGTTTTGATTTTGATCTAACGCGTTTCCGCCCCCGGCAACAGGGCTAAGCAGCCTGGGTTGCGATGTAAGGCCATTTGAACCTAAGAAGGAATCGTGGAAGACCTGCGATGTAGTGTTCCCATCCTGGAAAAGCGATTGTTCATACGCTTCTACTCCATTAAACAGTTGTACACCGGCAACGCCATTAAATAATGCGGCTAAATCAAATCCGTCATAGTTAAGGCGGATGTTAAATCCATAAATAAATTTAGGATTAGGGTTTCCAATTACCTGCCTGTCATTTTGATCAATTTTACCATCCCCATTTAAATCCTGGTATTCCAGGTCTCCTATATCAGCTTTATGACCATTAACAACTTGCTTTTGAGCGGTGGCCTCATCTGTAAATATCCCCAATACCTTATATCCATAGAACGAACCAAAAGGCAAGCCTACCTTGGTAATTGTTAATTGTTCGTTAGGCATTTGGCTAAAGCTGGTATTACCTAAACTATAATAATTGTAACCACCATAAACAGCGTCAGTTGCGGCACCACTTAATTTGGTTACTTTATTTTGATTGAAGCTTAAATTTCCGCTTATGTCAAACCCGAGCTTACCAATTTTATTCCGGTAACCAGCCATCAGTTCCAAGCCTTTATTATCAACATCTCCGATATTTGTAATATATGCTTGAGAAAACCCTGAACTTGCCGATAACGGTAATTGATAGATTAAATCAGAGGTCTTTTTCTCATACAATTCAGCTGTAAAATACAAACTGCCATGTAACGCTTCCCCATCAAAACCTAAATCAGTTTCAGTAATTGTTTCCCAATGCAAATTTGGGTTAGGCAGGCCGGTTAAAGTATTTGCTATTTGAAATGGCTGACCAGGAGCGAAACCTTGTGCACCACCGCTCGCCCCGGTAGCTGCCTGGAACTGGCTATAGGTTGAAGTAAATGAATATGGCGAGATGTTGTAGTTACCGAGTTGTCCATAGCTGCCGCGAAATTTTAAGCTATTTATACCAGGCAACGCACTTTTAAAGAAAGGCTCCTCACTGATGGTCCAGCCGACAGATGCCGCCGGAAATATACCTTTTTGTTTATTGGGTCCAAACACATCGAAATTAGCATCCTGTCTTATAGAAGCAGATAAAAAATAACGCTCGCTATAATTGTAATTCACCCTTGCAAATTGCGATTGTATGAGCCCTTGAGGGTCATAAGTACCTGAAAGGCTCAGGCCTGAAGCGGAAGTTTGAATGTACGAATACCCGGGTTCGCCAATTGAACTCATTGATGAATAGATGTTATTTGTTTTATTAACGATCTGTTCATAACCAGCCAAAGCCGTGATATTATGTTTGCCAAAACTTTGGTTATAGGTTAACACATAATTAGTGAGTAGCTGGCTGCTTTGTGCATAGGATTTACTGAGGCCATTGGTTGAAGATGCAACAGGGCCAAAATTGTAAGAGTTCTGATAAAAATCAGTTGTTTGTAAATAATAGCTATATCCTAACGTGGTCCTGAAGTCCAGGTTAAAAGGAAGTTTAATATCAGCGTATGCATTTCCCTGGAAATTATTTTTCACATCCTGGGCACCGGCTGAGTTAATGGCCCCTAAAGGATTTGGCCCTCCAAAAGCAATTTTATATCCCGAAGGTTCCGTTCCATAGCTTCCATCCTTGTTATAAACAGGGATAATAGGCTGCGTACGGAACGGCGCATTGTGCAAATCAGCTTCAGCGCCAACAAGCGGTGATGTAATACGCTGCGATCCGTCAATTTGCTCGCCTATGGTAAGATATTTGCTTAGCTTATAGTCGGTATTAACACGTGCCCCGCCTATATTTGAGTAATTTTTAAGAAAAATGCCGGTTTGCTGATTATAAAATCCTGAAGCAAGGTAATTTACATTATCTGAAGCACCGGAAATTGATAAATTGTAATTTTGTTCGGTACCATTCCGGTATAATTGATCTACCCAATTAGTGTTTGCAAGCGTATCAGTTTTGGTGGCGCCCGCAAAGAATGCCGGGTTAACCAGGTTTTGCAGCTTAATAAAGTCATCGCGGTCAAGCAACTGTATTAATTTGGGTTTGGTAACACCATACCTCGAGCTGAAATTTATCCGGGGCGGCGCACCTATACCCGATCCTTTTTTAGTGGTCACTTGTATAACGCCACCCGCAGCAGCAGAACCATAAATGGCGGCTGAGGCAGCGTCTTTCATAACATCAATTGACACAATATCCTGGGGATTGATATTATTCATGTCGGCTTGCCTTACTCCATCAACTATATATAATGGGTTAGGCTGATAAAATGAAGCTATACCCCTGATTATTACCTGAGGAACGGCATCCGGAGCCGCCGAATTTTCAATGATGTTAACACCGGCCACCCTTCCCTGCAATGCAGCGAGGGGGTTGGTAATAGGCTGGTCTTTAAAAACGTCGCCCTTAACTGATGACATTGAGCCGGTAAGCTCTTTGCGTTTTTGGGTTCCATAACCAATTACAACAACTTCATTTAAAGCTTGCGGCGTTTCAATAAGTGTTACATTGATCACGGCCTGGTTGTTTACCGGAATTTCCTGTTTTGTAAAACCGATCATTGTAAACTCAAGTACGTCATTGTCATTTGTACTCAATGTGAATTTACCGTTTACATCGGTATTAGTGCCTGATTTACTGTTTTTTATAATAACAGATACGCCTGGCAGTGCTTGTCCTTTTTCGTCGGTAACATGGCCGGTTACTGTTATTTTTTGAGCCATGGCCCAGGATGATAACAGTAAAAACAAAGGACAAAAAATTAATTTTAGTAATTGTTTTCTATACATAATGTTTAAGTTTTTTTGAGTTGATAATTGATTTGGTTAATATTGGCCGGTGGCATATATGCCACCCCAAAATTTGCTTAGCCTGAAAGCAAATGGCTGTTCGTTCGCCCGTAAACCGACGGATATTCTTCCCCTGAAGAATACCAGGTAACAGCAAGCACAAACGAAAAATGAAAAGTTTTATTCACTCTCATAAGTCATTAAGTTTTTGAAAATAATTGGTTTACAAAGTCCATTTACGCGGCTTTAAAATCCGGCTGTATTTGGCATATCAAAGTGAAGGGATAAAAAATGCAAGAGCTAATTTCACAGTTAAAATATAAACAAATCGATGGAGGAATGATTTGTAATTGTCTGAAAAATAATATATTACAAAAAATTGAAGTGGTGTTAAATATAAACCAAGTATAAGCGGGTGCAGAAGAAAGTGAACGGTTTGCCGGGCATTTGGGCTGAATTTTGGTCGCGGGGCACCGGAAAATCAATGGCATAAACGCGATTGACAGAACCGATGAAATTTGGGGATGGTTGCAGACCAATAAAAGTTTTCATTTCGATCCGCCTGCTGCAGATCAAAATGAAATTGGTGTTAGCCTGTCAAACCGCCTTTATTTCCATTATGGCGTGTTCAAATTCGTCATTTGAGATAAGTGACTTTGCTTTAATGCGGGCCTTGTAATTGTAAATGGTATTAACGGAGTATTCAAGGATATGGGCGATCTTCTCGGTATCGCTGATACCCAGCCTTACCAGGGCAAATATCCGCAGGTCGGTGTTTAGTAGCTGGTTGGGTAATAGTTTTACATGGTTTTCTTCGCTGAAGAGCGCGTTATAGGCAGAAACGAAATTGGGAAATATTTTAAGGAAGGCTTTATCAAAATTGATAAATAGTTCTTCCCGCTCCTTGGTCAGGTTAATATTGTTTACCAATATCCTGATATCATCAAAACGGCGGGTAGTGAGTTTATTATCTACCGAACGCTTAAATTTATCCAGCTTGTTGATATACTCAGAAATGAGGTTAAAATAATAGCCGATATATTCTT
>Ga0265338_10010858_pt1 | contig 10601 bp, 11 predicted proteins | sample 42126metaG_FD_193579 | JGI IMG/M metagenome (GOLD analysis project Ga0265338, IMG submission 193579) | Rhizosphere microbial communities from Carex aquatilis grown in University of Washington, Seatle, WA, United States - 4-21-26 metaG | ecosystem: Host-associated > Plants > Roots > Rhizosphere... | reverse complement strand
GCGGCTGACGAGGAGGGTGCTGCCGACGAGGCCGGCCCGGACACGCGGGGCGACGCGGTGCCGGACGCCGACCCGGCCTTCGCGCCGCCTGCGCTCAGCGCCTTGCTCCCCACGCCCGCCGCCTTGCCCGCGGCGCCCGCCGCCAGGGCGGCGGCGCCGGCCGCCTCGTTCCCGCTGCCCGCCGGCCCGCTGCCCGCCAGCCCGGGCACCGTCACCGTGACCTTGGTGTGCTGCGGGAACCCGACGGCCGGGGTGAACACGGCGGTGTCGCCGACCCGGCGCCAGAACCCGGCGATCGCCGGGGTCACGGCCGGCCAGGCCGCCGACGCCGGCAACGGCTGGTTGTAGGCCACGGTGATCGCCGCGGCGCCGTCCGCATCGCCGCTGCCGTCGGCCGGGCTGATCGAGACCAGGCGCAACGGCGCCTGCGGAGCGGCGGCCGCCGTCGCGCCGCCCGGGGTGTGGCCGGCTGCCTGCCCGCCCCCCTGCACCGCGAGCACGATGCCAGCCGCGCAGCCGCCCACGGCAAGGACCGCGCCGGACGCCCAGGCGGCGGTTTTCCGCGGTATCCTACTCACAGTACTCCCCCTATTGCTCTGCGCGATGCCGGTCGGCCCTGCCCCGCCACTGACGGTTACGTTAAGTCACATAACCTGTTCCCTTGGTAGCAGTGAGTTATGCCTGAGCGGCCGCGAGCTGGCCGGATGCCAAAGGCGCGCGGCGGCGTTGCTGATGAGCAGCGGTAACTTTTCACCCCTCAGTCCCCCAGCGGGCCCGGCAGAGAGAACGGCTGGCGTAAGATTGGTGAACCACGCCGGGGCCGGAGGCAGCCAGTCTGCGGCACCCGTTCGCGGCAGCAGGGCCGGTGCGTGTCCGGCTGTCAGGGGTTGGGCTTTACTTGACGGAGCCGGACTAGCCCGATGGGGAAGGTGAAGGCAGGCGATGGGTGAAGGAGACGCGGCCACGGGCCGCGTTGTCATTGTGATGCCCACGTACAACGAGCGGCAGAACCTGGAGATCGTCGCGGGCCGCATCCGTGAGTCCGTCCCAGACGCTGACCTGCTCGTGGTCGACGACAACAGCCCTGACGGCACCGGGGACCTGGCCGACAAGCTGGCCGAGCGCGACCCGCACGTGCAGGTGCTGCACCGGACCGAGAAGGCGGGCCTGGGACGGGCGTACGTGGCCGGCTTTACCCAGGCGCTGGACGGCGGTTACGACCTGATCGTGGAGATGGACGCGGACGGCTCGCACCGGCCGGAGGACCTGCCCCGGCTGCTCGCCGCCGCCACGGGCGCGGACGCGGTGATCGGCTCGCGCTACGTGCCCGGCGGCACGGTGGTCAACTGGCCGAAGTCGCGCGCGTTCCTGTCCTGGGGGGCGAACTTCTACAACCGGGTGATGCTCGGTGTCCGGGTCAAGGACGCGACCGGCGGTTTCCGCGTGTACCACGCGCGGACGCTGCGCAAGATCGACCTGAGCGGCATCCAGTCGGCGGGCTACTGCTTCCAGATCGACATGACGCTGCGCGTGCTGCAGTCCGGCCTGAAGATCACCGAGGTGCCGATCACGTTCGTCGAGCGCGAACGGGGCGCCTCGAAGATGTCGAGCACGGTGATCCTGGAGTCGTTCACCCGGGTCGCCCGCTGGGGCATCACCGCCTGGCTGCACGGCCACTCGGCCGCCAGCATCCGCCATTAGCTAGGCCGGGCACGCCCGGCTGCGCCCAGGGGACAGGCATGGTTCAGCCCCGGGGTAGCGGCCCCGGGGCTTACGGATAAGGCGCTACGGCGGCTGCTGACGTCGGCGATGGCGCGGGCCTCCATGGCGCGGCGCTCCCTGACCACCTCAAGGCGCTCCTCCAGCACCGCCTCCAGGTCCTCGACCGTCCGGCGCTCCATGAGCATGTCCCAGTGGCTGCGCGGGGGCTTGACCTTCTTGGGGGAGGGGGACTCGCCGGTGCTGGCTGTCGCCATGGCACCGCAGACACGACACTCCCACAAGGGGGGCAATTCCGCCTCGGCGGCGAACGGCACGCTAAAATGGTGTCCGTTGGGGCAGTCGAACGGAACGTCCTGGCGCGGGGCCAGGTCGGTGTTCCGGTCGTTCTCGTAGCTCGTGGCGCCGAGCCGGGTTCCGCGAAGTGCGCGTTCGGCCATTACTTGCTGCCTCCCAGGCGGTTGGCGTTCTCTACCGGCAACACTGGATACCCGGACAAGATTCCCGTCGCGCGCTAGGTCCAACCCATTTCGGCCGTGTTAATATCCGCCGCCCGCGCCGCGGGGCGTGCGCCGGCCGTGCCGGACGGCGGACTATCGCCTGCTGAGCACCGTTAAGAGGCAGCCAGCCGGCCAGCCCGCGGGTGCCACTGGCCCCGCTCGGCCAGGATGTCACGCAGCAGCACCACGTCGTCGGTCATCACGCCGTCAGCCCCCAGGTCGAGCGCCCGCTCGATCTCGGCCCGCGTGTTCAGCGTCCACACGTGCACGTCGAGCCCGACCTCGTGCGCCCGCCGGATGAACGTTCTGGTCGCGATCTGGCCGGGGATCTGCGCGCAGGCCGCGCCCGCGCGGGCCAGGCGGCGGGCGGCCGCCATGCCCGGCTGCCCCAGGTACCGCATGCTCACGATGGCGGCCGGGGTCACCGCCGCGCAGACCGGCCGTTCCAGCGAGCGCAGCGCGGTCAGCAGCCGGGCGCCGGAGAACGACGCCACGCAGACCCGGTCCCAGGCGGCCGTGCGCTTGAGCGCCCCCGCCAGCAGCGCGATGGTGCCCTCGTCCTTCAAGTCGATGTTGAACCGCAGCTCGGGAAAGCTCCCGATCAGGTCCTCGAGCAGCGGGATCTCCTCGGTGCCGTTGATCCGCGCGGCCGAGACCTCCTTCCAGGTGAGCTTGCGCACCGCCCCGGTCCGGTCGGTGACCCGGTCCAGCTCGGCGTCGTGGAAGGCGATCAGCTTGCCGTCGGCGGTGGACCGGGTGTCGGTCTCCAGGTAGGCGTAGCCAAGCTGGACCGCGTGCTCGAAGGCGCGCCAGGAGTTCTCCGGCTGGTGCCTCGCCCCGCCGCGGTGCGCGAATGCCAGCGGCCGCGGGTGGTCAAGGTAGTCGACTGCCACGCTCCCGAGTATCCCGGCTGCCCGGGCACGTACGGTGAACGCCGGTCATCGGCTACCTGTCGCGCAGAAAAAGAGAAACCGGTCGATACCCGCCGCGCCCCGCCTCGAGATAACAGCAACAAGCGCGGAGCGCGACTGAGCCCGGAGCCCCCGGGCGCCAGTTAACTGGCCGGGGTGACCCATTCCCGGCGGCGGGCCTCGGCCAGGGCGATGGCGGCGGCGACGGCGACGTTGAGCGAGCCGACCCGGCCGGTCTGCGGGATGTAGCAGGCGGCCGAGACCGCGGCCAGCAGGGCGGGGGAGCAGCCGTGATCCTCGTTGCCGATGGCCAGGCAGACGTCGCCGTCGAGCGGGGCCTCGAACAGCGGGACCGCGCCGGCGGCGAGCTCGACCGCCAGCACGCGGAAGCCGTCGGCGGCCGCCTCCTTGGCCGCCGCCGCCGGTGACGGCTCCCGGTAGGCGGTCAGGAAGCGGTTGGTGCCAAGCGCGGTCTTGCCGACGGCGGGCAGGTCCAGGTCGGGGGTGTTGCCGCAGAGCCAGACGCACTCCACGCCGAACGCGGCGGCCGTCCGCACGATCGAGCCGACGTTGAACGGCTGGTTCACCGAGTCGAGCAGCAGCGCCAGCCGGCCCTCGGTGCGCCGCCGCCATTCCCGGTTGAGCCGCTTCACGTCGGTCGGCCGCAGCTGCCGCGGCGCCCCGCCCCCCGCGACGCCGCCGCCTGCCGCGACGCCGCCGCCGGCCGGGGTGACGTCACCCGCCCCGCCGTGGTCGTCACTGGCCATCGGGAGCTCCCCCCATCCGTTCTGGATCATCGGCCGCGGTCACCCGCAGCAGGCGGTATCCGCTGCGGGCGGACAGCCGAGTCACCTGCCAGCCCTGGCCCTGCAGCCATCCGTGCAGTGAGTCGGCGCCCAGGTTGCGGCCCATCACCAGGGTCGCCGCCGCCTGCGGGTCGAGCCGGGCGAGCCAGTGCAGCAGCAGGGCGTGCAGCGGCTCCTTGCCGATCCGGACCGGCGGGTTCGACCAGATGCCGGCCAGCCGCGGCGGTACCCCGGCCGCGTCCGGTGCCACGCAGCGCACGTTGGACAGGCCCGCGGCGGCGGCGTTGGCGGCGCACAGTGCCAGGGCGCGCTGGTTGACGTCCACCGCCCAGACGGTGGCGCCGGGCGCGCGGGCGGCCAGGGTGCACGCGACCGGGCCGTAGCCGCAGCCGAGGTCGAGGAGGTCGCCGGCCGCGGGCGGCGCGGGCGCCTGCTCGAGCAGCAGCCGGGTGCCCGGGTCGAGGCGGGTGGGGGAGAACATCCCGGCGTCGGTCGCAAGCTCCAGGTAAACGTCGGGCAGAACCACGCGGACCTGGCCGGGACGGTGCGCCGCGGCCGGCTGGGGGTCGAAGTAGTGCCCGGAAGCCGGGCTCACCGGCTCACGGGCTGCTGGGCCGCCCCGGCGGCGTCGTCGGCGAGGGCGGGGGCGATGTACGTCCGCGTCATCCAGCGCTCGACGAGGAACGTCAGCACCGGGATCGTGCCCGCCAGCAGCAGCAGGACCGTCGGCCAGGTGCGCATCTTCAGCTTGCGGGACAGCAGGTAGGCGAAGATCACGTACACGATGTAAAGGTAGCCGTGCACGGTGCCGAGCCACTGGTCGATCCAGTTGTTGTGGGCCGCGAACTGCAGCGGCAGCCCGACGAAGCAGATCACGATGATCAGCACGCCGGTGATGTAGGCCATCACCCGGTATCGCAGTACGGCGCCCCTCACAGGATGCGGTCCTTCCCGGCCCCGAGGGCCTTCCTGCGCTCCCTGGCGTTCAGCTTGGCCAGGTGGGCGTTGTAGCGGGCGAGCTCAGGGTCGTCCGCGTCGTCGTAAGCGGCCTCCTGTGCCGCCCGGAGCGACAGCTGCAGTTCCCGGACGGTCATCCCCGCGGGCAGCTCGCCCGCGGGCAGCATGGCCCCCTCGGGCAGGGCCGCCAGCGACAGCGCCGCTGCCGCGCGGCGGCCCAGCTCGGTCTCGGAGAGGCCGCCGTGCCTGCGCTGACGGTACTCGTCGCGGATGGTCCGGGCCCAGAAGACCAGGGCGAACCCGGCGAACAGCGGCCACTCGAACGTGTAGGCCCAGCTGAGTCCGTTACCGCCGAGCGCCCGGCGGTACTGCCAGTCGCCCAGCCACAGCATGCCCAGGGCGACCGCGAAGGCGAACAGGTGCCAGGCCACCCAGCGCGGCCGGTAGACGAACCTCCACGCCCGCCCGGCCGGCTGCGGGGCCGCTCCGTCCGCTTCCGGCGGCTCCGGCGGGGGCAAAGCCGACCCCGGCGGCACCACCTGGCCCGACAACAAGGGCAAGGTGTCGCCCTCAGCTGTCGGCGCGGGACCGGGGGTTTCCATGCCACCGAGGGTATCGCGCCTCGCCCGGGGCTCAGCCGCCTCCCGGCGGATCTGCCATCGTGATGTCAGGCGGGCCGAACTTTTCTATCCTGTTGCTGGTGGCAGGTCCGCCAAAGATGGCGACGAGGACGAGAAGAACGGGACGAACGGGTGAACGCGGAGATAGTTATCTTTGGCGGGAACGCTCATCCGGTGCTGGCCGACGAGATCTGCTCCTACCTGCGGGTGCCGCGCAGCCCGGTGCGGACCACTCGCTTCGCCAACGACTGCCTGCAGGTGCAGCTGCAGGCGAACTGCCGTGAGCGCGACGTCTACCTGATACAGCCGGTGGTTCCTCCGTCGCAGGAGAACCTGGTCGAGCTGCTGCTGATGGCGGACGCCGCCCGCGGCGCGTCGGCCGCCCGGGTCACCGCGGTCATGTCGCACTACGCCTACGCCCGCTCGGACAAGAAGGACGCGCCGCGAATCTCCATCGGCGGCCGCCTGGTCGCTGACCTGCTGGTCACCGCGGGTGTCAACCGGGTCCTCACGCTGACCTTGCACTCGCCGGAAGTGCACGGCTTCTTCTCCGTCCCGGTCGACCACCTGCACGCGCTGCGTGAGCTGGCCGCCCACTTCCGCCAGCGTGACCTGTCCAACGTGACCGTGCTGTCGCCCGACCTCGGCTACGCCAAGTCGGCCGCCGCGTTCGCCCGCCGCCTCGGCGTGCCGGTCGCGGCCGGGGCCAAGGAGCGGTTCAGCGACGACAAGGTGTCGATCTCCGCGATCATCGGCGACGTGGCCGACCGCGACGTGGTCATCCTCGACGACGAGATCGCCCGCGGCACCACCGTCCTCGAGCTGCTTTCCGTGCTGCGCCAGCAGGAGCCGCGCTCGATCAGCGTCGCCTGCACGCACGGCCTGTTCGCCGACGGCGCGCTGGAGAAGCTGGCCGCGGCCGAGGACGTGACCGAGATCGTCTGCACCAACTCGGTCCCGATCCTGTTCACGCACCCGAAGCTGACCGTGCTGTCGGTCGCCCCGGCCCTCGCCGAGGCCATCCGCCGCACCCACGACGGCCAGTCGGTCAGCAGCCTGTTCGAGCAGTGACCTTACGAAGAAGGATCATCCCGAACGGGTGCGGCTGACTCCCCGCCGCCCAGGTCAAGGCCGATCGCCTCGGCCTGACCCCGCACACGCCGCGGCCCCAGGCGACGCGTGCCGCCTGGGGCCGGGCCCGCCTGGCGCGGGTAACAGCGGTCAGCCGAAGCGGTTCGGCCCCGGCGTTCCCGGCATCAGCATGAACACCAGCACGATGAGGCCGCCGACGAACGGGATGAGCCCGAGTAGCAGCATCCAGCCGGACTTGTCGGTGTCGTGCAGCCGCCGGACCGCGAGCGACAGGCCGCTCAGCCCGACGACGATCATCACCAGCGCGACCAGCAGGGTCAGCGCGGTCGAGCCGGCCGCGATGGACAGCACCTCGAGCACCATCGCGACGATGAACGTGGCGAGCCAGTACCACCAGTAGGCGGACCGCGAGGCGCGGCCGGCGAAGTTGGTCACGTTCTGCAGCTGCGACCTGATCGCGCCCTGGAAGTCGACCGGGCCGCCCGACAGGTAGCCCGACGGCTGCCCGTACCCGGGCGGCGGGTATCCCCCGGGCTGGCCGTAGCCCGGCTGCTGGTACCCCGGCTGCGGGTAGCCAGGCTGCTGGTAGTCCTGCTGGCCATAGCCGGGCTGGCCGTAGCCCTGCGGCTGGCCGTAGCTGGGCTGGCCGTTGCCTTGCGGCGGGCCGTAGCCGGGCTGCTGCTGGCCGTAGCCCGGCTGCGGCTGGTCCTGTGGCGTGTAGCCGCCTGGTTGGCCATACGGGCTATAGGGTGAGCTCACGTGCTTTACCTCCGTGTCCCCGGTTTTCACTGCGTCCGATGTTAAGGACGTGCTGATTCTTCTTTGCTTCTCAACGCTTTCGCAGGAAATTCACCCCTTTGAGACCAAGTATCGCCCCCGGTGAGCCAAATGTCGGGAACTGGCGGTTGCCGGCCGACCGTGTTGAGCCGGGTCATGGCAAGTTGCGGCCGGGTCGCAGCCGGGGTAGCGGGCCCGGTCCGCGCGCTATAGCCTACTAAGTCGATCGTAAAAGGTAGCTAAGGAGGCTCGATGGGCGACGACCACTGGCACCGGCCGCTGTTCCAGATCCGCGCGGGCGAGCTGACCGGGGACACCGGCCAGACCTCGGGCATGACCCGGTGGGAGGCGGTGTCCGGCAAGACGGTCGGCGCCGAGAAGCTGTGGATGGGGCAGACCCACGTCGCGGCGGGCGCGAAGTCCGGCAACCACCACCACGGCGAGGCCGAGACCGCGATCTACGTGGTGTCCGGCACCCCCGCCTTCGTCTTCGCCGAGGACGGGGCGGAGGTCCGGCTCGAAGCCAAGCCGGGCGACTACATCTTCGTCCCGCCCTATGTCCCGCACCGCGAGGAGAACCCGGGGGTGACCGAGGCCGTGGTTGTGATCGCCCGCAGCAGCCAGGAAGGCATCGTGGTGAACCTAGAGAGCCTCTCGCCGTCCGCGCCGCCGCCGTCCGCGCCGGAGGGCTGACCGGGCGTGACGGGCAGCGGCGGCGGGTGATCCAGCCCGCCGCAATTCCTAGTTGACCGATCAACTTTATGTAGTTTAGCCTGGCATGACCTGCCCGGCCCCGTTACGGAGTTTCCTGATGCCCGTCCCTCGCCTTCGCCCGCGTACCCCGCACCCGGCGCGCCTAGCCCCCCGAGCCGCTGAGCGGGCGGCGGTGTCCGGATGACCGCGGCCAGCACGCGGCAGCTCAAGCTGGGCGCCGTCACCATGGGGGCAGGCGGCCCCGGCCAGCCCTACCTGTGGCTGGACGAGGACCTGCCGGTCGACGCCAGCGTCAACATCAACTGGTACATCGAGCAGGCCCGGCTGGCCGAGGCGGCCCGGTTCGACCTCATCTTCATCGTCGACAGCCAGTTCATCACCGCCGACTCGCCGCCGCACTACCTGAACCGGCTGGAACCGCTCACCCTGCTGTCCGCCCTCGCCGTCAGCACCACCCACCTCGGCCTGGTCGCCACCATGACCACCTCCTACAACGACCCGTTCAACATCGCCCGCCGCCTCGCCTCGCTCGAGCTGATCTCCGGCGGCCGGTCTGGCTGGAACGTGGTCACCAGCGGCGACGCGGGAGCGGCGGCCAACTTCTCCCGCGACGAGCACTTCGACTACGACACCCGCTACGCCCGCGGCCTCGAGTTCGTCCGGGTCGCCCAGGGCCTGTGGGACTCCTACGAAGCGGACGCGTTCCCTCGTGACCGCGCCACCCGCGCCTTCCTCGACCCGTCCCGGCAGCATGCCCTGCACCATCGGGGCGAGCACTTCCAGGTCGCGGGCCCGCTGAACGTGTCCAGGTCCCCCCAGGGGCAGCCGGTCATCTTCCAGGCGGGCGACTCCGAGCAGGGCCGCGACCTGGGCGCGACGATCGGTGAGGGGATCTTCACCCACGCCGCCTCGATCGAGCAGGGCCAGGCGTTCTACCGCGACCTGAAGGACCGCGCCGCCGCCAAGGGCCGCGACCCCGGGGAGGTCGTCATCATGCCGGGCGTGTCGGTCTACGTCGGCGACACCGACGCCGACGCCCGCGAGATCGAGCATGACCTGCAAACCCGGGACCGCGACTTCGGCCGGGCCCTCGCGGAGCTGGGCCGCCCGTTCGCCTGGCACGACTTCCGCCAGTACGACCTGGACGCGCCGTTCCCGCAGCAGGCCCTGGTGCACGCCGAGCGCGGCTTCCGCACCCAGGCCGAGCAGATCGCCAAGCTGGCCAGGGACAACGACTTCACCCTGCGCCAGACGGTCGAGTTCATCTCCGCTCCGAAGCCCACGCCGTTCGCCGGGTCACCGGCCACCGTCGCCGACCAGATCCAGCGCTGGTTCGAGGGCCGCGCGCTCGACGGCCTCAACTACCACATCGGCCACCCCGGCCAGTGGCGGCGCTTCCGCGAGGAGGTGGTCCCGATCCTGCAGGAGCGCGGCCTGGTCCGCACCGAGTACCAGGCGGCAACCCTGCGCGGCAACCTCGGCCTGCCGGCCCCGGAGAACCGCCACACCCGCGCCCGCGAACAGGAATCCGCCCTGCTGAAAATCTAAGGATCAGCCGTAACGGGTGCCGCTAGCTCCCCGCCGTCCGTGACCCGGCCCGGCGGGGAACCAGGCTGGGCGGCGGATGGTCCGCTTCCCGATCGCGACCACCTGCCCGGCCAGCGACAGCGGCTCGGCGGACCGGCAGGCGGCCAGGTCCGCCCGCCGGGGTAGATCATCCGGCCCGGCCGCGCTTTCCGTGACCCGGGCGACGATACCGGCTACGCCCTTGGCCGAGGACCGCGCGCAATGCACCGTTCCCGTCTCTATTCCGGGCACGCCCGGTGCGATGCGAACATTGGTCCATGACACTTCAGCTGACCGACATCTGGCGGTACCCGGTCAAGTCCTGCCAGGGCGAGCGGCTGGCGCGGGCGCGGGTGGAGCCGTGGGGGCTGGCCGGGGACCGCCGGTGGATGGTGGTGGACGCGGCGGGCGACCCGCTGACCGCCCGCGAGCACCCGCGCATGGTCCTCATCCGGCCCGCCGTGACCGATGGCGGCCTCACGCTGACCAGCCCGGACGAGCCGTCCACGCTGACCGTGCCGGTCCCGTCCGGGGCAGACCTGGTACCGGTCCGGGTGTGGTCGACCGGGCTGCTGGCCGCCCCGGCCGGGGACAAGGCGGCCGCCTGGCTGACCAGCGTGATCGGGGTGCCGGCCCGGCTGGTGTTCCTTGACGACCCGACCCGGCGGCGGCCCAACCCGGCCTACAGCCGCGACGGGGACCGGGTGTCGCTGGCTGACGGCTACCCGCTGCTGCTGACCACCGAGGAGTCGCTGGCCGCGGTCAACGCGTGGATCGCCGAGGGTTCGAAGGCGGCCGAAGGGCCGGTCCCGATGCGCCGGTTCCGGCCCAACGTGGTGGTGGCCGGCGCCCCCGCCTGGGCCGAGGACGGCTGGCGGCGGCTGCGCATCGGCCCGGTCACCTTCCGCAACGTCAAGGGCTGCGACCGCTGCGTGCTGA
>Ga0265338_10010857_pt1 | contig 10602 bp, 9 predicted proteins | sample 42126metaG_FD_193579 | JGI IMG/M metagenome (GOLD analysis project Ga0265338, IMG submission 193579) | Rhizosphere microbial communities from Carex aquatilis grown in University of Washington, Seatle, WA, United States - 4-21-26 metaG | ecosystem: Host-associated > Plants > Roots > Rhizosphere >... | reverse complement strand
TGTGGGCCTGTTGCTCACGGAGCAGCGCCGTATCTTCCGGAACAAATGGATATGGCTCGGCGGGCTTGCCGCTTTCCTGATCTTTCTGCCGAATCTGCTGTGGAACATTCACTACGACTGGCCGTTCATACAGTTGATGCACGGCATACGCGCTACTGGCCGCGATGTGGTGCTGGGGCCGCTCCCGTTCTTTTTCCAGCAGACGTTGCTGGTGAATCCGTTAACGGCTCCGCTCTGGCTGGCGGGCCTCATTGCGCTTCTCTTCTGCAAACCGCTCAGACCTTATCGCGTGCTCGGGTGGACGTACCTGGTCTGCTACACGGTCTTCTTCGTACTGCACGGCAAGAATTACTACCTCGCCCCCATCTATCCCGTTCTCCTGGCGGCAGGGGCGGTTGTGCTGGAGGTCGGAATCAGCCGGCCTCGCCTGACGTGGCTGAAGCCCGTCGTTGCCATCGTTCTGCTGGCCAGCGGTGCGCATCTTACCCCGGTAGTCGTTCCCGTTCTCTCGCCGGAACAATTCCTCGAATACGCCAAGACCCTGCCCTTCAAACTCCCAGTGATGGAGCACGCCCACGCTCGCGCTGCTCTACCGCAGTGGTACTCCGATCAGTTTGGCTGGCAGGAGATCGTCGATGAGACTGCGGTCGCATGGAATCACCTGACGCCTGAAGAGCGCAAGAATGGAGACTGCGGCATTTTTGCCCAGGACTACGGCCAGGCCGGCGCCATCGATTTTTTCGGCCGCCGTTATGGCATGCCTCCGTCGATGAGTGGCCACCAAACATGGTTCCTATGGGGCCCGCGCAACTACTCGGGCGACTGCATGATCGTCCTCGACGACCGCCAGGAAACGCTCGAACGCTACTGGAACCACGTGGAATTCATTGGCACATCCGCTCCCAGCCTGTACGCTCTCGAGCAGCAGATTCCCGTGTTCGTTTGCAGAGGGAAGAAATTCGATTCGTGGGCGGGAGTTTGGCCAAAGCTCAAACACTGGCGATAGTTTCGTGTACAGGTCCCTGCGGGGACCACCTCGCAGCTAGAATCTGCGATACATAAACTGAGCGGTGTTGGCCCCCTGAGTCAGGGTCACGATCAGCAACAAGATGAGTGCCACCGCATATAGAGGCGTGAGCCAAAACCAGCGCCAGCGCGCAAGGGTCGCGATTACGCCCGGGCGAGGCCTCGCCTTCGAGTCTTCCTCCTCCACGGTGTAGCGATCGAGGAAGTCAATCACCAACAGCGTGATCGCATACCCCGTCCCCAGAGCCGCGACCAGCAGGTAGAAGCTGCCACTCAGAGCGTGTTCAGCATAAGTGGCCGGCGACAGAACTGCCAGCAGCATTCGACGCGCTTCCCCTATAGAGTTGGCACGAAAGAGTATCCATCCCAGATTGACCAGAGAAAGGGTCACGACCCACGAGATCAGGGCCCAAAGCCGTGCCGGAGGTTCCCATTCAAGCTTTCGCTGCAACTGCTGCACTTGACGATGCAGCACCAGCAGCACTCCGTGGTAGCACCCCCACAATAGAAAAAGCATGCTGGCCTGGTGCCACACTCCGAACAGGACCATCGCGAGGATCAATGCGAAATTCCGCCACCATACCTCACGGCGCAGCACTGCCAGCGGAATGAAAACGTAGTCGCGGATCCAGAATGATAGCGACATGTGCCAGCGCGTCCAGAAGATCGACGGACTCGTGGATTGAAATGGCCGGGCAAAGTTTTCGGGCACAATGAATCCCAAAACCTGAGCTGCGCCAATCGCGACATGCGAGTAGCCGGCAAAATCGAGGAACAACTGCAATCCGCATCCCAGCGCCAGGCACCAGACATCCAGGCCACTCCAGTGCGTGATGCGATCGAAGCCGCTGTTGATCCCGTCGCCCGCCAGAATTCCGCGTCCTAGCAGCTTGGCCAGTTGCACCATAAATACGCCCGTAGCCATGCGGCGCAAGCCGCGTCCGACATCGCTCCACGAGGTAGGTTGGTCGGACCGAAATTGCGGCAGCATGTCGGGCATTCGGCAAATGGGTCCCGAGATTGTCACTGGGAAGAAAACCATGTACAGCGCGAACTCCCAGAACGACGGATCGAGTTCATCGTCACGGTAAAGATCAAACAGGTAACTCATCGCCTGGAAGGTCCAGAAGGAGAGCCCCAAGGGCAGCGCCAGATGCGCGAAGCGCTGCAACGAAGAAAGCGGAATGCGGACCGCGAGTTCCGGGAGGTATTTGAAACTGCTCAACAACGCCAGGTTCAGGAGTATGCCGAACCACAGCACGGCTTGCGCAGGGTTTCTTCGAAGCCATTTCCCGACCAGAAAGTTCATTACCGTGGAAGCGAGAAGGACAGCCGCGAACCACAGCCCCCAACTGAGGTAGAGCACGTAGCTGGCAATGAGGAGAACGCCCTGCCTCACGCCCCGTGAGCGGACCTTGGCAAAGACTACGGCGCAAAGCAGAAACAGCAGGCCATACAAGATCGCTTGCGACAACCGTCCTCCCTTGCGTCACTGAGAACCGGAACACGTGCGGAGATCAGCCAAATAAGAATCAGCGAACAAGAATAGTCGGCCTCAGCGCCCGTTACAAGAACACTGGACCCGATCTACTACAATGTCGTGTGATTCGCTTCCGCAATCTGATCGACGCCCTCAATGCAGCGCCTGCGAAGCGGCCGTTCGTCACCGCGTGGATCGACGAAGACGAGCGCGAGTCGGTGACCTTTGAGGAGTTCCGGCGGCGTGCCCGCCGCCAGGCCAAAACCCTCCGTGACCACAGCGTCGCCGCCGGTGATCGCGTGATCATCATCATGCCGCAAGGCATTCCTGCGATGACGGCGTTTGTCGGTGCGATGATGCTGGGCGCCATACCTGCGTTTCTTGCCTACCCCAACTTCAAGGTCGAACCCGCCAAATACCGCGCCGGACTGGCTGGGGTAACCGCGAACCTGAGCGCCAAGGCCGTGGTAGTCGACGAAGAATTTCCTGACGACATGCTTGGCCACGTGACTCTCAGCGAGGGCGCAAAGCTGATTCGGGCAGGTTCTATCACTGAGCAAGACGCAGAACTCACCCTTGCAGAGATCGCGACCGGAATCGATGGCGAGAGCCTGGCATTCATCCAACATTCCGCCGGCACCACCGGACTGCAAAAGGGAGTGGCTCTGACCCATGCCGCAGTGCTGCGCCAGCTCGATCATCTCGCCCAGGCGCTGGAGATTGACGGAGCAAGCGATTCCGTTTACAGCTGGCTGCCGCTCTACCACGACATGGGATTGATCGCATGCTTCATGCTGCCCATGGTGTGCCACATGCCGATCGTCCTGCAGTCGCCGCTCGATTGGGTGATGCACCCGGAAACCATGTTGGAGATCATCAGCGAATACAAGTGCTCGCTGACGTGGATGCCGAATTTCGCCTTTCAGTTCGTGCCGCGGCGCACTCCGCAAGCCCGGTGGGTGCAGCATGATCTCTCGTCGCTGCGTGCCTTGGTCAACTGCTCCGAGCCCGTGCGAGCCAGCAGTATGCTTGAGTTTCGGAAGGCATTCTCGATCAGGGATGGAGTTCTGCAATCTTCCTACGCAATGGCGGAGAACGTTTTCGCCGTGACTCAGTCGGACATCCATCAGCCCTTCGGCCCGCGGATTATTTGGGCTGACGGTCGTGAGTTCCGTGGCGCCCACCGCATCGTGCCAGTGCCGGCGGGCAGTTCCGGCGCGGTCTCGCTCATGTCATCGGGGCGACTGTTGCCCAATCATGGTATCCGTATGGTGTCCGATTCCGGAGCGCTACTAGGCAACGGCAAGGTGGGCGAGATTCTCGTCAGGAGTGATTGCTTGTTCGAGGGTTACTACAATCGTCCTGATCTCACCGCCGATGCGATTATCGACGGCTGGTACCACACTGGCGATCTTGGTTTCTGCCTTGAAGGCGAACTCTACGTGGTGGGCCGCAAGAAAGACCTTCTGATTATCGGCGGCGAAAACATTTACCCCCAGGACATTGAAGAGATTATCGCCGGCCACCCGGCGGTTCACGACGGCCGCGTGATCGCGATGGGCGTATACAATTCCGACCTTGGCACGGAAGAAATCCTCACCGTGGCGGAAGTGGAGCGCGACGAACTCCTCGCCAACATCCCCGAGATCGAACGCGAAATCCGCAGCAGGGTCGTAGCCGGCCTGGGAGTGGCAGTTCGCATGATCTTGCTAAAGCCACCCAAATGGATCGTCAAGAGCACCGCGGGAAAAGCGGCGCGTTCCGCCACTCGCGAGAAACTGGCGCGCGAGCATCCGGAACTGAACATCGAATCTTAGGTGAGAATTTAGGAGAGCGAGGCAGCATGACTCCAGAGGCGAGGCAGATGATCGAACACATTGTTGGACTCATTCGCAAACCGGGCGTGAACATCGACGAAAACAGCCCACTGGTCTCCTCCGGCCTGATCGATTCCATGGCGCTCGTCGATCTCCTACTGAAACTCGAAGACCTCACACACATGCGCATTCCAGCCGGCAAGGTGCAGCCCAAAGATCTGGACACGGTTGCAAAAATGTTTGCGACCGCGCAACGCGTAGGCAAGCCCCGGAAATAAATCCAGCTACTTTGGAATCGCCTGACCGTGCGCCACTATTGCTCTCGCATCGTAGCGGGATCCAGGTGATGGCTGATCATCGCGCTAGCCTCAGCCTCGGCCAGCTTTTGCGTGCGATCCCATTCGGGCCGCAGAACCATGGCCTTGATGCGAAAATGGGATTCCTTCTGCGCATCGTCGATGCGGATAAGCATCTCGTTTTTCAGGAAGCGAAAGCGCGTCGTTTCGGCCAACGGCAACAATTGGTCGGAGGTTTTGCCGATGATGACGTAGACAACGCTATCGGCGACCATGACGTACTCAGGGCAGAGTGCGCCTGATTCCGCCTTCGCCCCACCGCCTGACATGGCTGCCATGAATGCGTGCTGCGGCCCCATGCAATCTGTCATCCGCATCCGGATGATCGTCCCTTGCTGGTGGGGGCGGGCTTGTGCGAAGAGACACGTGGCGAACGTGAGCAGGAACATGCTGAGTAGCGTGCGTTTCATAGGTCCTCAGTTACCGAACACGGTTGGGATAGAAGTATCCGCTTCGGCTGCGGAACTCCAGATTCAGATTGTGGGTGGGGAGAATCCGCACGGTATGAAATCCGGATGCCGCACTTGGCAGCCGGTAGCTGACTGTATAAGTTGCCTGCAACCCTTCAAGAAGAGCATTCAGCGCGCGACGCGCTCCGTCCTGCGTCGAAAAGTACCGGCCTCCACTCACCACGGAGAGCCTATCGAGAACGGCAGCGCCTTGCGATGCGCTGCCAGGGCGGTTCAGGTCGATGCTGTAAATCTGGATCTCGCCGGTCAGCGCTGCGTTAATAGCCCTGGCAAGAGAATTGCGGCTGACGGTGTCTTCCCCGTCCGAGAAGAGGATCAGGACTTTCTGGGCATGGGGATCGCCGTGCTGCGAGAGAAAGTCTGACGCAACGATGATGGAATCGAACAAGGGCGTGAGCCCGCCCGCCCGCGCGGCCGGGAGCCGATCGGCCGCGAAGTGAGTCGCCCGGCAGTCTCCCGCGCAAAGGAGTGCGGGTTGCTCACCGCGAAAGGAGAAGATGGAAAGATTTTCGTCAGGTACTCCAGCAGTTTGGGAGATCAATGCAAGCATGTCGTCAATCTCCTGGTGGAAGCGAGGCGTCACAGATTCACTCGTATCAATGAGGATGGCGAGGTCGAGTTTCGTGCGCTCCGAGCGACTGAAGCTTTGAAAACTGCGGACGATAATATCCTTGTCGACGACCGCGAAGTCGCTGGCCTGCAGCGTGGCCACGCCGTGATGGTTCCGGTCCACAGCCGAAAAGGTCAACCGCACCTCGTGGACGCTGGTGTGAAAGGTAGTTTCCGGCGGATCGCCCGAAGCGCCGACGGAGATCCCTGTGCAACTCAGCAAAACTAACCAGAGCGCCCAGGCACGCCGCCAAGATACAGGTATGGCCATACCAACTACATCGGCCTTTCGTGCCTAACTTTAGGGCCATCCCCATTACGCTCGTCATCCCCAGCGCGCCACTTCGCTTGACACGGGATGACGGTTCTCCACTGCCCTGCGCGCGGTTTCTTAGAGCTTGCAAATATGAGGAACCTATCTGGAAGGAGTCGGCCGGTTGTTGCCGCCTGCTCTGGCTACTGGCTGGTCTTGCGGTTCTGAGTCTGCGCGATCAACTTTTCAACTGCGGTCTTTTTCTCGTCCGGCAGTTTGGGATTCACCTTCAGCAACTGTTGCCACGCGGTCACTGCACCGTTGGGATCGTGCTTCCCTTGCAACCGAATCATCCCCAGGTTGAAAAGCGCATTGGCGTCTTTCGGATCGTAGCTAAGCGCTTGCTGTAGCTGCTTGATCGCGCCATCCGCGTCACCCTGGTAGTAAATGCAGGACGCCAGGTCGGTGCGTGCGGCAACATTCTTGGGATCGACATCCACAGCCTTCTGGTAGTATTCCGCGGCCTCTTTGAACTGATGCGTCGACTTGTAGATGGTTGCGATCTGGTTGAGCAATACAGAATTTCGGGGGTCCATCTTGAGTCTAGCCAGAAGCGGCTCCGCCTTTTTGTCGGCCATGTGCTTCATGTCGTCCAGACTGGGCATCTGGTGTTGGGCGTCCGCCGGTGCTGCCCCCGAGGCCATTTGCGGCACCTGAGAGGGTTGTACGGCGACCGACTTCGACCCCCTGAACAGGTAGCCCAGCGCCAAGCCAATGACCAGGCAGACTGCAGCCATCGTATAGACCTGGGTTGTCGTCCAACCGCGTGTTGTGGTGGGTTCTGCTTCGTTGGCCATAGTCATTCATTGCACCGGAGGCACGCTAGCTGCCAATGCATTCTCCACATTTACGCTCGTATTTTCAATTGTTTACAGCGATTACGTTCTTGGCGATCGGTGATTCCGTCCGCCAGGTCGCGTCTTTCCTCGCAGTGTCTGCGCTTTTTCCCTCCTAAAGCGCTCCTGCGGTGCACTTAGGCCTGACGTCGAAATCCATATATGAGGCAAATCACGCCTCCCCGTGAGCAGCCTCACTGAGAGGACATGGCTCTACGGCTAACATCCCCGTGTCTTCCCTCGAGCGCTCGGAAACTGCCGTTTCGGCACCTCTCCCTTTCCGAGAAGCGAGGCTTCATGCAAAGCCTCCGGTGTTTGTCGTTACGCATCTGCTGGCCAGAGGCGGCTTCTCGTCTGCCTTCCGCCGGTCGGCTTCCTTCCCGTAGTGATTCCCTCCCTCGTCCGCTCATCCGCACCCGAAGGCGCACTCATTCCCATTGCGCCTCAGGCAACTTCGATCTACAGGAGTCGGACTATGACGCAGCGCTGCTTTGTCATGGTTGTAACCCTGCTTGTCAGTATCCAGCTTTTCGCGAGTGGAAACCCGAAGTTCAATCCCGATCAATCGATTGACCGAATCATCGCCAATGAGCGCGCACTGGCCACCACCATGCGCAGCTACAGCCCGATGGTAGAAACCTACCTGCAGCGCATGCAACCCGACTCCGCCTTGGGATTCGTCCCCGCCGAGGACCACTACTTCCTCGGCCGAGTGCAATTTCAGCAGGCGAAAGAAGAGTTCTATCTCGACAAGCGTCTGGTCGAGCGCATGGCCGGCGCGTTCTCGAAGCTCTATTCGCTCAGTCCGGTGGGGTTCTCCAGCATGATCTTCGTCGACCGCACTGGATTCGACCGTAAGAACTACCAACTGCGCTACATGCAGAGCGAATTTCTGGGAGAGGTCCGCTGCCTGGTTTTCGAAGTGAGTCCGCGCAAAGACAAAGAGAAAGACAAGGCGAGCCGCTTCAAGGGCGCCATCTGGGTCGAAGACGACGGCTACAACATCGTCCGTTTCAACGGCAGCTACGGCACCTTCCACATCGACAGTTGGCGGATGAACCTCCGCGCTGGTGTGTGGCTGCCGGCCGTCGTCTACTCCGAGGAGTTCGACTCGAACAAGCCCCAAACCAGCCATCCCCACGTCAAAGCCCAGACTCGCATCTGGGGATATAACCTCGGTCCGGCGGGCAGGGAGTCGGAGTTCTCGGAGATCACAGTGGATCCAACCGTTGCGAAAGATTCATCCGAGAATCCCGACCAGAGTCCGCTCGATATTCAGCGTTCCTGGCAGCGACGCGCCGAAGACAACGTCATCATCAAGCTTGAAGAGCTCGGACTGATCGTCCCTGAAGGCGAGGTCGACAAAGTCCTGCAGACCGTCATCACGAACTTGGAAGTCACCAACAAGATTACCCTCGATCCAGAGGTTCGATGCCGGATCATTCCCACCACGCCGATTGAAGTGGCCACGATCGGCCACACCATCCTGATCAGTCGCGGTCTTCTCGATGCCCTGCCGAACGAGGCTGCACTGGCGACCGTTCTCGCGCACGCTCTTGCCCACGCCGCCCTGGGCCACGACCTCGACAGCAGCTTCGCCTTTAACGATCGTATGGTGGTGCCCAGCCTCAAGCAGCTGCCGCTCTTCGATTTCAAACATAGCGCCGAACAGGAAAGCGAGGCCGACGCGCTTGGGCTGAAGATTCTTTCCAACTCTCCCTACAAAGACAACCTCGTCGAAGCAGGACTCTTCCTCAAGGCTCTCGGCAAGTATGGACGCAAGGTGCCCAACCTGACCAAGGCGAATCTCGGCGAGAGCCTGATCACCGACAATCGCATTTCCTTCATGACTGCGGTCGCGGACGGCGCGCCGCAACTCGAACTCGACAACCCGCAGCAGATCGTGGCCCTTCCCCTGGGCAGCCGCGTCAAACTCGATCCCTGGGCCGGCCAGCTCAAGTTCGTGAAAGCGCGGCCCCCGCGAATCTACTCGGCGAAAGACAAGCTTGCGCTGGAAGTCACGCCGTTTTCGCCATACCTGGTGCGGCTCAAACCTGCAGAGACGATGACGGGAGCCGTGCTGGATTCGAACCAGGACCGCTAGACGAGGACTATCGATGACCCGGTCTCCACGTTTCGTAACTCTTTGGGTACTCCTCTTCGCGGAGGTCTCGCTCTGCTACGTGGGTTCAGGCCCACATCCCACTCGGGTCGACGAGAAAACGAACTGCCTGGAATGCCACGCTGACCATGCCACAGGAGTGCACGTCCATCCCGCAGTCGAGCAGGGATGCCTCTCCTGCCACAGCATCGCGACGCGAGAGGATGCCAGTTATGTGGCCGCCAAGCCCAGCAAGACCATCATTTGCTTTGAATGTCATGAGGCGGCGAGGTTCGCTTACTCGCACTTTCCCTACGCGACTGGCGACTGCCTGCGGTGCCACAACCCGCACGTGTCGGCCATCTCAAAGCTGCTGCGTGCGAACCTGAACGATCTCTGCCTGGGGTGCCACTTGCGCACTCCAGAGAGTGCTCCCTCGAGATACAAGCCGACGATCGCGCTATCCGCCGGCAAGCGCACCGGCCACCCCTACGACCGTCATCCCGTGAGCGGGATTCAGGATCCTCTTACGGGCAGTGAGATGTCGTGCGTCAGTTGCCACCAGCCCCACGGTGGCGCAAAGGCGCATCTGCTGAAAATGGCAGCCCAGATTCCCGAAGACGCCCTCAACCAAAACATTGAGACCAATGACATGTGCCGCAAGTGCCACATGCGTCTGTGGGGGCTCGACGGGAATGCTTCAGGCAAAAAGAAAAGAAAAGGAAAGTAGCGCGAGGCGTAAACACCACGCGGGACAGCCAGCCCACGGCTGTCCGGTCGGGCGGAGGTCGACAGCCTTGTCTCGATCTGAGGATCACTCCTGAAGGCGGAACGCTTGTGGCATTCAGCCGAAAACGCAAAATGGAGAGCTCGGCGTATCTAGTCTTTGTCGGGGCGGCACACCGCCGCACGCACTCCGGTGACCAACCATGGAGCGCTCTGCGGCTTGTCAGTTGCACGCCGCTCCTTCAGCAGTGAGACATCGAAGGCCTGCGTTCCATCGGGCGAATACCAGGTGCAGCCCATGAAGATCGGGGTGTCGTCCATCGAGGAATCGTCGCACTTGTCGAACTTCAGATCGGCACCCGGCATAAGCCGCCACCGCCCAGCTTGCTACTGCAACACATGCCACGCGGCTGTTTTTGCCTCGCCCAGACGCCACGACTGGTCTCCCGTCGGAAACAGCCCTTTGGCCGCTGCCGCTTGCTTCGCCCATGCAGCTTTGAAGTCATTCTTCGCGAGCAATTGGTCCACCTCGCGTGCTAAGGCTTCGTCGACAGATTGTTCGTACTCATCACAGGCGACCGTAACCGAGATCGGGCGGCGGGCACGATCCGGCGTTATGGGCTGGCAGTGTTCCGCCGTTATGGAGACTTCCGCGTCGCCTGCACTCCGCGTCATGTAGCTCGTCAGCAGATCCGGAGATATCCAGTTGGCGATTAGAGCGCGATCCATATCTGTGTACACTTCGGTCGCCGAACCGCCGTTCAGGTCATCATTCCAATGCGCCGCGGCACGGCGAAAGCGCACGCTGGGCGTGCAATCCTCTTCAGTGGATTTCGTGCAGCCTAACGAGTCTGCCATGAGCGCAGCC